>Ga0307374_10004418_pt1 | contig 23415 bp, 23 predicted proteins | sample OX3MG_FD_202532 | JGI IMG/M metagenome (GOLD analysis project Ga0307374, IMG submission 202532) | Soil microbial communities from Risofladan, Vaasa, Finland - OX-3 | ecosystem: Environmental > Terrestrial > Soil > Coastal area > Acid sulfate soil | place: Finland: Risofladan, Vaasa | collected... | reverse complement strand
CTGGCAGCTCTGCCCGGGAATTCAACCCCAGGAGGTGACAGCAAGTGTGGCTGCCTGAGACAAGCGCAGGGGTCATAGTTTGGCCCCCTACATCACGAGGGACTGGACATAGGAGCGTCCCCCGCCGCAGTCGATGCACCCCGAGCAGCGGGTGCACGGCTGGCGCACGGCGTGCGCACGCTGGCGAGCCTGCGAGCGCTCTCCCACGATCGCCCGGGGGAAACCTCGGCCACCGAGCGGCTCGCTCAAAAGCGCGCATGGACTGGGCCAGCAGCGGGAGCAGATCTCGATGATGCCGCCCCACTCCGACCCGCTCGAGGACGACGTTGAAGACGCCGGCGATGAGATCTGGTTCGCTCCGGCCTTCGGTTGTGGGGATTCGCCGCGGCCTGCGGCTCAGGAAGCGAAGGACGAAGCGAGGGCCTCTCGAACTCAATTCGGCGCGCCACGCGGACCAGGACGGTCTCTCATCCCAACTCATCCGATCATCCTCCGAGACCTCCCTCCTCAAGCCGAGTCCCATCCCACTCAAGCCCAGCTCAGCCGTCTGCATCGAACTCTCAACCAACGCGACCTGCTCATCCTCCAATCTCTCCACGACTACCGCTACCTGAACACCCTCCAGGTCAAAGAGCTCTTCTTCCCCAGCCTTCGCTCTTGCCAGATGCGGCTTCAGTCCCTCAAAGATCTCGGTCTCATCTACGTCTGGAAAGTCATCGAAACCCCAGGCGTTCGTCGTCGTCATTCGCTGCTCTTGATCTCCGCCCGGGGGGCGCGGGTGCTCGCCGACTGGCATGGCGACGATCCCCGGGACTACGTCGGGCGCAGTCACGACGCCCGCGACCACTGCTGGCATGCCACCCACGACCTCGAGGCCAACCAGTTCTTCGTCGCCATGATCACGCAGAGCCGTCAGCGCAAAGGCGAGGGCTTGCTTGTCTGGTACGGCGAAGAGCAGGTCCGGGCCGAGCGCCGGACGACGGCCCGCGAGTACAAGTGGCCCGTCCCCACGCCGGACGGGTGTGGGGTCTATCTGGCGGCCGGTGGCCGCATCCTGTTCGACCTGGAGTGGGACCGGGCGACTGAGTCGCTGGCTCGCCTGCGCCAGAAGATCGGCTCCTACGTCGGCCACTTCGAGCATTACCGCGACGCCGAGCTGCACCACGTTCTCTTGGTCGTCCCCACCGACGACCGCGAGGACAAGGTTCAGTACACCGTCTGGCGCGAACGGCCGCGGTTCGGCCACGACACTTGCTGCAGCTTTTGGACCACCACCGCCTATCGGCTGCGGGAGTGGGGCCCGCTGGGGGCGATCTGGCTGCCGGTCGAGATTCGGGCCACGGAAGCGCCACCGCAGCAGGTGACCAAGCTCCGGAGGCGGACTCCGCTCAACCAGCTGGCGCCCGTCCTGCCCAACGAGCGAGCTATCGACGACTGCATCGGCAAGCCGTCGTGGTGGGAACGCCGGCCGGGTGGAGGGCAGGTGGCATGAGCGTCAGGGCTGGTGCGGGATTCCGCGCGCACATCGACTTCTCGGGGGTCAAGCGCTTGACCCCACTCGAGGAAGGATTGATGACGAATGATGACGTTTGACTGTCATCAATTGTCACCAAACCCATTTCGGCCCGGCATGGGCTTGGAGCCGACTTACCTCGCCGATCGTGCACCGCAGCTTGCACGCTTCAAGCATTACCTGGCCGGTTTCCCCGGCCTGCCCCGCAACGTTCGGGTGACCGGATTGCGCGGGGTCGGAAAGACCGTGCTCCTGCAGCGCTACGGCCGCCTCGCCGAGGAGGCGGGCTGGATCGTTGTCGGACGCGAGTGCAATGAGCACCTGCAAGAGGAGGCCATCTTCGGACAGGCGCTGGTGGAGGACTGTCGGCGAGCAGTCGAACAGAGCTCGCGCGCGCTCGCCATCAGACAGGGATCTCAAGAGGTGGCCCAGAAAGCACTCGACCTGCTCGGCAGTTTCACGATTTCCCTCGCCGGTGTGACCGTTGCCGTCCAGCCCAGAACTCGGCCAGGACGAACACCGATGCTTGACGAGCAGTTGTTCACTTCGCTCAGACTTGCCTGCGAGAGCGCATCCGCTGCGGGCCGGCCAGGCGTCCTCCTCAGCTGGGACGAAGCCCACGTCCTGCGCGACTCGGCCAACCATCGCCAGTTCCCGCTCGGCCTCTTCCTGGCCGCTTTTGCCCGCGCCCAGCGCGAGGGACTGCCGGTGATGCTGGTCCTTTGCGGGCTCCCCACCCTGACCGACAATCTCGCCCGCGCCAAGAGCTACAGCGAGCGCATGTTCCAAGCGGAGGAGCTCGGCCAGCTTCGTCCTCCCGAGGACCTGCTCGCCTTCACCAGACCTCTTGAGCTCTCAGGTCGCAAGTTCGATGCGGAGATGGCTCGAGCTGTTCTTCAGGTAACCGGCGCCTACGCCTTTCACATTCAGTTCGTCGGCGCCCTGCTCTGGGATGCGGTCGAGTGGCCGCTCAGGATCACCAAGGCCGACTTCGTTCTACACCGGCCGACAATTCTGGAAGCGCTCGACCACGCCTTCTTCGAGGCACGCTTGGCGCTCACCTCAGGCACAGAGCGCTCATTGCTGCGAGCTATGGCGGCGTCAGGTGAATCGGCTCAGATCCGCGACGTACTCAAGCTGACCAGGATGCCTAACCAGACCGCTCAGCAGCTGATCGCCCGGCTCAGGGACAAAGGCCTGATCTACCGGCCTGAGCGTGGCCGCCTTGCCTTCACGGTTCCTCTTTTTGGTGACTACCTGAAGCGCACCTCCCACCAGGCATCGCGTGGTTCGGTCTAAGCGGTGCAAGCCCCGATAGATCAAAACGATGAACGATTGGCACGAACGCTCGAGGTCTGGAGCCGGCGGAGCACGCGCCCACTCACGGAGGAGGACGCTCGGCAGATCACCCAGAACATGACCGGCTTCTTTCGAGTCCTGGTCGAATGGAAGGCACGAAAGCGAGCCTCATCGGTTAGGCATGATCGCAACGCGGCTTGAGGGGATCAGTGAATCTGAAGGCGAGTAAGATCCCGAATCGACCCTCGAACAGAACTGACTTGACGACAACCTCACTATCCCAAAAGTCGACATCTCAAGCCGTGGTATACGCCCGCGTTTCGTCGAAGGAACAGGAGAAAGAGGGCTATTCCATTCCGGCTCAGCGCCGGCTGCTGCAGGAGTACGCCAGGCAGGCGAACATGAATGTCGTCCGCGAGTTCGTCGACGTCGAGACCGCCAAGCGGACTGGACGGCAGAACTTCGACGCCATGCTGACATTCTTCCGGCGGACCAGATCGTGCAGGGTTCTGCTGGTCGAAAAGACCGATCGTCTCTACCGCAACCTCAAGGACTGGGTCAGCATCGACGACCTCGATCTTGAGATCCACTTCGTCAAAGAGAACGTGGCCCTCTCGCCGGGCTCACGCTCGGCCGAGAAGTTCATGCACGGGATCAAGGTCCTGATGGCCAAGAACTACATCGACAACCTCTCCGAGGAGACCCAGAAGGGATTGCGTGAGAAGGCCGAGCAAGGTATCTATCCCTCCTGGGGCCCGATCGGCTATCGCAACTTCGATGGTCCCAACGGCAAGCGGATGATCGAACCCGATCCGGACTTCGCGCCACTGGTCACACGGCTCTTCGAGACGTATGCCGGCGGCAGCCACAGCCTCAAGGAGCTCACCCACCTCGCGCGCGAATGGGGCTTGACCTTCCGTTCGGGATCTCAAATGAGTAAGTCGGTAATCCACAAGATCCTGCGCAATCCCATTTACATGGGCCGGTTCCGTTGGGCCGGGATCGAGTATCAGGGCGTGCACCAGCCCATCGTCTCTCGGCAATTGTTTGAATCCGTCCAGCAGCGCCTCGAGGGACGCTGCGCCTTAGGGCCCCACCCGAGCAAGCACGATTTCGCGTTCTCCGGGTTGGTGTCTTGCGGCCACTGCGGCTGCTCATTTGTGGGCGAGATCAAGAAGCAACGCTATGTCTACTACCACTGCACCGGCTACAAGCAGAAATGCCCCGAGCCGTACACGCGTGAAGAGGTACTCGCGGAGCGCTTCGCTGGGCTTCTCAAGGGCCTGGCCGTGGACAGCGAAGTCGTCGAGTGGGTCGCAGGGGCGCTACGCGAGAGCCATGTGGACGAGAAGCACGAGCGCGAAGAGGCGGTCGCCCGCTTGCAGGCTGACTACGACCGGATTCAGGCACGCCTGGACGCGATGTATCTGGACAAGCTCGACGGAAGGATCGATGCGCCTTTCTTCGACCGCAAGGCCGCCGACTGGCGACGCGAGCAAGACGGAATCCTGCGCAACATTCAGGTCCACCAGACCGCCGACCAGAGCTACATCGAAGACGGTATCCAGCTGCTCGAACTGGCTGGGGATGCCCACCAACTCTTCCTCGAGCAGGAGCCGAAGGAGAAGCGCCGGCTGCTCGACTTCATAGTCTCGAGCGCGTCGTGGAAGGAAGGCGAACTCTCGGTCAACCTACGCCAGCCCTTCAACCTCATCCGGGATGGAGTGGCCGCCGCGACTGCGGCAGAACGCCTTGCGACCAGTAAAGAGGGTTCTCAAACTGGTCGAGTTCTGGCACTTTCGAACTCCCGCCAGCGGCCGATTTCCAATTCGGGAGAAGCCGGCTTGGGCCCTTCGCAAGCCAAAATGGCGAACTGGCTGGGGAGGAAGGATTCGAACCTTCAACCTTCTGATCCAGAGTCAGCTGCGCTACCGTTGCGCCACTCCCCAACTTACGAGGTCCCGAGAACAGCCCGGGCGCTCATTTTAAGGAGGCGCCCGAAGGCTACCGATCCCAGCCTGGCGGGATCTTGTTAGACGGCTACTCCCGCGTGATGGTCACGTCCGGTTGCTTCGCGGATCCCTCCGAGCGGACGGTCATCCGGATCGACAGCGGCTCCGAGTGGCCCATCAGGCGGCCGAAGACGCGCTCCATGAGGACTTTGGCCCGGTGCAGGTTGACCGCCCAGCCGACGCCGAAGACACGGTCGCTGAAGAGCCGGTCCGAGTAAGGGTTCCAGTAGGCGTCCCGGATCCGCTGTAATGTCGGTGGCCGGAAGTCGTACGGGACCACGCCCACCACGCGGCCTTCCCAAGTTCGGTCCTCCGCCGGCTTGGCGAGCTCGGTCGCCACTGCGGCCACGATCAGCCCAAAGACGGCAAACCGGACCAACCTACGCACCCGCCGTACACTCCCCATACTTCAGATGAAGCGTAGTACCAAAGTAACTTTTAACGTTTTGTATGCGTTGAGGCACACGGGGTAGATGGCCAAGAAGCCTCAGCACATGTCGAATTGGCTGCGGTGGCTGACGCCTGGTCTCCAGATCAAGCGATGGCTCCTGCTGCTGATGTTCTCGGAGCTCGTGCTCGTGCTCGGCGTGGCCTACGCCCTCAAAGAGATCTACCAGACGCTGACTCTCCCGCACGGGTTCTACTACGTGACGCTGCAGTTCCTCCCCTACTGGGCGCGCGCCGGCGTTTTCGGCATTCTCGGCGTGGGGCTGCTGGTCCTCAGCTATCTGAAGCTGACGCAGTCCGTGCTCGGTCCTTTCATACCGGGCAACAGCACCAGCAGCATCGTCGAGGTGATCCATGCGTTTCGCCTTCGCGGCCGCGGGCCACGCATCGTGGCGATCGGCGGGGGCACCGGGCTCAGCTCGCTGCTTCGCGGCCTGAAGATCTACACGTCGAACCTTTCCGCGATCGTGACCGTCGCCGACGACGGCGGATCGTCGGGGCGTTTGCGCGACGAGTACCGGATCCTGCCACCCGGAGACTTCCGCCAGTGCCTCATCGCGCTCGCCGACGCTGAACCCCTGATGAAGCAGCTTTTCGACCATCGGTTCACCGAAGGCTCGCTCGGAGGGCATTCCTTCGGAAACCTGTTCATCATGGCGATGGCCGACGTCACCGGGAACTTCGAGCACGCGCTCCGCGAGTCGGGCAAGATCCTCGCGGTCAAGGGCACGATCATCCCTTCGACGCTGCAGGACGTCACCCTCGTCGCCTCGATCAATGGCAGCACGGTCGAAGGGGAGTCGAAAATCCCCATGCAGCACGCACCCATCAGCCACGTGCTGCTCAAGCCCGACGGCGCGCAGGTCAACCCCGAAGCAACCCAGGCGATTCTCAGCGCGGAGCTGGTCGTGGTCGGGCCGGGCTCGCTCTACACCTCGATCCTGCCCAACCTGCTCGTCGAGGGGATGGTGGAGGCCATCAAGGCGTCGCCGGCGCTCAAGGTCTACATCTGCAATGTGGCCGCGCAACCCGGCGAGACGGACGGCTACGGTGTCGACGACTACTTGCGAGTAATCCGCGAGCACGTGGGGGCGAACCTGTTCGATTTCGTTCTGGTCAACTCCAATCATGCGCACGCGCCCACGGGGGGTCAGTCAGCGGTGGTCTTCAAGCCCTCCGACAGCGCGCTGCATCCTGAGGTTCGATTCATCGCGGCTGACGTGGTGAACAGCCGCATCCCGTCGCATCACGACCCCGACAAGCTCTCGCGCACCATCATGCGGCGGGTGTGGCAGGCGTAGCGCCCGAAGACTCGCGGTGGGCGCGCCGCCGGGCGACGGTTTCGACCACGATCGTCGCCAGAGCCACGTAAAGCAGGCCATCCAGCGCATCCACCACGTAGTGCTCGCCGAGATACACGATCGAGACTCCCACCCCGAGAGCCCAAAGGATCAGCCCGACCGACAGCCATCGATACCGGGTCCAGGCATACACGGCTGCTAGAGAGGGAAACGCCGCGTGCAGCGACGGGAAGGCCGCGAACTGGTTCGGATTGAAGCTGTGGTAGATCTGCGAGACGTAATACTGGTTGCCCCATAGCGCGGCGACGGTCTGGTTGTTGATCTTCACGACCTCGTGGGGGAACTGGTACCACGGCGGTGCGCTCGGCCAGAAGAGATAAGTTGCGAAAGCGACGAAGCACATCAGCAGGAGCGAGGAGACGAACCGCCAGTAGTGCTCCCGGCTGTTGGTCCAGAAGATGAAGCCGACCACGATCGGCAGCGGGAAGTGCATGAAGTAGAAGAACATCCCGACCACGTCCTGCCAGCTGACGACGCCAGGGCGATAGAAAGCATGCTGCAGGACGATCGTCGGTATCTGGCCGGCGAAGACGAAGCGTTCCAGCCCCGAGAGGTCGTGCGGCGCGAAGCCGGTCTTGGCCGCGAAGCCCCGCATCGCCTCATAGGCGAAGAAGAGCAGGAGGAACGGAGCCCAGTCCGTGATGAACGTGCGGCCGCGTCCCATGGCGACCGCTATCACGAGGAGCGCCAGCACGACCCACTCCGGTTCGATGGAGACCCCGCGCCAGAGCATCACGCCGAAAATCAGAGCGAGGTACACCACACTCCCGACGAGGATGGCGCGAGGCCGGCGCACCCGCGCCGGCCGCTCAGCGGGTTCGGACAACCGCCACTGCTGCGATCTCGACCGTGACGGAGAAGGGCAGCGCATTGGTGCCTAAGGCGGCTCTCGTGTGCTTGCCTGCCTCGCCGAGGACGTCGACGAGGAACTCCGATGCGCCGTTCAGCACCTTGGGCTGGTCGCCGAACTCGGCGGTCGAAAGCACGAACCCCGTGAGCTGTGCCAGCTGCTCGACGCTATCCAGCCCAACAGCCCCTTCGATCTGCGCCAGCACGTTCACGGCGCACACCCTAGCTCGTCTCGCCGCCTCCTCGACCGACACCTCGTCGGGACATCGGCCGGTCAGCAGGGTATTGCCCTCACGCGAGATCTGGCCGGCAATGTAGAGAAGCGCACGATGATCGCCGAGCGGGACCAATCGCGTCTGCACATATGACGCCGCCGGCGCGGGTGGAGGCGGAAGCTTGATCCCAAGCTCGCTCAAGCGCTCGTGCGGATTTGACACCCTGGCCAATCGAGCGAGTCTAGTGGAACAGCCGCGCTATCTGCGACGCCCGCGAGCGTTCGATACGAGCGCGGCGAGGATCAGAACCAGGGCGGCAACCCCGAGCGCGACGTAGGGGGCCTGCGAAGCGGAGAGGAACGCCAAGATGCCGGGCCCTGAAGATCCACCCGCCGTGCGGCCACCGCTGGCGACGAACGACGGAGAGGCTGCCGGGCCCTGCGGGATACCGCCAGTGTCGTGGTATGTCCACAGCGTCGCGACGTGGCTTGACGGCTCGAACCCCGCAACGTAGAGGATTGGCGATTCGTCGTTCGACACCGCAAGAGCCGTGACCGACGGCTGTGGAGGCGCCAGAGACACGAAGTCCTGGCCCGAATCGCTGGTGCGCCACAGCCCGCCGGCGCCGGATCCGCCTCCATCGCTGGCAACGTAGAACCGGTCGTAGTGGTCCGTGATGAAGGTGATCTGTGTGTAATCCGTGGAGGGCAGCAACTGGCCGCCGCTGAGCGGTGTGAACGACGTCCCGTTGTCGATGGACTGAAACAGACCGGCGTTGGTGCCGACGACCAGGGGCCGGATGTTGCCCGTGGGTGGCAGCGGGCCGGCCACCAGCTTGACCGCAAAGTCGCCGCTGATCGGGGGCGTGAAGGTGGTCCAGGTGCCTCCCCCGTCCATGCTCTGGAAAAGGGCCAGTTGCTCGCCTGTCGTCGAAGAGTCACTGGCGGCCACCAGGCGGATCGGCGTGTGAATCGCTTCCACCGCCAGCGAGCCGATGCTGTGCGAGGCGAGGCCTGACGGCGTCCAGTTGAAACCGTCTGGGCTCACGTAGACACCATGGTCGGTCCCGGCCGCGACCAGGGTGAGCGAAAACGTGAACGCGCGCACCGTTCGACCGTCCAGCCCCGTGGTCGATGTCCACGTCACCCCTCCGTCGCGGCTGGCGATCGCGCCCGCTCCGCCGGTCCCCGCCAGCACCAGCCCCGCGGTGAACGGGCTGAAGGCAACCGTGGTCAAGGCAGCCTTGCCCGAATGCACCGAGGCCCAGGTTGTCCCGCCGTCGGCGCTCCTGAAGACCGAACCGTCCGAGTTCCCGGCGATCAGCGCCTGGTTGTTGGACGGGTCCACCGCCAGGGCAAAGACGGCGGACCGGCCCTGGTGCGGTAGCGCTTTCAAGGCCACCCAGGTCGAATCTGGAGTCACTTCCGCATGGACCCCCGTGACAGCCGGCAAGAGCAACCACAGGGCCGCAAGCGTCGCGACAAGACGTTGGCCAGCAAGCGACACGAGCCTGCCGATTATCACCCAAGCCAGCGCCCGAGCGGGGGCCCCCGGGTCGCCGCCAGGGCCTGTTTGCCTACAATCCGTCCGTGCCGGGTGACAGGGTTTCCCGAGACTTGAACATGAAGCCGAGGGGATCCTGGATCGCCCGAGCGGGAGCATGGCTCGATCGCGCCGCCTTCAAACCCGCTTCTTTGCCGGACGACCTCGTCACCGGCATCGCGCTGACGCCGCCCTTGGTGGCAGGCCTGGTCATCTTCAAGTTCCCCGCCTTCGAGATGTTGTTGGTTGCCGCGGCCGTCGGCGCGGCCGCGCAGCTTGCCGTCCGCTGGTTGTGGCGACGCCACATCCCACGCATCTCATCGAGCCCGATGATCGCGGCGATATTCGGAGTCGCCCTGGTCGGTGCAGGAGCAGGATTGGTGACGTCGGTCGAGATCTCGCTGCTGGCGGTGGTCCTCGAATCTATTCGCGCTCGCTACGTGCCGGCGATTCGCGCGCAGGCAGGTCTGCTGGCTTATGCGGCAGTGGCTCTCGTGACGCGAGGCGCCGCGAACGCCTACCTGAATCCTGCGAGCGGAAAGCCGTTCGGAGACCCGATCGGCACCTGGTACCGATTCTTCAGCCCCGGGTCCGCGCCGATCGATCCCATCCGACTGTACATCGGCAACGTGCCGGGGCCCGTTTTCGCCACGTCGCTCCTGGCAGTGGCAATCGGCGTGGCCTGGCTCGCCTACGCGCGTCGAGTCAGCTTCGCCGTCCTGGTCACCTTCCTGGCCGGAGGTCTGGTGGCGATCAACACATTTCACTGGGATTACATGTTTCAGCTTGACAGCGGACCGACGTGGTTCGTCGCAGGACTTGTGCTGGCCGACCGCCGGCTCCTGCCGGGGTCGTGGGCGGTCCGGCCCGTGCTGGGCTTCGCCGCCGGGCTCTTCGCGATCGGCTTGCGGCGGAATGGCTACGGCATCGAAGCTGCGCTGCTGACGATCGCCGTAATGCAGGCAGTCATGGCCGTTGTCGCCGTGGTCTTCTGGGCCGCCTCGAGCTCCATCGAGCGCTGGAGGCGCAATCGCCGGCTGGCCCAGCGAGAGGCCTACTTGAGGGTAGTCAAGAGCATCTCTCGCGCGAGCTGACCCGGTCCAGCGCGAACGGGTCAGTCGAAGAGCTTGCGGCCCCGGGTCACGAACTGGTCGCGGCGTGGCCCCGTGCCCACCAGCTCGACTTTGATCCCGATCAGCTCGCCGATGCGGTCGACGTAATCACGACAGTGCTGGGGCAGGTCCTCCCAGTGGCGCGCTGCTCCGATCTCCGACTCCCAGCCCGGCATGTCCTCGTAGATCGGTTCACAGTGCTTGTAGTGCGAGATGTTCGCCAGCGGGTGGTCGTAGCGGCGGCCGCGGAACTTGTAGCCGGTGCAGATCTTCAACCTGGGCTGGTCGTCGAGGATGTCCAGGCGCATCAGGGCGGCGCACCCCACGCCGTTGAGGCGCGCCGCATAGCGTGCGACCGCCGCATCAAACCAACCGATGCGGCGCGCACGCCCGGTGACGGTTCCGAACTCGTGGCCGCGCTCACGGATCTGGTCACCCACCTCGTCGAGCAGCTCGGAGGGGAGCGGCCCGTAACCCACGCGTGACGTGTACGCCTTGAAGACCCCGATGGTCAGGTCGACCTTGGTGGGAGGGATGCCGCTGCCGGTCAGCGCGCCGCCGGCGGTCGGGTTGGAGCTCGTGACGTAGGGGTAGGTGCCGAAGTCGAGGTCGAGCATGGTCGCCTGCGCGCCCTCGAGCAGGATGTTGTCGTTGCGGTCCAGCGCGTCCTGGATGATGGGGAACGTATCCTTGATGTGCGGATCGAGCTGCTTGGCGTAGCCCATGTACTCCTCGAGCATGCTCGACCAGTCATAGGGCTCTTTTCCGTAAAGCTTGGTGAGGACCGGGTTCTTCACCTGTCCGACCACGAAGGCGAGCTTCTTGCGCATGAAGGCTTCCTTCTGCAGGTCGCCGACGCGAAAGCCGATCCGCCGGATCTTGTCCGAGTAAGCCGGACCGATCCCGCGCCAGGTCGTGCCCAGGCGATCGTCGCCGCGGGCGTCCTCCTCCAGCTGGTCGAACAGCGGGTGATACCGCATGACCATGTGCGCGCGCTCGCTCACGATCAGGTTCTTCGGTTCGATTCCACGCTCGCGCAGCTGCGAGATCTCGCGGAGCAGGACGATCGGATCGACCACGACGCCGTTGCCGATGATGCAGGTGCACTGCGGGTAGAGGATCCCCGAGGGGATGAGCTGGAACTTGAACTCGCCGTGCTCCGTGATGACCGTGTGGCCGGCGTTGTTGCCGCCCTGGGAGCGGATGACCATGTCCGCCTTCTCGGCGAGGTAGTCGATCACCTTCCCCTTGCCCTCGTCGCCCCACTGGCCGCCGACCAGGATGATTACCAATAGATCATTCCGTGCCCGGTTCGGGTCGCCTGATCTCCAGGTTGTAGAAGCGTGTGTGGTCGCGGCGGAACTTGAGCTCGATGGTTCCGGTCGGTCCGTTGCGGTGCTTGGCCACGATGACCTCAGCGATCCCCGGCCGTTCGTCGGACTTGTAGTACTCGGGCCTGAACAGGAACATCACGACGTCGGAGTCCTGCTCGATGCTGCCGGACTCTCTCAGGTCGCTGAGGATGGGGCGCTTGTCAGGCCTCTGCTCGGGCGCACGGCTGAGCTGGGAGATCGCGATCACCGGGATGCGCAGCTCACGCGCGAGCCCCTTCAAGGCACGCGAGATGGCGGACACCTCCTGGACGCGGTTGTCATCGCCGCGCGACCGCCCGTGCATGAGCTGCAGGTAGTCGAGAAGGATCATGTCTATGTTGTGCCGCATCTTGGCCTGCCGCGCCTTGAGCTGAAGCGTCAGCTCGTCCATCACCGGCGTGTCGTCGATGAAGATCGCCGCCTCTCCGAGAGGACCAAGGGCGTTCGACACCCGGTCGAACTCCGCCTCCGTGAGGAGGCCGCGGTGCATGCGCTGCGCGTCGATCTGCGCCTGCTCCGTGAGCAGCCGCTCTGTGAGCTGCTCCTTGGACATCTCGAGGCTGAAGATCGCCACCGACTTCTTGGCCTCGAGCGCTGCGTGCAGTGCGACGTTGAGCACCCATGACGTCTTGCCCATGGCCGGACGGCCGGCCACGATGACGAGGTCCGAATCTTTGAAGCCGCCGGTCATGCGGTCCAGGTCGTGAAACCCGGAAGGGATGCCTACGATGCCCTGCCCACTCTCCATCTGCAGCGAGATGCGTTCCATCGCAGGGCCGAGCAGGTCGTAAAGACGGGCGAGCTCGCGCTGGTCGCGGTCGTCGGCCACGCCGAACACCAGCGACTGCGCCTTGTTGATGGCGTCTTCGGCCTCGACCGAGTCGTCATAGCCGAACCCGGCGATGCTGCCGCCCGCCGAGATGAGGCGGCGCTTGTACGCCTTCTCCTTGACGATGCGGCCGTAGTACTCGATGTTTGCCGCAGTAGGCACCGCACCCTGCATGGACGCCAGCTGTGCCCGCCCTCCTACCCGGTCGAGCAACCCCATGGTCTGCAGCTGAGCGGCGAGCGTGACGTTGTCGATCGGCTCCCCCGACGCGAATAGATCAAGGGCGGCGCGATAGATCTGGCCGTTGTTCTCGCGGTAGAAGTCCTCCGGGTGGAGGAACTGCAGGACTTTCGCGATCGAAAGCGGGTCGACAAGGATGGATCCCACCACCGACATCTCCGCGTCGAGGTCGTTGGGCGGAACCCGGCCGGGGGAAAGGGGAAGCGTGGTCGCCATGCTCTACCTGCCCGTCGGGCCTAGCGATCCTGCGTGACGATCACGTTGACGTGGGCGTCCACGTCCCGATGCAGCTTGAGCGCGACCTTGTGCTCGCCCAGCGTGCGGATCGGATCTTTGAGGTCGATCTTGTGCCGGTCGATCTCGACCCGGTGCTGGGCCTTGAGGGCGGCTGCGATGTCCTGGTTGGTGATCGAGCCGAAAGCCTTGTCCTCGGCACCCACCTTCAGCCGCACGACCACCGTCTTGTTGTCGATCTCATCCGCCACGGCCTGCGCGTCGGTCCGCTCCTTGGTCTCGCGCTTGTTGGCGGCGTCGCGCAGCCGCTTGGCCTCCGCCTCGACACCCTTGCCGGCGGTCACGGCCAGCTTCCGGCGCAGCAGGAAGTTGCGGCCATAGCCGTCCGCCACCTCTTTCACGTCCCCGGCCCGCCCGAGGTTGTCGACATCCTGAGTCAGCATCACCCGCAATTCACAAGACCTCCGAAACCGATTCATACTCGTCGCGGCGGCGCAGCCGCGATCGGACCCGATTGAACAGGCGCCCGCCCCCGTGTCGCGCGGCCGCGACCGTGTCGCGGACGTCGCGGTCCCAAAGGCTCTGCTTCGCCTTCAACGCTTCCTCGTGCTCCCTGCGGATGTCATCGGGGCAGGCCTCGATGAACGTCTCGACCGCAAGCACTCCCAGCGCCACCATGTCCAGCTCGCCCACGACCGGGATCCACGCCGGGAGGTCGATCGGGCTCACGATCAGGCCGAGGGCGGCCAGCAGAACCGCCTTTGGCGCCGCCGGCACGCGTTCGTCCCGCAACAGGCAATAAGCGAGCTTGCCGTGTCGCGGCACGTCGACCAGGATCTCTTTGGCGCGCGAAAAGACGTTTGGCAAGGGGGCCGCCACAGCCTACAGCTTTTCGGTCTCTCGGGAAAGCCGATTAACAGTAGCCTTGCGCCCATGACTGCGCTCGGAGCCCCGGCCAGGCCCGCCGAATCGAGCTTTGGGAACCTGCGCCACACAGCGCTCAGCGCGTTCTGGTTCGGCAGCAACTTCCTGTGGATCCCGCTGACCACGGTCCTCATCCAGAGCCAGGTCGATCACGTCGTCGCGAAGGATTCCCAGGGCACGGCGATCGGAGTGGCCATCGGCCTGGGCGGGGTGCTTGCGATGACCGTGCCGCCGCTCGTGGGCGCCTGGTCAGACCGGATGCAGACTCGGTTCGGCCGCAGGCGCCCGATCATGGTGGCCGGCACTCTGCTCACCCTGCCCGGCCTCTTCCTGCTGATGACCGCGGGCAGCTACGTGCAGATCGTCGCAGGGGTCGTGATCGTGCAGTTCTTCTTCAATGCCGCCGGCGCCGCCTATGCCGGCATCATCCCCGACGTCGTGCCGGCGCAGCAGTTCGGCAAGGCGAGTGGATTCCTGGCCACCATGACGCAGCTAGGGATCGGGGCGGGCCTCGGCGTCACTTCGCTGGTCGAGCCGAAGGCCTCGAGCGCAGCGCCCAATACAGCGATCTACTACATCTTTGCGGCGGTGATCCTTCTGACACTTGTCCCCACCATCTGGGCGGCGCGGGGCGAGGGCTCAGCCCCGGTGCCGGTCCAGCCCCGGCGTCCGGCCAAAGAGGCGATCCGCGAGTTCCTGCGGCCGCTGCACGAAGGCGACTTCGCCTGGGTGGTCTTCACGCGCTTGATGATCTCGAGCGGAATCACGGCCGTCCTGTACAACCTGCACAACTTCTTCAGAGACGTCGTGCTGACGCCCGCGACCAACCCTGACGTCTTCACCTCCAACTGGGAGCTGCTGGTCGTGGTCACCGCCCTCCCGTTCGGGTTCTTCGGCGGCCTGGTCTCGGACCGGCTGCACCGCCGCAAGGCGTTTGTCTACCTGGCGGGCGCGGCTCAAGCGTTCGTGGCGCTCGTTTTCATCGTCCTCTACCCCACCGCTCTGCCTCTAGTGTTCGGCCTGGGCGTGGCCTACGGAGTCGGTTACGGCCTTTACTTCGCGGTCGACTGGGCGCTTGCCTGCGACACGCTGCCGGACAAGAGCCAGTCGGCCAAGGACATGGGGCTGTTCCACATCGCCCTCACCATGCCGCAGGCGTTCATCCCGCTTTTCGGCGGCAAGTTGATCGACCTGCTCAATGGGCCGAGCGGAAACGGCGGTTACCGGGTGGTGTTCTCGAGCGCGGTCGTGTTCCTCTTTCTCGGCACGGTGCTGGTGAGCCGGATCAAGTCGGTGCGGTGACACGAAACGAGGCGGCGCCTGCAGCGGACACCGCCTCGACCGGAATGCCACCGGGTGACACGCGTCTGGTTTTCTGCGCCGCTCTACGGCCGTTGCCTACTTGTGGAGGCCAACCTTTGCGCGAACTGTCGGTGGACCCGGACGGAGAACGAATTGGCATCAACTTGCGACGGTCCGGCCCCGGTGTCAAGGGGTTTGTTTTCCGAGAGCGCCGGTGAGGACTCGGCTGGAGCAGAATCAGGTCTGAAGGAGGCGAGTGAGATGCCTGAATTGAGCTACGTCCACGGAGCCAGCGACGTCCCCCTGCTCGGCGAGCCCATCTTCCAGAACCTGAGGCGCACCGCCTCGCGATTCGGCGACCGCGAGGCGCTGATCGTCCCGTATCAGCGGTACCGCGCGACGTACCGAGAGCTGGTGGATCAGTGCGAAGAGGTCGCGCGCGGCCTCATGGCCCGCGGGGTCAAGAAGGGCGACCGCGTCGGCATCTGGTCCCCCAACCGATACGAGTGGGTGATCACGCAGTACGCCACGGCCGCGATCGGCGCGATCCTGGTCAACATCAACCCCGCGTACCGGACCTCCGAGCTCGAGTACGCGCTGAACCAGTCCGGGATCAGCTTCCTCATCCTCGCCGCGGCCTTCCGGCAGGCCGACTACCGCGCCATGCTCGCGGAGGTCAAGACCCGATGCCCAGAGCTCCGTGAGGCGCTGGTGCTCGAGGACGGATGGGACGCACTCAAGCGCGATGGCGCCGCCGTGTCCGACGCCGACCTCCACGCCGTCGAAACCACTCTGCAGTTCGATGACCCGATCAACATCCAGTACACCTCCGGCACGACCGGATTTCCAAAGGGCGCGACCCTCACGCACCACAACATCCTCAACAACGGATTCTTCATCGGCGAGACGCTGCATTACACGCAGGAGGATCGTGTCTGCATCCCTGTACCTTTCTATCACTGCTTCGGAATGGTCCTCGGCAACCTCGCCTGCACCACCCATGGCGCCGCGATGGTCGTCCCGGCCGAGGCTTATGACCCGGTGGTCACCATGCAGACCGTCCAGGACGAACGATGCACTGCGTTGTACGGGGTGCCGACGATGTTCATCGGCGAGCTGGAGAACCCGCGCTTCAATGATTTCGACTTCAGCACGCTCCGCACCGGGATCATGGCGGGCTCGCCCTGCCCGGTCGAGGTGATGAAGAAGGTCCAGACGCTGATGCACATTCCTGAGATGACGATCGCCTACGGCATGACCGAGACGTCTCCCGTGTCGACGCAGTGCGCGACAGACGATCCGCTGGAGAGGCGCGTGTCGACGGTCGGACGCGTGCATCCGCACGTCGAGATCAAGATCGTGGACCCGGCGACCGGTGCCGTGGTGCCGCGTGGCGAGACGGGCGAGCTGTGCAGTCGTGGATACATGGTCATGCAGGGCTACTGGAACAACGACGAGGCCACGCGCCTCGCCATCGACCCCGGCCGCTGGATGCACACGGGCGACCTGGCGACGATGGACGCCGAGGGCTACGTGAACATCGTGGGCAGGATCAAAGACATGATCATCCGCGGCGGGGAGAACATCTATCCGCGAGAGGTCGAGGAGTTCCTTTACGGCCACCCGGAGATCGCGGATGTGCAGGTCATCGGCGTGCCGTCCGAGAAGTACGGCGAAGAGGTCATGGCCTGGGTCAAGCTACGCGAAGGGGCCAAGGCCACGGGCGAGGAACTGGCGGCCTGGTGCAGAGGGAAGATCGCGACCTACAAGATCCCCCGCCACTGGAAGTTCGTCGACTCGTTCCCCATGACCGTGACCGGCAAGGTCATGAAATTCAAGATGCGCGAGGCGGCAGTCGAGGAGCTGGGCCTGGAAAAGGCGGCGGGGATGCGAACGGCCTGACGAGGTCAGACGAGGGATTCGTACGGGAATGCGGCGGCGAAAGGCTCGTAGAGCAATAGCACCTTCTCCAGCGGCAGCACGTCGCGCATGAAGATGCCGCCCGCGGCCACGCCTGCGAACCCCACGATGCCCAGGCCGTCGTGCGGCGCCGCCTGCTCGGCGCCGTCCTGCATGGCCCGGAAGGACTGGGTGCGCCCGCTCTGGTTGGCCGTGGCGATCACGAGCTTCCAGGCAGCGCTGTAGTTGGCCGCCGGGTCGAGCCCCGAGGCCACCGGCGAGACGTTGGCGACGGCCCCCGCGCCTCCTGGTGCAGGCTTCGAACGCTCGCTGAGGAACCTGGCCACGGCCGCCACCTCCGCCTCGACCTCACCGGCGAGGTCAGGAAGCGCGCGAAGGAATGCAGCGATCTGGTGGTCGACCGGCGGCGGAGGCTGGTAGCCGGGTCCGGGGAGCACGCTCGCGAAAGGCCGGTAGACCGCCTCGAAGCTCGACTGCTCCATCTGCTCGCGGACCAGGATGGCCAGGGCGACCACCTGCGCCGACTCGAGCGCCGCCGCTGTGGCCTCGGGGTCGGTCAGCGATTTTCTTATGGCCAGTTGTGTCTGCGCCACCCGAAACCCGCTCGTAAACGCGTTGACCATGGCCTGGTCGGCATCCGACAGCAGGCCATCCAGCACTCCCTCCAGGGCCGCGGTCGACGGCCGCTGGCGCGAGACCAGGCGGGCGGTGGCGATCCACTCCCACTGCGGCGCTCCAAGGGTCTTGGCCGCCGCCGTCAGAAACTGGCCGGCCTCCGATGCGCTCAGCGGATTGCAACCTGCTCGGGGAGCAGACCCTTGGCGCGCAGCTTTTCGATGGGGTGATAGGCGTCGACGATGCGCAGCGTGCCCGAGGCAGAGCGCAGGACCATTGACTGGGTGAAGGCGTACACGTCCTCGTACCTGACGCCTTTCAGCAGCTCGCCGGAGGTGATGCCCGTCGCGGCGAAGAAGATGTCGTTGCCTGAGCACAGGTCGTCGAGGCACAGGACACGGTCGGGCTTGTTGCCTTCTTTGATCGCCATCTGCCTCTCGTCTTCGTCCCTGAACGTCAGCTTGGCCTGCATGTCGCCTCCGATCGTCTTGATCGCGCACGCGGCGAGCACGCCTTCGGTGGCGCCACCCGATCCCATCATGCAGTGGATCCCGAAGCGCGTCTCGAGTGCCGCTTCGAGGCCGGCGGCAACGTCGCCGGCACTGATGAGCTTGATCCTCGCTCCGACCTCGCGAATCTGGGCGATGACATCCTTGTTGCGGTCGCGCTCGAGGACGACGACCGTCAACTCCTGCACGGGAAGACCTTCCGCCTTGGCGATTCGACGCAGGTTCCATTCGACAGGCATCTCAAGGTCGATCACCCCACGCGCGCGGCGCCCCACCACCAGCTTCTGCATGTAGTGGGTGTGGGTGGTGAACATCGAGCCGCGCTCGGCGAGAGCCACGACCGAGATCGCTCCCGGCAGCCCTGACGCCGTCAGGCTCGTGCCTTCGATCGGATCGACCGCGACGTCGACCTCTGGTTCGAGGCCGTTGCCGATCTGCTCGCCGAAGTAGAGCATCGGCGCCTCGTCCTTCTCGCCCTCGCCGATGACCACGGTGCCCTTCATGTCCACCGCAGCCAGCGCTGCGCGGATGGCCTCCACCGCCCGGCCGTCGGCCGCGATCTTATTGCCCCTCCCCTGCAGGGGGGCGGCGGCGAGGGCTCCAGCCTCTGTGACCCGCAGAAGCTCGAGCGCCAGGTTGCGGTTGATCCTGGACTCTTCGATCATCTTGCTGGCGTCAGAGTAGCTGAACGGTTATCCGATTCCGCGGCGCCGGATCGGCAGTTTGTCCGCCTCGATCAGGAGGTCCTCTTTGCGGGCGAGCTTGCGGTCGCCGCCGCGGTCGAGGTACACGCAGGTCCTTTCCAGGACCGCGGTGATGCGCACCTTCTGGCCTTCGAGCGTCGCGTCGAACCCGTCGATCAGGACCTCGTCCTCGTCCAGCTCGACCTCGCTCAGCTTTCGGATGCCGCCCGGCCGAACTTTGGTGGAGGGCACGAGCGCGGTGTGCGGCCCCTGCGGCGGGCCGGGCTTGATCGTCAGCCGCGAAGACCCTGAGCCCGCGAGCCTGATGTTCGTTCGCGGCGGCGGCGGGCTCGCTTTCTGGGGCGCGGGCGGACCGGTTGCGCCCCTCTGTGCGGCGGGTTTCTTCGCTTTGGGCGCGCCCGACGGGGAAACCCGCGGCCTGGGAGCGCTGGGACGAGAGACTCGTGCGCCGGGTTTGGCGGCGCGGGAGCTCACCGCGCTCGAGCGCCTGGGCCTGGCCGCGGTCTTGCTCGCGCCAGTCCTGGCGCGCTGCGCCCGGGCCCGAGCGCCGGCGGCCTTCTTGGGAGGCTTTTTAGAAGAACTCACCCCAGAACTTCCTGACTTTGCCGACCGGGTTGGGGAGGCTCTTCAAGGTCACGACCATCGGCCGCGATGCGAGGTCCTCGCTCGGCGCGGGAGCAGACTCCGGCACACCCTCCGGGTGGACGCGGATCACGCCGTGGTGGACACCGCCCTCCTGCACGATCAGGGCGCCGACACGGGCGTCGCCCTCGAGCCGGCCGGTGCTGGTGATCTTGAGCCGGTTCACGGCGACGACGTTTCCGCGAACAAACCCGGCTACCGTGACCCGCGCACTGTGAATGTCGGCCTCCACGTGCGCCTCGGGCCCGATGAAAAGGTCGCCGTCGCATTCGATCTGTCCGCTGAAGTTACCCAACACCTGCCCGCCGCCCCTAACCTGGAGCTTTCCGGAGAGTGAGTCCTCGCGGGCGAGCACGGTCGCCTTCGATTCGACGCTCAATGGCTCGGACCCGCCGTTGGCACGGGCAAGTCCAGTCTCAACCGCGATGTCGGTCATCACACTCCTCCAGTATCCCCAACCTTAAATGGATCCCCCCGCCTCGCCGCGGGTCGCGAAGGGACTCCGCCCAACACCGCAGCATAGCGGCTGCCGGGCGAGCTCGGATCAGTCGGGATCACAGCTCGGGATGGGAGGCGAGGTGCTCCAGGACCGCCTCGCGCGTGGGCGCAACCTCGCCGTCGATCACGAGCTCCTCGAGACGGCGCTTGATCCGCCCGACCTCGGGCCCGGGGCCAATCCCGCGAACCTTCATCACATCCTCGCCGAGCACCACCGGTTCGAGCCGCGAGGGGCGCTCGGCGAGGACGCCGTCGATCCGCGCCTGCAGCTCGTCCAGCTTCTCCGGCTCCGGGTAGGCGGAGGCCGCGACGTCGGCGTGGGCCAAAGACATCAGGCGGGGCAGCTGCGGGCCGGCGTCGCGGGCGAGTCGGCGAACGGCGCCATCCGACCATTCCGAGCTGTAGTAGACCGGCCTGAGATGGAGGCGAACCAGGCCGGCCACCACCTCGATCTCCTTTTGGGAAAAGCGAAGGCGCTCCAGCGCCGATTGCGCCATCTCGGCCCCCACCTCCTCGTGGCCGGTGAACGCACCGTCGGGGGTCGCCGTGGACGGCTTCCCCACGTCGTGAAACGTGGCCGCGAGGCGCAGGGGCAGGTCGGCGGCCGTCGCCTGGACCGTGAGCAGGGTGTGGCCGAAGACGTCGTGCGTGTGGAAGCCCCCTTGCACCACGCCTTTGCAAGCCGCCAGCTCGGGCAGGATGACCTCCAGCAAGCCGCCCGCGTCCAGCAGCTGGAGGGCCAGCGCCGGCCGCTCTGAGACGAGCATGCGGCGCAGCTCTTCGGCCACCCGCTCGACAGAGACCACGGGAGGAGCGAGGCGGCCCTTCATGTCGCGCATGGCCGGGAGGAGGTCGGGCGCGAGCTCGAACCCGAGCTCCGATGCGAACCGGACCGCCCTCAGCATCCGGAGGGGGTCGTCGTCGAACGTGTGGCGCGGGTCGGCCGGCGTCCGCAGCACACCCGCTTCGAGATCCGCGCGGCCGCCCAGAGGGTCTTCGATCCTCCCGTCGAGATCCATCAGAAGTGTGTTGACGGTGAAATCACGCCTTCGAAGGTCTTCGGCGAGTGTCGCGGGCCGCACGTCTGGCTTGCGCGAATTCGGCGTGTACGACTCCGCGCGCGCGCTGACGAACTCGACGAGGTGGCCGGGGAGCGTCACCTGGGCGGTTCCGTAACGCTCGAAGGTGACCGGCGGGGGTGCGCCGGCAAGCCTGGCGAACCGCGTCGCCAGTTCGAGCGCGTCGCCCTGCTCCACCACGACGTCCGGGTTCGGGTGCGGCCGGCCCAGCAGCTTGTCGCGGACATAACCGCCGACGACCCAGGCCTTGACGCCCTGCTCGGCTGCGGCCTGCTTGAGCAGTCGCAGGACCTCGCCGCCGTCTACTGGTTGATCCGCGCCCATTCCACGGCGCCCACCTGCCCGGCGCGGTCACCCAGCCGGGCACGCCGCACGCGCGGCCGGCGGGCCGGCTTGATGAACGGAGACGAATGCAGCGTTTCGACCATCGTGGGCTCGACCAGCGCCCAGGAGCGCGAGACCCCGCCGCCGATGACGAACATCTCCGGGTCGATTGCGTTGGTGAGGCTGATCAGCGCCATGCCCATGTAACGGGCCGCGCGCTCTACGACCATGCGGGCGTGGCGGTCGCCGCGGGCCGCTTCGGTGAACAGCTCGACCGCCGTGTGGCCGGTCTCCTTGGCCAGGTTGGCGCCCCCGATGAACGCCTCGAGGCACCCGTGCTGCCCGCAGTTGTCCAGAGGGCCATTCGGATCGATGATCATGTGGCCGATCTCGCCCGCGGTCCCGTGCGCTCCGCGATGCAGCTTGCCGTCGATGATCAAGCCGCCTCCGACGCCGGTGGACCAGGTGATGTAGACCATGTTCCGAGTCCCGCGCCCGGCGCCCCGATGAAACTCGCCCAGGCCGGCCATATCGGCGTCGTTGGCGAGCAGCACCTTCGCCCCCGTGGCGCGTCCGAGCATGGCCGCCAGCGGCACGTTGCGCCACGGAAGGTTGGGCGGGTTGACCAGCACGCCGCGTTCCAGGTCGATCGGCCCGGGCGCGGCGATCGTGATGGCCCGGACCTTCTCGCGGCCTCGATGCCTGTCGATCTCCGCCGCGGCCCAGTCGACCATGGCCTGCGGAGTGCCGAGCTGCGGCGTCTTCGTCTTGACGCTCGCCACCAGGTTGCCGTCCGAGCGCGCGAGCGCTACGCGCACCTGGGTCCCACCAAGATCGATTCCCGCCAACATGGCTGGACTAGGTTAACCGCGTGGCTCAGCCGCATCGAGTGATCAGCGGCAGAACTCGACAATGTGCTCACGGGTGGGTTCGTAGCCCTCAGTGGTATCGACCACCAGCCAGGGACACCCAATCGCTACCGGTTCATATGCGCCTGCCTCGATCGCTGCGAGCACTTCCGGTAAAACGTCGCGGTCGAAGTGGCCTTCATGGCGATCCCTGCGATAGGCCGAGAGCCTCGCGGCGATGACCTCTGTTTGTGCGCGGCAGTGAATCATTACTGAGTCGTGGCTCTCGGTCAACCCGAGCAGATCCGTCTCCGAGACGCCGCGACTGAAGTTGCCCTCCAGGACCAGGCCGAGGTCGGCGTCGAGAATGCGTTTCGCCACCGCCAAGAGAACGCCATAGGAAGCATTACCCAGCTCGCGCGATCGAGCCCTGTCTTCAGCGCCGACGGTGCGGAGGAGCGCCTCTTTGATGTCGTCCTTGGCGAGGAGAGGCAGGTGTAGCTCCGCCGCCAGGTACGCGGCCAGAGTGGTCTTACCGGCGCCCGGCGCCCCGCTGACGATGACGAGGCGGGTCAGGAGGCGAGGAGTTGGAGGCCGCGGAGGGCGGCCAGGATCTCGATCGGACCCCGCGCGCGGTTGAACGTGTAGAAATGAAGGCCCGGTACGCCCTTTTCGAGCAGCTCGGCGCACTGGGAGATGCAGTGGCGCACCCCGATCGCCCGGATCGCCTCGTCATCGGGAGCCTCGTCGATCTCGTGCTGCAGCGCGACCGGTACCGTCGCCCCCGACATGGCCGTCATCACGCCGAGGGAGCGCCGGCTGGGCACGGGCATCAATCCGGGGACGATCGGGACATCGATGCCGGCGGCGCGGACGCGCGCCACCAGGTCGAAGTAATGGCGGTTGTCGAAGAAGAGCTGCGTGATGAGGAAGTCGGCGCCCGCCTCGACCTTGAGCTTGAGGTATCGGAACTCGTGCTCGAGGTCAGGGCTTTCCGGGTGCTTCTCCGCGCTGCATGCGGCGC
>Ga0307374_10004414_pt1 | contig 23431 bp, 16 predicted proteins | sample OX3MG_FD_202532 | JGI IMG/M metagenome (GOLD analysis project Ga0307374, IMG submission 202532) | Soil microbial communities from Risofladan, Vaasa, Finland - OX-3 | ecosystem: Environmental > Terrestrial > Soil > Coastal area > Acid sulfate soil | place: Finland: Risofladan, Vaasa | collected... | reverse complement strand
CCGACTGACAGCCCGCGTCTTCAAACACTGCGGACCTGCGCCTTCTGAACCATGATGTGACGTCAGCCGCGGTCGCAAACCACGCCCCCTCGCGCTTGAACTCTCTTACCATGTCTGCATAGAAATCGTCCCAACACCTTTCGGGCGCAATGCTTCTGTCGTGCCAGTTGACAGTAATGGCCCCACCGAACTGCATGGCATTATCGATCATGTGGCCGACGCGCTTACGCGCCTCCCCAGGAGTCAGATCCAGGCAGGAGGGAAAGAATAACGCTGTGTCCATGATATGGAGAGGCAACTCAAGCAGCCGGGTAACTCCCAATGGCCTGTACACCTGGGTCGTTCCCGCCCGATAGCCAACCGTCTCGTTATAACCAATCGTTGAATCGTAGTCAGCCCCTGCGTGGTCCAGAGCGAGTGGTGATTCTTGGCCAAAATACAGCCAGTGCATTCGTACGCCGATTTCTTGCCTTTGGGTTATTCCACGGACAACATCCAATTCCACGCGTGCGCTGGAACCGTCAAGCCATGCATCAATGCCGTGAAGACCGATTTCGCTTCCCGCAGACATCAGCTCGTTAATTTTGCCTGAGATGTCAGCAGCCCCGTAACGAGAGGCCCGGAGGCCGGAAGGCGGACCCGCGCCGAGATGTCCCGGGCGGTTCCCGAAAGGAATCACAAAGAACGTTGACCGCAATCCCATTTCGAGGCGGAGATAACGGTCAAACTCATACCAGAAGTCCTTTACAAGCCCCAGATGGACCAACGGTAGTTTCGCAGCCGCCACCCAATTCCTCAGCAAGCCGCGCATTGAAAGGCGCTTCCGACATACCCTCTTTATAGAACCGAAAGTAGCACGGTAGAGGAATCCCAATGTCGTATGGTCACACCTGTGCCGCCGGATTGAAGGATGATCCACATCATGGGTCAGACATACAATAAACCGGTGCCCATCCGGAACCGGTGGGATCTCCACGAGTGGGGCCCCGCTCGTAACAATCAGCTCGCGCAATAAGGCAATATGCAGTTCCAGCGCCGGGATACCAGCGTTCGAGGCCGGCTGCCCCGCTGTGAGCAATGCCTCAATCTCCCCAAAAAGATCGTAGCCCACCCGCGCCACTGTCGTCGCACCTGACCGGTGCAGATGGATCACCGGGTCGAGAGTCTCTTGATCAACCAGAACATCACTGCCCCGCGCAAAGGTTACGCAATCCCCGTAGATCGGGACCTGATATTCCCTGTACCGTAGCATTCGAGCATGTCTCCTTTGGGAAACACGCCCGGCTCCTTCTTCAGTATCAGGCCCCGACGCCTCACACGCATAAGACAGAACAATATCTGCATTGGAGACCGGAAGATCGCCGGCGCCGGCGCAAAGCAGAACTTCGTAGCGTCGGCCAATCCGGCACCACTCCCAAGGTGTCTTGAAGAGTTCAAAGAACTCGCGCACCACGGCGGATTTTGATGGGCTTGCGATGACGCCAATCATCGCCAGCACTCGGAAGGACGCATGTTTTCAGCTTCCGCTTGACGCGTTAAATTTTGATTGAAGCGACTTTTGAACCCAGCAAGAAAGTCAGGTTGCCGCATCTTGGGGATGTTCATCAGCCGGCGTGGCTCCTTATGGCCACCGCATTCATGGTGAATGCAGGCTGAGATCAGTGTGGATTATTGCCCCTCAGGAGCCCATTGACCAAGCCTACGAGCATTCGTCTCTCCTGTGACCACGCATGCTTCAAGTAAACTTGCTGCCCGCGCTCAGCGCTCTCGATAGCGTCGTCGTAGTGAAAGGCGACCTGTTCCAACTTCCGGGCAAGTTCTTCCGCGTTGCCAGGCTCAAAGAAAATGAGTGAATCCGGGGTAAAGTAATCCTCGACGCCCAGCGTGCGCGGGGCAATCACTGGTTTACCCAGGGCCAGATACTCAAATATCCGGGTCGGCGTATTGATCTCTGTGAACGCGTTTCGATGGTTGGGGATGATTCCCACGTCACAGGTTTCGATTTCTCGAGCCAACGCTTCCAGACTCCTGAATCCCAAATAGTGCACTCTATCTTCCAAACCCTTCTCGCGAACCACGTCCATTACTTTTTCCAGAAAAGGGGTTTTGAACCCGTAAATCCTGAGTTCAGCAGCAGGAATGGCCTCGCGCACACGAGCTAACGCATCAACTGCGAGATCCAGACCATTCCGCTCAATCAGTGATCCGTGATACATGATCACAAAGCGCTTGTCCGGGACGCTGTTTGCGGAGACGTATGAGCGTGGTGGCCTGATCGGGAAGATTTGTTCATCAGGGGAATTCATGACAACCCCGATTTTTTCGGGAGGGCAACTGCGCAAAGCGAAAATCCGCTTACACGCGATGTTAACAGTCACCACAGAATGCGCACGCGCCATGCTCCACTTCTCGAGTCGCTGAACAAAGCGGACGCCCAAGCTTTCTTTGTCAAGGCCGAATATCGTCATCATAAGTTCGGGCATGGGATCGCGCAGATCGAGAATCACCTTTGCCCCCAATGCCTTCGGCACCAGGGCACTCAAGACAAGGATGTCAGGCATATTGTGAATGTAGACCAAGTCATAGCGGCGCTTAAGTGAACGCAGTGCCAGAACCATCGCGGAGATGAATATAAACGCAGAATAGTTGTAGAAATAGGTAAGCTTGCTGTCACGGCGGTGCCTGATCGGGAGACGAAGGATATCAATGCCAGCCGCAGCCTCACGTGCCGGCGCGTTGCCACTGGAGAGGCATATGACCTCCACACTCATACCTTCTTTAAGAAGTGTCTCCACAGCTCTGCGCATGCGCGGATCGACAGGGTACGGCGAGAAGGTCACCATCGCCATCCGTTTTCCCCGAAGGTGCGCGGTGGTTGAGTGGACCGAAGGTTGTAAGTGTGACCGGAAGGACATGTTGTGGCGTTTGGAAACCCGTTCGAAATTCGACTTCACTGTTGTTCCAATTCGACGACCGCGACCTTGATGTGTCCTTCCATGGCTCCCGGTCCTGTCCCTGGCGGGTTGATCACGTTAGGGCAACACACGTACGGACATCCCATTCTCGGTGGGTTCATCGTGGGCTCACGGACATCTGGCGACAGTACGCCGGATATTAAGACTGACTTTCCGTATTCAGAGGGCAACAGGACGGTGCCGTGCAAAGTCTTCAAGAGGATGAGCGTCGATCGTTTGCCAGCAGGGGCGGGTCCGATTTGCAATCGGTCCCACCCCGCTTGAAGCAGATCCTAGTGAGGGGTGGCGCTAAGGTTCGTCGGTGAACCAGGCGCAGCCGAGCTCTCATAACAACTCTTGGCGTTGAAATTCAAGATACCGTTGCTGTCCTTAGAGGTGTTGTTGTAACAAAGTTTCGCGGGGATATCGTACGAGTGACCTCCTGGACCCGGACCACCTGTAACTTCAGGTCCGATAGCCGGCCATGGAGGGGCTCCCCAGGGGGTCCCCCACCAACTTGGTTTTGCAGAGAGGAAAAAGGAAGCGGGTAGAGCGTGACTGGATGGCACAGGGTTGGCGTATCGGCTGAGTCCGCTCGGCACTTCAGAAGAGTCCCACCGCACCGCACCCGTGACAACATCGTAGTTGCCCCACCGCATGAGAGTTGTGACGACTATGGGGTCGTTTGGGGCATTGCCTGTCTTGCCGCCGTTGCCAGACCATCCAAGCACATAAATGGATTTCGCCATGTTTGTGCCACTCGGCGCCAGATCCTCGTACTGCGTATGATATCCCGGGCGTCCAAGAACATTGCCGACAAAATTGTAGTACCGGCCGAAACTCTCAATCTCAACCGCTTCTGTATTATTAGTTGCTCCGCTCTGCCAGCCGAGAAGGTAATTCCTGAAAAGCGTCATGAAATTGTGTGTGCCGTGAATATCGTCACTCTGGAAACTGTCACCCTCATTACTCTCGTAAAGGTCAAAGGCCGTGCCGGCAGCGTGCGCGTTATAGGCAGCCTGCATCCAGCCGGGAGAGGGCGAATACCAGTCATCTATAGAATAGTTGTAGGCGTAAACTGAACCGGTATCAGGCCCGGGAAGTATCGGAGAGACGATATGCTGGAAAATGTTGTTGATGACCAGGGAATCCGAATCTTCGTCCAGTTCGACGCCGTACTCAGACACCTGGCCGCTTTGGGTTCCATAGAAGTAGCTATCCGCGATAGTGCAATGCGAAGTATTCCGCAGCTGCACGTGATCACGGTTCGGATTAATGGTCCTGACGTTCTTCACCCACGAGTTAGTGGCAGAATTGATGGAGATCGCATCTAAGGAGGAGGTGTTGGTACTGTTATCGATGGACAAGTCCTCTACCCCATCCTTCGACGCCTGGTTGGTCGGCCAGAAAGCCTGAGGGCTTTGCGACGATCTCCAGTTCGGCATATATATACTGGGGGTGATCGATACGGTCGTACCGCTAATTCCCGTCACGGTCACAAGCTGATTCTCCGCTCTTCCGCTTCGGTAGACTCCACCCGTGCCTTCCGTGGAGCAGACTCCGCTTGTGTCGCAGACAAATACGGCACCGGGATCTGACGAATCATTCAGCTGGTCGAAGTTAATATAGCTTCCGACTTTGAGATTATTGACGTTACTCAAGGTGACCTGCGTGGACCCCTGGGAATATCCTCCGGTCCAATTTGCCAGATTTGACGGATTTGACCAGATGGGGTCGCCCTCAATGCAGACACTCCCGGTTGCCCCATTGCAGTTCACACCACCGGTAAATACAAGAAATGTCTTATCCGGTCCCGCGCCACGAAGGGTCACGTTGCTATGGCCTGCAAAGTCGATGCCGGAAGAGAGGTTATAGGTACCGGCGTTCAGAGAGACGACCTGGTCACTGGGACAGGAGGCAATAGCGCTATTGATTTGGGATGCAGATGCCCCGGGGCTCAGCGTGGCACAGATAGATGTACGGTTTGGAATACCTCCAACAACCCCCGCCTGGGCCCAGTCAATCATCCGACTGGGGGCGAGAATACCGCCTGCATTCTGGGCATACGTAAATCCAGGAAACCCAAACACGACAACAAGGAATAGAAGTGATAGTTTACGGTTCATTTTGCCTCTGCGTCGAATACATTTATTGCAAGGGCATCCCAAGAGTAGAAATCATTGTGGGAGCTTCCTAAGCACTGTCAGTATACGAATACTGTCGAACCTCTATCTACTGGACAGGCGAACAGAAAAAGGTCAGGAAGCTTCAACTGTTCGGTTAGATCAGCAAAGAAATTTTTCTTGCACCTTAGAATTTTGCCGTGGCAAATACGTCGACTTGGCGGAGACGTACGATGCAAACCCCAGCAATATATACCTGGCTACACATCCGCCCAGGAGTTGAGGATTGACACCAGAGGACTCACAATGGATTCTTCTCCGATAAACTCCCGTATACATTGCGGGTAAAATCCGCGACCACATCCCACGAATGCTGGGCGCTCATATAATCTTGTATTTCCTGCCGTCGAGCATCCAAGTTCTTGAACAAATCACTTTCAAAATACATCTCGATGGTCCGAGCCAAGTCAGCCGGGTCGCAGGGTTTACAGAGGAATCCTGTTCGACCCTCGATAATGTCTTCCCTGAACGATCCCACATCCGTCGCAATTACGGGGAGGCCAAAGCTATATCCCAAGAAAAGGACACCGCTTTGGAAGATTTCCGTATAAGGGAGTACTAAGACGTCCGCCGCTTTGAAATACAACTCCATCTCTTCGTCTGGGATGAACTCGTTCCTCAGTATGACCAGCCCCTGCTCAAAGAAACGGCTGACAGCCGGTTGGATATCCTCCCATTGACGCTGAAACTCTTTCATCCGCCGGCCAGCGATAATCAGCCGATAGCGCATATCACTAGTGATAATCCGTTCGAATGCAGCCAGTAGAAACTCAAGGCCCTTTGAAGACCGCATGTTACCGAAGAACAGGATCGTCTTTTCGCTGTCGCCGATGCCCAGCCGCTGCTTTGCTTCGGTAGACGTCAGCGCTGTGTTGGGAACAGCGTTGTTAATCCCAAATGGAATGACAGTCGTAGCCTGTTCAGGAACGCCATAATCTCTATGGAGTTCATCCTTCATCTTTTCGGTGTGAACGAAAATATGATCAGTAAGGCGATATTGAATCCTCAACGTAAGGCGGTTGAGCAGCGAGTCGTGCTTGTCCCTCCTTGCTTGGTTAACGTTGTGTGCGGTGAGAACGATTTTTTTCCCGCGGATCTTGTAGTACAGCATTACCAGGGTTCGATCGAGGTACTCAAACTTGTTGTTCCATAAAATATGAAACACCTTCGGCTTGGCATCCCATGCATATCCGATCAGCCGACCGTAGTAGCTTAACAGTCTCGATACTTTTCTCGGTAGACTCGCATCCGGTCGCTGACTCCCCCGCAGATTAAGAAAGTTCAGCTTGGGCGTAGCGTGCATCTCAGGGCCGTCCACTCCATCGCCGCCGACCACATCCAGGTGCACGCCCTTCGAGATAAGGGCCATTGCCAAACCAAATGTGTAGTGCCTGTCGGAACCTCCGGTGAGCAAAGCGACTTCGATCTCTGCTGGCGACATCGGGACCCGGCTGTCAAGAGCACTGAGATCGTTACCTCTTTCCCGGTCTCTGGCTGACGGACTTGCGACCCGCACTCCAATTACCTCTCGCTCGATTCAGAGGCGTCTTCCCTTGCCATGCTGAGAATAACTTCCGCACCGGAGCCACCCACAGCAGCAATAGCCGGTGCCAATCTTGAGAACCTGCCCATAGGGACCATTTCTTGCAGGAGTCTGGCGACCTGGTAGAGAGGTTCGTACCCTCGGTACAAGACAATGACAGCACCGAGATACAGAACTCCAAAAAGCAAGGACACGGTCAGAAGCCGGACAAAAGCTCCTTCGGCGCCCGGCATCGCAGTGTAGGGCACAATGCTCTGCGTGATACCAACGCATGCGCAACCGGCCAAAACGGACGCAAGCACATATTTCCAAACAGCGGCAATCATGGGGGAAATCCCAAAGTCTATTGGCCTTCCCGCGTACATGAACGCCGGAAGGGTGAGAATCCCGTAGGAGGCAGTCCATGCAACAGCAATTCCTTCGGGCCCCCATCCAAGTGCAAAAACAAACAACAAACCCGTCACTGCGAGTTCTATTAGACCCCAGCGGAAAAAGCGGGCCGCGCTGCCAATGGAAAGATGAATCCATCCGTGAGTGGCATACAGAAACATGAGACCGATCCCCGGTCCCAAGAACATGAAGATTCGCCCCGATTCTCCCCATTGGGGTCCCAGAAGCAAGCGAATCAAGTCCCTGCCGACCAGAGTGAGATCCGCTCCCAATCCCATCCCCAGGAAGGCAGTGACACCCAAGGCTTTAAGAAAATATCGCTTGTACCGGGTGGGGTCCTCTTTCAACCTGCTTAGAGCTGATACAGCAACAGCCATGAGAGGCCTAACAAGCTGGTTCGCTGGAAGGGCAAACAGGTCGTATGCCTTCTTATAAAAACCTAATGGTTGCGCGCCAAAGCGCCATCCCACCAGGGCGTTGTCCATATTATGGGCAAACGAGTCAACCCAACCATGCCCATAAACGCTTACCGCAAACCGTACCATGGATCCCGTTCCGGGAGCCCGCCGCGGAAGGCTTGGGACCCAGCGACATAATATCCAAGCTCCGATGGATCTACTAAGAGGGAATGCCAGTAGACCTGCGACCAGCGCCCAACACCCCCACCCTGCAAAAGCGAGAGAGATGGACACTGCCACGGAAACGACGCCCGCGACAATTTCGTTGGCAGAGACGACGGGGAAACGCATGGCGCGCCTCAATAATGCCAGGTGCAATACCCCGGCACTGTCGATGACAATCTGAAATGACAGTGCAACGGCAATCGGCTCCACGCGAGGGTTATCGTAAAACCGCGACAGCAGCGGCCCCGCTGCGGCGAACCCGATCGTAAGGAGGACGCCTAAGCCCACACAGATCCAGAAAAGGTTGCTGACCAATAAATGATCAACCTCATCCCGTTGAAGGACAACCTCTGTAAATCCTCCGAAAATCGTAAATAGTAGGCTGAAGGTGGTAACCATGGCGACTACCCCGAAGTCGGCGGGCGTCAGGAGACGGGCTAGCACCATGGTGGACGCCATACGGACCACTAGCGAGACTCCTTGCGCAAATACTGAGACACCTGCACCCCGGACGGCAAGATGACGCAACTCGCCGACACTGCCCGCGGCAGGGGCAAATATTCCGTTTCCGTCGAACGGCCTCAAGTAGTTCCCTCATAAACGTGACTACTGACTGCCGTCAAATCGCCGGAGCACCGATCCACTTCGGCTGGCATATCAATGTTCGCCGGATCTCTACGGATGGGTGCTTCGGGAACTGCAATGATCGCAAAGAGAAATAATATCCATATGGGGTCGAGCATCCTGAACCCTGCTTCCGTAAAGTTGTAAGCTACGGCGACAGCAAAATAAGCCAATCTAAGGGCACCCACCTCCGGGTCGCGTCGAAACGCCGAAACCACATTCCGGTACCCCGTGACAAGCAGTACAGTAAGTAGGACCAGACCGATCCATCCCAGATTCAGGAAGATTTCTAGGTAACCGTTGTGAGCTTCGTTCGGATACCACGAAAAGACACTCCAAAGTTTGTCGAGTCGGCTCCCAAGCCAGAAACTCGCGAAGCCAGTCCCAAACCAGGGATTAGTGTCCATGCCAAGGAGTGCCTTCCAAAGGCTAGTCCTGCCGGTCAGAGTGGTATTTCGTCCTAACGCCTGAACGATGTAGACATAGACATCGGGCAAGACCAACGTGAGCACTGCAACGGATACCAGACCCATGACAATCAGGTGCACTCTCGCTGGCCGTGCTCCAGGGAGACTCAAAGCTACAAGCAGCGCCGATCCCAACAGAAAACAGGCCAGTGATGTTGCTGAATTGACCATGTAAAGGAGCCAAAGGGTCAGCACCAACACTGCGCCGTGGGCAGCCCACTGCCTCACCTTATGAGCATTGTTCCGAAAGAGGTGGACCAGGCGCCATAGGGACGCGAGTCCGAGGATGAGGCAGGTCAAACCGAGCGTGTTCTTATTCATCGTGACACCCGTGTAAACCGTCACGCCATCCTCAAGTGAGTATGCCTGCCCAATACCCGGGTAGTACTCGATTAAAAGGACTGAGAGAGGAATGAGCAGAAAGCCCACCCGCGCGAGAAGTCTCTTGATTGCCGCAGATGGTTCTCGATCAGTAATGACAACGAGGACCATCGCAAGGTCACCCACAGTCTTGACCCATCGCTTGAACGCCACATCGGGGTAGTCAGACCAGAGAACACTTACTGCGCAGTATGAAAAAAACAGAAGAATCGGCCAATTCATCCTCAGGATTGTCATGACCCGTCGTTGTCTGCAAACGAGCGCGAGAATGGCGACCACTATGAGCCCGCTCAGGATCAAGGCGTCAAAAGGGCTTCCATCAATTTGCCGCTGCGTGTTTTCTGGGTGCACCGTTGTTACCAGCCACTGTGACGCGAATCGCGACGAGGCAATGAGTACCCAAATCGTTGGAATCCAAAGCGCCCACGAAGTCCGGACCTTTCGGTTCCGTTCAAACGCGAAAAGTCCCAAGATCCCGAGGGCACACACGCCACTTGCAATCAGCTGACTCATACTCCGCCTATATAAATGTCAATAAATGGAAGCACTGTCCCGCCCAAGGTTAAGGTCGCCTTTCGCTGGACCAAGCCTTCCCCCGCCCGGAGAACTCACGTCAGGCAAAAGAGAGTCGAGCCGCCACACTTATTGGGAATCGGCATGGCATAGGCGAAAGCGTTTGTCCTCACCGGCCACACAGCACCCACTCCTAACGGACCTTGCATCCGCATTGCCTTCCGCAAAAAGATTCAAGGCGGAGAACTTCCACAATCGCAGGCAAATTGGGCTCAAAGCGTTTGCGGGAGATTTTCGCGCAGAGGCCGACGACACTCGGATGGGCACGCCCTTAAGGGGCATGAGTCACAGTCTGGTACCTCCGGTTGTACCAAGCGCTCCGGAGTTTGCGGGCTTGCGTGAGTACGGACTCCGGGAAATGATCCACGAACCTATGGTGCAGGCCAAGGCAAAAGGCAATCCGGCCGGCGCGAGTCAAGGGGACATAGTAGCGAGGCAGATCGATCCGCCGAAATCCGTTGTGTACCTTAAAGTCGTGGAGACTATGCCGTTGGTCCTTTCGAAAAAGAAAATTCAAGTACACAAGGTAAGGGATGCCCCGTTCGGCGCAGGATCGGACCGCCTGGGCAATCAGTGCGTTCGTGGAGGCTTTATCCCTTTGCTGGATCATAGAGAGTATATGCATAACGCCCGCTTGAGTTCGAGTTTCGTCAATTACCAATTTAGCAAAACCAATCAGGCTGTCATCAAGAAAGGCCCCAATAAAAATGGAGCTGTCGAGGAAAGTCGCCGCCTCTCTACGCACCGTCTCGATGTCCTTTCCATAATGGCGGAATGGCCTCCCTTGACGAATCGGACACTCGTTATAGATCTTCCAGATTCCCTCAACAAGTGCATCGCCAAATGGCATCTCCCGCAACTCGACGCCCATCTTTACAGCTCTCCGGACCATATTCCGGGTTTTGTTGTTGATCTGCTGCGTCCACCAGGCGTCATATGTTGAAACTGGCAAGGCAGCAAAGTTATCCCATTCCATGGGATAACGGTATTTTGGCGATGTATCAGGAAGTTTCTGCATGAATGTGAAGAGATCGATCCGTTGTCTGCATATCCGTAAGCCCTCGATCACTGGCTCCGGGTCGTCCAAAAACTTATATGAATCTGCATATAATCTGGCGACCCGAAGCAGCCGACCGTCGATTCGAATATCCCAAGCACAACATTTCATTGTCATAGGCACGCTTCCGGGACAAGCCGGGACTCGATATGGTCACGCGAGATTGTACACACCCATCGGCAGAAAAAGATGCTTGGCATTGATCCGTCCGGAGAGATCCAGCGCCCCTGGGGTTACGCGCCCTTTCGCTCTGCTATCCGCCCCCGCCGGCTGGTCAACCGCCAGAAGCTGAGCCAGCTGTCTCGAGCGCCAAGGGAGAGAGCGATCAGGCGACTTGGGAGAATTCCGATAAGCCCGAGGTGAAGTTTCATTTTCAGGCAAACGCTTCCCCTCAGGGATAGGGGAACATAGAACCTGGGCACGAGCATCTCTTCAAATCCATTTCTGATTTTGAATTCGCGTAAAGGGCAATCGCCCTTGTTGCCATAGTTGAACAGTCCGTAAGTCAGGAAGGGAATCCCTTTTGATTCACAAAGCTCAACTGCCTTTGCTATGAGTGCGTTTGCGGGCCGTTTATCACGATGAGAGGCCTTCGGAAGGAACTGGAGTATGGAAGCGATCTCACCTCTGTAAACAATCTTCAGATACCCAATCAACTCATCCTTGAAATAAGCGCCAACAAATTCGCTGCGGTCAAGAAATGTTGACTGGTCCTTTTGCACTTGTTCGAAGGTCTTCCCATAGTTCAGATAGGCCTTTCGTTGTCGAAATGGAGAGTCGTTGTTCAATTCCACCAGCCCTTTGATAAAATTTTCATCAAGCTGGCAGACCCTGACAACGACTCCATGCTTCTGTGCCCTTCTTACGTTTTTACGGGTTGCTTGTGGAAGCTTCTCCCACCAACCCTTAAAGCTTGATGTACGAACAACAGCTGTGCTTTGCCACTCCAGCGGGTATTGGTATCGCGGAGTCGTTGCAGGCGGCTTTTGTGCAAACGTAAAGAGGTCCGCACGAACACCACTTGAGTCCTCTTCCTTCAGGGCTCTCAGGCATAGATCAGGATTGTCAGTTTCGCGGTCAAGCCAGTCTTCATCCAACACGAAGGCTGTCCTAAGCAGTCTCCCTCGAACTATCAGTTTTGTGCAGCCCACTTGAAGAGCGGGAACCCTGAGCCATTTTCCGCGTTCGTTGATTTCGACAGTAATTCGATCTACCATGTTCTCACTTGCTTTTGGTGTGATTTCCTCGGCGCGTTTTGCTGATGGACTTCCGCATCCGGCCTTGGGGCGACTTATTTCCTAACGGTGTTTAACCAAGGACTTCCAGATCACTTCGATGCTCCTCGCAGAGCACTGTTTAAGAAGCTCCAGGAATTCATACGGTCCGAGCCATTCCTCTAGTTCCAAACCAAGCAGGCAGTCTTTCGTGTAGTTAAATCGTCCATCACCGGCTAAGCGGCTCAACCGCTCGATGCAGAGTAGTCCTTCCTTCCTGTACTCAGGCAGGTTGACCTCAAACGACAGAAATGGCACAGGGCGACTCAGGCCTCGCAGCACTTGTAGTTCGTAACCTTCGACATCTATCTTCACGAAATACGGCAAACCATAGGTCGCAAAGAGATCCTCAAGAGTAGTCGTTTCAACCTCCCTACAGTGTGGAAAGGCTAGTGTCTGTCCGAATCGGCTCGCATCCGCTCGCAGGGTATCAACCCATTTCCGACTTAAAGAGTTCTTCGCCGATCCGGGCTGATCAATCCACATAGTCTCGGTTCCTGTCCGGTCGCTGACCGCCTTGCCAACTACGACAACCGGCTTCGGATTAAGTCGGTATTGCAGAAACATTCCGTTCAGGATGTCCTGGTTGAGCTTGTCGGGTTCAATGGCGATCACGCGTGCCCCGAGACCTAGAAAGATCTTCGTCTTCCATCCATGGTTCGCTCCAATGTCGAAAATCAGATCCCCCGGTTTAAGCCCGGCGAGGAGCCTGCGATAGAATTCCCCCTCCCTGCGCCCGCCGGCAATCATGGCTGGGTCGGTTAGCATCCAATAGAGGTCGTATATGATCGATCCACGAAGCCGTTCGTATAGCCCGATGCCCTTCAGCGCTTGCTGCAGAAATCGCTTAACGGAGCCCACGTCACTAGCCCCTATACCTGTAATAGCACACACCCAGAATTTCCGACGCCCCCTCCAACGTTGGCACATCAAAGCGTCCCGGTTGCGCCGGTGTTCGTATCTTTAGCCCCGAGCAAATCCGGCAACCAAAGGAAGGCCAGTTTCCTCCGCATAGGGGCATGACAGTTGAGACATCCGCCGGTTCGATCGGGGCCCAAACATGTGGGGTTAGAGAAGTTTTCCTGCTGATACTGCTGCGCTGTTTATGCAGCCTCACGCCTTTCATGTTTGGCAGCTTCAAGAACGGCTTCGCTCAGTTGCGCAATAACAATGTTCTGCTGATCGCTGGTGAGTCCGGGGAACATGGGGAGTGAGAGAATCTCTGGCGCAACCTTCTCCGCGACAGGGAAGTCACCGGGCCTGTAGCCCAGGTGTTGGTATGCCTTCTGAAGGTGCAGGGGAATCGGGTAGTGGATGCCGGTGCCGACGCCCGCCAGAGAAAGGTACTGCATTATTTCTTCCCGATGCGCCACCCGAACAACGAACAGATGGTAGATCGCCCTGGTCCAATCCGGTTCATAGGGCAGAATCACGGCGTGCTCGTCCGTTCCGCAGAGTTCACGGTAACGGCCGGCAGCCTGACGCCGTTTCTCGTTCCACTCGGGAAGATGCCTGAGTTTGATGCGCAGGAATCCGGCCTGGATCGCATCCAGCCTGCCGTTATAGCCTTCCATCTCGTGGTAATACTTCTTCGCCTGGCCGTGGTCGCGCAGCATGCGGACCTTCCGGGATAATTCAGCGTCATTTGTGGTAACGGCTCCGCCTTCTCCGCAGGCTCCCAGGTTCTTTCCCGGGTAAAAGCTGAAGGCCGCGGCTTTCCCCATCGATCCGGCCTTCGTCCATTGATTCTCTCTATTTGAGAAGTATTCCGCGCCGTGCGCCTGGCAGGCGTCTTCCACCACGGTGAGACTGTGGCGCTCCGCCAGTTCAAAAATAGGGTCCATGTCCGCAGACTGGCCGTAAAGATGAACAGGGACAACGGCTTTCACAACTTTTCCTGTTTCCTTGTCCACTGGCCGGCCATTCCCGCCCTCTGGGATGCACTTGTTCTCGAGGTAGTCCGCCAGCCTTGCCGCGTCCATGTTGTAGGTGTTTTCATCAATATCAACGAACCGGGGCAGGGCGCCTGCTTGTGAGATGGCTTCTGTCGTGGCGATGAAAGTGTTGGGAACCGTAACGACGACGTCGCCGGGAGCAACCCCCGCAGCCATCAGGGCAAACCGCAGAGCATCCGTGCCGCTGCTGACGCCCACGCAATAATCGGCGTCGCAAAACCGGGCAAACTCCTTTTCGAACTCTTCGACTTCGGACCCACCGACGAACCCAGAAGTCTTCAGTGCCTGCCTGAAAACCGCCACGAGTTCTTCTTCCAGCTTTGCGTGCAAACCCGTCAAGTCAAGAAACGGTACTTTATAAGCTGCGCACATTGTTTCCTCCCCTTGCAATTGATCTCAAAAACCGTGCAGGGCTGCCGACCACGATAACGTTGGCAGCAACATCTTTCGTCACGACAGCTCCCGCCCCAATGATGGCGTTCTCTCCAATCGTCACGTTCGAAAGGATGGTCGAACCTGAGCCGATCGTCGCGCCCTTCTTAATGAGCGTGCGTTCCACCTTCCAGTCTTCCTCTGTTTGCAGCGTTCCATCCCGATTGGCGGCGCGCGGGTACGTATCGTTGATAAAGGTCACCCCATGCCCGACGAAGACATAATCCTCGATCGTTACTCCTTCACAAATAAAGGTGTGGCTCGAAATCTTGCAGCGTTTGCCAATCCGGGCATTTTTCTGGACTTCCACAAAGGCCCCAATCTTTGTCTCGTCGCCGATTTCACAGCCATAGAGATTGATAAACCTGGAAAGCTTGACGTCCTTTCCAAGCTTGACATCGGGGGAGATGCACACGAAGTCGCTCATAGGTAAACAGCCTTTCCCTTGCCCTTCAAGGATGTTTCGGCAGCCTCCAGCATCTTGACAACCCGCAGGCCGGCTTCACCATTGTTAAAGGGAACCTCACTCCTGGTGATGCAGTCGATAAAGTATGCCAATTCTGAACGCAAGGCCTCGCACTGGTCGACCTTGGGCGCCCACATGTCGCCCGTCCGGTAGCTCACGAGCAAGTTGTAAACGCCTTCGCCATTACTCATCTGAACGCCCTTGTCGTAAACCTTGATCTTTTCATCTGCCTCCAAATCATTCCAAACCAGCATCCTCTTCTCCCCGCCAATCAGGGTGGTTCGAACCTTGACCGGCGACAGCCAGTTCACATTGACATGGGCGATCACATTTCCCGGGAAATAGATCGTGATGAAAGCAATATCCTCGAACCCGTTGAGGTGTTGCTCACCTGTGGCAATGATGCCTTCCGGGTGTTTCTGTATCAGGTGGTCAAGGATAGAAAGATCATGCGGGGCAAGATCCCAAACGACATTGACGTCGTGTTGGAACAATCCCAGGTTTACCCTCATCGAGTCGTAGTAATAGAGAGTCCCCAGGGTCCCCTCATCGATCAGTTGGCGGATCTTTCGGACGGCCCCCGTGAAAAGGAACGTGTGATCCACCATAATCGTCAGATTTCGTTTCTGAGCGATCTCGATAAGCTGTTCGGCCTCCGCAACCGTACGCGTAAAAGGCTTTTCCACAAAGACGTGCTTCCCCTTCTCAAGGGCTGATTTCGCCAATTCAAAGTGGGTCCACACTGGGGACACCACGGCGACCGCATCGACGTCTGCCATGGAAACAAGGTCCTGAGGATTGCTGACGAACCGCGTGCCGTGATTGATGCCCTCCGCACGCCGCAACGCAGCAGGATTGGTATCGCATATCGCCACAACCCGGGCGCCCGCCAGGGCCTGAAAATTTCTGACAATGTTCGGACCCCAGTAACCGTAACCGATCACTCCAACTCCAACCATCATGCACCCTCCTCATGTCCGGATCGCCTTAACAAAGGCAGAACCGAACGTGCCATCTGTCAACCGCACCGCGCCTTCACCGCGCCCGGCGCCGCACAAGATCGGCAACGCCAGGCATCCCGGGATTAAGAGCTTTGGGTGCGTTTATTAGGACTGAATCGTTCCTCCGGCACAGGCAGGAAGGTGCGCCCTCAATAGGCGCCGTCACCGGAGATCATCGCGCGTGGTGTTGCAAACAGAATTTTCAGGTCGAGCCAGATCGACCAGGATTTCGCGTATTGCAGATCAAGGCGAACCATGTCATTAAACGTTGTGCGACTGCGCCCCCGGACTTGCCATAAGCCCGTCAGGCCGGGCTTGACCTCAAGGAGCCGTCGCCGGTGCCAGATGTCGTAACATTCAACCTCATAAGGAATTGGAGGCCGCGGCCCGACCAGCGACATTTCACCCCGCAGGACATTCCAGAACTGCGGCAATTCATCCAAGCTGGTCTTTCGCAAAAATCTCCCGATTCGAGTTACCCGCGGATCGTCTTTGATCTTGTAAATGGTGGCAGGTCCATAAGGATTTGGCTGTCCCCCGATAAATCGCTGGATGTATCGTTTGTGCACATTCAGGTCATTCATCTGGTACATAGTCCGAAATTTCAAAAAGGTAAATAAGGTTCCGTGATAACCCACGCGTGACTGGCGGAAGAAAACGGGGCCTTGGGATGAAAGCTTAATCAGCAAAGCCAGGACCGCCATCAGCGGTGAGAGGAGAACAATCGCGGCCATGCTTCCCATAATGTCGAGCCCCCGTTTCATCGCGCGAGAAAATTTTCCGGCCTGTTCCCTTTCCCGCAAATCACGGTAAAGCCCGGACCACTGTTGCCAGTTGGCGGCACTATCAGGTTGCAGGTACATCCTGATCGTAATGCGTTCGAGTTCTTCCCTCTTAAGGTATCTGGAAAAAGCTGTACTAACTTTCGCGTAGATGACCTCGGTGACGGGGAGCGGTCCATCCGGCTTGATCTCGACGAAGATGACGCCGAGGATCGTTCCCTGCAGATACCAGCCTCGGATGTCAGAGTCCCGTGAGGCCGAACAGACCGACGCCCAGACGTTCTTGATCAAATGACTGCTGCCATCGTTCTCCAGCGCCTTTTGCAGGTCAATCAGCATCAGCAAATAGGGCTTTCGGGACCTCTCCGCCCTCCTCCTCTCCAGGCAGAGCAATTCCCCAAACTGCTTCTCGTCTGCAAAGTCAATCTCATTACCAACCGAAACTGCCTCCGGCAACAACTTCGAATGGGCCCCAACATTCAATTGACTCTGCATGGCACGAAGTGGCATAAGCCTCACCTTGTAAGACCTCAGGTCTCGGATGAAATTCGGAACAGGGGAAACATCTCAGGATGGGCCACGGGGCGAGCATCCCACCCTTTGTGCGGGCGAACGGAGGGTTGACGCCGCCTGCCAACCCAATTTCTTCGGCTCCTCTTGAATTCAAGCAGCGCTTGTTTTCTCTGCGTATAGCTCCGCCCTCTGAGCCACACTGCCTGGCCCCCCCACAAAACAACCTTCGTATGCCGGCCTGGCTCAGATCGCCAAGCCCTGGCTCAAACTCTTCTTACCCGTAACCACAAGTCTGGGGACCGCTAACCGCCATTCCTCGATCAACAAAGCTCAGAATCAAATCGTCCCCGCAAACAATCGCAACCTCTTCTCTCTGATGCCTGGCCTATCTTCGGACTTAAGCCGCATGTCGGATCCATTTCTATGAGCTTGCGATTCTCTTCTCGTACGCGGTACCCTCTGTCTTCTCATCATTGTCCCCGCCACCGTATCCGTAAGAGTGATACCCGTAGTAGTCTTCCATCGATCTCACATCCATGCTGTTCAGGACGACTCCAACAACGTTGCTCAAATGCTTCCGCGCCCTGATGACAAATTCCCGGGGCGCCATCCCGCTTCGAACCACCAGGATACTGCCGTCAACCAGTTCAGCCAGGATGCGGGCATCCGCCAGGTTGGGCATCAGGGCAGGAGAGTCGACAATCACATAATCGTATTCATCGAGCGCCTGTCCAATCAGCGTCTTCATCCGGGAAGACGAAAGCGAGGCCACCGGATTCAAAGGAGTTTCCCCGGCGGTCAAGGTGTCGAGTCCGGGCGTGAGGCCTGGCAGCACACAGGGCGCCCACTCACACAGTCCCTGCAGGTAGCCTGACAATCCCCGAATATTCCTGAATCCGAGGGCGCGATGAACGGAAGGCCGCCGAAGGTCAGCGTCAATGAGCATAACGCGCCTCCCCTGCTGCGCCAAGGCGATAGCCAGATTGACGGAGACCGTGGTTTTCCCCTCGCCCGGCTGGGAACTGGTGATCACGATACTTCGCAGCACTCCCTTTCGGCCCGCCGCTTCCAACATCACCGAGCTTCCCAGAGTCCTGAACGCTTCGACCAGCGGCGAGAATTCCTGGTGAACTTGTTTGTCGATTCGATACCAGGGCCTTTCGGCTCTTGTAAGGGCCGAGGGATCGAAGACGTCAGGAAGCAGCAGCCCGTTGTCAGAGTGATGGTTCCCGTTTGACACCAACTCCGGCAAAGAGGTCACTGACGGAATCATTGCCAGGGCCGGCACACCGAGAAAGCGATCGATTTCCTCGACGCTCTTCAACGAGGTGTCGAGATAGGCCTGCAGAAATGCAAGCCCGACGCCCAACCCCAGCCCGGCAAGCAGACCCAGGGCCAGATTGAACAGAATCTTCGGCTTGACGGGCAGGAATTGCGGCACGGCCCGGTCCACAACATCGACATTGTTCGCCCTGATCCGGGCCACCAGGCTGGCCTCTTTGACCTTTCGCAGCATGCTGTCATATAACTGGTTGTCAGAGTCCGCGTTCCTCTTCAGGATGTTGTAATGATTGGCCTTCTCCGCGACCGCCGTGGCCGTATCTTTTTGCTGTTGAAATGCATGCACCAGCAGAGCTTCACGGCGGACAGCGGCAAGGTAATCATTGGTGATGTTTGCGGCAGCGCGTTGACGCTCACGGGCCAGCACCTGCTCCACTGCCGTGAGCTGACTCTTGACCTGCTGAACTTTGGGGTAGCTATCGTTAAACGTGGCCGATAGCTGCGCATATTCACGCTTCAGATCTGCCACCCTAACCGTAAGGTCCTGCAGAAGCCTCTCCTGAAAGACGCCGGGCAAAGATCCGTAGTCCCCCTTCCGCACCAGGTTGTAGACCGACTCCTTTTGGTATCGCTCTGCTTGTGCTTTGGTCAATTCATCCTGGACCTGACGGAGTCGCTGGTTGATGATATTTTGAGAAGTGCCGTTGTCGGTGTCCAAATAGAGCAGTCCATTCCGGCGCGCATATTGCGACATCGCCGCTTCAGAGCTTTCCAGCTCCCGCCTGGCCTCCTCCACTTGCCGGGCAAGCACTTTCGTAAGCTTTTCGGTGGCATTTTCGTGCAGCTTCAGGTAGTTGAAAATCAGTGTGTTGACGACACGCGCGGACAAGCGGGGATCGCCACTTTCATAGCTGACGTTGACCAGCCGGCTGCTTCCGACACGGTAAACGCTAAGCGTCGCCTGGAAGCGATCCACCACCCGCTGGTAGGTCTTGGCGTCCATTCCGGCGGGAGAATCATCCACAGACCCCTTCCACCATCTGGATACGTTTCTCCACTCCGCCTTGAGAACGCCGGCCACGGAGAAATTCGGTTGCGGCTGGTCTGCCAGGTGAAGCTGGTCAATCACCTGCCGGGCCAGAGTATCGCTTTTCAGAATCCCTATCTCCGTCTCAACTTCCGTGATCACCACGTCGTTGGGAGCCGAATTCCGGCTTTGTAACTGCTGCAGACTTTCGATGTCCGGCGTCGCTTCTTTGATCTCAATCGTCGCCTGTGAGCGATAGACAGGTTTCATGAAGAGTGACACGACGAAAGCAATCAGAACGACGGTGATTGCTGTGGTTAGAACGGTACGATAACGGTCCCGAAGCACGCGCAGGACGTACCGGAAGTCCATATCACCGTCGACGTCCGGCGAGCTCGAGTTCCCGACCGCTGCGGAAAGACTCCGAATACTTTCAAGCATTCCGGGCTTATAAGGCCGGATTCTGGTTTCTTCTTTCATATCAAAATCTCCACAATCTTGCCGAGTTTCCGTCAGGATTAAGGAACTCCCCGCCAAACAACCCACTTTGCGAACGTATCAAGAAAAGCCCTGCCAGCCGACTTTGCGCCGCTCTTCGGAACAAACAGGATGTCCTTGGGACGAAGCGGAAGATCAGGAGACTTACCGGACATAATCTGGTCCAGGCGGACAGGAACTTCGATCTGCTGTCCGTTTTCGGCTATCCGAATAATCGTGGCCCTGTTTTTGGAAGCGGTCGGACCCAGTCCCTGCCCCAGCGCTATCACCTGCAGGACTGTGATGTGCTCGTTGTCTTTTACGGGGAACCCCCCGGGCTGCTTGACATCGCCCACAACATAAACGATTCCGGCGGCCTTGACCTTGACAATGTCGCCGGGATAGACCGGGACGTTGTACTTGGAATCACCCGAGTCCAGCAGGCGCTTCAGACTGATCTCAATCGTGTGTGTATTTTCCGCATGGTCGGAGGATGCGGATAGGGTTGAAGTCGGGAGTTCTCCTGGCGCGGAAGCTTCAGCGCCACTTTTCGTTCCGGTCTTCGGCAGCGCGTCCGGGGCAAACTCGGCGCTCACGCCTCGCATGACCAGCACCGCGTCTCCCGCGTCAGGGGCAAGACCTTCGGCCATGGAAAGCATTTCGAGAAGCGTCTTCGTCCCGCGAATCTGGAACACCCCGGGCTTCTTAACGGCCCCAAGGACCGAAACGCTGTGGCTCTGCATCTCGGTGACCGTTACCGCCACATGAGGCTCCTTCATGTAGGTGCGGCGAAGCAATGCTTCCAGGACCAGTTCGAGCTCACGCGGCGTCAATCCTGCCGCCTTGATGGTGCCAAGCATCGGCATCGAAATCTCACCGTCTGCCGCAACCCGGACGGGTTGGCTCAGGTCCGGAGCTTCAAGAACGGTAATCTTCAACAAATCGTTCGGCCCGATGCGGTAGTCGCCTGGAGAGGGTTTGTTCTGGCCGTTGTCAAGGGCCGCATGAACCAGTTGCTGGAGGCGGAGATTCCAGTCATCGGTGGTTTGCATTTTGGTGTTGCTGATGCTGGCGGCCAAATCAGCTTGTTTTGTCGGGGTCGCAGCCTGGGCCTGAACAGTGGATACGGCTGCAGCCATGAAGACCACCAGATAAAACCATCTTCGAATCATTTCCCGACTCCCCTCATACAACCGAAGATCTTATAAAGTTTGCAACCATCGTTATGAGGCCACCTATCCCAGCGAAACCAAAGGAGCCGGGACCAGCAGCGTCCCTCCGGATCTCCAGCCCCTGATTGAGGGAGCCGCAGGCGTCCCGGGGGCGAATAGCGTTGGCGACTTCTTCGAAGATGCCGTTACTCGCTCCACCGCGCTCGCATCAACCTCCGCCGCCACCGATCTCTCCAGCAAGGTCACTGAAATAATCAGCCGTGTTTGTCCCTTCTTCCGCACCAGAAACCCTTCCAGTCCACTCAGCGCGCCGGATTTCACCCGGACAAGGTCTCCACATTTGAGGAACGGGTGCGGTTCAACATTGATTCGATTCTCGATCACACTTCGCACCGCCTGAATTTCCTCTTCTGGAATCCCGGCCAGTTTCCCCGCACTGCATACGAGCCCGTGAACTCCAGGCGTGGTCACAATGGCAAGCCGGCGGTCAAGATCGCCTCGCAGGAACACGTAGCAGGAAAAAAGAGGCAACTCGACTTTCTTGAGCCGGTCCCGCCATTCACGGACTTCCGTGTAGAGCGGAAGAAAGACTTCAAACCCTTTATTGGCGAGCATGCGCGCTACTATCTTTTCGTGCTGGTGACGGGTATGCGCCGCGTACCACAGGGTCCCATCAGACCTTCCGTCATCGTGATTGAGCCAGGCGTTGGCAGGAGACATATCTTCCCTCAGGGGGTCAAGCCCCGTTCCGATCTGATTTCTGGCCGTACCGGGCTGGTTCCACCGCGCCCGTTTTGGGCGCCTCGGACAGCAACCCCGCTTCCTTAATCTTGTAAAGAAGTGATCGATAACTGATGTTCAAGGCCCGGGCGGTTCGCCTACGATTCCATTGAGTTTCCTGCAAGGTCCGGAGGATGATCTTGCGCTCCAGCGCGTGGGCGGCTTCGCGCGTGACATCCTTCAAGGAAACGGCGTGGTGGGCTGAACGCGCGGAGGCAGCCTCAGCGGGATACGGGGTGGCGCACGCCATACCCGTAATGCCCTCCTCGCCCAGGACCACGTAACGCTTCATCACGTTTTCCAGTTCGCGAATATTGCCGGGCCAGTCATATTGCTGGAGCAGGTCCATCAACTGCGGGCTGGGAGCGTCCGGGTGGCAGCCAAATCTCTCGCTGTAAACCTGCCAGAAATAGCCGGCCAGCTGCGGAATGTCCTCTTTGCGTTCCCGCAACGGGGGCAGCCGCAAGGTCACAACGCTGAGAAACGAAAACAGGTCCTCTCGGAATTTCCCCGGGCCAACTTCTTTTTCCAGGTCGTAGGTACTTGCGCCGATCACCCGAAGAGTCACGGGGATGTCGGCCCCGCCGCTCAGAATAAAGGACCGGAAACCCTGGATTAATTGCAGCAATTCCAGCTGGCAACTCGGCCCGACGTCGGAGACTTCTTCAACAAACAACGTGCACAACCGGCGGGCAGCGTTCCCGTCGCCGTCGCCGTCCTCTTCCTCATCGGTCACAGCATGGTCCACCCGGAAGGCCACCTCGTCGATCGCATGGCCATCGGGAATCGGAGGACTCACCTTCAGGAAAGGTGCGCTGGTTCCAGGACTGCAGGAGTGGATAAAACGTGCCAGAACCTCTTTACCTGTGCCTTCTTCCCCTAAGATGAGGATCGGAAGGCTGGCCCCAGCAACTCGTTCAACGATCTGCCATAGGCCTCTCATCCCTTCGGATTGGCCAAAGATCGTGTGTTTGGGTGGCAGGCCCTGGCACGAGACCAAGCGACCATCAAGTGTGTCTGTAATAGATTCCATGCCTTCGTTCCTCTTCACTGCCACTGGACTACGCATCGCTCTTCATCTCGCATCCCATTCGCAGACATCCGTCCGTGGCAACCCTTCCGGGAGTCTGATCTCCTGGGAAGTTTCGAAGTGCGAGCCCTTCCCTGGGGCTTCCCCGGGCGCAGGATTGATCAAGACCCACCCCTTTACTCGCACACCGCGGGCCAAAGTGCGGCAAGCTTCCAAAAATCGGGCGAATCGTTCTCCGTTGGGCATTCCACACTGCTATTGCATTTGTTTTGCAACAAGTTACTGCCTGGATGTCCCGGATGAAGATCTTTGCAGCATGCAGCGCCGGGCGCCCAGATAGGCTGATGTCGCGCAAATCCGTTCATGTCTGAGAATTGTCTTGCACCCCGTCCCCGTTCCCGGAGGGTTTGCGGGTGGCCGTAACCTCCTGGCTACAAAGGCCCTGA
>Ga0307374_10004413_pt1 | contig 23432 bp, 20 predicted proteins | sample OX3MG_FD_202532 | JGI IMG/M metagenome (GOLD analysis project Ga0307374, IMG submission 202532) | Soil microbial communities from Risofladan, Vaasa, Finland - OX-3 | ecosystem: Environmental > Terrestrial > Soil > Coastal area > Acid sulfate soil | place: Finland: Risofladan, Vaasa | collected... | reverse complement strand
GTTGATGCAGAAATACGGGGCGACGTACTCCGTGATCCGGATGTAGTCGTACTTGTCGGCGTCGGCCGTGGGCTCTCGGACTGCGCCGTAGTGGTAGCCGTAGGAGGTGTCCTCGAAGTGGATGACCCCATGAGTCGCACGGGAAGGACGCTTCCAGACCTCTGCTATCTGCTCGGGCGTCCAGTGAAGGACTTCGAAGCCGGAGTGAAGCAAGTTGGTGTGGTAAGTGTCGAAGATGCCTTCCATCCCCTGGATGAAGTTGCACTTCTCCCACATCTTCCCGACCGCTCGGCGCTCGGCGGGGATCCGCATCCAGTTGAAGTCGGGGAGCTCAGGGATTTGGTCGCGCGGTCCCATGTAGACCCAGATCAGGTCCGCCGCTTCGCGCACTGGGTAGGCGGTGTGGACCAGGTGGTCCTTCAGCCGGCTGGTCGGCAGTTCGCAGGGCGTCTCGAGGATCTTGCCCTCCACGTCCATCTTCCAGCCGTGGTACAGGCAGCGCAGCCCGCCCTCCTCGTTGCGACCGAGCGCGAGGGAGGAGAGTCGGTGCGGGCAGTGGATGTCCATGATCCCGACGCGGCCCGAGGTGTCACGAAAGGCGACGAGGTCCTCACCGAGTAGGCGGATCGCCTTCGGCTGCCCGTCGGGCTCGGGGAGCTCGTCGGCGAGCATCGCCGGCACCCAGTAGCGCCGGAGCATCTCGCCCATCGAGGTGCCCGGTCCGACGTGGGTGATCAGATCGATATCGGTAGCTGCAACTGCCATCTTGCGCCCCCCCTCGCGAAAGCTTCTCGGGTCACACCTTCGGCGGTGAACCCTCCCCGATTTCACTGACTCCTGCTTGTGCTGACTGCGGTAATGCGGGCCCCGGTACACAAGCGCTCCCGTTGCGCACAACGTATCGCCCTCGGGGACCCCCGACAACCATTCGCCCGTACTGCGCCTCCCGCCTTCCCGCGCGGTCAGAGCTTTGTCAAGCCGCTTGAGGGCTATGCTGGGAGCTCTCAGATCCGCCGCCCCGCCCCATTCGAGGCTCTGCGCGAGCAGATTTCAGCGGCCTCGGAATGGGTCGCCTGCAAGCGCACCTCCGAGGCGGTGCTGACTCAGACGATCGGAACGATCTTCTTCGCGAACGTCTCGACCTTCGGAAGTCCCACGGAGGTTCCGCTAATCGCCACCGCGACCGAGCCGTCGAGGAATTCGAGCGAGACGACCGGAGAGTCCTTAGCGACTGGCAACCGAGGTCCACGCCCCGGTGACCTTCGAAGGCGCTCGAGGCAGGTCAACCTCGAACCGGTCGCCGTCAAATACGACGGGTCGTCGCTCGAGCTGCGCTGACGATGCACCATCGCTCACGCGATAGCGACCGAGGCCGCGGCGAGATCCACGACTATTTCCCGGTCGGTCGCGTGCGGCCGCGGCGAGATCGATTTCCTCATTGCCTCACGGCACGGAGTCATGTCATCATCGCTGCAGTTATCGACTTCGGACCAGTTGCCGTGCGCGATCGTTCCGCAAAAAGGAAGGTCGATCGTGCCCTATGCCGCCGCCGCGGCTGGCCGTGGTTGTCCTTCAGCCACGAGACTTCGTTCCAGGCCGTATCGCCACTGAGCGCGCGAGGGTCGCGCTGCGCCAATCGGGATGGGACGGCGGGCTGGAACGGGGGCCGTCCACGGCGGAGGTGCCGATGGACATCGCTCGACCTTCGTAGAACTGCAGCTCGGCGGCACTTTTAAGAGCCCCTCGACATTTCCTCCTGGACCGTGCAACCTATTTCGGTGCGTGGCGACGACTACTACTTGCGAATTTCGCCGAGGAGGTATCGCCACGCAGCGCGGTCGTGGGTCCGTGCCACCGAAAAGCTCGAGACCTCGGTCCCGGGCGCGGACCCCGTCGACCGTCAATTCCGAGATGCAGCACGCATGTCCAATTGCAGGTGATCGGGAGGGCATGGACTGCGCCGCGGCCAGCCAGAGGAGAGGACTTCACATGAGTGAGGGCGGATCTGCGCCAACCGAGGTGCCGTATCCCGAGGCATCGCTGCTCTATCCGAAGGCTCGTCCCGGCCGTCGGCACATCAACCAGTGGCACGACGTGCTGCCGCCCTTCCATGCCTTCCGGCGAAGTGCCGGCGGCACGGGCCCCGAGGCGCCCACAGCCGGAGCCTCGGCAGCGGCCCCCTCGGAAGGCGAGCCGACGTTGCCACCGCTGTGGGGCGTCGAGCCGAACGGCATCGGAATCTCGCTCTCCGGCGGAGGTATCCGCTCGGCGTCGTACGGCCTCGGAGTTCTGCAGGCGATGGCCACGCACGGAATGCTCTTCGGGCCGGTGACGAGCAATCCGAATCGGGCGAAATATCTGTCGGCAGTGTCGGGTGGTTCGTACATCGCCACGGCACTCACGACTGTCGCAACCGGCAGTATCGGGGCGGGTGACCCGAGCGTCGAGTGGACAAACGAGATCCCAGACTTCACGCCACGACCGGGCACGATGGCACCGAACCTCTCCCCATTCGCTCCGGGCAGCCCCGAGGAGCAACGGCTCCGTAACCGCGCCCTGTATCTCACCCACGGACGCGGTGGCATTCCGGCGGCGCTTTGGCGCCTCTTCCTCGGCATCCTGTTGAACACCGCATTCGTGGCGGCCTCGCTCGCCACCATCGGGCTCCCCTTGGGATGGCTCTACCAAAAAGCCTGGCCGAGCCTGCGCACCGGGTGCACCGTCAGGTGCGAGGACACCGCGGCCTTCACGATCCCGCATCAGCTCTGGGTCGCGACCGCCATCCTCGCCGCGCTCTCCCTCCTCGCCGGCCTGTGGTGGCTCCTCGAACGAACGGGCGGCACGAGGCAGTCGGTTTTCGGAGTGACGACGGGGGCGCTTCTCTGCGCCGCGATCGCGCTGTTGACGTTGTGGATTGCGCTCCCCGCGCTGTTGCATGTGCTCTCCTTCAACAACCCGACGGTGACGGCGCAGGTGACGCAGAAAGCCGCAGACACCAAGGACCAACAGGCGACGGCTGGGGTTGTGCTCGGCGTCGGCGCATCGGGCCTCGCGGCGCTCGTCGCGACGTGGCTGGCCGCGGCCAAGCGGCTCCTCGCGACACCGCTCCTCGGAAAGTCGGGTGTCGGAGGCAAGCTCGCGGCCGTCGCCGAGCGCCATCGCACACTCGTGATGAACCTGCTCGCGACTCTCGCAGGTCCACTCCTCGTCTTGACCGCGATCGTCGGGTACGCCTGGGTGGGTGCGCGCTATCCGATCGGTTGGTCGAGCAACCCCCAGCGCGTCGAGCTCATCGGGTGGGCCTTCTCGATCGCCGCAGCACTGTTCGCACTCTGGCGGATGGACGTGACCACTTGGTCGCTGTTCCCCTACTACCGCCGACGGCTCTCCTCCGCATTCGTGCTGGGCCGGATCCGACGTGCACCCGGTGCGCCCCAGTCGCCGACGGCCTTCGGTGACATCGACGCCGATGAACGTCCGTACGAGATCAGCTACGACGTGTCGAAGTTCTCCTCGCCGAACCTTCCCGAGGTGCTTATCTGCGCCTCGGCGAACATCAGCGACTACGGCGAGACGCCGACCGGCTCGAATGTGACGAGCTTCGTATTCAGTCCGACGTTGATCGGCGGGCCGCTCGTCGGCGCGATAGCAACGAACGAGTACGAGGCTCACCTGAAAAAGGGCCGCCGCTACCCGAGCCCATTCGCGACACTGCCGACTGCGATGGCACTTTCCGGCGCGGCGATCTCGCCATCGATGGGCCGCATGACCCGTTCTCCGTACCGACTGTTGATGGCACTCGCAAATCTTCGTCTCGGCGCGTGGGTGCCGAACCCTCGGCGACTCGAGAAGTTCTCCAAGTCGCTCCTCGAGCCGCGACCCGGCCCCCAGTACTTCGTGCGCGAGATGATCGGCAGGAACCATCTCGACGCGCCCTTCCTCTACATCACCGACGGCGGACACTATGAGAACCTGGGCCTGGTCGAGCTGCTGCGGCGCAAGTGCAAAACGATCTGGACCGTCGACGCCTCAGGCGATCAGATCGGGACCTTCGACACCTTCGGGGGAGCGCTGCGAACCGCTGCAGCAGAGCTCGGGGTCGCCGTTGACATTAATCCCGAGACAATGGCCCCGGCCGAGCACTCGCGCTTCGTCAAGGTCCCTTTCGTGAAGGGGACGATCACCTACGCCGACGGGACGACCGCCTCGCTCGTCGTGGTGAAGGCCGGGGTCCCCGAGGATGCACCGTGGAGCGTCCGCTCGTACCACAGCTCTCATCCGGGATTTCCGTGTGACCCCACCCTCGATCAGCTTTACGACGCGGAGCGCTTCGAGGCGTACCGCGAGCTCGGACACCACTGCGCCTCGGTGGCCCTCGACAGATACGGGCCGCTTCAAGACCGCGCGTGACCCCTGCCCGCCGCACGGTGGGCGATTCGAACGACATCGAACAGGAGGCAGCTGTGGCTAGGACGACGGCAGGCAACCCGCACGACGGGCTCGGCAAGCGCTCGTTCATGACCTTCACGTCATGGTTGGACCGGCGTTACGGGTGGAGCCACCTCCCCAAACCGATCGCCCTTGTCACCTTGATCGGGCTGCGCATGGTGCTGCGCCGCCACAACCTTTTCGACGTCCACGGAGTGACCCTCCCGTGGGGCCCCGAGCCACTTCCGAAGGGAAAGCGCAACCTCAACCGCACCACGGACGGTACTGGGAATGACCTCACCCGGGAGGCGATGGGCAGCGTCGGTCAGAGCTTTGGGCGCAATGTGCCGCTCACCGCCACCGCGCCCCAGGATGTCCTCGAGCCCAATCCGCGCACCATCAGCCTCGAACTCCTCGGGCGCAAGGAGTTCATACCGGCGACGACACTCAACGTGTTGGCCGCGGCCTGGATCCAGTTCGAGGTCCACGACTGGTTCAGCCACGGGGACAACCTCACCACCAACCACTGGAAGGTCGACCTCGCTCCGGATGACCCATTCCCGGACCACCCAATGCTCATCGAGCGGACACGCTCGGAGCCGCCGGTCACCGAAGGCATCGCGGAGACCTTCAAAGACAGCGAGACCCATTGGTGGGACGCCTCCCAGGTCTACGGCAGCACGCCCGAGATGGAGAAGCTCATCCGGACCAATGTCGGCGGGAAGCTGAAGCTCGCGCCAAATGGCCTTGTCCCCTTCGATCCCACGACGCTCAATCTCCCCGGTATGGACCTCGCTGCAGTGCACGGGAACTGGTGGGTCGGCCTCGCGATGCTTCACACCCTTTTCATGCAGGAGCACAACACCATCTGCGATCTGCTCGCACCGAATCACCCGGAGTGGAATGACCAGCAGCTCTTCGCGCACGCTCGTCTCATCAATGCCGCGCTCATTGCGAAGATCCACACAGTCGAGTGGACGCCGGCGCTGCTCGCCGACTCGGTCATGCAGACGGGGATGCGGGCGAACTGGTGGGGCCTCATGGGTGAGCGGTTCACGAAGCGGTTCGGGCGGATCAGCTCGAGCGAGGAAGTGAGCGGCATCCCCGGCTCGCGCACGTACCATCACGGTGCGCCGTACGCGATGACCGAGGAGTTCGTTTCGGTCTACCGGATGCACCCCCTCATGCCGGACGACTTCAAATTCCGCGCCACCGTCGACGACAAGCTCCTCATGGAGCGCGACTTCCAGGGGGCCGCCGGGGTTCGGACGCATGAGGTGCTCGAGGCCGTTTCGATGACGGACCTGTTCTATTCACTCGGGACGGCCAACCCCGGTGCGATCGTGCTCCACAACTACCCTCAGCACCTGCAGCACTTCGAGCGCCCCGACGGGACCGTCATCGACCTCGGGGCGATCGACATCCTGCGCAGTCGCGAGCGCGGGGTGCCTCGTTACAACGAGTTCCGCCGCAGCTTCCACCTCGCTCCGGTTGAGCGCTTCGAGGACTTCAGCAGCGATCCGGAGATCGTCGCGGAGCTTCGCCGCATCTACAAAGACCCCGAGGACGTCGATGTGATGGTCGGCCTATACGCCGAGCACGTCCCGGGCGGCTTCGCCTTCAGCGACACGGCCTTTCGGGTCTTCGTGCTGATGGCCTCGCGTCGTTTGAAGAGCGACCGCTTCTTCACCTACGACTATCGAGCCGAGGTGTACACGAAGGAGGGGATCCGCTGGATCGAGGAGAACTCGATGCTCACCGTCATCGCACGCCATTTCCCTGAGCTGTCGACGGCGCTCAAGGGTATCGACAACGCCTTTACGCCGTGGGTCTCGAGCGCTCCGTCCGCCAAGAGCTGACCGAGACGACCGAGGCTCCTAGTGCGCGGGAGCTCCCGACGCTGCGGTGGCACGCGCCGTGGCGATCGAGTCGGTGTACCACTTGCTCATCAACCAGGTGATCAGTGCCAGCGCGAGGTTCAATCCGGCCACGACTCCGATCGCCCATCGACCCGAGTGGAAGGGCGTCGCCCCCGTCCCTGGGACGTGCGCAAACAGGATGTAGCGGTTGTAGACCGCCACGAAGGCGCCCACGTAGATCGTCGTGATGACGGTCCAATTGAGCATCGGTGCCCACTTCCGGAGTGCCAGCTTTTCTGGCGTGTCGTAGAGCTTGCGCAGGAGTCGGCGCGGCCCGACGTCGAGGTAGCGGTAGGCGACGATCCACCACAGCAGCAGGTAGTAACGGAACCAGCTGAGTGCGAGCGCCGCGAACACGATGTGCAGCGTGTACTCGAAGAAGTTGCGGAAGATGACCCAGCGGCCGATGAACTTGCCGAACGATTGAGAGTTCCGGTCGAAGTACGTCGCGAGGGGGAGCGACGAGGTGAAGAGTGCGATGGCGCCGCCCCAGTAGAGCAGCGTGCTCTTGTCAGCGAGCGCGAGCGGACCGATGACGAACAAGTCGGCCGATACCACCACGATGTGCAGCGTGAACATGCGGATCGCCCAGCGATTACCGAACAGCGGGTTGACGAGCTCCTTCGGCGCCTTGAACCCTTGCCAAATCTGGCGGGCCCCGACGGTGAATCCCCCGGCGAGCAGGATCGAATACACGATCGTGACAACGAGTTTGGCCGGGTACATGGGACGCGGGATGGCGCGAGCGGTGCGCCGTTACTTCTTTCCGTGTCGGAAGATGCTCCGGACGAGCGCCAGCATGATCGTCACGGGATGCATGACGACCGCGGCGAGCTTGCCCCGGATGGTGTTCGGGTCATACTCGACATGGAGCTGCTCGAGAGGCGTTCCGAGGTCGAAGTACACGCGCTCGTTGACCATCCGCTCGCCCTCGAACTCAAAGATCAGGCACATCGGGAAATCGACGCGCCGCCCCGTCGCCGGCAAGCCGCGCCAGCCCCCGAGTTGGGTCCCCCGGAACCGCCCCTCGACGAGGACAGCGTTGTCGGTCGGCGCGACGCGAGTCGGCTCAAAATGAAAATCCGGGAAGGCGTGCAGGTTCTGAGACAGGAAGAAGTCGACGCGCTCGGGACCATCGAAGGTCTCGCCGTCCGCCATCACCTCATAACGCGGTCGGTCGAACTGGCCGATGCAGGAGGGAAAGTCGTAGGCGTTCTCAAACCGCATGTGCTCATTGACTCGGTCGACCCTCGGGTCATCGCTTGGCACGTCGACGATGGTATCCCAAAAATACCATTACGGCCACGGAGAGTGGCAATTCTGGGTTGGTTCGCGCAGGGCCACGCGAGGATGGGTGCGTCAAGGAGTGGAGAGCGAATGGGAATTGTTGACAGGTTCCGCCGCCTCATCGCGAGCCGGACGCACGAACCGGCCGCCGAGGCACGACCCTCGGTCGTGCCTCCACCCGCGCCGCCGGCGACGAGCATCGACGACGTGATCAAGCGCATGCAGTCGATCGAGGCACTCCTCTCCCCCGCTGACGGCCTCGCCTGCTTCAATCGCATGTACCTGGAAGTCACCCAAGAGGTGAAGGCGCGGATACAGAACGATTCCTTCAGCGATCCGGGCTTCGTGTCCCGCCTCGACGTGGTGTTCGCCAACCTGTACTTCGCCGCCGTGGACTCGCTCTCCGGTCCACCGTCGGGCATCCCCGCTGCCTGGCAGCCGTTGCTCATTGACCGGACGAATCCGCTCATCGAGCCGATCCAGTTCGCGCTCGCAGGGATGAACGCTCACATCAACCACGACCTTCCAGTGGCAGTCGTCGCCACGTGCACGGAGCTTTCGACTGCGCCGGACGACGGCGCGCACCACGCCGACTACCAGAAGGTCGACGCGCTGCTTGACGCTGCGGAGCAATCGGTACGCGAATCCTTCGAGCCACCCGACATAGAGACGGTCGATCATCACGTCGCTGCCGTAGCCAACGTCGTGTGCAACTGGACGGTCAACGCCGCACGCGACGTGGCTTGGCACACCGCGCTCGGGCTCTGGGAGGTCCGCGAACACACTGAAGCGGCATCGCTGCTCACCGGGGCGCTCGCGCGCACCGTGGCGATGGCGAGTCGAGGGCTGCTGGTCGTGGTGTGACGTCCCCCGGTCTGATCCAAGGACATCGTTCGCATCTCGCTGGACATAAGTTTGTACCGCTGACGAGAAAGTGCTCGATGTCGACGGCGTAGCTCGTGATCACCGCCGTCACCGTCGACATCGCAGCAAGAGCGCGGTCGCCGCGACCAACGGCCTCTCGCGGCGATGGGTGCGGAACCTCCTCCTGTGCCGAAGGGGGCGCGGCCGCCCTCGAGCCACGGTCGTGACGGCCCCGATCGAACCCGAGCCTCTACCGTGCCTCTCGCTCATTCCCGCGCTGGAGAACCGCTAACGTACTTGACGTACGTACCGTACGGAAGGTGTTGAAGCCATGACGGCTCTCGCATTCGATAGCTACAGCGAAGGACGAGCGCACTTCAAGGAGCTGCTCGACGCGGCCGAGAGTGGCCGGCCCGCGCTCGTACGCAGAGATGGCAGCCCATCGGCGGTCGTCGATGCCGAGCGGTTGCGGACGCTGCTCGCCGATTCGCTCGCCGTCCATCCCTCGGTGGTCGCGGAGGCGGGAGGCTGGTCGGTCTTTATCTCCGGCGTTCCGGTCGCAGCTGAAGGCGCGTCGTTCGAAGAAGCGCTCGAGGAGATGGTCGAAGCGCTTCGGGAGTACGCGGAGGATTGGCAGGACCACCTACTCAACGCACCCAATCACCGAGACAACTGGGCGCTCGTGCAGCTCGTCTCTTTGAGCCAGGACGACCAGCTGAAGAAGTGGCTGGTGGGCGCCTCGGCGTGAGTGATCGGCCGACACCGACACGCGCCGACCACGCGAGGTTCTGCGAGAGCGAGGGCTGGCGAGTGGTGCGCGACTCGCGAGGTAGAACGGGCACGCACCACCTGACTTACGAGCTGGACCTTCCGGACGGGCGAGCACTCCGGACCCGTGTCTCCCATCCCCCTGACCGCACGGACTATGGACCATCGATCTGGTCACATATCTTGCGGGACCAGCTGGCGGTGAGCGAGGCCGAGTTCTGGGCCTGCGTTCGCACGGCTGACAAACCAGATCGTGGCGTCCCGTCCGCCCCGGCCGAGGCGCTCCCAGGCGAGCTCGTATACCTCCTGATCCACCGCGTTGGGGTCGCCGAGGAAGAGGTCGCCCGACTGTCAAGAGAGCAAGCAATCGAGCGGCTGAACGCCTACTGGAGCGCCGGTAGATAGCGACGCCCAACCCTCGGTCGCGAGCGGTGAAGGACCCGCGCGACGCGGTGGGGACGGCTGGCAAGGACGTGACCGCAGCTCATTCCGACGACGCCCCAATCTCCGCAGGATCGAAGCAATCGACTGGCACACCCACAACAGCGCGGGAGCTGGCCTAACGCACGGCTTCGGCGTGCGCTCGCATCAGCTCTACCGCGAGGCTAGCTGCGCGCCCTCATCGCGGGCATTTTCCCAGCTCAACGGTGGTGTCGGAGGACCGACTGGCAACCGAGGTCCACGCCCCTTGCGAGCTGATACTGGCTGGCCAGGGCTTTGCTCGGCGGCATGACTCCCCAGCTCATCAGCTCCAAAAGCAACGCCACTCCCCTGTTCAAGACATTGAGCCGGCAGACTCCATCGGCGCAAGCCCACCGACTCGCTCGAGGTCCACACCCCCTCACTCCGTCCTCGCATCCAGAATTGCACCACCGAGGCACGCGGCTGGCAACGTCCTCCTCGGCGGCGAGGCACCGGACGGGGTCCTATTCCACGGCCAGTCGCCGGGCTTCGCTGCGTTGCTCATTGTCGTAGGCGAGTTCCATCAACGAGACATCGGCCAGCTTTGCACCGTACGCCTTGGCCACGGAGCGCCACTCCGAGGTTGCGGCCTCGATCTCGCCAACAAGCTCCTTGGCTCGGTCGGTCGCCACTCGGAAGTACTCGGATACCGAGAGCAGGTTCGCCACTGTCGCTACCAGACCATCCGAATCGAGGTCCGTGGATCGGTTGACTGGCGAGTCGGGGTTCGGGTTCAGGTCGTAGGCAGGAGAGAGTTGCCAGCCACTTCCTCGGCGTAGAAAGCCGTGGTTGCGGAGATGGTCGTCGGTGTTGCCCGTGAGGACCGAGAAGACAATCCGGCGGAACAGTTCTTCGAGATCCTCACTCGGGGTGTCGGAATAAATCTCGATCACCTCCGCTATTTCGAGGTAGCTCCGGTGCACTCCGTCCGTCGCTTCGAGCAGGGTCATCGCCGAGACGAAGCCGATCCGGCGATCGCCTGCACGGTCGAAGCGTGAGGCGATGAAGACGTTGCGGCCCGCGACATCGTCCAAACGGCAGTCAGACATGGTGATGCCAGAGCGCGCTGCGAGGCTTGCCTCCACCATCTCCCACAACGGGATGTCCCAGTTGTCATATCCCTTCCGAGGGAACTTGGCGATCCCGAGCGAGCCGTCGTTGAGCCGGACCGCCGCCTTGGGGCGGGCGCCGCCGAGCGAGCTTCCGGCCGCAATCAGGTCTTTCAGGTCCTGCCCATCTGGGCCCGATTGGTCGAGCTCGTCCGAGGCGGCGAGCAGCCGTGGGAGATTGACCACTGCAGGCACTCCATCGTCGTCCGCCCCGAGGTGCTCATCGGAGTTGATGCACCGAAAGCGGATCGCCCCCTGACGGAGCTCGTCGCGCACGCCGAGGAGGAAGTCCGGGCCGCCGAGTGTGCGAGCTTGCGTGCCCGCAGCCTGCGCTCGGCTTCGTTCCGAACGGCGCATGAGGGCTTGGCCCCACCGATCCGGAGACGAGTCAGCGAGGGCTCCGAACAACGTTTGGCCGCTCGCAGGAGAGAACACGCCGCCGCCGAGCTGCAGACTCGGGTCGAGTGGGTAGGCACGTGCGTTGGTGAGGTAGCTCTCGTCGTATTGGAACGTGACGCTCTGGCCCCGGCGTTGATGGACGCGAAGGAGCCCAACGAGGACCTCCTCGCCGTCGATGTCGACTGTCACCTCGATCGGCTCGCGCTCAGTCGCCAAGACGGTCGGTCCTGACGCGCTGAGGGAGCGCTTCGTCGGCGCGGAGCCGACCGACATCGGTCCGATATGGGTCGACGGACTCGACGAGACGGTCGAGCATCCCGAGAACGCGGAGTACGCGTAGCAGATTCTCAGTGGAAGCCGTCCCAGTACCACGCTCGATGCCGCGCAAGGTGTCAACCGAGATTCCGGCGCGAGCAGCGAGAATACTCGCGGTGAGTCGCTGCAGCTTGCGAGCCGCAGCAATCTGACGACCAAGGTCTTGTGTCGCTCGGCGTACCGAAGGAGGGATAGGACCAACCACCGCTGCTCCTTAACTTGGGCCTTAAGCAATATTATAAACGTTATCTACAATTGACGCCCACATTAAGTGGTCGAACTAACGGACTTGCGGCAGACGGACGAGGAGGGCGCTCCCTCCGAGGCCCCCGGCGGGACCGAGTAGCGGTTGCCCCGATAGGCGACGGTCGCAGGAGCCTCAGGTCAAACCCGAGGTAATGGGCGTCGACGGGTTGGCCGCGGTCTACGGAACCGACGATGAGTTGCCCGACAGTTCCGAGTATCCAAGGGTGCCGACCCGCTCGTCGGTCGCGCCGCCGGCGAGCACCAGCGGCTCGCAAGGGCTAGGGCATCGTCGCGTCGCGTACGACGAGGCCGAAGGAGACAGGAAGGGGGTCGCCACTAGCCTGACGATCGCTGGCCCGGGACTCGGCCGACCGCGACTTTCGATGATCGCCAATCGCGAAAACGCGTGATCACAGAACGCGACTTTCAGTGATCGCCAACAATCGCGTCGTCGCGCACGTGGATGGTCAGTGGATGCTCCATGTCGGGTGGCACGGCGTGCATCTTCGCGAACTCGCGGCGGGAGAGGATGCGGGCAGGTTCATCGGTAGAGTGGGATCGCTGGGCTGAGCCTTGCATCCGCCGTCCACGCAGCCCGCAGTGCACGAGGCTGCGTAGCAGGTGCGGGTGCAGCGATGGTCGCTGGCGGGTACTCGCCGACCGGTCTAGGCGCGGCGCAAAATTAGATCGCGGCGGTCGAGCGCGACGCCACCACGTCATGTATCTCGAACGGAAAGTGGCACATCACGCTGTGGCCCCGACCGACTTCCTGTGCCTCGGGAACGACCTCTGCGCATACCGGCTGCGCGATTGGGCACCGGGTTCGGAACCGACAACCGCTAGGAGGATTGAGAGGTGACGGGACCTCTCCTGAGAGGATGATCGGTTCCGTCGGTGCCTTGAACCCCGGCCGTGGTGGGACAGCAGAAAGCAACGCCGTCGTGTAGGGGTGGGCCGGACGTTCGAAGACCGTCGCCGTCCCTCCGACCTCGCATAGTTTCCCAAGGTACATCGTGCCCACACGGTGGCTCAGTGCTTTCACGACCGTGAGATCGTGCGCAATCAGCAAGTACGTGAGGTGCAATCGGTCGCGCAGCTCCGCCAACAGGTTGAGGATCTGCGCCTGAATCGAGACGTCGAGAGCAGTGACCGGCTCGTCGCAGATAACGAGATCTGGGGAGATGGCGAGAGCGCGAGCGATAGCCACCCGCTGGCACTCGCCGCCGGACAGGTCGCGCGGATAGCGCTCAAGATAGCGGCCGGGTGGGAGGCCACATTGAGAGAGGATCTCCCTCACCCTCATCAGCTGCTCGCGACGGGTGCCGGCGTGGTGAACTTGCAGCGGCTCGCAGACGAGCTGCTCCACGGTCCAGCGGGGATCGAGCGCGGTGAACGGGTCCTGGAAGACCATCTGCACGGCTCGCCGCGACGCCAATAGCGCTGGTCCGCGGAGCGTGGTCGTCTCGGTGCCGTTCAGAAAGATCTGTCCGGCCTTCGGGGCGGGCTCTCCAATGATTGCCCGAGCGAGGGTCGACTTGCCCGAACCGGTCTCCCCGACCAGAGCGAAGGTCTCGCCCTTGGACACTGAGAACGACACGCCAGCGAGCGCCGAGACGTGCGCCTTTCTCAGGCCGCCCTTGGGACTGCGAACTGCGAACTCCTGGGAGAGGCCGCGCACCTCGAGCACCGTGTCCCCACGGGGGCTATCGGGTGGCGACTCCTCTGGGGTGAGGCTCGCCATGGTCATCTCGCCCCCTGCGATATCGCCGCGGCGGTCGACAGCGAGCGGAGCTCGGCGTGCCAGCAGGCCGCAGCACGACGGTCGCCGAGGCCCAGAAGCGGTGGCTCCTCCTCGTGACATCGTTCCAAGACAACTGAGCAGCGAGGATGGAATGGGCAGCCGCCAGGCAATGCCGCGGGGTCAGGAGGAATGCCTGGAATCGGAACGGGGAGCTCCGAGCCCTCCGCCATGGCCGGCACCGCCGAGACGAGGGCCCGCGTATAGGGCATCTCCCCGCTAGAGATCACGTCGATCGCGGGGATCTGCTCGACGATCTTGCCGGCGTACATGACCAAGATGTCGTCCGCGACTGAAGCGGCGAGCGCGACATCGTGGGTGATGAGAACCATCGCCATCCCCGTCTCGTCAATGATCCCGCTGAGCAAGCGCATGATCTGAGCCTGCGTCGTCACGTCGAGAGAGGTCGTAGCCTCGTCGGCGACAAGGATGTCGGGCTTCAACGCAAGCGCGATCGCAAGGACGATCCGCTGACGCATACCTCCAGAAAGCTGATGGGGATAGTTGTGATAGCGCTGTTCAGGGTCTGCGATCCCGACGCGGCCGATCAGTTCGATCGCCTCTTGCTCGGCCGCGCGTTTGTCGGTCCCTGAATGGACGAGTGCCTCTGTGATCTGGCGGCCGACTCGCATCGATGGGTTGAGGGTCCGGGTCGGATCCTGGAAGATGAGAGCGACCTTGCCCCGGTGGGGGCGGAGCTGCTTGCGAGTCCGCCGTGCGAATTCAACGCCCTCGACGCGAACGGAACCCCGCACCGTAAAACGCCGCTCTGCGAGGATGCCTGCAACGCATCGCGCGGTCACCGATTTCCCCGCCCCAGACTCGCCGAGGATGGCAATCCGCTGTCCCCGGTGAAGGTCGAGAGACACGCCCCGCACGATGCTCACCGGACCGCCCCGTCGTAGCAAGTCGATCTCGAGATCTTCTATCTCAAGGATGATCTCCGCGCTCATGCTCAACATATGGCCGCTCGGCAAATAGCTACTGTGCCGTCCTGCAATGATCGGCGTGGCCGGGTCATTCCGCCTCACTCTCTGCAACGTCTCGCAGCCCGTTGGCGATCAAATTACAGACCAGGATGGTGATGAAGAGCATGCCCCCCGGGATGAGCACAAAATCGGGGCGAGGGCGTAGGTAATCCTGGCCGACCTTGACCATATTCCCCCAGCTCGGCGTCGGGAATGGGATTCCGGCGCCCAGGTAGCTGAGGGCCGCCTCCGCAACGATCGCCTGGCCGATTTGCAGAAAGGCGAAAGTTAGCATACTCGGCATGATGTTCGGTGACATGTGTCGACGCATGACATGCCATGTTGAGGCGCCCATCGCCCTCGACGCGGCAATATAGTCACGCTCTCGGAGTCGGAGTGCCTGCGCGCGTGTGAGCCGTGCGTAACCCGGCACTGAAAAGAAGCTAAGCGCAAAGATGACGTGAAGCTCGCTTGGGCCGAGGTACGCCGCTACCGCAAGGGCGAGGATGAGACCTGGGAAAGCCAGCTGGATGTCGAGGAATCGCATAACGGCCGCATCGACTATCCCGCCGATGTAGCCGGCGAAGGTGCCGAGGACGCTTCCGAGAATGAAGCCGATCGTGGTCGCCCCGAGACCGACCTCGATCGACACTTGTCCGCCGTGGAGCAAGCGGGACAGCAGATCGTTGCCATTGATATCCGTCCCCAGCAGGTGCCCAGGAGAATTGAGCGGGAGCAGCTGGTACTGGATGCCAAGCTTGCCGGCGTTCGCCCCGGGAAGGCCGAATATCCAGGGCCCGAAGAAGCACGCGAGCACGACGAGCAGAAAGACCGAAGCGGGGATCGTGACCTCGAGGTTGCGCAAATAGCGCTTCACATTCCGCTGTTCGCGCACCCAGGCGGTCCGCAGCGAACCGCGAAGCGGCAGTGCGCCGGCGCCGCCTCCCGCAATCGGGCCGCCCACCGCCTCGGTCACTGCGGCGCCGCTTCACGACGAAGCACGATCGACGCAACCAGCGGTCGCATTACGAGTACTTCACCCGCGGATCGAGTAACACGTAGGCAATGTCTGCAAGCAAATTCGCAGCCACGACGAGCACCGAGACGATAACGAGGATGCCCTGCACCGTCGTCACGTCGTGCGTCTGAATCGCGGTGAGCAGCAGTTCCCCGACTCCGCTGATCGTGAATACCTGTTCGATAAGTACTACCCCCGCGAAGAGAAACCCAAGCTGCAGCCCGAGGATCGTGACGAAACCGGCCGCGCCGTTCTTCGCGACGTGACGAAAGATCACCTGGCCTTTGGACAGGCCTTTCAACCACGCGAGGGAGACGTACTCCTCCCGCTCGAACTGCACAAGCAGATCACCGCGCAAGACCCTCATCTGGGTGGGGAATAGCAGCACCGAGAGCGTGAACGCGGGAAAGAACATATAGCCGATGTTCGACAGCACTCCCTGTGAGAAAGGGTGGTAGGGAATGGTAGGAATCCAGCCGAGTTTGACCGCAAAGACATAGAGTAGAAACAAGGCAAGGACGAAGGCGGGAAGCGAATGTGCGGCAAGCGTCGCCGACGTGATGAGCCGGTCAAGCAGTCGCGAGCGGGTCCAGACCGACCAGAACGCTAGCGAGATCGAGAGCACGAGCGAGATCACGAAGCCGTAAACGATCAGCTCGATGGTTGGTGCGAGCACCCGAGAGATCTCCTGAGTAACCGGCACGCTCGTCGTATAGGAGTTTCCGAGATTTCCGTGCAGAGCCGACCACATCCATTCCCAGTAGCGAACTAAAAGGGGCCGGTTGAGGCCGAGCTGGTGGTCGATCGCGATGATCTGCGCCCTTGAGGCATTCTCTCCGAGGATGTAGACCCCGAGATTACCAGGCAGCAGGTTAACGATGAGGAAGGCTGCAAAGGTTACGCCGAGCACCACGATTGGCAACTGCAAGAGACGTTGGACGATCAGCCGACGCACGACGTGTCCCGCTTGTTCAAATCAATTCTCCATGATTCGTTGTCGCGATAGTACAGGGACGCATTTCGATGCCTCGCCAGTTCGCCTAAGGGCAAGTCACCGAACGTTGCGTAGTCGCCGCAACCGGTGCGTAGTCGCGGCACCCCCTGGGCAGATTGTGACCGACTCGCCACACCACCACCACCTTCCGCCTCACGGAAGGTGGTGGTGTGAAGTGCCGGGGGCCTCAGCTTCAATCGAGGCGTCGATGCGCGGGCGTTAGTGAGTGCAGACGCCGTTCGTGCACCAGACCCGGTCGTAGTACACATCGAAGCCGGAGAAGCTGAGGCCGTTGATCGCATTGTTGACCCAATTTTGGTTGTTGCCCTGATAGAGCCCGATGTCCCCCTCCTCGCTGAGGTCCAGGGCGTTGTAGTCCTCCCAGAGCTTCGTCTCCTGCGCAGTGCTCTTTGCAGTCTCCACCCGAGTGAGCAGTGCATCGAGTTTCGAGGACTTGTATCCGTAAGCGTTCTGAGGACTGCCGGCAGCTATGTACGGCTCCGCGCCGAGAACCGGGTCGATGAAGCCACCACCAGCACCAGGGGCAATCATGTTGAAGTTGCCCGATGCCTGATTCGCGACTTCGGTTGAGTGCGGGACGATCTCGGGCGTCGCCGTGATGCCGGGGATCGCATTCCACATGTTCACGAGCGCCGGAAGGATCGAAGAGTAGATCGAAGAATTGTCGATCGACATCGCTTGGAACTTCAACGTGCCACCAGGGAGACTCGCAACGAGCTTCGCCGCGCCGGCCGGGTTGTAGCTCGGCACCCCTACCGGGCACGAACTTCCCCAGTAGAACTCGTTGCCAGACGCGATCAGACCACAAGTCACCGACGGGTTGCCGGCGACGAAGGAGAGCAGTTTGCTCGGATCCGTCGCCTCCTGTATCGCCTGGCGTGCGACCTGATCATTAAAGGGTGGGCTGTAGACGTTGAACTGGAGCCTGGTCCAGTTCACCCGTGGCGAATTGATCTCATGCAGCACCGACGGTACCGAACTCTGGATTTGTGCCGGGTCGGTCGCGAGGTTCGTATCCCCGAAGGTGCACACCGAGACTGTCTGAGACTGGCAGCCAGCGATCAAGGCAGCGTCAGAGCTAATCTTCTGCCATTTGATCGCCTGCACGTGGACCGACTTCGCCTCATAGGAGTGCGCGAACTTGTCGACCTCCCCGCTCGTGCCGGGGACGAACGAGGTCACCCGATACGGGCCGGCACCTACCGGTGCGAGGCCGAATTGTGCCTCGCCCTCCCTTTGTAACGCGGTCGGCGAGACGATGTAGGTCGCGGCGCTCTCCGCGAGGAAGTCATGGAGCAACAGATTGCGGTGGATGAGATGGATCACCACGGTGTACTTCCCCCTCGCCGACACGGATTTGATGTCGGTGAGGAACGGCGAGCAAGGGCATCTTCCGGCCGAGTCGCCGTGTTCGTCGCGATTAATATTGAATGCAACTGCTGCGGCGTTGAACGCGGTGCCGTCCTGAAAGGCGACGCCGTGGCGAAGCGGTATCGTGACCGTAAGCCCGTCGGGGCTGAGGTCATAGGCGAGGGCGAGATCATCCGAGAGGGCGCCCTTTGGATTGTCGCGGTACAGCTGTCCGTAGATCAACGAGAACAAGGGGGCAGACGACGGCTGCGTCCTCGTGGTCCCCGGGTCGAGCGTCGCGGGACTAGCATTGATATCGATAGTGCCCCCGTAGGCTTCTTTCGCGACGCCATGTGCAGCGGCGCTCGCCGGAGTCAACACACCCGCGAGGGCGAACAACATCGACGTTAGGAGCGAGAACGCGACGACGATTCTTCGGATCCCATTCATGATTCCCCCCTTGCTGGCTGGACGAGTATCTCCTCCCCCACGGCTTGGCATTATCGACCTAGTCGGCGGCCCCACACGCGTCCAGACAATTTCAACAGCGGTAAAGTGACCTATTGCGCAACTATCTAAATACGGACTGGCTTCGGCAACGTTAACAGTCATGCACGAGGTCGTCAATGAGCTCGCGCCGAGTTCGGTCAGCGGCCCTGGAGTGCGACCGGTGCTGACTGATGCGCGGTGTAGGAACCCGGACACGAGGACACGGTCACCTTCTGGAGCCTGAAGGGTGCAAGCGCAGCGCTCGGCCTCTGACCGGCACTGATAGCGATCTGCGACCATCGTCCGATGGGCTCCACCATCGGCTTCCTAATCGTCCGCAAGCTGCTCCGACTGCTCGGTATTGGCCCGACCGCGGACGACAAGGACGTCGAGATCGCAGTTCTACGTCACCAGCTCGCTGGTAATCAGACGCCAGGTCGCACGACCCCGCTACTCCCCCATTGACCGAGCGGTGCTCGCGACGCTCTCCCGCTTGCTTCCACGCGAACGCTGGAACGCCTTTGTTGTCACTCCTGCCACGCTTCTGCGGTGGCATCGCGAGTTCGTCGCTCACCATTGGACCTATCCGCGAACCGGTCGGTCGCACAACGCCCTCGGCCTCGGGGTCGTTGAGCTCATCGTTCGTCTTGCTCGCGAGAATCCGCGGTGGGGCTATCTGCGAATCGTCGGCGAGTGCCGAAAACTCGGTGTCACGGTCTCCGCGACGAGCGCCCGAAACGTGCTTCGACGTCACCGTTTGAAACCTGCTCCACACCGATCGGGACCGAGCTGGTCTGAGTTCCTCCGCGCACAAGCAGCGGGGACGCTCGCTTGTGATTTCTTCCACGTCGACACGGTCACGCTTCGACGGCTCTATGTGCTGTTCTTTATCGATCTTGAGCGTCGCAAAGTCTTCCTAGCCGGCGTGACAGGGCACCCGATCGGAAGTTGGGTGACCCAGCAAGCACGCAATCTTGCAGCGGCACTGAGTGACGAAGGTCGCGAGGTGAAGTACTTGATCCGAGATCGCGACACGAAGTTCGTCGCTCCCTTCGACGAAGTGCTGCGCTCGATCGGTGCACGCGTAATCAAGACACCGGCGCGAGCGCCCCGGGCCAACGCGTTCGCGGAACGCTTCGTTCGCACAGTACGAACCGAATGCCTGGACTGGTTGTTCATCCGTAACGAGCGACATCTGGAGCGCGTCCTCGTCGAATTCGTCGATCACTACAACGCGGCGCGGCCACACCGCGGCATCGATCTCGAGACACCTATCCCCGATCTCAGCCCCAGGCGATTCAACGGCGCGACGCGGATTAGACGACTCGATCGACTCGGCGGGCTCGTCCACGAGTACGGACTAGCGGCCTGACTCCTGTGCTTGCACCCTTCAGGTCCGCGAGGACCTCAAGGCGCGTCATACCCACCGGTTCCGCCGGCGTCCTCGTGACGGGCAGGCGCTCTCATCGGCGCGACAGACAGCCACCCCAGGGTTGAAACACCGCGTAGAGGCAGCACGCCCTTCCGTTCGTCGCCTGGGCACCGATGTTGCGGTTCGGTGAAAAAGGGAGCACAAAAGGAGCACATCGGGAGCCTTCGTCGGCCGCGAGGCACGGTTCGGGAACCTGTTCGGGAGCCTTCGTCGGCCGCGAGGCACGGTTCGGGAGCCTGTTCGGGAGCTTCGTTTAGGAAGATTCCTCTACGTGTTCAATCGTGAAGCCGTTAACGGAGGCTCCCATGTCTCGTACATCCCGCCCCCCAGGCCGCTGCGCCCGCAGCGGGCTGGCCCACCCCTGGCATCCCCGTTTGAGGAAAGTTCGATGTCCTTCTCGGTGAAGTCGGGGGCCACCAGCCACCAGCCGAGCGGCCGGGACGCGAGCCGCCAGGTCGGTCGGAAGCAATGAGAAGCATTCAGCGCCCGGCACGGCCGTACGCCACAGCTGCAACCCCGGACGAGTCGGTGCCCCTCGAGGCCACCACAGCGCATGGCGAAGAGGTCCCGCTCCGGAGCGGAATGCCCGACAAGCTCATCCTGACCGTCAGCGAGGCCGCCGTCTGCCTCGGGATCTCCCGAGCCTTCGCCTACGAGCTCGCAAACCGGCGCGAAATCCCGGCTATTCGCCTCGGCCGCCGATTGCTGGTCCCGCGGGAGCAGCTGCTTCGCTTCATCTCCGCCGCGAGCAAAACCGACGAGTAGTACCGCGTCAGGCAACGTTTGCCCCATCCCCCATCGGCGCTTATGCCACGCATTGATTGCTCGGTTTGGCACGCGTTATGGGCTACATACACGCGAGGCAGATCGCCGACTCGGGGCGCGGTGCCCAGACCCAAACGCCCGGCTGCGCGTCGTTCCGGCGTGCCATGGTCCCCGGTACAAAAGCACCGGGCTGCTCGACTACTTGCTTGGCCGTTCGGACGGAGAAGTCCTTCAATGTTCCGACGCCTAGCCTCACCAGCCAGCTCTACCGCGCCGACCGGATGATCAGCGGCGCAACAACAGCACAATTACCACAATTACGATAATGAGGCCAAGACCCCCGCCGATGTACATGGTGAGGTGCTACCCAATCGGTCCAGAATCCAATCCGCCGGGCCCGATTGTTTCCTTCCTTTGTCGCTGGGTATGAAGCGGGTAATACGCACGGCTAACATTGTTTCACCGACGTGCGTTTGGTCATCGCCGAGGCCACGTTTCAATTGGGTGTCAGCGGGGTATAGAGGCCACCAGCGCACATGACGGCTTACTCAGCCGCCGCCGGCTGCAAATAGCAGCGGCAAACGCGACAGGGTAAGGAATAGCCGTCATGAACCTTATTAGCTCCCGCCGCTCAAGTGAACCCACGATCCGGAGAAGGCTGAGTCGACCGCTCGCGCTATTGGCGGCCGCGCCTCTGGCGTTGGCGTTGTCCATCGCACCGAGCCAGGTTGCCGGCGCCGCGACCCAGAGCGTCACGATCACGGCGAACGGTTATGTCCCGGCGAACTCTTCGGTCGCTACGGGGGACTCAGTCACGTTCGTGAACGGCGATGTCTCTGCTCACCAGATCACGTTCAGTGCGAAGAACGGCGTGACTTGCACGCCGAGCCCTTTGGTCCTGCAGCCGACTGGCACGGGCAGGTGCACGTTCTCGAGCCCCGGTAAATACTCGTACTCGGACCCGAGCGTGAAGGGCAAGACGTTCTCGGGAACCATCACCGTTTCCAACGCTCCACCGTCGGTTTCCCTTTCGGTGAGTCCGGGCGTTGCCCGGTACGGCCAGGCTGAGCATCTCTCCGGTACGACCTCGGATCAGGCCGCAGGACAGAGCATCCAGGCCTTCGCCCAAGGGTGCAACAGCACCAGTTCGGTATCGGTCGGGAACGCCGTCACGACGGCGGGGGGTGCCTTCAGTTTTCAGGTTCAGCCGATGACCAACACGATGTATTCCGTGAAGGCGAAGGGCGCAGCGAGCAACAACGTGCTCGCCGGGGTCATGCCTCGCCTAGTGCTCGCAAAGACGAGTCTTCATCACTTTTACCTGCGCGCCTCTGCCGGGACCTCGCTGGCGGGTAAGTACGTCACGTTCCAACGGTTCAACACGTCACTGAAGCGTTGGGTAAACGTGCGCACCGTGACCCTGCGGGCAACCTCGAGCGGCGTTGCACCGACAGTCGTCAGCTCGGCACGATTCACCTCGAGCGTCGCTCGGATTCAGAAGGTCCGGACTGTGCTCGGCCAGGTGCAAGCTGGAGCGTGCTACTCCGCAAGCATCAGCAACGTCATCTTCAACTAGTTCTGCGAGCGCTCTGGCGCTCGGGCCACTACCTCCGCGCAGTCGACCGAAATTGGTCGATGGCCGGAGGTAGTGCCATGTTCGGCAGGACACTCCGACGAGGGAAGCAGCAGATCGCCGCGTGGCACCGGGCTCAGGTGAGCAACGGGCCAAGCGAGGCGGCCAACAACTCGATCAAGAGGGTGAAGCGGGCGGCGTTCTGCTTCACCAGCTTCAGGAACTACCGCGTCCACTCACTGCTCTATGCGGGGAAGCCCAACTGGGCGTTGCTCGCGACGATCACACCCCGGTGAAATCCGAAGCGCCACTAACGGACGATCGCTCAATTCGCACTCGACTTAAACGTCGAGGACTCATCGCTTTGAAGTTTGAATAGTCAGCCAGTTCGGGATGCCCGCCGCGCCAGAACGACGGATCGGGTCGCATACCTGTGTCACATAACGCGCGTCCCTAAATAAAGTTAAGGGGTGCCCCAAACCGCCGGCTCGGTGCGTTGTATCGGAGCGCCTGGCTGTGGTGCTAACAGTCGGCTAGCGCGTTAAGCGCATCGCAGATCTCCTCTCGACGAGGGCCAAGGGAGCCGATTCGCTCCACGAGAGCGGTCCGTCGAATGCGCTGGAGGTTGTCGAACGATGCCGCACACCCGACGTCAAGGCCTTCGTCCTCGCTGAGCAGGATCTCAGTAGGGATACTGCGCACCGTTCGGGTCACTGGCGCCACGACTATCCCCGTCAGGACGGGAACGGCCTCGCTGCGTGTCACTACTAGTACAGGTCGGCGCTTGTCCTCAGCCTCGGCCCACCAGATCTCGCCCTGGGCTGGCGTCGCTACCACGGTTCCTCTTCGATAAGGGCACGAGTAGCTTCGTCGAGTCCGGCTAGCTCCTCATCGTTTTGGGGCTGACGCCGGTAGGCATCGACGATCGCCTGCCCGGTCTGATGGCGCCGGTGACGCTCGACGAGAACTTCGAGGCCAAGGCGGACGGCGTCGGAGCGAGTCGTTGCCACTCCGTCGCTCACGAGATCATCGACCTCGGCCAGAAGTCGATCATCCACCCGCGTAACGAGTTGTGCCATGCACCTAGCATAGCGAAACGCTATGCGTCGAACGCTGTCGGGCGGTACAGGTGCCCCCAATCGCCGGCTACGTAGCGGACTTATCGAGGCGGAAGGGCGTACACGTGCTCTTCTAAGGTAAGGCCATCCCGCACATGAACCTTCACAG
>Ga0307374_10004412_pt1 | contig 23433 bp, 18 predicted proteins | sample OX3MG_FD_202532 | JGI IMG/M metagenome (GOLD analysis project Ga0307374, IMG submission 202532) | Soil microbial communities from Risofladan, Vaasa, Finland - OX-3 | ecosystem: Environmental > Terrestrial > Soil > Coastal area > Acid sulfate soil | place: Finland: Risofladan, Vaasa | collected... | reverse complement strand
GGGCGAGTTCGACCTGGCGTCGCGCCAGGCGCGCAAGAAGGCAATCGACATCGAGACGGTGCTTACCGACGAGTTCCAGGTGAAGCTTCCGGCGATCGGCCAGGCGCTGTCCAAGTTCTTCGGCATCCCGTACGAGCCGTTCAAGCCCGACCGTATCAAGCCGATGGACCTGCTCAAGAACCTCAAGCGCGAGTACGTGGACGCCAACCAGTGGCTGCCGGTGGACGACACCAAGGAGGGCCTGGTGGTCCTGTGCCTTGATCCAGAGCGCATCCGCAGCTCGCGCATTGCCGCGAACGTATTTCCGCGCGCGCGCATCAACTACCGCGTCACGACGCAGAAGGAGTTCAAGGAGACCGTCAAGCAGTTCTACGGCCAGGAGACGGTCGACAGCGGCGACATCGGCGACCTGCTCTCCGGCCTGGAGGACGAGGGAATCGAGAGCGACGGCTCCTCCGACGACGTGTCCGCCGCCGCGGACAACGAGCTGGTGAAGCTGGTCAACAAGGTCATCATCGATGCCTACCATCAGGGCGCATCCGACATCCACGTCGAGCCGTACCCCGGAAAAGCGAAAACCGAGATCCGGTTCCGCAAGGACGGCTCGCTGCAGAATTACATCGAGGTCCCCGCGAGCTACCGCAACGCGATCGTGGCGCGGATCAAGATTATGTGCGACCTGGACATCTCGGAAAAGCGCAAGCCGCAGGACGGCAAGATCAAGTTCAAAAAGTTCGGTCCGCTCGACATCGAGCTGCGGGTAGCGACGATACCGACGCAGGGCGGTGTCGAGGACATCGTGATGCGTATCCTCGCCGCCGGCGAGCCGATTCCGCTCGACAAGCTCGGGCTGACCGCGAAGAACCTCGACACCCTGAAGAAGACGGTCGAGAAGCCCTACGGGCTGTTCTTCGTCTGTGGTCCGACCGGTTCCGGAAAGACCACCACACTGCACTCGGTGCTCGGCCACCTGAACACGCCGGACACCAAGATCTGGACCGCCGAGGACCCGGTCGAGATCACGCAGAAGGGGCTGCGCCAGGTGCAGGTCAACAGGAAGGCCGGCCTCGATTTCGCCACCGTGATGAAGGCGTTCCTGCGCGCCGACCCGGACATCATCATGGTCGGCGAGATGCGGGACAAGGAAACGACCGCGACCGGGATCGAGGCCTCGCTCACCGGCCACTTGGTGTTTGCGACGCTGCATACCAACTCGGCCCCGGAATCGATCATCCGTCTGCTCGACATGGGCATGGACCCCTTCAACTTTGCCGACGCGCTGCTCGGGGTGCTCGCGCAGCGTCTCGTCAAGCGCCTGTGCGTGAAGTGCAAGCAACCGTATGCGCCCGACCCGGCAGAGCTCAAGTCACTTCTCAACGAGTATTGCGAAGAGCAGATGAACACCGAGGCCTTCAAGAAGGACCCGAAGGGGGCGATGGAAAACGTCTACCGGGACTGGATCAAGAACTACGCCAACGACAAGGGCCAGCTCACGTTGTACAAGCCCGTCGGATGCGACGTTTGCGGCGGCTCCGGTTTCAAGGGCCGGCTCGGCCTGCACGAGCTGCTGGTGGCCAGCGATCGCATGAAGAAGGCGATCCAGGAGCACGCGCGCGTCGCCGAAATGCTCGCCATCTGCCTCGAGGAGGGAATGCACACCTTGAAGCAGGACGGCATCGAGAAGATCCTGATGGGGATCACCCACATCAAGGAAGTGCGCTCCGCCTGCATCAAATGATGCTGAGCGCTGCCGCACGATGAGGCGCAGCATCGACACGGCGCACGGTCTGAGTTCTGCGGACGCGGTCCGCTCCGCCGCGGACGACCTCGTCCAGCGGCTCGAGCAGCTGAACGCCATCGGCGCATCGCTGTCCGCGGAGCGCGATATCAACCGGCTGCTAGAGACCATCCTATCGGCGGCCAAATCGCTCACTCGCGCGGACGGCGGCACGCTGTACCGGATCACCGAGGAGCGCACGCTGCGCTTCGAGATCATGCGCACCACCTCGCTCAAGTACTATCTGGGCGGCACCACCGGCACCCCCGCGCCGTTCTATCCCATCCAGCTGTACAAGGACGGCCAGCCGAATCACGGCATGGTCGCGGCGTACGCCGCACTCACCGGCAAGACGGTCAACATCCCCGACGCCTACGTGGCCGAGGGTTTCGATTTTTCTGGTACCCGCGCGTTTGACGCGAAGACCGGATATCGCTCGAAGTCGTTTCTGACGGTTCCGATGAAGAACCACGAGAACGAGATCATCGGCGTGTTGCAGTTGATCAACGCGACCCACCCCGCGACCGGCGAGATCGTTCCGTTCTCGCCGTCCGACCAGCGGCTGGCGGAGTCGCTTGCCTCGCAGGCCGCGATCGCGATCTCCAACCGGGCGCTCATCATTCAGCTGGAGGAGTTGTTCGAGTCCTTCATCAATCTGATCAACCTGGCGATCGACGAGAAATCCCCCTACACGGGCGGCCACTGCCAGCGTGTGCCGGTGCTCACCATGCTGCTCGCGGAAGCGACTGGCGAGACCACGGAGGGCCCGCTGCGCGAGTTCGCGATGACCGACAAGGACCGTTACGAGCTGAAGATCGCGGGCCTGCTGCACGATTGCGGCAAGGTCACTACGCCCGTTCACGTCGTCGACAAGGCGACCAAGCTGCAGACCATCTATGACCGCATCCACCTCATCGACACCCGCTTCGAAGTTCTGAAGCGTGATGCCGAGATCGAGTTGCTGCGTGCCCGCGCCGAGCTGACCGAGCGGCGTGCCGCGCCGCAGGACTTCGATGCCGCGGATGCCGCCTACCGGGAGCGCATCCGCCGCCTCGAAGAGGACCGTGCCTTCCTGCGCGCGTGCAATATCGGCAGCGAAGCGATGCGCGACGGCGATGTGGAGCGGGTGCGCTCGATTGCGCGCTATCGCTGGACCGACATGGCCGGCCACGAGGCGAACTTCCTCACCGAAGACGAAATGACGAACCTCACCATCCGGACCGGCACGCTCACGGCCGCCGAGCGCCAGATCATCAACCAGCACATAGTGGCGACGATCCGGATGCTCGAGGCGTTACCGTGGCCGAAGCACTTGCGCAACGTTCCGGAATACGCCGGCGGCCATCACGAGCGCATGGACGGCAAGGGCTATCCCCGGGGCCTGACGCGCGAGCAGATGTCGGTGCAGGCGCGCATCATGGGGATCGCGGACATCTTCGAAGCGCTCACCGCCAAGGACCGGCCCTACAAGCGCGGCAAGACGCTGTCGGACTCGCTCGCGATCCTCGGCCGCTTCAAGCTCAACGGCCACATCGACCCGGATCTGTTTGATGTCTTCGTGCGCAAGAAGGTCTATCGGCGCTACGCGGAGATGTTTCTAGACCGCGAGCAGATCGACGACGTCGACGAGTCCGCAATCCCTGGCTATACGCCTTGACGGCGTGCGCATCCGACCGCTGTCCGGCGCGGGCGAACGGGCGCCCGCTGCCGCGCCACGGCGGGCTACTTCGACGGCGAGTCCGAGGTCTGCTTCTGTGCGCCCGAGACGTACACGATCAGGCCCTCGGTCGCGATTTCGATGAACTTCTCGCTGTAGCCGAGTTCTTTGAGCTCCCAGCGGAAGGTGTTGCCGAGCCGGGCCCTCTTGTAAACGCCGAGCCGGTGGGTGCGGTTGAATTCAGCGGCCCGATTGAGCGCATCCTCCAGAACCTTGGTGATGCGGTTGGCGGAGATGCGCTTCTCCGGGGTCGCGTCGAGCGAAGGCGGATAGCGCTTGGCAATGGTCTGCGCCAGATCCTTCGCGAACGCGTCGATCTCCTTGCTGGAGGGGCCGCCAAACAGTCCCATCAAGATCTCCTGTGCAGCATCGTGCACCCGGCGCTATTGTGCCACGCCTTGACGCACGGCTTTGCTCCCGCGCCCCAAGTGCAGCAGCTACGCACGGTATCATAGCAATGCGTGCCGGCACCTGGCAGCCACGGCGTGGCCGGTTGCGCTTGGCGCGGCCGGAGCAGGAGTCCCGCTCTGCAGAGCGGACCCGCGCGGATGTTGCCCGTGGAGGACTGCTGGGGCGGATGGCTTGTAGCCGATGAGCGTGTTGGACAGGATCTGGAGCCAGGCGAAGCGCTCGATCCGAGTCGCTTCGCAACCGCCTGGGCGAGCGCAGTTTGTCGAGCAGGCGGTGGCCGCAGACGAGGCGGGCGACGCGCAGGCGGCGGTCGCCCTGCTCGAGCGCATGCGCGCGGCCGGGGTGCGGGACTCCGAGGCCTATTGGCGGATCGGACGGACGTTGGGTCGCGCCGGCCAGCTCGAGGAAGCGCGGAGCGCGCTCGAGGCCGCGCGTGGGCTCGACCCGTCGCTCGGCGATCTGGACGCGGACTTGGGCAACGTGGCGGCGCTCTCGGGCCGGCTCGAGGAAGCCGAGCGACACTATCGCGCGGCCCTAGTACGCCACCCCGGGCATCCCGGCATGCTCGCGAACCTGGGACACCTTTTGCGGGTGCGACGCGAGCCTGCCGCAGCGCTGGCGGCATTTTCCGAAGCGCTCGAGCACGACCCGGAGTGCGAGCAGGCGCTCAAGGGGTTCGCGAGCCTCGCGCTGACCACCGAAGACCTGGAGCGTCTGGAACACACGCTCCGGCGCGCGCCCCACTGCGCTGCTGCCTATGCGGCTCACGCAGCCGTTGTGCTGCGCGTCATGCAGGACGCCCCGCGCGCGCTGGAACAGTTCGACCTCGCGCGTCGCCTCGGCCTCGACGACCCGGAGATGCATGGTGGGCGCGGCATGGCGCTGAGCGAGCTTGGCCGCGCCGACGAGGCGTTGCAGGAGCTCGATGCCGCGCTTTTCCGTGATCCCGGCAACGGGGTCTGGCGCTGGCACCGTGCGCTCGCCCTGCTTGCACTGGGGCGTTACGCCGAAGCCTGGGGCGACTACGAGATCCGCCTGCGCAGCGAAGACCGGCCGCAGCGCGATTTCGGCTTGCCGCGCTGGGCGGGTGGCGATCTGGCTGGCAAGTCCGTTCTGGTGCACGCCGAGCAGGGACTTGGCGACGAGATCATGTTCGCGTCCTGCCTGCCGGACATCCTCGCGCTGCCCGCACGCTGCATTGTCGAATGTCACCCGAAGCTCGCGGGGCTGTATCGACGCTCGTTTCCCGGCGCGCTGATACACGCCGGGACGCCGTTCGACGATCCCGCCTGGCTTGCGGCGCTCGGCCCCGTGGACTGCCAGATTCCGGTTGCCAGTATGCCGCTCTATCTGCGGCACACCCGCGAGGCGTTCCCCGCCCGCGATCGTTATCTCGTTGCCGATCCGCTGCGCGTTCAGCGATGGCGCGCGCGACTGGCTGGCCTAGGGGCGCGCAGGGTGATCGGTCTGTCGTGGCAGGGAGGTAGCAAAGGAACGGGGCGCGAGCGCCGCTCGGTGAGCCTCGAGCTGTTGCGGCCATTGCTGGAAGCGGCGGACGTGCATTGGGTCAGCCTGCAGTACGACGCGCGCCCGGACGAAGTCGAGTCATTTGTGCGGGCGACCGGCGTACGCCTGACGCACTGGCCGGAGGCGATCGAGGACTACGAGGAGACCGCCGCGCTGCTTTGCGGACTCGATCTCACGGTGAGCGTATGTACCACCGTGGTTCACCTGGCCGGAGCCCTGGGGTGCCCGATCTGGGTGCTGACTCCGCGCGCGCCGGAGTGGCGATTTGGCCTGAGCGGGGAGGGCATGCCTTGGCATCCCTCGGTGCGATTGTTCCGGCAAGGAGCCGCCGAAGACTGGCGCCAAGTCGTGGCGCGCGTACGCACGGCGCTGGATGCGCGGGCTGCTGGCTAGGCTGCGCCGCATCAGCCGGCGCGATCCGGTGCCCGCATCTGCGGACGCGGCGCGCGGCGTGCCGGTCGCGGCCGACCGCGACGACTACGAACTCGGCGTCGAGGCATTGCGCCGGGGCGAGATCGACGCGGCGCTCGCCGCGCTCGAGCGCGCCCTGGACGGGGGCCATGATGCTGCGGAAGTCTGCCTGCAGCTTGGCATGGCCGAGCTCGCGCGCGACGGGCTGCCGGCGGCGCTCGACCACCTCGAACTGGCCCTGCATCATCGCCCCGGCTGGCCGGAGGCGCTGCGAGCGCTGGGGGCGGCGCGCCTGCACGCTGCGCAATACGGACCGGCAGCCGTTGCGCTCGAACAGGCGCTGGCGCACGGCGGCGCTCATGCGCAGACGCTGAGCGATTTGGCCCTCGCCCACCGCGAACTGGGGCACTTCGCCGAAGCGGAACAGGCGTGCCGCAGGGCGCTCGAGCTCGATCCGGCGTTCCAGGCAGCGCGCTTCAATCTGGCCCTGATGCTCAAGGATCAGGGCCGCCTGGAGGAGGCATCCGCGCTGCTGGAAGCGATGCTGCAGGCGACGCCGGACGATGCAGAGGTGCGCTGGAGCCTGGCGGTGGTGCGTCTGCTTGCAGGGGATTTCGAGCGCGGCTGGCGCGATTACGCGGCGCGCTGGTCGTGCGCTCAGGCTGTGGCGCGACCGCAGCGCCTGCCGTCGTGGGACGGTTGCAGCCTGGTGGGCAAGCGGATCCTCATATGGGGCGAGCAAGGTCTGGGCGACGAGATCATGTTCGCGAGTTGTGTGCCGGAGGTGGCGGGCGCCGCGGCCGGAAGCGTGCTCGAGTGCTCGCCGAAGCTGCAGCGGCTGTTTGCACGCTCGTTCCCGCGGACACAGGTCATCGCCGTCGGGGCGGACGGCGAAGGTGCAGCGCCTGGCAAGGCGGCCGACGTCGAGGCGGCGATCGGCTCGCTCCCGCAGTTACTGGGCCGCACTTGGGGCCGTTTCCCGCCGCACGGCGGGTACCTGCGTGCCTCGCCCGAATCCGTGTCGCGCTGGCGCGCCAGACTCGACGGGCTCGGCGCGGGGCTCAAGGTGGGCATTTCGTGGCGCGGCGGCGACCGGCGCACCCGGCAGCGCTTGCGTTCGGTGGCGCTCGCCGAATGGGCGCCGGTGTTCTCGACCGTCGGCTGCCATTTCGTCAGCCTGCAGTACGGCGAAGCGCGCGAAGACCTCGCGCGGCCGGGGCTTCCTGCATCGGCCGTGGTTCACGAGTGGGCCGAGTCGATCGAAAACTACGACGAGACGGCCGCCTTGGTCTGCGCCCTTGATCTGGTGATCTCGGTATGTACGGCAGTCGTGCATCTGGGCGGCGCTCTCGGGCGGCCGGTATGGGTGCTCGTACCGAGCGCGCCGGAGTGGCGCTATCTGCAGCACGGCGATGCGATGCCGTGGTACCCGAGCGCCCGGCTGTATCGGCAGGCTGTCGCGCTCGACTGGTCCGGCGTGTTGGGCGCGGTCGCCGCGGACCTCGCGCGCGCGGTGCACGAAGGCCGCGTCGGAGGCGGTTGATGTCCATGCTTGGCTGGCTGCGCAGACTTGTCGGGGCGGAGTCACGCAACTGCGGGGCCGAGCTCGGCAGCGTGACCGGGCCCGGCGCGGTATCGAGCACCCCAAATGACTCGATCGCCCTGGGCGCGCAGGCGCTGAGGGAAGGCCGTTTCGCCGACGCGATCGCGGAGTTGGAGGCTGCTCTGGAACAGCATCCGGACGGTGCGATCCATCGACTGCTGGCGCGAGCGCGCGAGGCCGCCGGCGACCAGGAAGGCGCACTAGACGAGCTGCAGCTCGCATTGCACCTGCAGCCCGACGACCCCGAGACGCAGGTCGACCTTGCCGAGCGGCTACTGTTCGCCGGCAGGCGCGAGGAGGCGCTGGAACTCTGCGATCGCGGCATCGGCAGCGCCCGCGACGCGCAGCTGCACCTGCGTCTGGCACGCTGCCTGAAAATGCTCGATCGGCTCCCGCAGGCGATCGCGCAATATGAGCTGGTACTGCAATCCAGGCCGCGTGACGCCGGGATCCTGAGCTCGCTCGGGCTGGCCCAGGCGGCGAGCGGAGCCTTCGCGGCCGCGGAGGCGAGCTATGCACGGGCGCTCGACGGCGATCCCGACTGCGTCGAGGCCCTGCATAACCTAGCGCTGCTGCGCCGCGAGCAGGGCGCCGTCGATGCCGCGCGCGATCTCTTCGGGCGCGCCCTGGCGCTGCGTCCGGAATCGATCGACACCCAGAGTGCGTTGGCGCACGCGTTGCGCGACCTCGGGCGCACCGAGGAGGCGCTCGCCCTTTACCGCAGGGTATTGGCGCGCCGGCCGCAGCCCGTCGACGCGCTCCTCAACTTCAGCTATGCGCTGCTCATGAGCGGGCAACTGGCAGAAGGCTGGGATGCGTACGAGCGCCGCCTCACGTTTCCCGACCCTCCGGTAAGCGCGCCGCCGCCCGCCCAGCGCTGGTCCGGCGAGGCTGCGGTCGCGGTGCATGTCGTCGGCGAGCAGGGGCTCGGCGACCAGATCATGTTCGCATCCTGCCTGCCGGACCTGCTGAGGCGCGCCACGCATGTGTCCTTGACTTGCGCCCCAAACCTGGAGCGGCTGTTTCGCCGTTCGTTTCGCGGCGTCGAACTGCGCTCCAGGGACTCCGGCGCGCCCCAAGCGGCGCGCTGGGCGGCGCTGGGCAGTTTGCCGAGCTACTTCCGCAGACGCGTAGGCGATTTTCCGGTAACCGGCCGCTACCTGCAGGCCGATCCGGATGCGGTGGCGCGCTGGCGCCAGCGACTGGACGGGCTTGGTCCCGGGCCGCGCATTGGCCTGAGCTGGCGCGGCGGCACGCTGCGCACGCGAGGCCACCTGCGCTCGATTCCTGTCGCGGCTTTTGCGCCGCTGGCGAGCGCGTCGCCGGCGACGTGGTTCAGTCTTCAGTACGGACAGGTGGACGAAGATGCCACACGGCTCGGAAAGATGCTCGGCTTGCACCACTGGCCGGAAATCGGCGGTGACCTCGATGAGTGCGCGGCGCTGATCGAAGCGCTCGACCTGGTCGTCACCATCGACACTACTGCCGCGCATCTGGCGGGGGCGCTCGGCCAGCGTGTCTGGATTCTCCTCTCGCAAGCGCCCGAGTGGCGCTATGGGCTGAGCGGAGCGGCACTGCCCTGGTATCCCTCGGCCCGGCTTTTCCGGCAGCCCGCAGCGGGCGATTGGCGTACGGTGATCGACGCGGTGAAGCGAGCCTTGGTCGCCGAGTGCCGCAAAAAAGAAAAAGCCCCTCGTTGAGGGGCCTTTTCGGTCGGACTGCTGCGCGACTTAGCGGCAGGAGGCCGGCAGGTACTTGATCGGCGCGCCGGTGCAAACCCAGGTGATGGTGCCGTTCGTGAACGTCGGGTTGAGCGTCACCGTGACCGCCGTACCGAGGGTGTTCCTGTCTCCCGCGATCACGATCGTGCCGGTGTCGTACACGCTACCGCCGGTGACCTTGCCGACGATGTTCACCGTCAGGCCCTGGCCGGCGAGCGCAATCGTGCCGTCGGTCTGCGCCTTTTCCGTCACCGAGGTGCGGAAACCGCTCGCGGCGAGAAGCAGTTCAGTGACCTTTGCACGGATGGTGTAGTCCTGATAGGCAGGCAGAGCGATCGCCGCCAAGATACCGATGATCGCCACCACGATCATCAGTTCGATCAGGGTGAAGCCCTTTTGGACTGACCTCATGTGTTTCTCCTGTTAAATCGTAAAAAGGCCCGGAAAACTCCGGACTCCCCTCTTGACGCAAAGCCCATGCCTGGCCAGATATGACATTTTTCACGCTGGCACCTTCTCTTTAAGCTATTGAAGTCGCAAGTAAATGCATCCGCCCAGATAGCTTGTCCGCCGGTCCCGTGAAACATGTCACGGCGCAATGCGTCACTGCGCTGACCAAATTAGGCGGGCATGACGGGATTTGTCGGCTGCACCGGCCGTAAGGGCAAGCGGGTCTCAGACAGCGGCGTTTTCGCCATCGCGGCCGCCCCGGAGCGCGCGACGTTTCGTTATAAACTCCCCCGCAATCTGCGGCACCAAATCGATGGAGGCGGGCGGCATGTTGGGGCGCATGATGGGGCATCTGATGGCGCAAGTCGCCGGCAAGGGCGGGGCGTCGACACCGCCGGAGTTCGCCCTCTACGTTCCCGCGGAGGTGCTCGAGCGTCTCGACGAGAGCACACGGGAGACCGTGCAGCGCGCGCTCCTGGCGCACAACCTCGGCAGATTCCGTGAGAGCGCGTCGCTCTTGCGCTCCACGCTAAAGCGCTCGCAGAGCAATTCCGATCTGCTCGCACTGCTCGGCATGTCCGAGCTCGAAGCTGGTCACGAGCAGGAGGCGAGACGCAGTCTGCAGCACGCTAGCCGGCTGGAGCCGAAAATCTCGTATCGCTATCACGAAGCCGGTGGAGACCTGTTCCAACGCGGACACCGAGAGCAGGCGCAGTCCTGCTTTCTGATCGCGAGTCAGCTGAACCCGGCGGAAGCGGCTCATTTCATCACGCTGGGCGACGTGTTGATGTCCATCGGACGCGACGCCGAGGCGCGTGCCTGGTATGAGCAGGGCGTGAAGGTCGAGGCTCGGCCAGGGTACGTCATGAAGAGCATCATTGCGGGGCTTCAGGCCGTATATGACTCGGCCGATCAAATGGTCGAGGCGCGCAAGCGCTATGAGCGCGAGCTGGTCCAACTGGAGCAACTCGCCGTGCGTCTGGACCATCCCCACATAGAGGTGTCGTACCTGCCTTTCTATCTGGCGTTCATCGGCATGAACGACCGCGAACTTCACCAGAGACTCGCGCGCATCTATCTGAAAGCATGTCCCGCGCTGGCCTACGTCGCGCCGCACTGCAGGCCGGGCCACACACGCAAACCGGGGCCCTTGCGCGTCGGGTTCGCATCGGCGTTTTTCCGCAGTCATTCCGTGGGCCACTGCTACAACAATCTGATCCATCGGCTGCTCCTGCGCCAGGATCTGGATGTCCATGTCATCACGCTCGGCGACGAATTGGACCCTCATCTTTTGCAGCTCGCCGGGCCGCGCTCGCGGCACATTCCCATCTCGAGAACCGACCTGGACGAGTGCCGGAACTCCGTCGCCGGCCTCGAGTTGGATGCGCTTCTCTACGGCGACATCGGCATGCAGCCGACTGCCTATTTCCTCGCCTTCGCGCGCCTGGCCCCGATGCAGATGTGCATGGCGGGGCACCCGGTCACCACCGGCGTACCGAATGTCGATTACTACCTGTCGAGTGAGCTCATAGAGCGTCCGGACGCTGACGCGCACTACAGCGAGCGCCTCATTCGGCTGCGCTCCTTGCCGGTGGTGTTCCCGCGCCCCGCCGCCCCGGAACGGCTGCTGGACAAGGCGAGCCTCGGGGTCTCGGAAGACCGGCACCTGTACGTCTGTCCCATGAAGCTGCAGAAAGTCCACCCGGACTTCGACCGCGCGATCGCCGAAATCCTGCGCCGCGACCCGGACGCCGAGGTCGTGATGTTCCAGGATCACAATTCGCCGGCGTGGGATCTGCAGGTCAAGAAGCGGTTCGCGAAGTCCTTCGCAGACGTGTTCGACCGAGTCAACTTCCTGCCGTGGGCGAATGCTCAGGAGTTTTTCAGCATCCTGACGCATGCGGACGCGGCGCTGGATACGTTCCATTTCGGCGCCGGCACGACGGCCTTGTGGGTGCTGGCTGCGGGCTGCCCTTTCGTGACGCTGCCCGGCCGGATGATGGCGAGCCGCGGGTTGCTCGCCTGCTATCGCAAGATGGGGGTGATGGATTGCGTCGCGTCGGATTTCGATGACTACGTGGCCAAAGTGTTGCGCCTCGGGCGTGATCGCTCCCTGCGCGACAGCGTGAGTGCGCGGATCCTCGAGCACAATGCCGCGATATACATGAACTATGAGGTGGCAGACGAGCTCGCAGAGTTGCTTCCACGCCTGGCGTCCGAGCGCGCGGCTGCGCCCGGCATGGCGGAAGCCGTTCGATGATGCGCCGCGTCCCGCTGCTGGTGCCTGACATGCCCAGCGCGGACGAGCTTCTTCCCCGGCTGCAGGAGATCGATCGCACGGGCTGGTATGCGAACTTCGGCCCGCTCGTACGCAGGCTGGAGTCCCAATTGGCCGCCGCGACCGGCGCCGACGCAGATGCGGTGACCACGGTGGCCAACTGCACGCTCGGCCTGGAGCTCGCCCTAAGCGCGCTCGGCTTGCCGCGCGGCGCCAGCATCCTGATTCCCGCGCTGACCTTCGTGGCGACCGCCACCGCGGTGACACGTGCGGGTTACCGCCCGGTGGTGAGCGATGTCGATCCACAGTCGTGGCTGCTCACGCCGGCGCTCGCGCGCGAGGCGCTGCGGCGCATGCCGTTGGCGGCGGTGATGCCGGTGACCACCTTCGGCTGCGCGCAGGATCTGGCGCAGTGGGCAGCCTTCCGGCGCGAAACCGGGGTCCCCGTGGTCGTCGATGCGGCGGGCGGCTTCGGCAACCAGCGCCACGAGCCGGAAGTGATCGCGGTCTACAGCCTGCACGCGACCAAGTCGCTCGGCGCAGGCGAAGGCGGTTTCGTGCTCGCGAACCGCGCCACGGCCGAGCGCGTGCGCAAGCTGAGCAACTTTGGCATTGATCTGCAGCACGGCTGGGTCGACCAGCCGGGCACCAACGCGAAGCTGAGCGAGTATCACGCCGCGGTGGCACTCGCTGCGCTGCAGCGCTGGGAGCGGGCTCGCAGCGCACGGCAACGCCTGGCGTGCGAGTACGCGGGTCTGATCGCACAGCGCTGCGCGGGCCTCGCCCAGCAGCAGCGGACCGCGGAGGGCGTGTACACGATTCTTGCCGTGCTCCTGCCAGCAGGAAGCGACGTGGCACGTGTGCGCCAGAATCTGCAGGCTCGGGGCGTCGAGACCAGGCGCTGGTATCACCCTCTGGTTCACCTGCACCCCGGGCTGGCGTACTGCGGACTTGCGGGCGATCTGCCGGTCGCGACCATGCTATCGGGACGCATTCTCGGTCTTCCGTTCCATCTTGCGCTCGACGGCTCGGACCCCGAATACGTCGTCGATGCCCTGGCGCACGCGCTGCGCGCCTGAGGCGCGGCGACGCCACGCGCGATGCTGCTGCGTCTCATCAGGTCCCTCGCCCGCCCACGAAGCGGTGCCGCGGAGGCGGATTCTGCCGCGCAGATCCAGGCTAGGGTGCAACGCGGCGACATTGCCGGAGCGGAGTCCACGCTGCGCGAGCGTCTGCGGCGCGATGCGCACGATCCGGAGGCGCTTCACTTGCTCGGGCTGTTGCGCTACAGCGAGCGGCGCTACGCCGAAGCGGTAGAACTGATCGAACGCGCGACCGCGCGCGTGCCCGAAAACGCCGATTATCTCGGCAACCTGGGCGAGGCGTGCCGCGCGGCGCACCGCTTCGAGGCGGCCGAGGCGGCGCTGCAGCGCGCCGTGACGCTCAGTCCAGGGAACGCGCGCTTGTGGTTCAACCTCGCGATCGTGCTCGGCGAGCGCGGTTTTCGCCAGTCTGCGATCGAAGCGGCCAGCCAGGCCGTGACGCTGGACCCGGACGACGCGTACGCCCGGCTGACCCTGGCACAGCTTCTGCAGACGAAGGCGCGGGCGGCCGAGGCCATCCCGCACCTGCGTCGCGCCCTCGAGCTGGAACCGGAGCTGCCGGCTGCGCGTTTCCAGTTGCACGCCGCGCAGGCGATGGTCTGCGACTGGGAACAGCGCGAGCCCGAAATGCTCGCGCTGCTCGCGCTGTGGGATCGCGCCCCGGGCGAAGCCGGGTTCGAGAATTTCCAGCCGTTCGCGGCCTACTCGGTGCCCGTGACGAACGCGCTGCGCCAGCGTCTTGCGCAACGCTACGCCGGGCGCTTCCTGGCGGCGGAGCCGCGGCAGACCCCGCCGAAACTGCCCACCAACGACTCCGGGCGCCTGCGCGTCGGCTACTTATCGGCCGATTTTCACGATCACCCGACGCTGCACCTGGCTGCCGGGCTTTTCCCGCGCCATGATCGGCGGCGTCTCGAGGTGTTTGCCTACTCGTTCGGCCAGGACGACGGCAGCGAGTACCGCCGCCGCCTGGCGGACGCGGTAGAGCATTTCGTGGAGGTGCGCGGCGAGACGGTGGAGCAGACCGCGCAACGCATCCGCGCGGACGGAATACAGATTCTGGTCGATCTGAAGGGTTTCACCTTCGACGCGCGGCCCGGGATTCTTGCCTTGCGCCCCGCGCCGGTGCAGGTCGCCTACCTCGGATACCCGGGGACGATGGGCGAGGGGCTCGTCGACTACGTGCTGACCGATCGCGTGGTGTCGCCTCCAGGGAGCGAAGCCTGGTTCGGCGAGCGCTTTGCGCTGCTGCCACACAGTTATCAGGCCAACGACTGCGACCGGGCGATCGCGGCCAGCGCGCCGCCGCGCGAAGCCTGCGGCCTGCCCCTGGAGGCATTCGTGCTGTGCTCGTTCAACAGCCCGTACAAGATCGAGCCGCGCATGTTCTCGGTTTGGATGCGCATCCTGAGCCGGGTGCCCGGCGCAGTGCTGTGGGTCATGGTGCGCGATGAGCTTGCGCAGGCCAATCTGCGGCGCGAGGCGCAGGCGAGAGGCGTGGACCCCGCGCGGCTGGTGTTCGCGGGCTACATTCCACAGCCCGAGCACCTTGCGCGCCACGCGCACGCCGACCTGTTTCTCGACACCTATTTCGTCAACGCCCACACGACCGCGAGCGACGCGCTGTGGGCCGGCGTGCCGGTGCTCACCTGCCCGGGCGACGCGTTCCCGGCCCGCGTTGCGGCGAGTCTGCTGGAGGCCGTAGGCCTGCCCGACCTGGTCGCCGGCTCGCTTGCGGATTACGAGGAGATCGCGGTGTCGCTGGCCGCGGACCGCGCGCGCCTCGCGGCGCTCAAGGAGCGCCTCGCCCGCAATCGCACGACGCTTCCGCTGTTCGACACCACGCGGCTGGTGCGCAACCTGGAGCGGGCCTATGCGCTGATGTGGGAGACGCGCTGCGCGACCGGGGAGACCCCGGCATTCTCGGTCCTCGACTGCCGCCGCTTCCCGGAACCGGCTGCGCGCGCGCCCGAGGACGGCATCGTGCGAAGATAACGGCATGCTCGGCAGGATGATCAGGGATTGGATGCGTGCGCGCCTGGGCGCTGGACCGGGCGCGACGCCCGGTCACGCCGCGGCGGACGCGTTGCGGGGGCTGCTGCGCGTGGAATCGCGCCCGCCGGCAGCGTTCGACTACGAGCAAGTCGCGTACCTGCTCGCCGCTGCCGGCTCGGCGCGCTACATGACCGAGCGCATGGGCGGGGCGCGCAACCTGGTGCGGCGCGCCGAGCTGCTCGACTTTGCCCTGGCGCAATGCTCGCTAGACGGGCTGGTGCTCGAATTCGGGGTGTACAAGGGCGATTCGCTGCAGATGATCTCCGACCGCTGCGCGGGCAGCGTGCACGGCTTCGATACGTTCGAGGGTTTGCCCGAAGACTGGACGCACTTCCAGAAGAAGGGCCGGTTCTCGCTCGAGGGGCGGGCGCCGGACGTGGGCCGTGCCAACGTCGTGCTGCACAAGGGCCTGTTCAGCGACACGCTGCCGGAATTTCTCGCCGCGCATCCCGGGCCGGTGCGCTTCGCGCACATCGACAGCGACCTCTACAGCTCGGCCAAAGCGGTGCTCGACCTGCTCGAGTCGCGGCTCGTCCCCGGGACCGTGATCGTATTCGACGAGTACCTGAACTACCCGGGCTGGGAGCAGCACGAGTACCGCGCATTCCAGGAGATGGTGGCGCGCGCGGGCCGGCGCTACGAGTATCTGGGTTTTGCTTCCGCCTACTGCTCGGTGGCTCTGCGCATCACCGGGTGAGCCGCTTCAGCCCAGGCCAGGATTGCCTGCGACGCCGATCAGGCGCGGCACGTCGAGGCGCAGCGGCGCAATCGTCTTCTTGGCGCGCAGGTAGCCTGCCACCACCTCCCAGATCGGCTCGCCGCTGGCGCCTTCGGCGACCGGAGCCCAACCTGCGACCTTGTATTTCTTGTCCACCTCGAGCGGCTTGCCGTTCAGCCGCATGTCCTGGATGCGCGCGCCCATCAGCGCATTCGGTTCGCAGACATAGGTCATGCCGCCCACGCGCACCATGTCTCCGCCCTGCTGCAGATACGGATCGGGGTTGAACAGGTTGTCGCACACGTCCTCGAGGATCGCCTTGATCTGCGCGCCCGTGAACTCGTTGAGCGTGCTGTACGGATAGGTAATCGCGGTCTGGTCCATGAGGTGCTCGTAGGTGATCGCGTCCCCCGGTAGCAGGGTCGTGCCCCAGCGGAAGCCCGGCGAGAACGCGATCTCGGCGTCCTTCACCGCCAGCTGCGCGTCGAGGATCAGCTGGTCGAAGGTGCCGTTGAAATTGCCGCGGCGGTAGAGCAGCCCCTCGGTCGTCGCGAGCCGCTCGCCGAGCTTGGACGCATGCGGTGCGCGCACCTGCTCGATGTACGCGGCCATGTCGCGATCCGCGGGTAGCAGGTTCGCGAATACCGGCAGCAGCCGGTAGCGGTAGCCCGTGAGCCCGCCCGAGCCGACTTCCAGGTCGAGCACCGCCAGGAACTTGCCGTTCGACCCGGCGTTCGTGACCAGTGTGCGGCTGCCGCCATTGGCGATCACGCTGGGCGCGGGCACGCCGTCGTGAGTGTGACCGCCGAGGATTACGTCGATGCCGCGCACGCGCGTAGCGAGCTTGAGGTCCACGTCCATGCCGTTGTGCGAAAGCAGCACCACGACCTTGGCACCTTTGGCACGAACCTCGTCCACCAGCTTCTGCAGCCGGCGCTCCTGGATGCCGAAGGTCCATTGCGCCATCAAATAGCGCGGGTGCGCGATCGGCGTGTAGGGGAAGGCCTGCCCGATCACGGCCAGCGGCACGCCGTTCAGCGAGCGCATCGAGTAGGGCTTGAAGACGGGGTCCTCGAAATCGACCGTCTTGACGTTCTGCGCGATGAACTCGATCGGCGCCAGGTCCTTGGCGACCGCCTGCTGCACCCGCTCGGCGCCGTAGGTGAACTCCCAGTGCGCCGTCATGAGTTCGACGCCAAGCCGCTTCTGCGCGCCGATCATGTCGGCGCCCTGGCTCCAGAGCGCCGTGGCCGAGCCCTGCCAGCTGTCGCCGCCGTCGACCAGCAGCGAGTGGGGCTGTTCGGCGCGCAGGCGCTTCACCAGCGTCGCGAGATGCGCGTAGCCGCCCACCTTGCCAAAGCGCCGCGCCGCGGCGACGAAATCTAGGTAGGTGAAGGCGTGCGCGAGCGCTCCGCCCGGAGGAATGTGGAAGTACTTCAGCAGCGCCTCGCCGACCAGGTGCGGTGGCTTGCCGGCGGACTGGCCGATGCCGATGTTGACGTCCGGCTCGCGGAAATAGATCGGCAGGAGCTGCGCATGCACGTCGGTGATGTGCAGCAGGCGAGCGTTACCGTAGCGCGGTAGCCCATACAGCTCGTCGGCAGCCCGCGCATCGCTGAGCCCCGGTCCGAGCGTGGCGCCACCCGCGCCGGCGATCGCCAGCAGCCTCAGAAACTCGCGGCGATCCATACTTTGTATTGCTTCATGGGGCGCTTTTCACGTAAGCAGGAAATAAACGAAGACGATCCCATGGCGCGACTCGAGGAGGACCGCGCGGCCGTCAGTGGGTCAGGGGATACCGAGTCTGGGCGAGGCCGAGATTCGCCTGGTCGCTGGCGACTTCGGCGAATTTGACGACCTCCGCGCTGTCCCCCGTTTTCGCTGCCTTCTCGGCTTTCTTGAGGGCGGCCTGGGCCGTGGTCCACAGCGCGTCCTTCGCTGCGGCCGCTTTCACGTCGGCCTGTGCCTTGGCAAGCGCCTCATTGGGATCGGTGGGGAACGACGGCCCGACCGTAGCCGCCGTCTGGCAGCCCGCCAAAACAAACGCCGCGGCTAAGGCCGTCGCAACGAAGATCTTTTCCATGGTTTCTCCTCCGATTTTGGATCGAGCGGCGCACTGGCGGCGGCCCGCTTATTTCCGGAACACCGACGAATGCATCACCAGGCCGTTGCTCAAGTAGGTGTGAAAGTACTCCAAGTCGTTGAACTCCACGCTGCCCGGCTTCGGGGGCACTGCGCGAACGTTCTTCAGGCAGCCGGCGTAGCGCTTCTGCAGCGTGACCAGATTGGTCGCGGCGCGGAACACGGGCCAATGGGTTGCCTGACCGATCACGGGCGACAGGATCTCCGTGCGCAGCACCTTGCCTGCGCTGTCCACGTGGCAGGAGGCGCAGGCGAAGTTGAGCTGGCCGTGGCGGGTATAGAAAAATTCCTTGCCCCGCTCATAGGCCGCCCGCGCGCCGGGGCTGCTTACCTTGATGTCGACGCGCATGCCGTCGGAAAGCGTGCGAGCGTAGGACTCCAGCACTCCCATGGTCTTCATGTCGCCATAGCCGTAGGGCTGCTCGCCGTTGGCAACCCGGCACATGTTGAGCTTCATCTCGAAAGTGACGACCTTGCCGAGCTTCTCGTCGTAGTAGGGATAGTTCCCGGCCACGTCGCGCCCCCCATTGGGGAAGCAGCTGGCGTATGTCTTGCCGTTCTTGAAGGGCGTGTTCCACATCTTCTTGCCCTGGTCGAGCACTTCCAGGAAGGGCGGGAATTCCATGATGGAATCGTACTGGGCCTTGGCGTCCGCGCTGAACGCGAGAGCGCCGTAGATGTAGTCGTTGAACTTCACCTCCGGAAAGCGCTTCTCGAACAGCTCGATCAGCGCCCTGCGGTCGTCCTCCGGCGAGGCGAGGGCCAAGGTCGACCCCGCCAGCATTCCGAGCCCCACGAGGGCCAGCAACAGTTTTCTCATCGTCATCCTCCGATTTCTTCTCACGACAGCGAGCAGCGCCCGCGGGTCTATCTTTCGCGCCCGCTCACAGACCGTAGACGTAATCCACGATCAAGTCGATTTCCTTCGCCGACAAGATATGGTGTGCTCCGAACGGTGGCATGACCGTGTTCGGGTTCTTGACCATGGGGTCCCAGATCTGGGCGCGCAGCTTGGCCTTGTCGGGGAAACGCGCTTTCATTCCGACCAGCCGGGGGCCTATGGTGGTGGCGGTGAAGTTCTTTGAAACAGGGGACCGGGTTGAAGGATCGGACGGAATCTGATGGCAGGCGAGGCAGTTGCCTTTCTTCTTGTTGAATGCCAGCTCCCGGCCAGTCGGCTCTTTCTTCGCTTCGGCGGCGGATGCCTGCAGGGTGGCGCCGAGCAGCAGAGCTGCGGCGATGCCCGCGGCGGCCAGCGTGAGATATCGCGGTCTACGCATTTCTCCTCCTTCTACTTGATCTAGAACCAGACCGAAGCCCCAGCCTGGCGCCTGCGGCCTCACGGCGTCAGAGGAAACCCGGCGCCATGCTCCTTTTCGCTGCTCAATGCTCTCGAATGACTCGTGAGCCGCAGACCGGCCCCTTCTTATTCTTCTCGACAGACTTCCCGCGCCGCTCGATGCGCCGCCGGTTCGGTTGGTGCGCCGCGTTCGAGGAGCCGCCGGGCCCGTGCTGCGCGCTCCCGGCTCCTCGGCTGACGGAATTTCAGCAGGCCGTTCAGGCAATCACGCCGTCGAGCTTGTTGGTCTCGCCCTTGTTGTCGAGCCAGCTGATCTCGAGCTTGTCGCCCTGTTTGGCCCCCTTGAGCCGGAAGGCGAACACCGGATTGCGCGACACCGACTGACTGGTCTGGCCGTTGATCACGACCTTGCCGTTGTGTTTCACGGTCACGATCTCGATGAAGTGCATCGGGATCAGCTTGCCGTCTGGACCCTTGCGCTGTCCGGTTTCCATCGGGTGGCTCATCAGCACGCGCACCTCTGCCGTGTCGCCCTTCCTCATGGTGGCGCGCATTTTCATTGGACCTGGCATGACGTTCTCCTTAGCCTCCGCAACCGCCGATGGTGACTTTGACCTCTCGCGTGGCGACGTAATGCTTGCCGTTCGCTTCGGCGATCGCGCGCACCGTCGAGGTCTGCCCCATCTTCAGGTTGACTTTCACGTAGGGCAGCGCCCCTTCCTCGAAATCGAACTTGGCCGAAAGCGGAAACGGATTCTTGTCGACGACGATGGACAGCGACTTGGTGCCCGGAATGCTGCTGCTGACTTCGACGGGCACCACCGCGCCATTCTCGGCGATCTGCGGGGCGTCCATGAAGAGGTCCTTGCTTTCGGCCGCATCCGCCGCGCCGATCTGCTTCAGCGCGTCGGCCGCGGTTTTGGCCCGGAACGCGTCCTTATCCCATTCCGCGGCGAGCACGCGCTGCGGCTTCAGCAAGCCCGCGGCGAGTGCGGCGGCTGCGACGCCCGTAGCGCCGGCGCCCTTGAGCAAGACTCTGCGTCCAACATCCATTCTCGATTCCTCCTCCGTGTCGAATCCGGTGCCCCGGCGTCAGTGCCGAGTCGCGGTCCTTGTGTGCCTCGCCGGTCCGGGTCCAACGGGCCAAAAGTTCACTATGCGGAGCCGCTCATCCAGCGCCGCCAGCCCCCCCCGCCCAGCGAGAATGACCACATGATAATGATGCAATCGTGCCAAGAGAAGGGGCGAAAAATTAAAACTGTCTATCGCGCCATCCGGCTGCTCGATTCGCGTGTGCCGGCCCCTAGCTGCGGGCGCGCCTGAAGTGCCCTGACTTGCCGCCGCGCTTCTCCTCGAGGCGCAGATCGCGCAGAGTCATGCCGCGGTCGACCGCCTTGAGCATGTCGTAGATCGTCAGCAAACCGACGGCGGCGGCGGTAAGCGCTTCCATTTCGACCCCGGTGCGCCCGCGGCATTCGACGGTCGCGCTCAGGGTGACGCAACTGCGCACCGCGTCGAGCGAATAGTCGATCGCGACGCGGCTGATCGGGATCGGGTGCGCGAGCGGAATCAGCTCCGCCGTGCGCTTGGCCGCCTGGATGGCGGCGATGCGCGCCACGCCGAGCACATCGCCCTTCTTGGCGCTGCCCAGGGCAAGCTGGCCGAAGGTCTCCGGGAGCATCTCGATCCGGCCGGAGGCCACGGCGACGCGCCGGGTCTGGGGCTTGGCGCCCACGTCGACCATGTGCGCCTGCCCTTTGCTGTCGAAGTGAGTCAGCTTGCTTGAACGCTTTTTGGCCACGGCTGCTCGAGCGGGAACTTGCCGATTCGCAAGGTATCATAAAGACATGCGCGTCAAGGTGTTGCTACTGGTCCTAGTGCTGGTGGCCGTGCCGCGCGCCTACGCTGGCGGATTGCCGGATCTGGGCGATCCCGCGTCGGCGGTGCTTTCTCCCCGGCTCGAGCGCCACATCGGCGAGCAGGCTGCGCGCGAGATTCGCAGCGCCCCATCGTACATCGACGATCCGGAGATCATCGATTACCTTGACACCATCGGCAACCGCCTGGTGGCGGCGATGCCCAGTCCGTACCCCGAGTTCCAGTTCCTCCCCATCCGCAACTCGGAGATCAATGCCTTCGCCATGCCGGGTGGGTTCGTCGGCGTGAATACCGGGCTGATCATGGCGACCGACAACGAATCCGAGCTCGCCGCGGTGCTGGCGCACGAGATCACGCACGTCACGCAGAACCACATTGCGCGCATGCTCACCGCCCAGCAGCGGCTGCAGCTGCCGACGATGCTCGCGCTCGCCGCCGCGATCATCGCCGGGCGCTCGCGGCCCGACCTGGCAGTCGGTGCCGCAGCCGCGACGCAGGGCGGGGTGGTCCAGTCGCAGCTCGCCTATTCGCGCGAATTCGAGCGCGAAGCCGACCGCATCGGTTTCGAGCGCTTGGTAAAAGCAGGGTTCGATCCGCGTGCCATGGGGCAGTTCTTCGAGAAATTGCAGCGCTACACGCGGCTGTCGCAGGACGGCAGCATTCCGGCCTGGCTGCAGGACCACCCGCTTACTCCCGAGCGCATCGCCGACGCCGAGAATCGGGCCGCGGACTACCCGTATCGCCAGCACGTCGACAGCGTCGAGTACGGCCTGGTACGCGCCAAGCTGCGCGCGGAGGAGCACGACCCGCGGGACGCGGTAGCGCGCTTTTCGAGCGCGTTGCGCGATGGCCGCTATTCGAACGAGGCCGACGCGCGCTACGGCCTGGTCGTCGCGTTGCTGCGCGCCGATCGGCCGCGGCAGGCCGAGGCGGCGCTGGCGAAGCTGCGGGCGACTGGCGTGGCGAGCCCGATGATCGAGACCCTGGCGGCGCGGGTCGCACAAGGCCGTGGCGATCACGCCGGCGCGCTCGAGCTTCTGAAGCGCGCGCACGGGAACTTCCCCTACAGCCGGATCCTGTTCTACGCCTATGCCGGCGCGCTCGAGGACGGCGGACAGAACGCTCAGGCCCTCAAAGTGGCGGGCGACGGGCTGCAGCTCTACCCGCACGACGCGCGCCTGTACGGATTGAAGGCCAAGGCCTACGCCGCGCTCGGCAAGGGCCTGCTGCAGCACCAGGCACAGGCGGAGGTGTATTACCTCGAGGGCAGCCTGCCCGCGGCCATCGAGCAGCTGCAGCTGGCACGCGCGGCCGGAGACGGCAGCTTCTACGATCTGTCGATGATCGACGCGCGCCTGCGCGATCTGCGGGCCGAGCGCAAGGAGGAGCAGAAGGACGACAAGCAGTAAGTCACCACGGCCGGCGCTTGCCCGCGAGCCTCAGTGCCGCGCGGGCTCGTAGTAGGCGTCGTACAGCAGGTCGAAGGTTTTCTCTGCTTCGCGCAACAGCTCGTCTTCCGACGTTGCGCGCCGCGCCGCGCCCTGCAGCAGCGTTTGCACCCCGGCCGCTTCCGGCACTGGCGCGCCCTGCACCTCGAGAAAGTGGACGATCGCGCCGATTCGCGCCAGCGCCTGGTTCCTGGCCAGATCGAGCTGCATCAGCATCTCCTCGAAGGTGACGCGCGCGTCGCTGTTGGCGAAGCGCGCGCCGGCGAATGCGAAGCCGAGCGCGCCCGGCGGACTCGACTCGCCCTTGTCGAGCCAGATCAGCGTGGCCTCCGGGTCGATGAAACGCCGGATCAGCCAGCCACAGGCCAGCCGGTCGGCCCACAGCGGGCGGCGCGTCGCCCAGGTGCGCCGCAGCAGCCGCTCGACCGGCTTGGGCGCGTTCGCGACCGGGTACAAGAGCGTGGCGACCCCTGCTTCCGCCTCGGCAAGCGCGGCCTCGGCCTTCGCGCGCGCGGTATTCGGAAAGAAATCGAGCGCCGCGATGGCCTCGTACTCGCGGCGCTGCTTGTGCAGCACGCGAGACAGGGCGCTCGGATCGGAAACCCCGTAGGCCAGCCTGAGGCTCTCGATGACCTTGATCAGCTCCTCGTAACGCGCCGAGCGGTCGAACAGCGCGCGCAGCGCCTGGTTCTGCGCAGCGTCGAGGCCGGTCGTCCGGAACACGTGCGCGCTGCCGTCGTTTTTCGCCACGTACTCGACCAGATGCGCCATCGCGAGGCGCTTGTCCTCGCTGTCGGGAAGGATATACACGCCCTCGCGCAGCATGGCCACGCCGAGCGCCTCCAGGGTGCGCAGGATCAGCATGCGCGCGGCCGGGTCCTCGGTGGGAAGGCT
>Ga0307374_10004411_pt1 | contig 23438 bp, 18 predicted proteins | sample OX3MG_FD_202532 | JGI IMG/M metagenome (GOLD analysis project Ga0307374, IMG submission 202532) | Soil microbial communities from Risofladan, Vaasa, Finland - OX-3 | ecosystem: Environmental > Terrestrial > Soil > Coastal area > Acid sulfate soil | place: Finland: Risofladan, Vaasa | collected... | reverse complement strand
ACATGGCTTCCGCTAAACCGCGTTCCCGAACCGCGCGCCGCGCCGCGACTCCCGCTGCGGGCGCGCATCACGAGCTGCCAAGACTGCCCAAGCTGCGCGTGATGGTTGCGGGCGAGGTGATTCTGGACCGCTATGTCTGGGGCGACGTATCGCGCATCTCGCCGGAAGCGCCGATTCCGATCCTGCGCGTCAACCGGCGCGAGGAGAAGCCGGGCAACGCCGGCTTCGTGATGGCGAATCTCTGCGCGCTCGGCGCCGTCGCCTCCGCCCTGAGCATCGTCGGCGCGGACCGCGACGGCGCGCTTCTGCGCGACATCCTGAGCGGACTCGGCATCGGCACGCGCGCGCTTATCACCGACCCCGACCGCCCGACGATCGTAAAGGAGCGGATGCTGGGCTCGGTGCAGGCGGCGCATCGCGGGACGCAGCAACTTCTGCGCGTCGATGAAGAGGATCCGTCGCCGCTTTCCCGCGCGCGCGAACGCGAATTGATTGCGCGCTACCGCGCCGAGCTTCCGCGTATCGACGGCGTGCTGATCTCCGATATCAACAAGGGGCTGCTGACCCCCGCACTGGTGCGCGCGATTATCGACGGCGCGCGCCGCCGCCGGATTCCGGTGATCGTCGATCCGCGGCTGTCGGGTGATTTCTCGCTCTATCGCGGCGCGAACGTGCTGACTCCAAATCGCTATGAAACCGAGCAGGCAACGGGCTTGAAGCTCGTCGATCGCGACGCATGGCGCCGCGCAGCCGAGATGCTCGTGCAAAAGCTCGGCCTCGACGCATGCCTGATCACGCTCGATCGCGACGGGATGTACCTCTCGGAGCGCGGCGGCGCCGGCACCTACATTCCGACTGTGCCGCGCGATGTTTATGACGTGACGGGCGCCGGCGACGTGGTGCTGAGCGTGTTCGGACTGTTCGCGATCGCGGGGCTCGGTTATTCGTCGGCGGCACGGATCGCGAACCTGGCCGCGAGTATCGAAGTCACGCGCATCGGCACTGAAGTGATCACGCGCGAGGATCTGGCCGAGGCGCTGCGTCCGCCGCATCAGGGTTACGAGCGCAAGATCGTCGCGATCGATGAAATTCCGGCCGCGCTCGAGCGCGAACGCCGCGCCGGACGCACGGTCGCGTTCACCAACGGATGTTTCGACCTGCTGCACGCGGGCCACGTGCAGGCGCTCAGTTTTGCGCGCGCGCAGGCCGACAGGCTGGTGGTCGGCCTCAATGGCGACCGCAGCGTGCGCGCGCTCAAGGGAAAGTCGCGGCCGATCTATCCCGCAGCCGAGCGCGCCAGAATTCTGGCCGCGCTCGAATGCGTCGATTACGTCGTGATCTTCGACGAAACCCGCGCCGAGCGCATCATCCGCACGGTCAAGCCCGACGTGTTGATCAAGGGCGAGGATTGGCGCGGCAAGATCGTTGATGGCCAAACTTTCGTCGAGGCGCGCGGCGGCCGCGTTGTCCTGTCGCCGATACTCGCGGGCCGCAGCACGTCGAATACTATCGCGCGGCTCGGAAAAAAGTGAGCCGCCGCCGCAGCATCGCGAGCATCGCGTCGAACTCCGGCATCGCGAGCGCCCACGCCGTTCCCAGGTAAACCGCGCCGAAGGCGGGCAGCACGATGAACCCGCGCAGCCGGGGACCAATCCCGGCGGTTTCGAGCTTGATTGCAAAAGCGATCGCCGCCGCCACGAGCGCCATCCCCCACAGTTGCGCTAGATACCGGCGCGCAACGCCGGTCCGTCCGACCCGCTGATTCAGCCGCCGCCGCAGCAGCGCGAACTCGATCCATCCCGAGACTCCGGCCGACGCGGTCAGCCCCGCGACTCCCCATCGCGTCTCGATTCCCAGCATCCCGGGCACGACGAGCGCGCAGAAATAGCCGAGCACCAGCGTCAGCGAGACGCGCACCAGCGCGAATTTCAGCGGGGTGCGGGTATCCCACACGGCATAGAATGCAAAGATATAAAGACGGGCCGAGGTGTTTGCGAGCATCCCGATTCCCGAGCCCGCGATCACCGCCCATACGTAAATTGCGTCGGCGTGGCTGAAATGACCCGATTGGAAAATCAGCGCGCAGATAACGTCGCCCAGCGCGATAAACGCAACCGCCGACGGGACCACCAGAAAAGAGATTTGCCGCAGCCCCGCATTGAGCCGCGTGCGCAATGTCGCGGCAATGTCCTCGACCGTGCCTGACGCGCGCGCCATCGTGGGCAGCTCCGACGCCGCGATCGACGTTCCGAACAGGCTCACCGGCAGCATGTAAAGAATCTGTCCGTAATTGAGCGCCGCGACGGCGCCGGTCGGAAGCAGGCTGGCGAGCAGATTATCGATGTAGGCGCTCATCTGGCCGACGCCGCGTCCGGCGACCACCGGGCCCAAGTTCCGAAACACCGCGCGCAGCGGTTCGGCGATCGCCGCGAAATCGAGCCTGATCCGGCGCAGCAGCGCCAGCGTTTGCGGAAGCTGCACGATCACCTGCAGCGCCGCTCCGGCAACCGACCCCCACGCGATGTCGATCGCAAGTCCGGCTTGCGTGCGCCGCGGTCCGAACCATAACAGCGCCGCGATAATCGCGAGGTTCCACGCCACCGGCGCCGCGTACGACGCGAAAAACCGATGATGGCTGTTCAGTACGCCGAGGCACCACGCCGACATCACCAGGATCCCGGTTCCCGGAAAGAGGATCCGGACGATCGCGATTGTCAGTTCGCGCTTGTCACCGGAAAATCCCGGAGCGATCACGGCGATCAGATAAGGCGCCAGCGCAATTCCAGCCGCCACCAGAATCGCGGTGGCGAGGGCAAGGATCGCGCCGACGCTCCACGCGAGCAAATCACCATTCTCGTCGTCGCCCTCGCCGAGCATCTTCGAGTAAACCGGGATGAACGACGCCGACAGAACTCCCTCGCCGAGCAGGTTCTGGAGGATATTGGGAATCCGAAAGCCGGCCTGAAAGGCGTCGGCTGCTGCCGAGTTGCCAAGAAAATGCGCGAAGATCGTCGCGCGAGCCAGTCCCGCGATCCGGCTCAGCAAAATTCCCGACGCCACCATCCCCGCCCCGGCGCGGCTCGGCGACGACGGTTTTAAGTCCGGAGAGGCGGCCGGATCGTTTTCCGATTTGATGCTCTCAGCCAACGGTCCGAGAAGTATAGCTACCGCCCGCGGCGTTGTCTTTGCCCGGACCTGTCGGCCCGTGTGTGTTCAGGAAGACAGGCGTGCAGGCCCCCTGCCGTTACGATGAGAACGGATCGATGTCCCCGGATGCAACGCGGGGCGCGACGCCATAAGATGGTTCTGATGAGCTTTTCGCTCTACGTCCATATTCCCTATTGCCAGGCCAAGTGTCCGTACTGCGATTTCAATTCGTATGCGGCATCGGCGTGGCCCGAGGAGGATTACACGCGCGCGCTGATCGGCGAGATCGAGCGGCGCGGCGCCCAGGCGCCGTTCGGCGGCGAGATGCTGCGCACGATTTTTTTTGGCGGCGGCACGCCGTCGCTGTTCGCGCCGGAATCGATCGGCAGAATTCTCGACGCCGCGAACCGCCGCTTCGGAATCGAACGCGACGCGGAAATCACGCTCGAGGCGAATCCGGGCACCGTCGATTCGGCCAAGCTTGCCGGAATTCGCGCGGCGGGCGTCAACCGGCTGAGCTTCGGCGCGCAGTCATTCAACGACCGGACGCTGAAATTTCTCGGGCGGATTCATAACGCGGAAGACACCCGCATCGCAGCGCGGCTGGCGCATCGCGCGGGCTTCACGCGGCTGAATCTCGACCTGATTTTCGCGGTGCCGGGGCAGACAATCGCGGACGTGAAAAACGATATTGCCGAAGCCGCGGCGCTCGAGCCCGATCACATCTCCGCCTATAACCTCACCTTCGAGGAGGGCACCGCGTTTTTCGCCGAGATGAAACGCGGACGAATCACGCCGCTTCTGAGCGACGAGCAGGCCGCGATGTACTCGCTGGTGCGCGAAGAAATTCCGCGCCGGGGTTATCCGATGTACGAAATCTCGAATTACGCGCGGCCGGGAAGCGAGGCGCGGCACAATCTTACCTACTGGCGCGCGCAGAGCTACCTCGGCGCCGGCGCGGGAGCGCATGGCTTCGCGCTCGGGCAAAATGACTACGGCCGCCGATGGTGGAATGAGCGCGCGCCCGGAAAATATATCGAAGCCACGCTGCGGGACGGACTTCCGGAGGCGGGCGCGGAGACGATCGACGCGGCGACCGGCGCCAGCGAGTTCGTGTTCCTTAATTTGCGGCTGCGCGCGGGCTTTAGGCTGGCCGATTTCCGCGCGCGCTTCGGCCGCGGCTTCGATGAGGTTTTCGGCGCGCGCGCCGCGCGGCTGTTCGAGGGCGGTCTGCTCGAACGCGCGGACGGGAATATTCGCCTGACCGATCGCGGACTGGAACTGGCCGATTCGATCTTCGCCGAGTTCGTGTAGCGCGCCGCGCGCGCGTCCGCCCCCGCTCAGTCGGCAGCGGTCTGATTCGCCGCCGCCATCGCGATCCGCGCCGCGCGAGGCTCGGCGATCGGCGCGGCGTTCGTTGCCGCCCGCAAAGCACGGGTCGCGGCGCGAGTCGGAGCACCGAGCGGAGCCAGGTTTATCTCGGCCGCCGCTTCTTCTGTCGCGCGATAGGCGTAGCGCCCCGCATTGAAAAGCGCGAGCGCGGCGGCGCTGGCGGCGCACGCAGCGGTAATCGCCAATATCGCCACTGAAAAACCGGGCAGCACCGCGGATACGGCCGCACCTGCTCCGATAAGGCCCGCGCCAAGACCGATACGGCTTTGGCGGCTCAGTCTGACCCGCGCGACAATGTGATTCCTGAGCTTGCCGCCTTCGTGCTCTTCGTCGGCAGTCTTGATCTCGACGCGAGTCCACGGGCTGGGCCGCAACTCGAGGTCGTAGTCGGTCCATCCGCGCTCGATGATCGCCAAATGCCCGTCGCGCGCGAATAACTTCATCATCCGTGCGAGCAGCGTGTCGCGCGCGACATGTTGCTCATTCCAGTAAGCGAGGCGCAACTCGCGGCGCAAGAGATTCAGATGCGGGCGCTGGCGCGCCGGAACCACGGAGGTTCCGCGTCCCGCCATCTTGAGCCTGGTACGGTAGCGCACTATCGTGCGGCGCATCGGCCCGGTGTACGCCAGTATCGCGATCAGCATCCGCGAGGTGAAACTCCGGTGCGCCTTTTCGAGCGGCGCGTGCCATGCATAGTAGAGCGCCCAGACCGGCCCCAGCGCGAGCATCGCGAGCGCGGGTATCGCGCTTAAGCCAAGCAGGATCGATAGAGCGAGCGCGATCGTCCACAGAATCGCCCATTCGAAAGTCTGCGGCATAAACGCGAGAAGCTTGAGCGCGGGATCGAAAATCGTCTGATGGCCGGCGCGCCGCGCGCCCCAGAAAACCCGCGGCTCGTTGCCGCCGGGAAGCGTGCGGATGAAACCCGGAATCGTGCCGGTCCACTTGATCTGCCCGAGCGCATTGAAGCGTTCCGGGTAGCGCCGGTAGAGCATCGCCTCGGCGCGTCCGTAGCCGCGCTGCTGGCCGTAATATCCCTTGATCGTGTTGCGCCGGAAGTGCCACACGAAAGCCGCCGGGCAGTAGCCGAGCCGCAGTCTCTGCTCGAGCATCCGCCAGCATACGTCAACGTCGTCGCCGGCCGCGGTGAACTGCGGATCGAAGCCACCGACCTTGTCGAGCGCCGCGCTGGTGAAGATCATGTTGCATCCCGCCAGATGCTCGGCCGTGTTCTCGCCGACCAGGACATGGCAGGGCGCGCCGGGCGAGGCGGCGACACAGGCCTGGACGCGGCCGTCCTCGTGCGGGGCGTAGTTGGGACCGCCGCATCCGTCGAAGCCGCCTTCCTGCATCGCGCGCACCATCAAGGTGAGCCAGTGCGAATCGACCACGCAATCGGAGTCGGTATAGGCGATAATCTCACCGCGGGCGGCATGCGCACCGACGTTGCGCGCAACGCCAAGTCCCTTGTTGGGCTGGCGGATCAGGCGGAATTGCGGAAAATCCATCGCGATTTCAGCGGTGCGATCGCGCGAGCCGTCATCGACGATGACCACTTCGTAATTCGGATAGGCGAGCCGCCCAAGCGACTCGAGGCACTGGCGCATCGTGCGCTCGGCGTTGTACGCGCAGATAACGATCGACACCATCGGGGTCAGCGGCGCACCCGGCGGGCACGAGCCGTTGAGGGTCATGAACGGCATCAGCTCGGCCGCGCGCAGCATCCTGATTCCCAGCCAGTCATGCGACGGCCGAACCGGAACCGCCGGCGCCACAACGCCGGCCGCACCGGTCCCAAAGGCCATTGCGACTGCTTCGTCCTGCCCCGGCGAGGCTTCGCGGAACTCGACGACAACGGGACGCGCCTCGGCGATATTGTGGAGGCTCGTGACGAAGTCTCGAAGTTCGACCGGCTCGAGCGCGGGCAGTTCGGCATACAGGAAATCTTCTTCGAGCATCGACAGCGCGCGGGTTGCGGGGCGATGCACCAGCGCGACCATCGCATGCGCGTCGCGGCGCTTGATCGCGCGGAGCAGCTCGCGCATCTTGGCGCGAACCTTCATGAAGCCCGCGGCGCGCAACTCATCCTGGGAAATCGGACAATCGATCAGGTAAGCGCCGAGCGCGCGATGCCCGCGATAAATTGCCGCGGTATGCGCAACGCGCGCGACTGCCGCGCTCCATCGGCGCCGGTCGAACAGATCCGCTGGCGCGACCGCGATCTCGAGCATCGCCGCCAATCCCGCCTGCGCCGTGATGTCCAGCATCGGCTGCGCCTGCGCCTCGGTCACGACGAGACCGGTGGTGTGCGCTAGCTTCAACTCTTCCAGACGGCGGCGCAGCGCGAGCTTGTGGTCGAAGTCGAGGCTCGCGCCGACATCCGGCAGACGCATCGCTTTGAAAAAGAACTTGTAGCCAGAGCGAGAAAAAAACTTCGCTTCGGCGGAAATGGCGGGAAGCGCAACTGTATCGGTCAGCATCTGGCTTGAGCCCCTCGATGAGAGCAGTCAGAGCGAGAGCCGTGCCACCAGAATAACTCAAGCCAAACAAGGGTTATTTGAGTTTCCAAAACGCCACGCCACCGAATTGGGATGGCGCGTCAACGTTTTCGTACCTATCTTGTCGTGGATGATGCGACTGCCCGTCGGTCAGGGCGGTTGCTTCGCAACGTGCAAATAATTGACTCAACGGCCCGCTGCAATCGCTAGATTGGGTAAAATGCGAATGTTATATCTCGGAACAGCAGCGGTTACATATGCGCATCAAAGACCGGTCAGTTTACCCGCTCTCACCCCGCCCATTCGCGGTCAGCTCCTGAATCGCAGCCGCCAGGATTCAAGGATATGAAGGCACAAAAAGTTTGCGGATGCTGTCGTGTGTCGAAGTCGAAAATCCGGCGCGAGCCAACCGACGCCGGGCTTACCGCCACCCCCGAAGAAATCGAATCGGTCCGCCAGCAACTGCTGGTGATCGAGCAGACTCTCGGCCGCTTGTTCGGCGCGAAGGTTTACAGCCGCGCCCCAGAGGCGCTCGAGGCGCGGGCGTCGGCGGCGAATCTGATTGACGAGCACTTTGACGGAATCGTCGAGCAATGGGGGCAGGCGATCCTGAGCATTCTGGGCGCGCCTCCGCTTGACGAAAATCAGCAGCACCAGCGCGCCCACCGCGAGACGCTATCCAACTCGCTGATTCGATTCACCGAGCATCTGCGCGATCCCGACCATCTGGCCACCTATATCTACCTGCGCAAACACTGCCAGGAAGGGATGCTGGCACGGGCCAAACCTTCCCAATTCAACACGATCCATATCGCACTCAAACAGATCATCCTCGCGCACGTGGCGGCCTCGATGCCCTGGGCGCAGCAGGAGCGCGTGCGCAACGCGGTGGTAGCGGCAGTCGATGAGCGGCGGCTGATGGTCTCGCAGTTCTATATCGAATCGCGCGAGCATCTGCTGCGCGCGTCGGAGGAAAAGTACCGCAACTCGATCAATCACGCGCCCGACCCGATGTACGAAATCGAGCCCGGCACGTGGAACGTGCTGGGAATGAATGCCGCGGCGATACACATGTTCCGCAACGAAAAAGAACACGACTCGATCGGAAAATCACTCATCGAATTCGTGCCACCCGACCTGCGCGAAATCACGATCAAATCGCTCGAGAACGTGCTGCACCATGGCTCCGACCAAACCCTCGACCTGCCGATCGGCCCGTACTTCGTCGATGTGAACTCGGCTTTGATCTCTTACGGCGACAAGAAGTTCATCCAGATGATCCTCCACGACGTGACCCAGCGGCATGAGATGCTGGAGTCGCTGTTGCGCACCGAACGGCTGGCGGCGGCGGGCACTTTCGCGGCGGGAGTTGCGCACGAGGTCAATAATCCGCTCGCCTCGATCTCGTCGCTGGTTCAGTCGCTGCTCAGCGCCGAGACCGACTTGCAGCGCCGCACGACTCTGCACACGATTCTTTCCCAGATCACGCGGATCTCGGGAACCCTTAAGGACCTGGTGAATTTCGCGCGCCCCTCGGCTGCCCAGCACAAGGTAATCGACCTCAACCAGATGGTCACCGATACGCTGCGCATCATCACCTACGACAAGCGCTTCAACGGGATCAGCGTCGAGTCCGAACTCGCCCCCGATTTGGCGCCCGCATTTGCCGACGACAACGAAATCCAGCAGGTGCTGCTCAACCTGCTCTACAACGCCGCCGACGCAACCCACAGCCAGGGCGGCGCGATTCGCGTCATTACCAGCAACCGCACTACCGCGAGCACCGGCGAGCATCGCCGCGTCATGATCCGCGTGGTCGATAACGGCATCGGCATCCCGCACGAGCATCTGGAGCGCATTTTCGACCCGTTTTTCACCACCAAGCCCGCGGGCGCCGGCGCTGGCCTCGGGCTGTCGCTCAGCCAGCGCCTGATTCTTTCCAACAAGGGCACCATCCGGGTCGATAGCGAAGTCGGCAAGGGCACCAAGATCACTATCCTGCTGCCCGCGCACGGGGACGCGGTCCAGGCACAGAGCGCCGCGGCGGGCCAGTGAGCGCGCAACACGCATTCTCGGCGCCGCGTCCGGGACCGTTTCGGGTGCTGATCGTCGAAGACGAGCCGCTGATGCGCTCGATCATCGTGCAGCTTGCGCGCAGCGAGAGCTACGAGGTGTTCGAGGCGGCGTCGGCCGAGACCGCCTTTGGAATTTTCGAGAAAGAGAAGATCGATCTCGCGATTCTCGATCTCAACCTGACCAGCGGCGGCAGCGGACTCGAGTTGCTCAAGCGGATGCGGGCGATCGATCCCGAAATGATGGGGATAATCGTAACCGCATACGCGAGCGTCGAATCCGCGGTCGAGGCGTTGCACGAAGGCGCCTACGATTACATCACCAAGCCTTTCGCCAACGAGCATCTGAAGGCGGTCGTCGGCAAGGCGCTCGAGGCCAAGGCGCTGTTCCGCGAGAACCGCTACCTGCGCCAGGAACTGCGCGAAAAATACCGGTTCGAAAATATCATCGGCAAGGGCGACGCCATCGAGCAGGTCTTCCGCATGATGGAAAAAGTCGCGCGCACCGATTCGAGCGTTCTGATCACGGGAGAATCGGGCACCGGCAAAGAGCTGGTCGCGCGCGCGATTCATTTCACTTCCGAACGCAGTGCGGGCCGCTTCCTGCCAATCAACTGCGGAGCGCTGCCCGAGAATCTGCTCGAAAGCGAGCTGTTCGGCTACAAGAAGGGTGCGTTTACCGGAGCCGGTCAGGACAAGCTCGGGCTGCTCAAGGCGGCGGACAAGGGCACGGTTTTTTTCGACGAGATCGGCGAGATGCCGCTGTCGCTGCAGGTCAAGCTCCTGCGCGCGCTCCAGGAGCGCGAGTGCTACCCGCTTGGATCCAACGACCCGATTTCGTTCGACGTGCGCGTGCTCTGCGCGACCAACCGCAACCTCGACGCCGAGGTCAAGGCCGGCCGCTTTCGCGAGGAACTGCTCTACCGAATCAACGTCATCAACATAAATCTTCCGCCGCTGCGCGATCGCAAGGACGATATCCCGCTGCTCGCAAATCACTTCCTGCGCAAGTCGGAGAAGTCGCTCGGACGAATCGCGCTGCGCTTCTCGAAAGGCGCGATGCGCCTGCTGATCAACTATCCGTGGCCGGGCAACGTCCGCGAACTCGAGAACACGATCGAACGCGCGGCGATCCTGGCCGAGACCGACGTCATCCATTCGCACGATCTGCCCGACAAGTTGCGCAGCCCCTCGACCGCCGCCGTTGCGAACCTCGAAAGCTCGGGCCTGACGCTGGAGGAACTCGAACGCGAGCATATCAAGCGCGTCCTCGAGAAGGCCGAGGGCGACAAGGCCAAGGCCGCGCAGGTGCTCGGGATTCATCTCTCAACGCTCTATCGCAAGGTGCAGCGCTACCGGCTTGACGATGTCGGATTGCCGGGGGCGTCGGAGCCTGCGGCGCGTATCGCGTAGCGCGTTAGCCCTGATAGCAATGCGGGCACACCGGATATAGAATTTTTACAGGGCGGCCGCTGGCGGCCGCCGGAGAATCAATATGGGCGACCTCTTAGCTCCGTGGCATCTGCTGGTAATTCTGCTGATCGTGCTGGTGATATTCGGCCCGAGCAAACTCGGCGATGTCGGCGGCGCGATGGGCAAAGCGATTCGCGACTTCAAAAAAGCGATGAACGATTCCGACGAGGCCCCCAAGCCCGTCCAGAAGACCGCCGAATCCGCGCCCGCTCCCACTCCGGTCGATAACAACCCGATCAAGCCTGCCTGACAGCATCCGCGCGTCCGATCGCGAAGCCTGTCTGAGCATCCCCATGCGCGTTATGCGCATCGCGATTGAGTTGCGGTTTGACGCGCCACGCGCTTGCGCCAAGATATTGGCGCGCCCGTGACTAATCTCCGTTCGAGTCTACTCTTCTAAGCAATCTCTCCCCTGCAACTAGGTAGTTTTTCCTATCTCTCTAGGTGCTTTTCCGATTGGGCGTCCACAAGCGTTCCCGTACGGTCGGTGTTGACTGAATGTTTACGCTCGCCCGGCTTTAGAGGATCGACGATTAGGCGAGCAGAGGCCGGAAAAGGGGATCGTGGCCTATTCTTCATCTATTGGGCCGCTCGACGCCGAACTTGGCAGACGCGGCCGCCGTGCACCGGCAGTTTCTCGCCGCTGGAACCACGGAGTTCAGCTTGAGTCGCTCGCGAATCTCGCGCACGAGTTGCGCACCCCGACCCAAATCCTGCTCGGCTATCTCGATATTCTGCGCGATGACCTGACCGGGCAGATCGGCGCGGCTCCGCGCGAAATTATCGAGCGCCTCAACATCAGCGCCCACGAATTGGCGCAAACCGTCGAAAACGTGCTCGACTTCGCAGTCGCCGGGGCCCGCGCCGAGGCCGAATTCGAAGACGAGATCGAGCTCGCCGACCTGATAACAGAAATCAAGCCCGCGCTCGATGCCGCCAATCATCACAAGCATCTCGCCATCGAAGTCGATCTCGAGGGCGCGCCCGCGCGGATTTGCATGCGGCGCCACGCGCTGCGCGCGATCATGCTGAACCTGGCGACCAACGCGATAAAATTCACCGAGCGGGGATCCGTGACTATCTCATTGCGCGCGATTCCCGACTTGCGCCATCTCCAGGAACTCGAACTGCGCGTTCGCGACACCGGCTCGGGAATTGATCGTTCCAAGCTCGACGCCGCGTTCGCGCGATTCTCCCAGTTATCGAGCAGCAGCCGCAGACGCTATCGGGGGATGGGCCTCGGCCTGTCCGTGGTGCAGCGAAATCTCCTTACGCTGGGCGCCACGCTCGAAGTCGAAGCCGGGCTCGGGGCGGGCTCAACCTTTATCGTGCGGATTCCTATTCTGGCGCGGCTCGCGTCAGGCGCATCGCCCGCCAAGGCGTTTGCGCGCGCGGTCCGAAGCCGTCCGCGCCGCGTTCACCGGTAATGGCGCATCAGGCCGACCACTACGCCACGAATCGCCAGCTCCGCCGGATCGACCATAATCGGCAGCATTGCCGAATTCGCCGGCTGCAAGCGCACCCGTCCGTCGGATTCGCGATATAGCTTTTTGACCGTGGCTTCGTTGCCCACCAGCGCGACCACGGTCTCGCCGTTCTCGGCGCTGTCGCGCGACTCGACGATTATGTAATCGCCGTCGCGGATGCCGTCTTCGATCATCGAGTCGCCCTTCACCCGCAGGCAGAAGGTATCTTCGCGCCGGATGAATTCCTCGGGCACGCTGATTGTCTCCGCAGTCTCGATAGCCTCGATCGGCGTGCCCGCCGCCACCTGCCCCGCCAGCACAATTCGATGCGCGCCACCGCTCTTGCCGACGGTCGGTGACATCTCGAGCGCGCGGCTGTGGTTATGCTGGCGGCGGATGAATCCCTTTTGTTCGAGGTTGCGCAGATGCTTATGCACGGTCGCCAGCGACGACAGTCCGAAATACTCGCCAACTTCGGCGAGCGTAGGCGCGTAGCCGTTCTGGCTGATATAGTTTTCCAGGTAATCGACCATCTGCTTCTGGCGCTTGGTCAGCGTGGCCATGCTCGTGTCCCCTCCGAAGTCGGCAGACCTCGTTTGGCCAATCATGGCGAAAAGACGGCGAAGACGCAAGGCGTTCAACTATTCTATCGGTCGCGGTTCCACGGCCACGCCGCACACAATAATCTTGGCCTCAAGTTAAATGGCGAAGCTCAGAATCATTTTCGAAAATGGAGATCCGGAGCGGATCATCGAATTCGATCCCGCCAAGGCGCCGTTCCATCATGACGGCAAGCCCGGATCGATTCTCGATATCCTCCTCGGCCACAAGATTCATCTCGAACACGCCTGCGGCGGGAACTGCGCATGCACCACTTGCCATGTGATCGTCAAACAGGGTGCCAAGCTTTTGAGTGAAGCGGAGGAACAGGAAGAGGACATGCTCGACAAGGCGCCCGGGCTGACGCCGACCTCGCGCCTGGGATGCCAGGCGGTGGTCGAGGATCCGGCGGCCGAGATCACGGTCGTGATTCCGAAGTTCACGATCAACCTGGTAAGCGAATCCGCTGGTGATTCCACCGATGAGCACTGAGTCCGCGCCCGCGATAACGGGACCCGGCGGCAGGCCGCTGCGCACGGCGATCGTCGAGCGCGTCTTTGACCATGCGCCCGACACGAGATCCTTGTTTCTCGCGCCGGCGGACAAAGGTGAAATCCATTTCCTGCCCGGCCAGTTCATTTCGCTGTCGATTCCGCTCGGCGATGAAATCCGATCGCGGCCGTACTCGATCGCGTCGCGGGAAGAGGACGGCGCGCCGTACGAGATCTGCTTTAACCGCGTGGCGCACGGGCGCGGGGCGGCGTGGCTCTTCGAGCGCGCGGCGGGCGACACGATCGGGTTTTCGGGGCCGTTCGGCGCGTTCACGCTTGAACGCGCGCCGGCGGCGGAGACGATCTTTATCGCGGCCGCGACCGGAGTCGCTCCGATTCGCCCGATGATACATCGCGCCGCCGCGGGAGCGCATCTGGCGATGACGCTCTTATCCGCCGCGCCCTCGCCCGAGCGCATCCTCTACCGGGCGGAGTTCGAGCAGCTTGCGGCGCGCGACGCGGGCTTTCGCTTCGAGACGATAATCGCACCCGAGGACGACTTGTATCGGCGGATTATCGAGGAAGGCGAGCGGCGATGGGTCCGCGGTGACGCGAATCGCACGCGCCATTTCTATATCTGCGGAGTGGGCAAGGGCGTTATCGCGCTGCGCGATCTGTTTCGCATGGCGGGCTACGAGCGCCGCGCCGTGCATTACGAGCAGTGGTGACAGGAACAAGAAAACAATCCACAGATTACACAGATTTCACAGATTAATCCGGGCCGCGGCGCATTGGCGCCGCGGCCCGGGTCATTCTGAAAAATCTCTTAATCAGTGTAATCTGTGTAATCTGTGGATTGCTTTTTATTTTGCACTCACTCCGGCGGCGCTTAACTTGGCGCAGTATGCCTCGCCCTCGTCGCGCAGCGGATCGAACTCGGCCGTGATGACCAGCGCGGGCGGCAACGCCTTGTATAGAAGCTTAGTGCGCGAACTCGTCCAGTATCGCCAGTTCGCCGGGGCAATCCTTGATTCGCACCCCGCGCACAATCACCCCCTCGCGCGCGAGCCTGCGCGCAGCGGCGTCCACCAGCTCCGGTGCGATACCGAGAATTCGCGCGATGCTGCGTTCGCTCGCGAATGCGGCGACCTCGAGATGACGCCGCACGATGCGATAAGCCGCCTCGCGCGGCGCAAGCTTGCGCGCCTCGCGCAGCGCGTCGGGCCATCGATGCTCCATCGTGTCCCACACATAGCTGAACGGGTCGGCTAGCTCATCGACCTTGAGCGCGAGAAACTTTTCCTGCAGCTCTTTCATCGCCCGGTCGAACGCGGCGCGCGATTTCGGCTGCGCGTAGCCCGACGCGAGCTTGAGCACTCGAGTCTCGGCGGCGCCCTTGCGCGTGAGCGCGTCCATGACCAGCTTCGCGCAGTGCGAGAGCATCCCGCGCTGATACAGCTTCAGGTAGCCGCCCGGCTCGATTCGCAGGCGCAAAAACGCGCCCAGCAGGTCGCGCGCGATAAATCCGGGCCGTCCCGCGATCACCTTGCCGTAGTACACCAGGCGTTTTTTCGGCAGCGCGTCCTTGATCCGCCAGGTCATCCCGATTCCGTAGTCGTGCTGGATATGCTCGGGCACGCGCGGCTCGCGCTGTCCGACGATCGCCTCGCGCAGGCATGGCACGCCCATCCCGGCGACGAACGCGGCGCAAAAGCCGACCTCTTCGATAAACTTGAGCGCGCCTTTTTCGCCGCTTATCCGGCGCGCGGGAACGCGGCGGAATTGATTATCGCGATGACGCTCGAGCGCGCCGAGAACCTCGGGGGGCAGGGTGCGGGAGCTCGCGCGCTTCATCGTTCGGCGCGTTCGACACACTCGCGGAAAATCTCGCGGTAGTTCGCCTTGACGCCGAGCCGGCGGATGATTCCCTCCAGGCCGATAAGCGCGCGAAGCAGAAACACGCTGTGCGCGGGCGATTTGTACAGGCGATGCTCGAATGCGATCTCGCCGACTCGCGTCGCCTTGGCGACCGAGTCGTAATCGGCGGGGTCGAATTCGCGCTCGACCATCATCGGCTCGAACAAAATGCGGATTATCTCGACCATCGGCGCGGGATTCTGTCCGCGCTCGATCCATCCGAGTTCCCGCATTCCGGTTCCGATCGCACGGTCGTCCAGATCGACAATTCCGCGCGCGACTTTCAGGTAAGACTTGCGCACCGCCGGCGCGAAGCGGCGGATCGATCCGAAATCGAGAATGCCGAGCCGCGGATGATAGCTGATGACGTAATTGCCGGGATGGAAATCGGTGTGCAGCACGCCGAACTCGAGGATTTGCCGCCAGACGATCGCGTGCGCTTTGCGCGCGACCCACCGGCGCAGTTCGATATCGACTTCCGGACCCATCGCGTCGGCGAGCGGATAGCCGTCAAGAAAAGTCATCGTCAGCACGCGGCGCGAACTGAGTTCTCCCACGACCGACGGGATCATCACCTCGGGGTCGTCGGCGAGCAGGCGTCCAAACTCGGTCATGTTGCGCGCCTCGCGCACGTAATCGAGTTCCTCGCGCAGGCGTTCTTCGAGTTCTTTGTACACCGCGTTACAATCGATCTTCTGGCGCATCACGTCGCGCCCGATCGCCTGCAAGGTCATCAGCAACATCTTCACATTGCCGAGATCCTGCTCGACGGTCTTCTCGACGCCCGGATATTGAACCTTGACCGCGACCTCGCGTCCGTCGCGAGTGGTCGCGCGATGCACCTGCCCGAGCGAGGCGGCGGCGAACGCGGTCTGATCGAAAGTGCGGAAGATTTGCTCGGGGCGTTTGCCGATCTCGCGCCGAATCTGATCCGCGATCGTCGCGTAGCTCATCGGCGGCACGCTCGATTGCGTCGCCTTGAGCACGTCGAGCGCCTCGCCCGGCAGAAGATCCTGCCGCATCGAGAGCATCTGGATGAGCTTCATGAAGGCGCCGCGCAGATGCGTCGAGCTTTCGACGATCCGCTGCGCGTTCCTGATGTGAGTCTCGAGCAGCTCGCGTTCCTGGTCGCCGCGCGACAGAAACGGGCGCCGGAGCGAGTTCCACAGGTAGCTCGAACCAACTTGAGAGGCGAGCCCGCCCATCTTGATCGCGCGCCGCGCGCGTCCCTGGGTGATTGTGGTGCGCCGCGCCATCTTTAATCCGCGTCGCGATCGATACCGATCCGGTTCATCAGCGTCGCCGCGAGCGCCGCGCCGAATCCGTTGTCGATATTGACCACCGTCACTCCGCTCGCACAGCTATTGAGCATCCCGAGCAGCGCCGCGATTCCGCCAAACGCCGTCCCATAGCCAACACTGGTCGGCACCGCGACGACCGGCTTGTCGAGCAACCCGGCCACCACCGAGGGCAGCGCGCCTTCCATCCCGGCGACGACAATCAGCACGCTCGCGCGGCGCACGGCCTTTAGATTTGCGGTCAGGCGATGAATCCCGGCGACGCCAACGTCGTACAGCCGGGCGACGCGATTGCCGAACAGCTCGGCGCAGATCGCAGCCTCCTCGGCGACGGGAATGTCCGAGGTGCCGGCGCTGACGATCATGATCTCGCCGTGTCCGATGGCGCGGGCAGGCTCTTTGACCACCGCGCCGAGACTGGCCTCGGGATGATAAGTCATCGCGCGCAGAACCTTTTTCACCGCGCGCGCTTTCTCGGGCGCAAGCCGGGTCACGATCAGGTTGGTTCCCGACGCGACCACGCGTTTTCCGATCGCGACAATTTGCGCGGCGGTTTTGCCCTCGCCGAAAACCACCTCGGGCACGCCGCGGCGCAGCGCGCGATGCCCGTCGAGCTTGGCGTAGCCAAGATCCTGAAACGGCAGCTCGCGCAGATCGCGCATCGCGGCCGCGGCGGTCACTTTGCCCGCGGCGACGCGCTCGAGTATTTCGCGGATTCTCGCTTCGGTCATCGGCGTTTAAGCAATTCGGCGCGCAGCGGCCGCTCGAGCGCCAGGCGCAGCTCGCGCACCGCGCGCACGTCGCTGCGGGTTACCGTGATCGTCATCCCGGGGATATTCAGTTGCTCGCCCGGCTGCGGAATATGGCCCAAACGTTCCAGCACCAGACCGCCGATCGTAGCATACTCATCACCCTCGGGCAGGTTGAGGGCAAAGCGCTCGTTCAACTCCGCGATCGGCGCGCGCGCGGCAACGGTGACCGTGACGCGATTGACAATCCGCGCAATCTCCTCGGCGTGGTCGTGCTCGTCGTCGATTTCGCCAACGACTTCTTCGAGCAGATCCTCGACGGTGATGATTCCGGCCGCGCCGCCGTACTCGTCCACGATCACCGCCAGGTTCTCGCCGGTGCGTTGCAGCGCGACCAGCACCTCGTCCAGCGGCATCGATTCCGGGAAATAGCTGACCGGGCGCATCACTTCGCTGATCGGCCGCGAGAGATCGGGCGCTTGCAGAAGATCGAAGACATGCACCACGCCGACGATATCGGTAATCCGCTCGCGGAACACCGGCAGGCGGCTGAAGCCGGCCCGGCGCACCGCCTCGATCGCGGCCGCCAGCGTGACATCGTAGGGCACCGCGTCCACGCGCATCAGCGGCACCATCGCTTTGCGCGCGTCGGCGCGTGAGAAGCGGAAGATCCGGCTGATCATCTGGCGCTCCGACGGCAGGATCGCGTCGTGCTGGTCCTGCGGGAAAGAATCGGACGCGCGGCGATGCAACAGCCGGGCAAGGTCTTCGCGGCTCATGAAAACGCTCTCGGCGTCCGGCGCGACACCCACCACCCGGCGCATCCCGCGGCTCAGCCAGGTTTCCGCGACGAGCACCGGCGCGAGGATCGCGGCAAGGATCCTGAGCGGACGCGAGACATAGCGCGCGAAGCCGAGCGGGTTGCCGAGCGCGATCATCTTCGGAATCGATTCCCCGAAGACGAGCGTGATCGGCGCGAGTATAAATGGCGCCCAGTACGAATAGCCCGGACAGGCGCGATGCAGGAATGCGGTCAGCATGACGGCGGCCAGAACGGTCGCGATATTGTTGCTGGTCAGCGTCAGCGCAAGCAGCCGATCGCGGCTGGCAAGCAGAGCGCCCAGCGCGTGCGAGCGCGAATCGCCGCGTTCGCTCTCGGCGCGCACCTTGACCTCGTCGGCCGAGACGACCGCGATCTCGCTGGCGGCAAAAAACGCCTGCACCGCCACGCACGCAACGAGCGCCGCAACCAGCCCCAACAGCGTCATCGTTTGAGCCTCACGATTTCGACGGTCGCGCCGCGGACCCGCTCGACGCGGGCCTCGAACGCGCCCAGGCGCAGGGTTTCTCCGGCGGGCGGCACGCGCCCGAGCTTGCGCAGCATCACGGCGCTGAGCGTGGGACCGCCGCCGCGCGCCTCGATTGGAGGATCGGCGCCGAGCGCGAGGTTGAGCTTTCGGACCTCGATCGCGCCCGAAGCGAGCCATTCATTGTCGCCGATCTTTTCGAGCTCGGGAACTTCGGTGTCGAATTCGTCTCTGAGTTCGCCGAACAATTCCTCGAGCAGATCTTCGAGCGTCACCAGGCCCAGCAGATTTCCGTACTCGTTGACGACCAGCGCCATCTGAAAGCGGCCGCGCCGCATTTCATCGAACAAGTCGCCGAGCGCCTTGGCCGGCGGAATGAAATACGCCGGACGGACCAGGCGATCGACGCGCGGCGAGACGCTCTCGAGGCGCCGCGCGACGAGATCCTTGGCGTGCAGGATGCCGATGATATTGGTGGGCGCGCCGCGATAGACCGGCACGCGCGAGAAGTGGCCGTGCGCAATTTCCGCCATCAACTGCTCCGGCGCCGCCGCGATATCAAGGGCAAAAATTTTCGCCCCCGGCGTCATCACTTCCGACGCGCGCCGCGTCCCAAAATCGAATACGCGATGGATAAACGCGCGCTCCGCCGGCTCGACTTCGCCCTGATGCTCTCCCAGGCGGAGCAGCGCCTTGAACTCGGCTTCCGAAACCGGACCCGGATGAGGCGCTTCCTCCAGCGGCGTGAAATGGCGCGCGATCGGATGCACCAGCTCGGCAAGGATTGCCAGCGGCCGCGCGGTGAGCCGCGCCACCGCGGCCGGGTAGGCAAGCGCGAAAGTCTTGGGCGTGATGTCGCAGAAGATCAGCACCAGCACCAGCATCACCGGCGCGGCCACGTACGGCCCGATATCGTCGCCGAGCCAGAGCAGAAAAAATGTCGTGGCAAGACATTCAGCGAAGACGTTGGACGCCTCGTTGATTCCGATCACGACAATCAGCGATTCGAGCGGGCGGCGCATCAGGCGGTCGAGCGCGGCTCCGACCGGACGCGTTAGCTGCTCGCGCGTATGCTCCATCCGCGCGATCGTGAAAATCGCCGTTTCCGACGCGGCCAGCGCGGCGCTCGCAAGGATCAGCACCGCAACCGCGATAGGCAGGATGACGATCACTACTGGGCCGCCCGCAATTGGTCCCATCCCGCCAGCGCGGGCGCTCCGCCGCCGACAAAGCGCGCGCCGCGTCCTTTGATGATTCGCCCGATCCGCGTAACCCGCAGCCCGAGTATCGCGGTGAGCCGCCGCTCGGTGTGACCGGGGCGCAGGCAGAACAGCAGCTCGTAGTCTTCGCCGCCGCCGAGCGCGAGCGCCGGATCGTCGCGCATCACGGCACGGTACGCGTCAGAGACGGGGATCGCGCGCGGATCGATTTCCGCGCCAACGCGGCTGCGCTCGAGAATATGACCCAGGTCCTGCCACAGCCCGTCGCTGATATCGATCGCGGCGGGAACCGGACGGATTCGCGCGAGTCTGGCTCCGGCCGCAAGTCGGGCAACCGGGGCCAGGAAGCGATCGATCAAATGCGCGCGCGCCGCGCCGCGCGCGTGCAGCTTTCCAGCCAGAATACGCCAGCCAACGGCGGCGTCGCCGAGCGTTCCGGTTACGAATATATCGTCGCCGACGCGCGCCGCGTCGCGCCTGAGCGGTCGGGCCGGCGCGTCGCCGATAAGCGCGATCGTGATCGCGAGTTGATCGGCGCGCGCGATATTGCCGCCGACTACATCGACGCGCGCCGCGCGCGCCGCACGCCCAAGCCCGGCGTACATCTGCTCGAAAAATCGCAGCGATAGACCGGGCCGAATCGCAAGGTTGACGACGCACGCCGCCGGCCTGCCGCCCATCGCCGCGATATCGCTCAAGTTCACCGTCAAAGCGCGAGCGCCCAGTTGCTCGGCAGTGCCCCAGCGCAAGTTGAAGTGAACGCCCTCGACCATGGAATCGATTGTGAGAAGTTGCGCGCCCCGGCTGCGCGCGATTATCGCGGCGTCGTCGCCCGGACCCAGGCGCGTGCGCGGCGACCGCGGCAAGCGCGCGCACAGACGCGCAATCAGGGCGAACTCGCCCACCGAATCTGCCGCGCTTTCGCGCGCAACGATTGCGCTACGCGACCCTGGCGCAAGCCGCTTCACGATTCGCTTGGGGCGTCCGGCGCTTCGCCGGCTTCGGCAATCGGAATTGTGGCGCGCAGCGTAAGACCTGAGGCGCGCTCGAAAGTCGCCTCGACACTTCCTCCCGCCGCCTCGGCCATCGCACGAGCGATAAACAGTCCGAGCGAGGTCGCGCCCGACCCGTGCCCGCTGCGATCCGGACGCGCCAGCATGGCGGCGAGGTCGGCCGGCGTGATGATAGGGCACTGCGCGTTGACTTCCATCTTGAGCTTGCGATCATGCACTGCCGCGCGCAGTGACACTAGCCCGCTGTTCGCGCGGGCGATCGCGCACGCCATCAGGTTGCGCACGATTCGGTCAAGATGATGCCCGTCGAGCGTGGCGGGCGGCAGCGCCGCGAGCACGACGGTGGTCCCCAGGCCGCGGCGGCGCGCCTCGGCGGAGCAGTCGTCGGCGGCTTCAGCGATCACGCGCTTCAAATCAACCCGGGTCAGGATCGGATGAAACCGCCCGTCTTCCTCGATCCGGTACAGGTCCAGCACGTTGCTGACGACCAGGTTCATGTTCCACGCGGTCGAGCCGATCCGGGCCAGAATTGCGCGCTGTTCGGCCGGGTCGCAACTGTCATCCTCGAGCAGTTCCGCGTAGCCGGTCAGTGCGGCCACCGGACTGCGGATGTCATGCGCCATCGTCGCGATCTGGGTTTCGCGAAAGCGCGCGGCCTCTTCCAGCGCCTCGAACTGGCGGCGAATCCTGCTCCGATAGCGATCGAGGAACATCGCGGTCGCCTGAGCGAACGCGAGGGCCGCCAGCAATCCCAGCCCTCGGAAAGCATTGAACCGCGTTACGACCGGGACGAAGTGCTCGGCGGCGGCGTAGATCGCAACCACCGTCGCATCCATCGCGAGCTGCCAGCGCGAGCCCCAACTGACGAACGAGGCGGTCGCGAGCGGGACCAGCAGCATCGCGATAAACCGCGACTCCGGATCTCCGGTGCGCGCGCTGATCCCGACGAACATCGTCATCATGACGGCGCAGTACGCGAGCGTCCAGAATTTCCAGTAACGCTGAAACGCCCTGGTCCACGTCATGCCGAAGAACAGACAGGTTATGGCCAGCAGCGCCCAATGCTCGGCCCGGACGACAGGTCCGATGCGCCCGTCGGCAAAATCGACCATCGCGTAGCCCAGCAGAAAAAACAGGCCCAGCGCGCCCCCAATCTTGAGGACGCCGAGCGCCTCAGCATCGTAGGTGGTCCAGCCAATCGCGGGACGCTCATCCTGGTCCGGGCTGGCTCCCGCGATGGGACCGGCGGAAATGTCGTGATGGATCGTCACTCGATCGAAAAGCTTGACCGCGCAAGCGGCGCGGTGAACCACGATCATAGTCGAGGAAGCTTCGCGGCTAAAGGGCGGGAAATTTGCGGTCTCGAGTCAATTTCTGGCGTCCGCGAGTGCGAGACATAACATTTCGACGGCAAAATTAACTTCCTGTCGCGTGATCACCAGCGGCGGCGCAAGCCTGACCACGCCTTGCGCGTTAAGCGTCCAGTTGATCACCACGCCGCGCGCCAGCGCGGCGGCAACGAAGCGATGCGCGAAATTGGCGTCGCGAAATTCGATTCCCGCCAGCAACCCGATACCGCGCACAGCCGCGATCTCCGGCGCCGCAATCGCCAGGAGCCGTTCGCGCAGGTATGCCCCGGTCTCTGCCGCCCGCTCTGGAAGCCGCTGGGCGACGATAACCTCGAGCGCCGCGAGTCCCGCGGCGCACGATAGCGGATGACCGCCGAAGGTCGTGATATGACCGAGCGCGGGATCGTGCGCGAGCACCGCCAGCACCTCGTCGCGCGCCGCGAACGCTCCCAGCGGCAATCCGCCGCCCAACGCCTTAGCCATCACGAGGATATCCGGCACGACGCCGAAATGCTCGAGCGCGAACATCCGCCCGATACGCCCGAACCCGGTCAGCACTTCGTCGAAGATGAGCAAAGCGCCCGCGCGGTCGCACCTTTCGCGCAGCGCGCGGATAAACCTCGAATCGGGAACCCTAACTCCGCCTTCGGCTTGCACCGGCTCGACAATCACGCCGGCGACCGACGCATCGATCGCCTCTAGGCCGCCGATCTTATCGTATGGCAGATGGATTACCGGTCCGGGCAGCGGCTCGAACGGGGCGCGAAAGGCGGCGTTTCCGGCCAGCGCCAGCGCGCCCATCGTATCGCCGTGATAGGCGCCCTCGAACGCGACGAAAGCTTTGCGCCCGGTAAATTTGCGCGCCGTCTTGAGCGCACCTTCGATCGCCTCGGCCCCGCTGCTCGTGAAATAGACGCGCGAAAGAGGCGCCGGAAGCAGCTCGGCCAGACGCGCCGCAAGGCGGACCTGCGCTTCAATCACGTACTCTCCATAAACCATCACGTGCAGATGAAGCCGCGCCTGCCGCTCGATCGCGGCCGCCACGACAGGATTGCCGTGGCCCAGCGCCGCAACTCCTATACCCGCGATCAGATCGAGATAGCGCCGGCCGTCACTCGTGTAGAGCCAGCATCCCTCGGCCCGCGCGATCTCGAGGCCGATCGGCGCGTCCGAGGTTTGCGCAAGATGGCGCCGGAACAGGTTCTTGAGATTTTCGGTCATCGCTTGGCGCCGGATTTGATCATCGAATCCAGGTATGCGCCGCCGCCATGGCGCCAGGTGAGCGGGGGAGATTGTATCGCACCGGGCGCCGCGATGTGCGCCACGCCGAGCGCCTCGAGATCGGCGATCATGGCATCGTCATCGCCGCTGCCGCCGCTGGCGAGAGAGAATGCCTCGAGCCGGCCGGCCGCTGGCGCCAGCCGCGCGCGCAGATCTTCGCGATCG
>Ga0307374_10004410_pt1 | contig 23439 bp, 15 predicted proteins | sample OX3MG_FD_202532 | JGI IMG/M metagenome (GOLD analysis project Ga0307374, IMG submission 202532) | Soil microbial communities from Risofladan, Vaasa, Finland - OX-3 | ecosystem: Environmental > Terrestrial > Soil > Coastal area > Acid sulfate soil | place: Finland: Risofladan, Vaasa | collected... | reverse complement strand
CACCTTGATAACCGAGAGTATGAAAGCGAGATATTCAGCGAGGGCGACAGCGGCGATGACACCCGGGAGGCGGTACCATGCAATCATGAAAAGTGCGACGATAACGAAACCAATGCCCCCGGCAACAACACCGGCGGCAATCGCCGCCGCGCCCAAGGTCGGGCCGACTGCCGAACTACTTTCAAGCTCAATAGGCACCGGAAGCGCGCCAAAATTCAGATTACGGACGAGGTCACGCGCTTCTATTGCTGTGAAGTTGCCGGTAATAGTCGCTTGGCCGCCCGGAATCGCTTCTTGGATGACCGGCGTGGAGATAGGTTGCCCATCGAGAAAGATAGCAAGCATCTTACCGACATTCTCGCTTGTGATCTTCTCAAAAAGCGCGGCGCCAGCACTATTGAAATTGAGAATTACTTGCGGCGCGGAGAGGCCTGCGGTGGCACCCGAACCGAAGCCGAGTGTTGCGCTTGAGAGATACTGACCCGTAAGACCAGTTGCGATATAAGCAACTTCGGTCGTGGTACCGACCGTTGTCGTGGTTGCAAGCTTGAATTCGAGTGTGGGCGTCTGGCCAAGCGCAGCAACTGCTGCCTTGATGTCGGTCACGCCGGGCAAATCGACGATAAGACGATCCTCGGTGGTTCCGGAGAATGCATTTGCCTGCTCTGTCTGAACGAGCGGCTCGGCGACGCCGAAGAGATTTACGCGACGCTCGATGACGCCTTGAAGCGCTGCAAGTGCGTCGGAGCGCTCGCCTGCTGGCGTCTGGCTCATGTCAGCCTTGTAAACAAGCTCAGTACCGCCGGCGAGATCGAGACCGAGCTTGAAGCGATATGAGCTATACGGATTTGCCTCGGTCGCCCATACGAAATAGACAAGTAAAAAGCCCACAACAAGGGCGACAGTGGCAGACACCCGGTATCGAGTCATGGGAGGATTATAGCTAAAATAAATAAAAAGCGAAGACCTTGCGCTGCCTAAATATCCATTGCCCTCTCCACAAGTGTAACGACATTCTCGAAGAGCTTCGCAACTGCAAGAGGGCCAACACCGCCAGGGACGGGCGTGAAAAGCGTACATTTATCCGCACAGGTAGGATCAGCGTCACCAACAACCGCGCCGCCTGACTCAGAGGTGCCAGCATCGATAAGCACCACGCCTTTCTTGATCATTTCCGGCTGGATGAGGTGCGGAACTCCCGCACCCGAGACAACAATATCCGCAGCATGAAGCGCTTCGGACAAATCGTCCTTGGAAGTCAATACAGTAACGTCAGCGCCCTGCTGTGTGAGCCATGCCGCGACTGGCGCACCGACGAGAAAACCTCTACCAACAATAACTGCCTTCTTCCCTGCTATTTCTACATGTCCAAATTTCAGAATCTCGCAGATAGCACCGACTACCGGCGGCAGAAGTGCGTCGGTGTCTCCTCTTTCAAAATTCTTGCGTGCGGCACCCGAGAGCACGTCGGCGTCTTTCTCTACCGGTATGGAATCGAGTATGCCCTGCATGTCAAAACCGAACGGTAACGGAAGCTGAACAATAACCGCATCCACATCGTGAAAAGAATCTACGTCTTTTGTTCTTTCAAACATACACCCTGCCGCTTCCGCGCTCTTCTTCTTGATACTCAAATACGAGCGAGTCACCGGCGTCGAGTCCTCTGCGACATACGCGACAATTCGCGGCGAGTGTGGCAATTTCCCCGCGTGCGCTTTTGTACGTGCGAGCACTTCTATCGCAAGCGCGCGACCGTCAAAAATCATACAATTCCCCATTCACGTTTCAGTTCTGCAATACCGTCTTTAAGTGAGACGGTCGGTTCCCAACCTAATAGTTTTTTTGCCTTTCTGATATCCGCGTATGAAACTCGCGGCTCGATGCGTGCCGGAACGTACACATGCTCTCCACCGAAAAATCCTGCGAGTTCGTTGACCGAAGTACCATACCCTGTGCCGATATTGATGACTTCTCCTTTCCCGACATCTCCGCTCTCAGCCGCAGCGATAAGAGCGCGCACGATGTCGCGTACATGCACGAAGTCTCTGGTCTGCTTACCATCTCCCGTAATCGTAAGTGGTTTCTTTCCTTTGCGCAGTTTCAAGAATCGTCCGACGACAAGCGCATACGGTCCGTTCGGGTCAAGGCGCGGCCCATACACATTAAAAAACCGCAACGACACGGTGCCAAGCCCGTAGAGACGGGAAAAAAGGGAGAGATAGCGTTCTCCGATGTACTTATGCGCGCCGTATGGCGACACCGGTATCGGGCGGAGTTCCTCGTGAAGTGGAGCTTCCTCGTTATCTCCGTAGATTGCGGCTGAGCTCGCGAGTACGACGCGATCGACGCCCGCAGTTCTCGCCGCATCAAGCACGGTGAGAGTACCGGTGACATTCACGTCATGCGTCTCAATCGGATGCTGAATCGCGTATTCTACTCGCGGTAATGCGGCGAGATGGAAAACGTATTGTGCACCGGCAAAGATTGAAGTGAGTACATCGCGATCGCGTATGTCCGACCTAAAAAAGCTAGCGCTCGTAGGAACGTGTTCCCGCTTCCCTGCAACCAGGCTATCAACGACTCGTACACTATATCCGCGTGCTAAAAGCTCTTCCGTGAGGTGTGACCCGATAAAACCAGCACCGCCAGTCACGACGGCGATTTTTTCCTCTCGATTCATGTTCCAGAGAAAGCAAACAAAGTGCGGAGTGTCTTGATGGCAATCGCAAGGTCAAGACCGAACGAGCGATGCTTGAGATAATATAAATCAAACGAGAGCTTGCGTCGCGTACGCGCCACATCCGCCGGTCCACGCGGTGCGTCATAATCATGGATCTGCGCCCAGCCAGAGAGACCAGTGGCGACCAGGTGTCGCATTCGGTATAAGGGAATCTCCCGATCATATACCTCAGCGATTTTCGGGAGTTCCGGGCGCGGTCCGATAAACGACAAATCACCCGTAAGAACATTCCAAAGCTGTGGCAGCTCATCGATGCGCGTCCTTCGGAGCAGGCGTCCGAGTGCAGTCACTCGATTCTTTTTTTGCAATTCTGGATCACCATTATCATTCAGAAGCATGGAACGCAATTTCACGATACGGAACGTACGACCGCCTTTGCCGATACGTTCATTCCAGATAAAAGGCATGCCGCCGTTTGCGGATAATAGTAACGCGGCGATACCGACAAACGGGATGGCAATGAGAGAACCGACAGCCGCAAGTGCAATGTCGAAGAGGCGTTTGCAGCCGTCATACAGCGTACGATGCATTGGCAGAGAATCGAGCAATTGCACCGCGTCAATGTGCTCAATCGGCACTCGGTCAAATATCTCTTCGTAAAAAGAAGCGAATCCCAAGAAAATGATTTTGTCTGTCATGAGATCGTACAATTTCGGAATGTCACGTACCACATGCGGATCAAACATATCGATGACAAAGATGCGAATACCGTCCTTGATGCCGAAGACGACTGATTTGTATACGCTTTCTTTCACAAGACCCCTCGTCTCCAGGTGACCAAGAAACCGGAGAAGATACCGACTGTTCCCGTTTACTTCGTCATACAACTCGAGTACCGCGTGGCCCGAACCGATGAGTAGTGCTGGTATGCGTTTCCCCGCTTCTATTTCGCGAGTCATCCGATAAAAGCGCCATATACTCTCGGCAATAACCGATACACCAAGATACAGTACGAGGATTGTCTTCGGCGCGATGGAGAGCGGAAGTGCGAAAAAAAGTATGGCAGCAATTGCTACGGTCGCAGCTTGTGCTCCGAAAATACGCATACTCATAACGCTCCGGTTCGGCCGCGTCTGTTTTTCGTAAAGCCCAGCACTATAGAATACGAAGAGCGATAGAAGGAATATCGGCAAAAACGGCACCAGATTGGCATTGAAGTAACCAGGAGAGGGTACGGCGAGGTTACGAAGAAGAAGCGCAATCCAGAGGGACGCAGCTAGTATAAAGAAATCCCCTATAAGAAGAATCGCCGTTTCTCGGCGGTCAAAAGCCATAATTATAGATACTATAACGTGAAAATATATTGTACAGTTGCACCCATGGAAACTCTCGCCGGCAAAAAGATACTCTTTGTTATCACTAAATCGAACTGGGGTGGCGCACAGCGCTATGTGTACGACCTCGCAACTGGTTTTAAAAAGAGAGGTGCCGAGATAAAAGTCGCATTTGGAGGTACCGGGAAAGCAAATGACCCCTTGGGCGTGCTTGCCGTTCATTTACGTCAGGTAGAAATAGATGGAATTTATATACCCAGTTTTGTGCGCGATATTTCTCTTTTACGCGAATTCAAAGTACTCCATGAGCTGGTTCAAATCTTCAGAAAGGAGCGGCCGGATGTCGTTCATCTGAATAGTTCCAAGGCCGGAGGAATCGGTGCCATTGCTGGACGTCTTGCTGGAATACGACATATCGTCTTTACCTCGCACGGACTCGCCTATGACGAAGATCGTCCGCTTGTTGCCCGTGCACTAATCTGGTTCTCCACATGGGCGACATTTTTATTTGCCCACACGGTCATTCTGATCTCAAAGGATAATTATGAACGGGCTCGCCATTTCCCATTTTGTAAGCATAAAATGCGGCTTGTTTACAACGGTATATCGACAGAAACCCTTGAGCCGCGCGGCGTGGCGCGTGCAAAACTCATCCCAAATGGCAATCCTAAACTTCCATGGATTGGCACCATATCTGAAATGACCCATAATAAGGGACTTTCGTATCTGATTGAGGCGGCACGCCTCCTCAAAGGGCGCGGGTACCTATTTGAACTCTGTATCATCGGCTCAGGTGAGGAATATAACATTTCCCTAGATCGCATTGCAGAATACGGCCTTGATACATGTGTACATCTAATTGGCTTCGTGGAAAATGCTTCCCGCTATCTCGGTGCATTCGACATTTTTACTCTCACGTCAATAAAGGAGGGGCTCCCCTATGTGCTCCTTGAGGCCGCACAGGCAGGATGCGCCGTTATTGGAACACGCACTGGTGGTATTACCGATATTATCGATGCAACAACCGGAATACTTGTCGCACCAAAAGATGTATGGAGCATCGTGCGTGCGCTCGAGACGTTATTGGCTAATGAACAAGAGAGGAAAACTTTCGGTGCAGAACTGCAGAAAAAAGTCTCTGAAAAATTCTCCATTGAACGTATGCTCACACAGACCGAAGCGCTCTATCACTAGCCGCCAAGATACTCGTTCGCATTCAGATCGCGAGAGACGCCGCGGCCATAGCGAGCAAGAGAGGTCACGATACCGAGGGCGGCAAATTCAAGCACGAGATGTGAGCCGCCCGAGCTCATAAACGGTATAGTCGTACCAGTGACCGGCAGGAGCCCGAGCGAAATTCCGGCATGTATTGCCACGTGCGCAGCAAAGAGAATAAGTACACCGAGCGTGAAAAAGGCATCAAAGTTAGTTGCCGAGGCGCGCGCGATCTGCGCGAGGCGCGCGAAGAGAAGACCATACAGCGCGAGAAGGAGCACGACGCCGATGAACCCCCACTCCTCGGCAAATGCCGCAAAAATGAAATCAGTCTGGTACTCAGGTAGGAAGCGCAGCTTGGATTGCGTCCCGTAGCCGATGCCTTTGCCGAAGAGCTCGCCCGAACCGACAGCGATCTTTGCCTGATACGCGTTATAGCCAGAACCGTGGATATCGCTTGCGGGATTCACGAAGGAGATTATGCGCGCGCGCTGGTAGGGCTTTAATCCGCCAAACCAGAGCGCAGATGCGGCAACAAGACCGAGAAGACCGAGGACCACGAGATGTTTTTTAGAGATGCCAGACACGAGCATCATGCCGAGCCAGAGCGTACCGAAGATGATGGCATTCCCCATGTCCGGTTCAACGAGGATGAGAAGAGTGAGCGTAAGTGCATACGCACCCGAGACAAAGATGTGGCGGAAATCACCGATCTCAACATGCCGGCGTGAAAGATATTTCGCAAGAAGCGCGATGATAGCGAACTTCGCGAGATCTGCCGGCTGGAATGAGATCGGTCCGAGCGAGAACCATGCGCGCGCGCCGAGAACAGGGTGTGCAATAACAAGAAGGAGCGCAAGGAGCACAAAAGAAACGAAGTAGAGCGTCATAACGACTGCCGTCCGACGAATGAAGCGCATATCAACGGTCGAACAACTGAGATAGACGCCAAGAGCAATCAAAAGCCAAAGCATCTGGCGCGGTGCGAGCGATGCTCCCTGTCCAAACGTGCTCATGGTAAGGATGCCAATCAACGCGAGCGCGAGTGCCGGAAAGAGAAGCGTCCAATCGAAAAAGAACGGCACGTGCGAGCGCGAAACAGGAGCCATATCAAGGAAGCGGGATAACCGGTACTACTTCTATTGAAGCGGGTGCGTTTGGAAATGCATTATTCCATGTGAAAATCGCCGTTGCCTGTCCTTGCGCGGGGATGGAAGGAACGACGGTCCTTGATGCGGCGATAACGCTTCCCTGCGCATCACGCACGAGCACAATGACCTGCACATTCGTGAGCGTCGTACTGCTCCCATTGCCGAGAGTGGCGTCAACGCTCGGCGCATTTGGAGAGCCACTCTGCACTGTATTCAACACGCTCGGTAGGATGCGCGTATCGGCTGCCATCGCGAACCATCGTGGCGCGGAAGGTGCGATCGTAAGGAAAGCGTTCGCCACCGCCTGTTTTCCGGATATAACGCCGGGTATGAAAACTGTTTCCGTCGCACCGGGCGGCAAATCGAGCGTACCAGAAACCGTCTGAAGGAGCAGCTGCTTGGCGTCGTACAGTGTAACGTTGTACGGCACATCTTTTGCCGCAGCGTTTGCATTCTTGTTTTCGATTGAAGCGACAACATCGGTACGTCCGGCCGCATTGGTAAGTGCCGTCGTGAAGAGGACCGTTGGCGGCTGCTCATCGGCGGTACAAAGATACGGGCATGGGCCACCACAATCGATGCCCGTCTCTCCCTCGTTCTGGATGCCGTCGGTGCATGATGGTGCCTGCGAAAAGGTCGTGAAGAATACCGTCGCAACAAGTGCAACGATTATTGAGCCGATAATCAGCATAATGATGAACCTCCGCTGTGCCGCCCAGGACATGCGGACAGTATAACAAAACCGCCCGCCAGCATCTGCAGAATTGTGGCGGGCGGAAAGAATGGTCGGGGTGAGTGGATTTGAACCACCGACTTCTAGATTCCGAACCTAGAGCTCTACCAGACTGAGCTACACCCCGACGAAGCGGAAGAGAGTGAGAGTTTGCTCTTTTATTTTCTTGAAGCGGGATACAGGTGAAAGAAATAGCTTCGTTTCTTACAACCCTATGGGAAAAGAACGGATAGATACTGTTTTTCAAGTGTTCGGTTCTGGCGGTTAGCTACTCTCCCCATCTGTAACGATGAGTACCATCGCCGCTAGGAGGCTTGACTGCCGAGTTCGGAATGAGATCGGGTATGACCCTCCCGCCGAACCACCAGAACCGAACACTCGAGAGTGTCGGAATACGAATTGCGCATAGGTATTGAAACGTACGAACGAATGATTGTGCTATGCAGAGTTCCGCGCGAGAGACTGGACATATTAGTACTCCTCGGCTCCACGCCTTGCGACGCTTCTACCTAGAGCCTATCAACGTGGTCATCTCCCACGAGTCTCATAACGATTCCTAATCTTGGAGCGCGTTTCCCGCTTATATGCTTTCAGCGGTTATCGCAACCCGACATAGCTACCCAGCGATGCCCTTGGCAGGACAGCTGGTAGACCAGAGGTCAGTTCATCCCGGTCCTCTCGTACTAGGGACAACCCCCCTCAAGAATCAACGCCTGTAGTAGATAGGAGACCAACCTGTCTCACGCATCTAGTTAACTCCGATTACTCGGAGGATCGGACTGTAACACGCTCCGTTCTGGAGCATCAACATTCAGTCTCTATGGGTGTAAATTCCTCTCTCATTTTCAAGGAACGTACTTCCCTCGGTATTGCCCGCTCGTACACAACGAGTGTGGGTTTCACCGATATTAGTTGATTTGCTAACGTACCTATTCCTAGGCACGACCGCCGTGAGTTGTCGTATCGCACCATGCGTCTCCACGCACGTAACAATTCCTCGTGGATTCAGACCGTTCAATTCCCCATCAAAAATCCTAGGATGACATCTTGAGACTGCCATCTTAGTAATTTACTGATGAGATACTGAACGGTCTGAACCCAGCTCGCGTACCTTTTTAAATGGCGAACAGCCATACGCTTGGGACCTTCTCCAGCCCCGCGCTAAGGTGAGCCGACATCGAGGTGCCGAACTCCGCCGTCGCTATGGACGCTTGGGCGGAACTAGCCTGTTATCCCCAGGGTAACTTATATCCGTTAATCTCTGGCCGCGTCTAAGGCGTACCATCGGTTCACTATGCTCTGCTTTCGCATCTGCTCGGGATGTCCCCCTTACAGTTAAGCTCTCTTATGCCATTACACTATCGCCACGGTTTCCATTCGCGGCTAGAGAACCTTAATAGACTCCTCCGTTACTTTTTAGGAGGATAGCGCCCCACCAAAACTACCCGCCACGCACGGTCCCCCGTTGGATCCCAACGGGGTTAGACATTGCACACAACAAGAATGGTATTTCACTGACGACTCCACACCAGCCGAAACCGATGCTTCAAAGTCTCCCATCTATGCTACGCATGCAGCACGCAATGCCAATACGAAGCTGTAGTAAAGCTCCTGGGGTCTTTTCGTCTAACTACAGGTATCCGGCATCTTCACCGGAAGTGCATTTTCACCGAGCGAGTCCTCGAGACAGTTCCCTAGTCATTACACCATTCGTGCACGTCGGAACTTACCCGACAAGGAATTACGCTACCTTAGGACGATTATAGTTATCGCCGACATTCACCGGGGCTTACACAGTCCAGCGATACGTATTGCTACGAATCACCCACCGTGGTTGACCTTCCGGCATTGGTCAGGTGTCACCCCCTATACGTCCTCTTGCGAGTTTGCAGGGAGCTGTGTTTTTGGTAAACAGTTGCTAGGGAAACTTTCACTGCGGCCCCTCTCCCTTGCGGGAAAAGGGCAGGCCTTATCGCTAACTTACGGCCGCTTTTTTGCCGAGTTCCTTGAGGACATCTTACTCGTTCGTCTTGGTCTTCTCGACCTGATCACCTGTGTCGGTTTGCGGTACGGTCGTCTCTCGAGTTGATGCGCAGAAGATTTTCTTGAAACCGCGCTTTGCACCCTCTCTCCCCCCGAAGGAGGAAATTGCGTCAACGCTCGGGATAATGCGCGCCGGATTTACCTAACGCGCGCCCTCACGTTGCCGACCGGAATCCAATAACCGGCGGCACATACAGCAGTCCGTCACTCCATTGCCTCGAGAAACGGTCAGGGAATATTAACCCTGTGTCCATCGGGTGCGGCTTTCGCCATCCCCTTAGGCCCGACTAACCCTCAGTTGATCACCATAGCTGAGGAAACCTTGATCTTTCGACGTGCGGGGTTCTCACCCGCATTGTGGTTACTTGTACCGGCATTCTCACTTCCGTACGCTCCACCATGGGTTACCCCTTTAGCTTCAGCGCGAACGGAACGCTCTCCTACCGCTTGTATCTATCTAAATAAATACAAACCCGCAATTTCGGCACGACATTTAACCCCGATCATCTTCGGCGCAAGGACTCTCGATGAGTGAGCTGTTACGCTTTCTTTAAATGGTGGCTGCTTCTAAGCCAACATCCTCACTGTCAATGAGTCCTCACTTCCTTGTGGATGTACTGAATGTCGATTTAGGGGCCTTAAGTGGCGATCAGGGCTCTTCCCCTTTCGATCGATGGAGCTTCGCCCCCACCTTCTAACTGCTGCGCGAGCGCACGGTATTCGGAGTTTGATAGGAACCACGAGATTTCTCCCTGTTGGTCCCTTCCAGTGCTCTACCCCCATGCGCACATTTCGCAACGCCAGCCCAAAAGCTGTTTCGGAGAGAACCAGCTATTCCCAGATTCGATTAGCTTTTCACTCCTTACCACAAGTCATCCCAAGGCGTTGAACGACCTACGGGTTCGGGCCTCCATAACTTTTTCAAGCTATTTCACCCTGCTCATGGCAAGCTCATCTGGCTTCGGGTCGTATATATCCTACAATCGCGCTATTCACGCTCGGTTTCCCTTAAGCTCCGCCCCGGAAGGGCTTAGCTGCGCAAGATATATACACTCGCCGGCTCATTCTTCAATAGGCATGCCGTCACGGATGCAAGCATCCGCTCCGACCCCTTGTAAGTACACGGTTTCAGTTCTATTTCACTCCCCTCTCGGGGTTCTTTTCACCTTTCCCTCACGGTACTAGTTCACTATCGGTCATAGGACGTATTTAGCCTTACCGGTTAGTTCCGGCAGATTCATTCGAGCTATTCGTGTCTCGAACTACTCAAGAATACGAACAAGAGTCGTCATATATTTTGCGTACGGGGCCATTACCCTCTGGGGCGCTGCTTCCCAGCAGCTTCTGCTATATAGACAATTTATAACTCTTTCCCCGATAAATCGGGACGTCCGCATCTTACAACCCCGCAGTCCGAAGACTACGGTTTGGGCTTTTCCCTTTTCGCTCGCCGCTACTTAGGGTATCACGAGAGTAGCGTTCCCTTCAAACGAACATACGCTTGAAGAGAACGCTACTCAGATTGTTCTCTTTTCCTCCTGGTACTGAGATGTTTCACTTCCCAGGGTTCGCATCGCGCAGGCGTTACCCCACGGATTACAGTTCAAAACTGTAGGGTTTCCCCATTCGGACATCTCCGGATCAAAGGCTACAAACCGCCTCCCCGAAGCTTTTCGCAGGTTAGTCGCGTCCTTCATAGCCGTCCTAGGCCAAGGCATCCACCGTGTACTCTTATGTCTCTCGCACGGAAACCTGTATACCACAATCATTAATTCGCACTTTGTTCCCCCGCGACGGTAAGTCGCGGAGATTCAATTACTTATGCGTATTCGTATGTCAAAGAATCAGTGTCTTCTAAAAACGAAAACCGCCCTTCGGGGCGGTTCGTGCGCTTGAGGCGCGCGTGGCCTTACGGCCTATCCGCTCCGTTTGGAAGAAGTTTTTCGGTTCGTAGACACGTAGAAGAAGTATAGACGAGGCTGCCGAGAGCGTCAAGCACTTCCAAAGGAAAGACCGCCCGCCGTACGGCGGGCGGTCTTTCCTTTGGAGTATCAATTCTTGATTTCTGACTGAAGACGATCGAGATAGCGGGCTGCTGATGCCTGGCCACCAAGTCCGAAAGCGAGGCCGAGCGCAAGCGAGGCGGCTATAACAATACCCTGGAAGAGAGCCTGAATAAGCCCTGCTGCAACGTCGAGCTGAGTGAGCGCCGCGAGAATGGCGAAGATCCAGATCGCATAACGCGCAACCTTGCCGAGGAAGCCTGCAGAGTGCAGAGACGCCGCACGCGCCGAACCGGCAACGACGCGCTCCGCCGCATTCGCGACGACTGCCGCGACGAGCAGGATCAAGACCGCGACGATCACTTGCGGGAGATATCCGAGGACCACATCGCTGATAAAGAGATTCACCGTCGTCAAGTGGAGTACATCAAGAGACGCCACAAGGAAGACGATGATGAAGAACCATTTGACGAGAAAGCCGAGGAACTTACCCGAGGAGAGTCCGAATCCCGCCCGAGACAGCACGCGGTCAAAGCCGGTTGACTTGAGTGCCTGATCAACACGCAGTGCATTGACGATCTGCTCGACCACGCGGCCGACGCCGATGCCGATGAGCCAGCCGACGATGAAGATGACAATTGCGACGATCACGTTGGGGATAAACGCTACTACCCCGTAGAAGAGGTTCTGGAATGATTGACTGAGCACATCTGCCCATGTAGTAAAACCCATAGGAATAACGCTTTGTTTATGCCATTAATAGCCCGTACCTTACACCACGAGCCTCTACCGAGAATAGTAGCATTTTCAAACGCCTATTTTGTCGATAAGCAGGCGGTGTGGATAGTCGAAAACGTCCCGCAAAAGCCGATCATAGACCCCGAAGCGGTAGCGAAAATCCGCAGTCGAGAATGATGCATAGCGGATCTCGCGCCCAAGCTCCGCCTCAAGAGAATGCACCGCATTCGCGAGTGTACGTTCATCAAGATTGTCGCCGACGACCAGAAGATCGATCTGTGCCTCGAGGACGCCGGTAAAGAGCCCCGAGAGCGCGATAAGCCGTAACGCCCCTGTGCGTTTGAGCGCTTTGAGCATGTCCTGCGGGCGCACGTTGGTCGTCTCACGGATAAATGTATCAAGCGCGTCAAGATATTCAAAATGTGAATTCGTCTGGTACCGGGACGGGACGAGCGCACCCTTTTTACGCACCAGGCCGGCGGCAAGAAATTCAGCGAGCGAGCGGCGCACGACCTCCTTGGAGAGCTTTGTCCGCCCAGCGATATCGGCAAGAGTAAACACGGAGTCTTTATTGAACACGAAAAGTCGGAGAGTCTTGAGATGGGCCCCTGAGCCGAAGATTCTTGCGAGCGGTTCCATAATGCGGCCAGTGTACGGTCTGGGAACGCAAAACGCAAAACCGAGCACCATGGTTGCCATGGTGCTCGGTTTGTTGCGAAAAGTTACTTCAAAGTCACTTTCGCCCCAGCGTCAGTGAGCTTCTTCGCGAGTTCGGCAGCGTCTTCTTTCTTCATGCCGGTCTTGAGCATCGACGGCGCGCTGTCGACGAGATCCTTTGCTTCCTTGAGCCCGAGCGCGAGCGCCTCCTTAACTGCCTTGATAACGGCAATCTTGCTTGCGCCCGCGTCGGTAAGCTCGACATCGCTGGTGCTCTTCCCTTCCTCTTCGGCTGCGGCGCCTGCCGCTGCAGGACCAGCGACCGCGACTGCCGCCGCGCTCACACCGAACTTCTTTTCAAGCACCTTCACGAGCTCGGAAAGCTCAAGGACGGTCATCGCTTCGACTTCTTCCACGAGCTTCTTGAATTTGCTTGGTATCTCTACCGTAATAGTTTCATCCATAGGTATTATTTCTTCCTGCTAATCTGATCGAGCGCCATAACGAATCCCTGAATCGGACTGTTAATGACGTTCACGAACATGCCGCGCAACACATTCATGGGCGGAATCGTCGCGATAGCGGTCATCTCCTCGGCGTTGAGAAAAGCTCCCTCGAACACGCCACCAAGAAGTACGAGTGCTCCTTTAAGCTTTTTCCCGAATTCGTACACGCCGCCTGCAGGTGCCGTGACGTCGTCGCTTGCAGTCCACGCAACCGCGATCTCTCCCGGCAAGGATGGTACCTCGCCTTGATACCCTCGCTCCGCGAGCGCCCGGCGAACGAGTGTTTTCTTCGCGACGTAGTAGCGCACACCTCTCTGTGAGAGCTCGGTCCGCAAACGTGAGACGTCCTTCACGGTCAATTTTGAGAAACCAACGAACGCGACCGACGACGCTTCCTTAAAAGCATCCCCGAGCTTCGCGACGATAGCGCGCTTCTTATCTTTTGATATTGCCATACGATTTCCGTACGAACGAAATAAAGGAGAGTTCGACCTGTATGGTCTCGCCTCGGCAGGATTTATCCGCTCTTGCGGAACCCGCTGTCTTCGGTTCGTACAGGAAACACTCTACCAGAACGGCGTTGCAATGCAATTAGCCCATCGCAACACTCGCAACATGGAGAGTCAGAAGCGCGACCGCGATGATAACCGCGAAGCCGGTGGAAAACTTCACGAACTCAACGATAAACGGGAGCAGCCTGCGTTCGCGGGCGCGCTGACTTTTTTTATTTCTTAGATTGTTCATAGGCCTGTATTTTTGCGAGATCACTTGCCGCCGCCGTATTACCAGGATCAAGATGCACGACCTCCGCCAAAAAGAATGCCGCATCTGGGAGATCAAGTACCGTCTCATAATACACTGCCGCTCGGTTTGCCGTCTCAAGATCACTCTGATAGTACTCTTTGCCCAGTAATGCCTCTGCCGCAGCGGCACCTGTATTGCCGGCGACCTGGAGAAGTTGTGCGAGCACGAAGTGTGGTTCAGACAGCGTCGGTACGAGCGCGATATAGCGTGTCAGTATATCTTGCGCGGCTGCATAGCCAGCAACGCGCTCTGGCGACTGCGGGGGATAGGTATTTGCTTTGCTGATGGAGAGATTCACAAGAATATACCACGGCTGCGAACGCTTCGGCGACTCTTTGATGGCTCGCGCCAGCGCCGCCGAAAGAAGGTTCTGGTCGACTGCTATCCCGGGGGGCGTGAGCGAAAGCACATCAGCGAGGTAGAGCGCCGTGCGTGCATCATAGGGGTAACGATTGAAATCCGCAGTGAGAATAGAGAGTGCTTCCTGGTACGCGTCGACGCGTGCCTGTCCCGTAAGCGCGGTTGCCTGGTCATTTGCGTACATGTCATATGCCTCATATCCGTATTCGAGGTCACCGTAGGTGTTAAGTGCCATGCCGCGCTTCAGATAACTTATCTCTTTGGGAGAATCGACACGCTGGTACAGGTACGCTTCCGAGAGGTCATATGCCGCGAGCGCTGGGTAGAGAGACACGGGAATGATGAGGACGGCGAGCACGAAGGCGAATACCCATGAGGCGGAACGTGTCCATGCAGGCAACGGGAGCGCTTCGCGGGGAGAACTTTCAAGCGATATGCCAACAACGGCCGCGAGGAGTGCAAGGAACAGCCAAAACGAAGAAATGGTATCGAAAACAAAGAAGTTCTGCACGGCATAGGTTATCGCGAGGAGCGCGAAGATTCCCGCGATGGGATGTTCTTTGCGACGCGCGAGACGCATCGCGGACGTGAAAAAAGATGCTATGAGCGCTAGGTAGAGCAGCAGTCCGCCGATGCCGTATTGCGCAACGTAGTCAAGAAAGGCGTTATGCGAACGGTCGAACCACTGCTCGGAAATCTTCGTCGGGTCGTAGAATCGGTTGAAAAGCACGTCAATGTGCTCAGCGCCGACGCCGAGCCAAGGATGTTGCTCGATTTGCCCGATCATGTTCCTCCAGATGAACAGGCGGCTCGCGACATCCGGGTCGGTCGTCGAGATCGAAGCGATGCGCGCGATTGGCTGGAACGGCACTTTTGCAATCTCCGCTCGTAGTGCAAAGAAAAGTCCGCCGCAGAGAACGAGCGCGCCGAGAATGCTCGCCGACCAGACGCGCCGTCTCCCACTGCCACGCCATGCAGCGTAAGTAAGCGCTGCGACACCGGCGGCAAGAAGCGCGAGTATCGTACCGCGCGTTGCGGTAAGCACGATGGCGAGGACTTGCAGTGCCGCACCCGTGTACACGGCACGGCGCCACCCGCGCGGGAGCGAACGGGCGGCGGCTAGCGTCGCAAAGAAGGCGATGCCGAGGTAGCAGGCAAAGAATGCCGCGTTCCCGAGCAGGCTCCCAATGCGGCTATGGTCTATAAGCCATTCGCCGATGCCGTAGACCGCGATAAAACTCCCGATAACCGCAATCGCGCGGAGAAGCCGCTCAAAAAACGTGCGGTCTGCGTGGAGCAGGATAAGGTAAAAGCTCGTAACGGCGCAGGTGAGCATCAGGAGCCCGTCGCCGCGCACGAAGATGCTCCAAAAACTTCTGTAGAAATCAATACCGAACGCGCTTGCAATATACGCAAGCGCAAGGAGCATCACGGGGATCCAGGCCTCCCGCGAAGCAAGCCGTGCCCAATAGAATGTGCGTCCATACGCAACGAGAATGCCGAATGCTCCGACTGCAAGGAAAGTGAGAGCATAGAAAAGCAGTGTCTTGGGGACGAGGTACGGGTAGATGAGACTTCCCCATATCACAACCGGCAAAATGACGGGCGCTATGAGTAGCCACGGATAGGCGCGTTCAATAAATCTCATTCTTTTGCTTTAAGCTGCGCTATCGCGGCGTTAATCGCCGTCATATCCTTCCCAGGTGAGAGCATCTCTACCGTCTGCCATGCCTTTATTGCATCGGCGTAGCGCCCCTGTTCGGTCAGCCACTGCGCTTCTATCGTGAGAATTTGCGGGGTGTCGCCGAAGACTTTTGCCACATCAGCCAAGGCGGAAGTAATGCGTGCGGTGTCGTTCGGAAACCGGTTTGTCAGGAAATTAAGCCGTTCAATATGATACTCAAGCACGCCCGGCTCGACCGCAACCGCCTTCGCGTATGCGTCGGCGGCGGTGTGATACGCACCAAGCTCATCCATCAGATGGCCGAGATTCACAAATGCGAGGCCTTTGTTTTGGTAGATGGCAATAGCGCGATTGTAGTTTTGATATGCACCTTTCCCGTTGCCGAGCAGATTGTAGTCATTCCCGAGACCGATATAGAGATCGTAGTTGTCGTACTGCCCTTTCCCGAGAAGGCTCTGTAAGTGGACGATATCGGCGTTCGCCTGCACCGTGAGTGTCGCGTTCCCGGTATACGCGCCGTTGAAACTCCACGACGCGATAGTATCCGCCGCATTAATCGGGAATGGCAATACGACAGCAGCCGTAGTGGAGGCGACCGACGTAAGAAGCGTAGTGCTCGTAGCGGTAGGAGTAGTAGATGAAGCAATGTTGCCGGTATCAACCGGTGCAGGAGTCTTCACGAAATAGATCAAACCGAGTACGACGACTATCACCGCGGCACCGCCGACTACCGCCCACTGTTTCTTTAAAAGCTGCATACGCAAAACAGAATACCACAAAACAAAAAACCACCCGTAGAGGGTGGTTTTTGTTTGCTAGGCCAATTCCCTAGCTGGTGGCCGAATGGCCTTTGGACTTAGGTTATTCCTTTCGGGACGTCACTAGAGGCGATTACTACTTGGAGTAGCTCGTCGCGTTCGTTGTGAAGTTCTTCAGGAGGTAGCCGTTCGTCCAGTCAGTCGTACTGATCGAATGACCGGTTGCCGACATACCTGACCACACTACGTTGCTAGGAAGTCCTGCAGTAGTTGCTGCGGATCCTTCTGCAGCGTGCGACCCGTCGGACGCAAGTGAGATCGTGATCGTCGAGCCGGTGGTGAAGCCAGCGACCGTGCCGTAGAGGTCATAGGTCTTGGTCGCACCAGCCGCTACCTGCGCGTAGGTCGACTGCGTCGAGTTCTTCGTCAGGTCGACCGTGATGGTCGTCGCTGTCGTCGAAGCGGAGGAAGTCGTGTTGTCGAGCAGGTTAGTGCCAGAACTGTCATCCGTGAGGTAGACATTCGTTACCGTTGCCGAGGTCGTCGCGATGTTGAACACCAGGTGTGTCCACTGAATCGCGCCTGCCGGATCAGCAGAGATGCTGAAGCGGTAGAGAGGATTGCCAGTTGACGGAACTGTAACACCCGTCGAGAGCATCGCGAAGGTCGGAATCGACTTGTGAACGTAGAACGTGCCGTTGCTTGCAAGCATAGGACCGGTAGTGCCGGAGCCCGTGCTGTTCACGTTCGTGAGCGTACTACCAGCGCCGTTGATGGCCTTGAAGTCCGAGTTTGCACCCGAAGCACCGCCGCCGTCAATCGAGACGTTGATTGCCGCACCCGAAGTCGCACCCGATGCGATAGTCGGCGTACCGACAGACACATTGAGGTTTGCTGAACTGTTCATCGGGACATACATCGTGAGACCCGTGAAGGTCGCCGTCGCGTATGCATTTGCCGCAGTTACTGCAAGCGGTGCCGACACAGTCTGAGTTACACCATTTATGTCCTGGTACGAGACCGTAACGTTCGTGACCGAAGTCGCGGCGCTGTTCGGAACAAGAACCGCAAGGTTCTGAACCGTGTACGCCGAGTTGCTTGCCGCGAAGTTGAATTGGCCGACCAGTACCGAGCTCGCGCCAGCAAGAACGATATTACTTACCGGATCACCTGCGCCACGCGTTACCGCAAGCGTACCAGAGCCGATGGTAATCGTCTGGAGTGCCGTTATAGCAGGCGAGGTAGAGATGCCCGTGAGGTCACCAGTACCCGTCGTAGCCGCGTCGACTGATGCGGTAATCGTACCCAGGTTTGCACCCGAGAGAACGTTGCCGTAGATGTCAATCGTCTTGGTCGAGGAGACTGGAACATCGAAGTTCACTGCGAACGAATTGCTCGTCGACGGAGTCGTCTGGACCGAGCCAAGCACGTTGCCCGTCGCGTCATCCTTCAGAGTAAGGTTCGTGATGGTTGACGAGACGGCTGCAGGGAAGGTAATGGCGATCGAATTGACCGTTACACCTTCCGTCGAGCCCGACGAGAGCGTGAACGCACCGAGCTTCATATTGTTCTGACCAGCGATGACCGTCTGATTGCCATATCCCGAGTACTTCGTCGCGGTGAGCGAAGAAGACGACACGGTTATGGAGTTACCAGATGTCGCTGCTGCCGGAACGTCGGTCGAGACAAGCGAGGATTGACCCTGTGCATTGTTCGAGCCCGCCGCAAGCGAGACGATGACGGTCGAGCCGGTCGGAAGGTTTGTGCCTCCCGTATCCTGCGCATCGCCGTAGACGCTAACAATAGTGTTTACGCCTGCCGGAAGAATAAGCGAGGAGCCGAGCGAGAAGTCCGTCTTGTTCGCTACAAGCGAACCGATATCCTTGGTCGAGCCGACCTGGACGCCGTTCACGTAGATTTTGCCATTGTTGAGACCGCCGACACCAGCGAGGGCACCGCCACTTGTTGTGGAGCTGGCGTAAACGTAGAGATCGGATACCTTCACATTTTCACCCGAGGCGAGCATATCGAAGGATGCCCACTCTGCCGAGGAGGCGCCCACTGCGATATTTGACGTCGGAGAAGAAGGATCAAGCGAGACCGAGACACCCGAAGTGCCAGAAACCGCCTGCATCGTGATCGTGCCTGTTGACTGCGCCGAGAAAGTGGTGTCGCCATTGTCTGTCGGAGTTACCGGCTGATTGAGCTGGCTGTCGACAAACATCGAATCCGATGAGCGCTGTACCGAGAACACGATAGTGCGGCTTGCGCCACCAGTAATGTTGGCGAGAACCTTAATAACGTGGCTCTGGGTAGAGAGTGCAACCGGAGCAGCCGAGAGATCGAAGGTGACTGTGCGGTCTGCTCCCATGACCGGCACCGCCGCACCAGCCTGTACGCCGTCTACGTAGAGGCGAAGGTTGATGAGATTTGCCGAATCAATCGAACCGAGATTCGTGAAGCGCATCGAGCTCAACTTAACCGGGTTGGTAGAAACCGAAACGGTATTCTGCCAGACCGGGTAGTCGTTCTGCGGACTGATAGTCGTCGGTGCCGACGGTGTGACGGTTGCGCCGTAGCTAACCGTTGCGAGAGTTGCTGACGAGATTGTCTGGTAGCCGGAAGCAATCGGGAAGCTGACCGAAGAGTCAAGCGTACCCGAGCTGGTTACCGAGACGAGGCTCACGCCAATCTGCTGGCCAGAACTACCCGATGCGATGTCGGAGCGAACCGACACCGTGTAGGTGCCACCTGCCGGAACCGTGAAGAGGCCAGCCGAGTCGCTGTAAGAGAACTGACCGTTATTCACACCCGCAGAATCCGTGATACGCGTACCCGCATTGTAGAGGTACACATTCGCGAGAGTTGCATCATTGCTGACACCAGTGCGGTTGAAGGTAAGACCAGTCACATTAATCGGGGCCGAGGTCGGGTTCGCGAAGACAAAGTCTCCGAGATCACCAATGCCTTGAGTCGCGACGAGGACCGTGCCGTTCGGGCTAGTTGGCGAGAGCGAGACCTTGAGGCCTGTTCCCGTACCAGCTGAAGAACTGGTGGTCGTAGTCGTGGTGGTCGAGGTCGAGCCGGTGCAGCTCAGATTGAACTTAGAACGCGAAATCGCTCCGAAGTAGCCAGCTGCGGGCGAAACGCCCATAGCCTTCTGCCACGCGATTACCGCCGCGCGCGTCTGGGCACCGAAGTAGCCAGTCGCACCCGCAGGAATCGAGTAGCCGCCGCCGATGAGAGCCTGCTGAAGACTCGTCACCGCTGCGCCTGTCGAACCCATCGTGAGATCACTAGTGCCGACGGAACAGGATCCGCTGCCAGAAGAGGTCGTCGTAGTCGTCGTCGTCTGGCCGGTGAGAGCCGAGTTGACGTTCGCGATCGTGGCGCTATCAGCACCGAACGAAGAGAGGAGCGAGAGAATCGACTGGATCTGCGCGCTGGTCAAGCTCGCCGCATGCGCCATCGGCGCAAGAGAGAGCATTGACGTCGCCATCGCGAGTCCGGTCGCCACTGCTGCGACCTTCGCGATCGCTCTTGTAGTTACCGTTTTCATAACAATTATTAATGATTTTTAGGAGCACATGATTAATCAAGTTTAATTTTCACGCGCACATTTCACTTTCACACTACCCCACAGCGCACGGTATCGACCAGCGCGCCATGGGTTAGTTGGCAAGAGTTGATGTGACTTAGCTAGAGTCACTATTCGGTTATCAAAGTACGCCCCTCAGGAACAAACAAGTCCCCGCAAGGACTAGGACAAGTATATAGCGGACACAAGCGTTCCCGAGAACTGACGTGTGGATAACGGCTGGGAGTACGGAAACGGAAAAGAGGCCCCCGCCTGCTGACGGATTGGCCTTCTACGTCCTATGTCCCAGTCGCTACCACGTTTGTCATACTAGCAAGTACGCCGCCTGAAGTCAAAACAGAAAGGGCGAGCCACCGACCTAAATGAGGGAGTAGGTGCTCCAGCGGCGTTCACCCTGTTTCAGAACCATTCCAGATGCAATGAGAGCAGAGAGCTCACGCTGGATAGTCTTCTCAGAAACGCCGCGGATAAGCACCGAAATGTCCTTTATGCTTGCATGCTTTTTATTTCCTATAACGGACAATATAGCGTCTCTTCTGTCCTTTATAGCCTCTTTGTCTTTTATATGTCCTTTATGGGAAATCTCCCTCTTCTGTGGTAAGGGCCTTGCCGAAGCGATGCCCTGAAAAGATTCTTTTTTAAACGCTTGCTTGGCAATGCCGGAGAGTGTCGGCATCTCGTCAAAAAAAAGCCGAGGTTCTTCGTATGCAGCAACTTCTTCAAGTAAAATATGAGCTTCCCGAGTGATAAGCTCGGTATTCATGGAAGATAAGAGACCGCCCGTGTGCGCAATGGAAAGAACACTCGAAAGTGTTAGAAGCTCTCTGGAGAGTGCCGATCGGGCGGCCCCAGGCGATAGTATCGCAGCATCAACAAGGCCGACCGCGATCTCGTCGATACGATTCTTCAAGGACACTGACTCGACAAAAGCCGGCGCGATCAGGTGGACGGCTTTTGCGAGCCGTTCTGCCTTCTTGTATATAAAGACTCTACGTATGTCCTTTTCAAATATATTATTAAATATGCTTTTTTCTAGGACAAAATCTTCTTTAGAAACATTATTACTCTTCGTCTGTATTTGACGGACTTCTGTGTTATGTCCTATATCTGGTTGCACTTGTCTCATACTGTATAGGACAGTATACCCGCAGGCTCGCGGTTCGCAACTGACACAGGTGAGACATTCTTGTATCATGCGGTCTCCTTTTATATGGGGGAGAATGACTTGGCATACCTCTGTAAGAAAAATGGTGTGGTCTCCCTCTCCTAACAGACTTGTTCCTCTATACAAGAAACCGAGTGCTACAATAAACGCATTATGAGTCGGAGAAATGGCAGGGGCGATATCCGCGGCAGGCGAAACCGCACGCGCGAAGAAGAGGTCAAGGAATATGATGCACTTGTTCGCTGGGCTTCAGCCATCGTACTGCTTGCCGCAGGCGTCTTGCTCTTGCTTGCAGTCTTCGGCGCGGCGGGTCCTGTCGGCACCGCCGTCTTTACCACAAGTTACGCGATCGTCGGTGTAGGCGCGTTTCTGCTGCCACTCGCTCTTATTGCCATTGGGCTCTATGCCGGATTCGGCCGACCGGCGCTTGAACTCCTGACCACCTCCGGCATCCTTATCATCTGCGCGTCAGCACTCGCCTTTGCTGGCCTCTTCCCAACCACGCACTTGGGCGGCGGTGTCGGCACATGGGGAGGAACGATGCTTGCCAGCTTCTTCGGTTTCTGGGGCGCGCTCGTCCTGCTTGTCGCGACCATCGCCGTCGGTATCGCGATCGTAAGTGATATTGAAGCGCTCGGGGCCTTATTGGGCGAGAATGTTCTTGCACTCTGGGAACGCATCCACTCGCGGCGAGGAAACGGGGAGGATAATTTTTATGGAGAAGAGATCGTTGGTGTACCTGAAACCGACGACGAAGAATACGAGGAAGAAACGGGAGACGAGAAAAGTGTTCCGCTCCCGCCGCCCGAACACGAACCGACAGTCACAATTTTCAACCGCACTGCCGGCACCGACCGAACGGGCTCTGGTATAGCGAACTTCGATGCCGAATACGATCCTCCACCGCTCTCCATCCTCGGCGCAGACCGCGGCAAACCCGGCGTGGGCGACATCAAGGCGAATGCGAACATCATTAAGCGCACCTTCCAGAACTTCGGCATTCATCTCGAGATGGACGAGGTTTCGGTTGGCCCGACCGTTACACGCTACGCGGTAAAGCCGGCCGAAGGCGTGCGGCTCTCGAAGATTGTCTCGCTCGCGAACAATCTCGAGCTTGCGCTCGCCGCACATCCGGTACGCATTGAGGCACCTATCCCAGGGAAATCGCTTGTCGGCATCGAAGTTCCAAATACAACTAAGGCGATGGTCGGCCTCGGAGGCCTCCTCTCGGCACCTGAATGGAACGAGAGCACGAAGCCGCTTCTGGCAGCACTCGGCCGCGACATCACCGGCACGCCGCACTACGTCAACATCGCAAAGATGCCACATGGTCTTGTCGCGGGTGCCACCGGCAGCGGGAAATCGGTTGCCATTCACGCACTCATAACGTCGCTCCTCTACCGGAACGGTCCAAACCAGCTGCGCTTCATCATGATCGATCCGAAACGCGTGGAGCTCACTGCATACAACGGCATTCCGCATCTCCTCACACCGGTCATTACCGATCCGAAGAAAACAATATTTTCCCTTAAATGGGCGGCCAAGGAAATGGAACGCCGCTATAACATCCTTGAAGCGGAACACGTGCGCGATATTGATTCCTATCATACGTCCGTCTACGAACCGGCGAAAAAACGCGGAGATGAGGAGATGCCAGAGGCACTCCCTTTCATTGTTATCGTCATAGACGAGCTTGCGGATATCATGCACAGCTATCCGCGCGAGCTTGAAGCCTCAATCGTCCGGCTCGCGCAAATGTCGCGTGCAGTAGGTATCCATCTCGTGCTCTCGACCCAACGTCCATCAGTAAATGTCATCACCGGTCTTATCAAAGCGAATGTGCCGACCCGCATGGCGCTCCAAGTCGCCTCCCAAATCGACTCGCGCACCATCCTTGACGGCGCCGGCGCGGAGACACTGCTCGGCGCAGGCGATATGCTCTACCTCTCGAGCGATATGCAAAAACCAGTGCGCATACAGACGGCATTTATCAGCGAGATGGAAGTAAAG
>Ga0307374_10004405_pt1 | contig 23452 bp, 28 predicted proteins | sample OX3MG_FD_202532 | JGI IMG/M metagenome (GOLD analysis project Ga0307374, IMG submission 202532) | Soil microbial communities from Risofladan, Vaasa, Finland - OX-3 | ecosystem: Environmental > Terrestrial > Soil > Coastal area > Acid sulfate soil | place: Finland: Risofladan, Vaasa | collected... | reverse complement strand
AAGAGCTCGGCGTTCTTCTTGACCATGCCGTTGATGACAACGATCTGGGGCCGTCAAAGCCGAGGCTCCTCAGCTCCACGGGCGTGCCGTTCTCAAGACGACAGAACAGTCGGTAGTGCATCCGTCCTGGGCCGGTGCCGCGGATCTCGTAGTAGCCGGCCATGCGGCCGCGCATCGCTTCCCACTTCCCGCCGCCGCTGAACGCGGGTGGCGGCGCGGCGCGTACCGCTTCCAGCACCGCCATGAAATTCGCGTCGACCTTCGTCGGGCACGAATCGAGAAAGTCGGCAGCGGGGACCGACCCGTCCGGCGCCTGGTAATACGCGACTCCCCATTGCACCGACGCGAGGTTAGCCAGGCCCGGGGATGCTCCAGCGGAGTGTCAGGCGGCGGTTGGAGAGCGGCGGGATCGCGGCACGATCACCACGTCCGCGTCCAGAGCGTTCGCCATCGCCACGATCGTCCGCAGCTCTGGATTTGACGGAGCTGTGAACAGCCGCCGCACGCTCGCCGGGTTCTTGTCGATCTCACGCGCGAGCTCCGCTTTCGTCAGACCCTGAGCTTCACGCAGCCCATCGAGCTGATTCACGAGTGCATCGATCGCAGTGATCTCACGGGTGGCTCGCTCGAACTCAGCGCGGAACTCAGGATCTTCCCACCGGCTGGCCAGCCGCCGATCATGCAAGCTCGTGGTCGTCGTGGATGCTTTGGTCTTCGGCATGGGGACTCTCGCCAAGCGTAACATAGGTGGTACGCAACTAGGCATACCAACGTATCCTTCTGCGGACGCAAGTGGAATCGACTTCAAGGTTAGTCTGCCGCTCGTGGCCCGTCCCGTCATCAGTACGGTTGCGCCATCCGCGCGCATAGGAGGTGCCTGCCCGCGAACTACGAGATGCCAGTCGTGTGAGCGATGCAGGTGCCGACTTTCGTGTCTCGGTCGCTGGTGATGAAGCGCGCGCATGCATCCGTGATCACGGCCGCGTGACGCTGGCTGTTGTCACACGGGCCCTGTTTCGAGCAATATCTGTATGACGCGTTGGATGTCTCAAGAACTCCGGGAAAGAGCACTGCACTGGCGGCTGCTGCATCGTTCGCGGCGGCGTGTTGTGGTGCCCGCGCTCTTTTTGATGATGCTAGTCGCGCTGCTGTCGTCAGTTCGAGTTGCGGCTGGTTCCCCGGATTCCGGCGGTGATACGCCCGGTCTGCCTTCGTGCGGTCGGCAGGCAACGACTGGCAGTACTGTGTCGCCGTGGCGCATGGGCGCCCTGCAGTTCTTCTCACCGACGACTGGGGTCGGTGTCACGGCGAGCGCGGTCATCTGCTTCAGGCACAGCAAGGAGGGCAGCGAAGTCAGTTTCCGGTCACAGCCTGTGCGCCTCGCGTTGACCGCCGATGGCGGTCGTTTCTGGCGACTGACTGGGGCTGCGGCACCGACGGGCCCGACAATGCCGGGCCCTGCAGGTGGGCAGCTGGTCGCCGCTTCAACGCGGCGCATCTGGGCCATAGTTGGCAGAGACCGGTTGGTTGCGACCACTGATGGCGGCCGAAGTTGGAAGCAGGCGACAATCGGCGGGCCGGCGGTAGCACTGATGCGAAGCGGCGGTTTCGTCTGGGCGGTCACATGCCCCAGCGTGGCCAGCCGCGACTCGCCTTTGGCGTGCCGTCCGCATTTGTGGCGCGCACCGCAGAGCACAGGCGTGTGGACCGAGGTAAAGCTTCCCGAACTGACCGCCCAGGCTCTCGAATCCGTTGACGTCACGATCTCTTCCGGGCACACGATTCTGCTGACGGTGATGACCGCCGGGAAGACAGCGACCGGAGAGATGGCTGTCAGCACCGATGGCGGAACCACCTGGCGCACCCACCTTGACCCGCGGTGGGACGGGCACGCCTGCACGTTCGGCAGCGAACTAGCGACGGCGCCGCCACAAACATTCTGGCTGCTGTGCGATGGCAACGGAGCCGCAGGAAGCAGCCCCAAAGGGCTGCTCCGGACCACGGACGCTGGAGCCACCTGGCACACGGTCTCCGCCGTGACAAGCCTCATACACACGCCGCCTGCCGGATCGATCCCGCTGGCTGAGCCTAGTGCCCTGGCCGCCGGCTCCTCCAATCGACTCTGGCTCTCGGTCACAAACGGACTCGCCGAGACCGACGACGGGGGCAAGACCTGGACCAATGTCCCCACGGTGTTCAACGTCGGGGGCTGGTCTACAACGCTCTCCGTTCTAAACGCGACCCACGCCTGGCTGCTTGCCCCAGGGGCTGGCTTATGGTCGACAACCGACGGCGAGCACTGGGAGCCGATCGGGCCCCTACACACGCACTAGCCGGCGACACCCCACACATACGCTGCGCGACGATTGCATGGTGCGCTTGCGTTGTCCGCGCAAAACGAGACCCTCGGACTCCGCGCTGAGATGAGCGTCGGCTCACGAAAGGAGACAGCGCGGCTGGTCCCTCCAATGCGGCCCCCGCACGACCGTGATAGGTGATGGAATGCGTCCCATAACTGACGACGCCGACGCTACTCCCGCCCCACCTGATCCCGACGACCACGTCGCCCGCCTACAGGCGCAGATCGACGCCGCCAAAGCCCGCCGTGCGGGCTACCGCGCGCAGGCCGCCGAGACGGTCGCCCAAGGGGGGCCCGTGCGTCCGACCGACGAGGAGCTGGGGATCATCAAGACCAACGATACGGTTGGCAGGATCGCCGCTGAGGCGAGTCAGGAGATCCGGAGCAGGCTGAGCCGCGTGACGTCGCGGTTCGGGCGGCGCCGGAAGAAGTAGGGCGGACGGTCGCCGACAGGGGGCCTCGTCCCGGCCCGGCGCTAGGACTAGCGCGGTGCAGCAATCCGCGCAATCCAAGTCTTTCGCTCCGGTGAACGTGATGCGCGCCCGTGAAGGAAAGCGAGACTCAGGCCGCGAGGTGATCGGCGAGGCTATCCGGCGGGCTGGTCGAGAACAGCGTGGGTGCCGACGCGCAGCCAAACGATGTGCGGCTCGCCGGGTCGCACTTGCGGTCCATAGCGGAATGTCGCGCGACCGTCTGGTGCGAAGGTGAGCTCCCACAGGTCATCGGTGCCTTGCACTCGTTTGATCCGCAGTCCCGCTGGAAACCGGGGCGGTGAGTGCTGCAGCGCCGCGACGAACTCGTCGCGTGCGGCAAGGAACGCGCGGCGTTGCTCGAGCGGCAGCTTGCGAAGTTCGCGAAGCACACGTGCCGACGCTTCGTAGGTCGGCGACACCCGCTGGGCTACTCGTCAGCCGGGTCGTCGACCGCGACGCCCAGGACCGCCTCGTCCATCTCGGCGGCTGACCCGAAGAACACGCTCTCACCAGTGCGCTCGGCGTATTGGACCTTCTCGGCCGGCGTGAGCTTGCGCACCAGAGCACCGTCCGGAGTGCTCTCGAGCATCACCAAAGGCTCGTGCTCGAGGTCCGCGCGTACAAGCAGCTCCTCGGGAAGCCGAGACGCGTGCACGATCATTGGGGAAAGAACGGTCGCCATACCGTCGTTCATTGTGGCACCACCGCGGGCTGTCACCAACGCATCGTCCGGCCCCGCCCACCAGACCGTCTCTCTTGCCTGCCGCGCAAAGCGAGAGCGGTCGGGGTAGAGCCAAGAGGCGCGTCGTGATGCTTGGCAAAGCGGGACGGGCGAGCGCGCGTCACGTGGCAAAGCAGCAGCGGCGGATAGGTCGGTCACGAGCGCGTTCAGATGCGCAATTGATCAATTAGGAATCACGCGAGTTCTGTAAACCAAGGCGGAAGATGAAGCGAGCAGCACTCGCAGTCATCTCAGCGCTGTTCGCTGGCCTCCTCAGCTTGGGTAACGCATTAGCCAAGGCGCCCGAATCGTGCCACGGCGATCTCATTCGGGTCCATCTCGGCTCGTTCGGCGGGGCGGGAGGGCAGGACGGACAAGCGGTGGTCTTTACGAACAGAGCACACAGCACATGCGCAGTCTCGGGCTTCCCTAAGTTCTCCGCATTCACAGCCGCTGGGAGCAGGGTTCCCGTGCGGTTCGTTACGCACACTTACCTTGGGGGACACCCTGTGAAGGTCGTCCGGATCGACCCCGGCAAGTCGGCGTCGATCCTCTACGACTGGCAGGATGCACCATCGACGAAGACTGGTGGCGGATGCGTCGAAGTCGTCAAGATCACCGTGGGCTTGCGACGTGAGCTCGGGGGCGGAGGCAGCTGGACGCTTCGCACCCGTGATGATGTATGCCAGGGAATGATTAACGTGTTGCCCTTCACAGCGGGGAGCGACCCCAGCGGCTTTGGCTCCTGACGGAGTAGAGCCGCTTCAGGGTGGCATTCGGAACATGTCGCGGCTGGGGCTGGGCGACGGCCAGCGAGGACCATTGCTGCTCTGCGACGGTTCCGCAAGCCGCGCAACTCAGGTCGCCCGATCCGCCGGTCGAGATACCCGCGCCAAGGAGGGATGCGGGTCTCGGCTCTGCTGTCTGCTGCGTGGTAACACGGTCGTCTTAGTGGGTGGACGAGACTAAGGTGGTCCGGCAGCGTGGTTGCGGCGTATTCGGTGTGCTGTTTGTGAGTGATCACGGTCCCGGCGTTGGCCTGCCGGCGTCACGACGAGTTCGTGGGTCGAGCCGTTCTCGCTTGGCTTGCAGCTAGTCGAGCAAGCCAAGGTCCCTCAGGAAGTCACGGTTAGACTGGCCGATCTCGATCAGGTGCCCGTCCGGATCGCGCAGGTAGCAACGCAGCTCGACGCCGTGGTCAACTGGCGGGGTCAAGAACTGTGCTCCCTTGGCGCTCCAGTCGTCGTAGACCGCTTGGATGTCGGCGACACGGATGTTCAGGAAGCTGCTTGTCGTGTCGGGATCGGGTGCCGTCAGCGTCACGGCCGGCTTGTCCTCGGTTGGGCCACCGCCTGTGTTGATGATGATCCAGCTGTTCGCGAGCGCGACGACCGCGGGGCTGTCGGAGACGACCTCGCCGCCGAGGACATTTGCGTAGAAGTCTCGTGAGCGAGCGATGTCCTCCGAGACGATGAAGTGGGTGAGCACGATGCCCGTTTCGGGGGCAGGGAACGGCGCCATATCAGTTCTCCCTTACCGCTGAGGGCGGTGCCACGCAAACCGTGTTGGAAGCGTGGCGACCTCAGCGATGGGTAGGTTCGTTGCGTATCTGGAACCAGTCGGTCAGCTGTTACACGACTGTCTTTGAGGTGATGAAGCGGTGGATCGCTTCGTTAGCGTTGTCCTGAAACGACGAGTCGGCCAGGTCGGGGTAGATGTTCGTTTGGTCGACGATGGGCCCCTTCATCTTTCCGGCCGCGCTGGCGTAGAACTTGCCGCTGAACAGGGTCGGGTCGGTGGCACCGTCCACGAGTCGCTTTGCGCCCACGTCCAGGCTGTGGGAGATGCCCAAGTGAGGCATGACGTGCTTGGCCGCGAAACGGAACGGCAACGCGAGGTCATCGGGTGCGTGCGTGCCGGTGGTGTTGCCGGGGCTCATGGTGACGAATCGGCGGTCGGGGTATCGGCGGGCCACGTAGGCCATCCAGAGGGCTCCGAGCAACTTGGCCTGCCCATAGGCCAAATTGACGTCAGGTTTGGTGCCGGCGAAAAAGCTGCCGTCGATGACCGTGGCGAGCTCGTCGGCGGACTTTGAGGCAAACGACGGCCGTTTGAACCCCATCTTCGGAAGTCCCCTGGCTGCTTCACTTCCGGCGAAGACCGCCACCTCGCCAAGCCGGTCCTCGGCCAGGAGCGTCTCGAGCAGGACAACATGGCCGAGGACGTTCTGAGCAAACATGTAAGTGACCCCGTCGGCGGTCAAGGCCATCGGCGTCTTGCCGCCCATCCCACCGGCGTTCATGACCACCACATCAACCGTTCCGTCAACGCCCGCCAGGCCGGCGCGAACCGAGTCCGGATCAGAAACGTCCATGACCGCGATGTCGAAGATCCGCCGGCCGGTCTCCGCTTCAAGCTCGGTCCTCGCCGCTATCGCCTTGTCTCGGTTCCGGCACGCCAGATAGATGTTGGCGATCTCGGGACGTAGTGCCAGTTGCCGGGCAATGTCCTTGCCGAGCCCGGCGTTGGCGCCCGTGACCAACGCGGTCTTTCCTGTGGTTGTGCTCATCAGAATTGCCTCTCGTCTTTCGTAGGTCCGGCCAGGGTCGGCTGAATGGTGTTGCTCAGGCCGCCGGGCAACTGCGAGAGCTAGGCCCTGCTTGGCCTGGCCCACGAGAGCGGCTTCCTGAGATTTCGTCGGCAGCAGCCCTGGGAAGTGGCTTGCATGATTGGAATTACTAATCCACTCTGGCAGATGTCGTCTGGATTGTCAAAGCCATTCGTATCGCTATACTTCTGCAGATGTCTTCAGCGAGTTCTGATCGGCCGCGGTTGACGCCCAAGGGCGAGGCGACGCGCGCGCGGATCGTTGACGCGGCGGCTCAGTTGATCTTTCAGCAGGGCGTTGCCGGCACGACGATCGAGGAAGTGCGCGATGGCGCGCACGTGAGCAGCTCGCAGCTTTACCACTACTTCGACGACAAGCCGGCGCTGGTCCGCGCCGTCATCGAGCGCCAGGCCGACAGAGCGATCGGCACGCAGGAGCAGTTTGACCTCAGCACGCTCGAGGGCCTACGGGAGTGGCGCCACTTTGTGGTCGATCACGCCCGCGACACGGGCGGGCTCGGTGGTTGTCCGGTCGGCTCGCTCGGTTCCGCGCTCGCCGAGACCGAGCCCGAGGCCAGGGCGATGGTTGCCGTGTCGTTCAAACGCTGGGAGGCCAGCATCATGGCTGGTTTTCTGCGCATGCACGCCATGGGCCGACTTGCACCGGAGGCTGATCCGCGCCAGCTCGCGCTGGCCACGCTTGCCGCGCTTCAGGGCGGTCTGCTGCTCGCTCAGGTCCAGCGTGACCCAGAGCCGCTCGCGGCCGCGCTCGACGCGATGCTCATGCTCATCGGCACGCTCAGCCGCACCACGAGCACTTCGCTCAACAGCTGAGCTAACGGACCGGCGTCAGTCGGTGCGCGGTGCGTACCAGCACGACCCAGCGGGCGATCGAAGTTCTGGGTGCACCGCGTCGCGGTGACCACCGTCGTGGTGGGCGCAGCCCGCACCAACTCCCAGAACACACACGATCTTGGCGCGGCCTGCCAACCTCGCCGGGCGTACCCGAAGGCGACCCGCGCGGAGCCGGCGATCAGGCCGTCGCGGCCGCCCCCTGCGAAGGAGAAGAACGTCATGACACACCGCCGGTATTGGATTACCTGGGCCAGTCCTGTTACAGTCGGCGCCAGCAAGAGTGGATTGTTTGTTCCAACTACTTAAAGGGATGTCGACAATGGATCTGCAAGACAAGCGGGCTTTGATTACCGGCGGCACGTCCGGAATAGGGATCGCAACCGCATATTCGATGGCCGACAATGGCGCGACGGTGATCATCACCGGCCGCGATGAGACCCGCGGTGTGAGCGCTGTAGAGGGGATCCAGGCCAAAGGAGGCGATGCGGAGTTCATCGCCGCTGATTTCTCGGAGATGTCCGAGGTGAGACGCGTCGCCGACGCGGCAGGGGAGATCGACGTCCTGGTCAACTGCGCCGGCGTTGCCGTCCGGGCGTCGACGGCTGACACCGACGAGCCGGCGTTCGACGTTACGTTCCAGATCAACGTCAAGGCGCCGTTCTTCCTCGTCGCTGCGCTCGCCCCGAAGATCGCCGCCCGCGGCGGCGGATCGATCATCAACGTCTCCACGATGGTGGCGAGCTACGGGCAGCCAGGCTTGGTTGCCTACGGCGCCTCGCGCGCCGCGATCGAGCTGCTCACCATTGTGCCGAATACGGGCCGCAGAACGTCCGCGTCAACGCGGTCGCTCCCGGTCCGACGTTGACGCCGTCGGTGGAGCCGATGTTGGCGATGGCCCAAGAGTTTGCCAAGACACTTCCACTCGGCCGTCTCGCGAAAGTGCACGAGCTGTCCGGCGTCATCACGTTCCTCGCGAGCCCCGCGGCCGGCTACATCAACGGCGCGACCATCCACGTCGACGGCGGCCGCACCGCGATCTGAGAGCAGGCGAGATGGTCCCGGTCACCACCCCCCGGCAACGTCGGGCACGAAGCCGGCCAGCTTTGCGGCCGCGGCGTCCTGATTCCGGAGGGCCGAGCTATGGCTAGGACAACACCTGCACCCGCTTAGCACGAGCACGGGCATCCGAACATCGTTCTCGCAACATCGCGACCTGAAACCGGTCGCGGCATCGAAGTGTGAAGGCCCAAATTGTTGATGCAAACCAACTAATGAGGAGTATCCAAATGAGCGCATACCTAATTGTCGAATTCACCGTCAGGGACCCGGATGTTTATCGTGAGAAATACGCCGCCAACGCCGGGGGGACGGCCAAGGAGTACGGAGGCGAGGCTCTCGCCGCCGGTAACTGGGAGATCCTGCACGGCGATGGCTCGCTCACTTCAGGGGCACTCATGCGGTTTCCCGACCGTGAGTCGGTCATCAAGTGGTACAACTCGCCCGAATACCAGCAGCTGATCGATGTCCGAAGTGTCGCGATGGATGCCCGCTTCAGCTTGCTCGACGGCCTCCCTAGCTGATCGAGGTGGCTCCAGATTCCGCCTCCTCACCGTCGGCCGGAGCCACCTCCGCTGTAAGTGTGGGAGTGGTCGCACCACCCGCAAACAGATTCCACTGCGGCGCGGCGCGAAAGTCCACAAGCTTCCGACCTCATCACGTTCCTGGCGACCCCGTCGGCCGGCTACACCAACGACGCGATCATCCCCGTCGACGGCGGCCGCCCGGCGATCTGACACGGGAGGAGATGATCCTCATCACCAGTTCCGCCAGCGTCGCCGGCCACTCGGCTGCCGGCTCACGATCCTGCTCGCTCTCAACCCGGACAAGGTCCCCGGGTTGCGAGCCGGTGCGGAGATCGCAGCCCTGACCGGAGCCGGCGAGCTGCCGTTAGACATCAACGAGCGCGCGCTTCTGGCGCACAGTGCGCCGATCCACGAACGCACCGAGGCCGGCGACCTGCCGGGCCGCACCGTCCTGATTCCGGAGGGCTGAGCTATGGCTACGACAACACCTTGGCCCCCCGAGCACGAACACGGGCACCCGAACATCGTTCTCGCAACGCTGGCGTTGGCCAACGTCTGGGCGTGCTCGATCTGTTCATTGTCAACGTCGCGTTGCGCACCATCGGGTCGCACCTTCACCATTCCCTGTCTGATGTGGCGTGGGTGCTGAACGCGTACGCCCTGTTCTTCGGAGCACTACTCATACCCGCCGGACGGTTCAGCGACAAAATCGGGCGCAAGGCCGTATTCATCTTCGGCTTGGCCATCTTCACGATCGCCAGCCTTGCCTGTGCAGTCAGCCCCAACCTGTGGATGCTGATCGCGTTCCGCTGCGTTCAAGCGATCGGCGCGGCCATGCTGATCCCGTCAAGTCTCGGGCTTGTCCTGACCACCATGCCGCCCGCTCGCGTGAAGAGCAGTGTGCGGCTCTGGGCTGTGAGCGGCGCGGCCGCGGGGGCGATCGGTCCGGTCCTCGGCGGCCTCCTCACCGCGCTGAGCTGGCGGTGGATCTTCCTCATTAACCTGCCGATCGGAATCGCGGCGATGGTCGTCACCTTGAACGTGATTCCGCACACCCCGCACGATTTCTCCACCAAGATGCCGGACCTGATCGGAAGCGCGATGGTGATCCTCACCATCGGAGCTGTCTCCTTCGGTCTGCTCAACGGTCACACCTGGGGCTGGGGCAACGGGCGCATCATCGCCAGCTGGGTCGTTGCTGTCGTCTCCGCGGTCGGATTCGTGATCAGCACGCGCCGAGCGGCCGTGCCGGTGATCGAGCCGCAGCTGTTCAAAAGCCGCGTGTTCACCGCAGCGAACGTCTCAGTCGTGATCGCCGCGACGATCTTCGGGATGCAGCTACTCGGGCTCAGCCTGTTCCTCCAGCAGGCCTGGCACTGGTCAACGACCGACACCGGACTGGCGATCGCACCCGCACCGGTGGCGATCGTGATGTCGTCGTTCCTTACGCAGAAACTCAACGAATTATTTTGCAGGGATATACGTGGTCATTCGTGCCCATGAGTGCCCAGGCGTGATCACCGTGGACCTGGATCGCACCCAGGAGGTCGCCGGTTCGATCCCGGCTAGCTCCACTCTCAACCGTCCGGGGGGCGCAGAACCCAGGCAGCTTCGGCGATGACTCGTGGTTTGTCGCCGGAGAGGTTGATCACACAGTTGGAGATCACGACATCGACCGTGTCAGCGGGTAGCGGGTCCTCTTCGATGTGGCCGCGCAGCCACTGCACGTTCTTGGCGCAGGCTTTGCCCTGGTTCTCGAGCGCCAGGGCGAGCATCTCATCGGTCATGTCAAGGTCGTATGCGAGGCCGGTCTCGCCGACGCGTTTGGCTGAGAGCAGGACGTCGATGCCCCCTCCGGATCCGAGGTCGAGCACGGTCTCGCCTTCGTGCAGTTCGGCGACGGCAGTTGGGTTGCCACAGCCGAGTGATGCGAGCGCGGCGGTGTCGGGGGTCCGCTCGCGGTCAGCCATCGCGTAGAGGGCTGCGCCGAAGACTTCGCTGCCGCCGTCGAAGGTGTCGCTTGGTGCGCAGCAACCGGCGCCGGCGTCGGTGGTCGTTAACTGGAGTGCGGCCGCGTGACGCTCGCGGACCTGGCGCGGTACAGATCGACGCTCGTCTATATACAGAGATACCGATTCAACTGATGTTTGTCAATGCAATACTTGCGGGGTGAGCACTACCACCCGCACACCCTCTGAGAGCCACGAGCCGCCCGTCATCGAGCGCCTCTCGCTCCTTGACCGCTTCCTGCCGGTCTGGATCCTTGCCGCCATGGGCGTCGGCCTCGGCCTCGGAGCCCTCATCCCTCGGCTCAACCACGGGCTGAGCTCTGTGCAGATCACGGGCACTGGCACATCGCTACCGATCGCGATCGGGTTGTTGCTGATGATGTATCCCGTCCTCGCGCGCGTGCGTTATGAAGAACTCGGGCGACTGCGCGCGGAGCGCGGCCTGTTCGTCTCCTCGCTGGTCCTCAACTGGCTGATCGGACCGGCGCTGATGTTCACCCTCGCGTGGCTACTGCTCCCTAACGAGCCGACCTACCGCACTGGCCTGATCATCGTCGGGCTCGCCCGCTGTATAGCGATGGTGCTGATCTGGTCAGAGCTCGCGTGCGCCGACCGCGACGCAACCGCGATCCTCGTCGCGATCAACTCCATCTTCCAAATAGTCGCCTACAGCCTCCTCGGCTACTTCTACATCACGCTGCTGCCCAAATGGCTGGGCCTGCACTCCGAGGGATTCCGCATCGGCCTCTGGCCCGTCGCACGAACCGTCCTCATCTTCCTCGGGATCCCTTTGCTCGCCGGCTTCCTCACCCGCCGCGCCGGCCTAGCAACCAAGGGACGCGATTGGTATGAACAGCGGTTCCTACCGCGGATCGGACCAGTGGCGCTCTACGGCCTGCTGTTCACGATCGTGGTTCTCTTCGCAATCCAGGGCCACCAGATCACCCACCACCCGCTCGACGTCGTCCGAATCGCGCTGCCGCTGCTGGCCTACTTCGCGATCATGTTCACGGTCAGCTTCGCCTGGGGGCGCATCCTGGGCCTCGGCTACGAACGCACAGCAACCCTCGCGTTTACCGCCGCGGGCAACAACTTCGAACTCGCAATCGCCGTCGCAATCGGCGTCTTCGGAGCCACCTCCGGAGAAGCACTCGCAGGCGTCGTCGGACCCCTCATCGAAGTGCCGGCCCTCGTCGCCCTCGTTTACGTCTCACTCTGGCTACGACGCACCTTCCCCTCCGCCGCCGGTGGAGCATCTGCTGGCGGCAGCCTCGCGAGCGAGAGGTCCTGACATGGCGACCGTCCTCTTTGTCTGCCTCCAAGGCGCCGGACGCTCACAGATGAGTGCCGCCCTCTTTGAACGAGCCGCAGGCGGTAATCACGATGCGCTTTCTGCCGGCACGACACCCGCCGAGCGCGTCCACCCGGAAGTCATCGAAGTCATGCGGGAGGTCGCATCGACCTCTCCGACCGCAAAGCGACCGCAATCGCGATCAGCTGCGTTTGACCACAAACGCAGCCAGGTCCTCGATCACGAATGTCACGTTCTGGATGGCGTGAGCAAGGACAGTGATATCGCTGTCGTCGGGATTGCGAAGCGCGCCCCGATCTACGTGGCCGTTGATCTCTGCAAGCGCGTGCAACAGGGTTGTGTCGTCGTCGGTCATGGACGAACCCTATGCCGACGCCAGATGCGCTGCTTGTGTTCGGTTATGAGGATCGCCGCGATCGAGACACTAGTGACCAGGCGAAAGAGATCACTCCGTACGCAACCAGCAGGATGAAGCCGAGTAGCGACACGACCCACGCGATCTCAAGCACGATCAGAAACGCGCCATGTGCGTTGAACGCGAGCAGATCAGGACCTTGGGAGTCAGCGATGAGCCAAACAACCACGCAGAGGAGCGCAAGACCGATCCAGGTTCGACGGCTGATAGCCACGCGCGGACTCTACGCTCGGCATCTCCGAACGTGCGGAATCTTCTACAGAGATTTGATACTTGCCACAAACCAGCTCTGTCGCGGCTGGAGTTACGTTATTCCACTGTCTGGTTGGACGCCGCGCTGGGGATTGTGACGGTGACGGACAGGCCGCCCTCGTCGCGGGGATCCACGGCGACGCTGCCGCCGTGGATCGTCGCGATCGACGCGACGATGGCCAAGCCGAGCCCGTAGCCGTCATGGGAGGCGCGGTCGTTGAGGCGTTGGAACGGCTGAAGGATGCGATCGGTGTCGGCAGGGCTGATGACCGGCCCGGTGTTGGCCACGGTGATGCGGCTGTTCCCCGCCGTGGTCTGGGTGCTGATCCAGATGTCGCCGGTGGCGGTGTTGTACTCAACGGCGTTCTCAATGAGGTTTGCGACGAGGCGCTCGGCCAGCACCGGGTCGCCCGATACGGCGGCGGGCTGCAGTGAGGCGTGCACCCGCCGGTCACCTATCTCGGTGGAGTCGAGGACGTCCTCGGCGACTGTGGCCAGGTCGACCTCCTCGCGGACGGTGAGCCCGCGCTCGTTGCGTGCGAGGATGAGCAGCGCACTGATCAGATGCTCGGCGTGATCGACCGCGGTGCGAATGTCGGCGGCCATGCCGTTCAGGTCGGCCGGTGTGCTGTCGGGGTTACTCGCCACTACGTCGACCGTTGCGCGCATCACGGCAAGCGGAGTGCGCAGCTCGTGCGAGGCGTTGGCGATGAACCGCTTCTGGCCCTCGAAGGCGGCCTCGAGACGGGCCAGCATCGCGTCGAACGTTTCGGCAAGTTCACGGAGCTCGTCATGCGGACCGCCGAGCGCGACTCGCGCGGACAGGTTCTGCTCTGAGGCGGCGCGGGCAGCCGCTGTGATCCGGTGGACGGGGCGCAGCGCGCGCCCGGAGAGAACCCAGCCGAGGATCGCGGCCAGCACGATGACCACGGCAACGGTTGTGAGCGAGTACAGCAGCAGGTGCGAGAGCGTGAGCGAACGCTGGTGCTGCGCGCCCAGCTGCTGCAGCGCTGCGTTGCACTTCTGTTCGAAGGCGCTCTTGTGAGGCGCGGTCACGTGCGCGGACGGGCAATGCGCGGCGAAGCTCGCCAGGCCAGGCCGTTGGCGTTGCCCGGGCACGCCCACTCGCGCTACCAGGGTGTAACTGACCGCTACGACAATCGCCCCACATACGGCAAACAGGCCCGTGTTGAGCAGGGTCAGCCGTGCGCGGACGGTCAGCCGCGGGCGACGGTTCACATCCGGTACCCCTTGCCGACAACGGTTTCGATCAGCGGCGGGTCGCCCAGCTTGCGCCGCAGACGAGTCAGGGTCACCGAGATGACGTTGCTGAATGGATCGGCGTTCACGTCCCACACGCGCTCGAGCAGTTCCTCCGCACTGACCAGGACACCGTCTGCGGCCAGCAGCGTCTCCAGAACCCCGAACTCTTTGCGCGTCAGCGACAGCGGGCGGGCGCCACGAGTCGCGCGATGCCGCGCGCGATCCACGGTCAGGTCACCGCGACGCAGGACCGGCGACGCCGACGGCGCGCGGCGCGACAGCGCCCGCACACGAGCGACCAACTCAGCGAACACGAACGGCTTGCCGAGATAGTCGTCGGCCCCCAACTCCAGCCCGTCGACCCGATCATCGACATCAGCAGCAGCGGTCAGCATCAGGATCCGCGGGCCCGAGCCGGCCACCGCTCGGCAGACTCGATCACCATGGACCGCCGGCAGATCGCGGTCCAGCACGATCACGTCATATGTCGTCTGCGCGGCGGCGCCCAGCGCTGCTGCGCCGTCGTAGACCGCGTCGACGGCCATCCCGGCCTGGCGCAGCCCCTGAACGATGCGGCCGGCAAGCGTCGCATGATCCTCAACCACGAGCACTCGCATGCGTCCAGTATCCACGGAACGGCGTGACATCCCCCCAACATCGCCGGTAGCGGTCATGAAGCGCCAGCGCTCCGCAAGCCGACCTCTCCGTAACGCAGTTACCGCTTTGCAACCGTTGAGCGGGCATCCTGAAGCTGGCCCACCAGACGGCCGCAGGAGCCGCTCGACCTCATCGGACGGAATCACCAGGCCGGTGTTGGGCTACCGGGTTCCGGCCAGAGCCCGGCAGGCCGCAATCGCTCACGCACAGTGCATGCGCACGCACGGCGTTCCCAACTATCCCGATCCGATCTTCAGCGGAAACGGCATGGCTCAGAGGAGCGGAGGGCCCGGGACGAACCCGCGATCGCCGGCATTCCAACAGGCCCAGACGGCGTGCTCACACGCATGACCGGGGGTCGGCCCTGACCCATGGCGAGGTTGGGGCGCATGGTCGGGTGGCGAGGCGTCTACCGATCTCCAGCATTCTAAGCTTGGTTCGTGTTCACGAGTCGCAGGCGTCTCTGACGTGAGTTTTGAGAGTCGGCGCAGGCGCCCCGTGCGCTCCGACGCGAGGGGTCTGCCGGCGAGTGGGCAGGTCCCTGTGCTCGGGCGCTTCTTTCCTGCGCCCGTTGCCGCCAAGGTCCCAGAGATCATCCTCGCCTTCTGGGTCGCGAAGATCCTGACGACCGCAGGCGGGGAGGTCACCTCCGACTACCTGAAGAAGTACGGCAACTTCAAGGGCGGCGGCGTCGAGGTCACGCTGTTTGTCGTCGGGCTCCTCCTGCAGTTCGGGACCCGCCGGTACCGGGCCTTCGCGTATTGGTTTCTGGCCTACGCGATCGCCATTGCCGGCACCGGAATCTCCGACTTCCTGCATCTCGATGTCCACATCCCCTACCTGGGGACGACGGTCCTGTGGTCGGTCATCCTCGCCGCCGTGTTCTGGGCCTGGTATCGCAGCGAGGGGACGCTGTCGATCCACAGCATCACGACGCAGCGACGCGAAGCCTTCTACTGGGCGACGGTGTTCGTGACCTTCGCGCTCGGCACCGCGTCCGGGGATTTCACGGCAGCCTCGCTGGGCATGGGCTACCTGCCGTCCGGAATCTTCTTCCTCGCCGTCTTCCTGGTGCCGGCAGTGGCCTGGTGGCGATACGGCATGAATAGCATCCTGGCGTTCTGGTTTGCCTATGTCGTCACGCGGCCGCTCGGGGCGTCGTTCTCCGACTGGATCAGCAAACCCTCGTACCTCACCGGCATCGACTTTGGCAACGGCCGAACTGCGGTGATCTTCGCCGTCGTCACAGTTCTCCTGGTGTCCTACCTGGCGATAGCTCGCCCCGACGTCCGGCGACCGTTCACGTCTGACGCCGAGGACAGGCGCGCGCCAAGCCGCGCGCCAAGCTACCACATCGATAGGCCGGGCTTCGAGGTCGAGTAGGTCCGCCGCGGCGTTAGATTGCAACCTCCCGCTCCAGGTCCCAAGCAAACTCGAAAGGACATCGCTGATGACTCCCACTCCGACGCGCGCCGACAGGTTCTCGTTTGGTCTTTGGACGGTCGGCTATAACGGCACTGACCCGTTCGGCGGCCCGACCCGGCCGCCGTTGGATGTCGTGCATGTGGTGGAGATGCTGGCGGAAATCGGCGCCTACGGTCTTACGTTTCATGACGACGATCTGTTCGCGTTCGGCTCCAGCGACCCCGAGCGCGCAAAGCAGATCGACCGCTTGAAGACAGCGCTGGCCGAAACCGGGGTGATCATTCCGATGGTCACGACGAACCTGTTCTCCGCACCTGTTTTCAAGGATGGTGGTTTCACCTCTAACGATCGCTCGGTGCGGCGTTTCGCGCTGCGCAAGGTGTTGCGCCAGATCGATCTGGCCGCTGAGCTCGACGCAAAGACGTTTGTGATGTGGGGCGGGCGTGAGGGCGCCGAGTATGACCATGGCAAGGACATCCGTGCTGCGATCGCCCGCTACCGCGAAGCGGTGAACCTGCTTGCCGAGTATGTGACCGACAAGGGCTATGACCTGCGGTTCGCGATCGAACCGAAGCCGAACGAGCCGCGTGGTGACATTCTGCTGCCGACGGTCGGGCATGCGCTGGCGTTCATCGAGACCCTGGAGCGCCCTGAGCTGTTCGGCTTGAACCCCGAGTTCGGGCATGAGCAGATGACGGGCCTGAACTTCGTCGCCGCGATCCAGCAGGCGCTGGAGCGAGGCAAGCTGTTTCACATCGATCTGAACGGTCAGCGTGGGATCAAGTTCGATCAGGATCTGGTGTTCGGTCACGCCGACCTTTACCAGGCGTTCGCGCTCGTTGATCTGCTCGAGTTCGGCGGCCCGGATGGCGGTGAGGCGTACGCGGGGCCGCGTCACTTCGATTACAAGCCGTCGCGTACCGAGGACGAGACTGGGGTTTGGGACTCGGCCAGGGCGAACATGACCAACTACCTGCTGCTGAAGGAGCGCGCGGCTGCGTTCCGCGCAGACCCGGAAGTGCAGGAGGCGTTCGATGCCGCCAAGGTCGATGAGCTGCGTACGCCGACGCTCGCCGACGGCGAGGGCTATGACCAGTTACTGGCCGACCGCTCGGCCTGGGAGGACTTCGACGCGAAATCCCACTTCGGCGCCAAGGGTTACGGCTTCGTCCGATTGCAGCAACTCGCAACCCTGCACCTGCTCGGGGCTCGCTGAGCAGCGGGCCTACCGAGCCACGGACGATCGTATGACGCTCGTTGCCGGGGTCGACTCCTCGACCCAGAGCTGCAAGGTGGCGATTCGCGAGCTGTCGACCGGAGCGGTGGTGCGCTCCGGGCGCGCGCCGCATCCCGATGGGACCGAGGTCGATCCACAGGCCTGGTGGAGCGCGCTGCAGGAGGCGCTCGCGGCTGCGGGCGGGCTGGATGACATCGCGGCGATTTCGGTTGCCGGCCAGCAACACGGCATGGTTGCGCTCGACGCCGCTGGCCGCGTGGTCCGCCCGGCGCTGCTGTGGAACGACACACGCAGCGCCGCCGCCGCCGCGGCGTTGACCGACGAGGTCGGTGCTGCGGACTTCGCCCGCCGAACCGGCTCGGTTCCGGTCGCATCGTTCACGCTTGCCAAGCTGCGCTGGCTGCGGGACAACGAACCGAGTAACGCCGCCCGGCTCGCCGCCGTGGCGCTCCCGCATGACTGGCTCACCTGGCGTCTGCTCGGCTACGGGCCGGACGGCGAGTCGCCGCTCGGCCCGGACCTGGACGCGCTCGTCACCGACCGTTCCGACGCCTCCGGCACCGCGTACTTCTCGCCCGCGACCGATGAGTACGACCTCGACCTGTTGGCGCGCGGCCTGGGGCGCAACGACGTCGTGCTGCCGCGCGTACTGCGTCCGCACGAAGCCGCCGGTCGTACGCCGGCGGGTGTCGTCGTCGGCGCCGGCGCCGGTGACAACGCCGGCGCCGCGCTGGGGCTCGGCGCCGGCCCGGGCGACGTTGTGATCTCGATCGGCACCAGCGGCACGGTCTTCGCCGTGAGCGACGAACCCACTGTGGACGTCAGCGGAGCCGTCGCCGGGTTCGCGGACGCCTCCGGAGGCTTCCTGCCGCTGATCGCGACGCTCAACGCGGCGCGCGTGCTGGTGTCGACCGCCAAGCTGCTCGGGGTCGACTTGGACGCGCTCGCCGAACTCGCGCTCAACGCGCAGCCGGGGTCGGGCGGTGTCGTGCTTGTCCCCTACTTCGAGGGTGAACGCACGCCGAATCTGCCGGACGCAAAGGCTTCTCTGCACGGACTCACTAACGCCTCGACCACGCGAGAGAACCTCGCCCGGGCCGCCCACGAGGGCATGCTCAGCGGGCTCAGCGCCGGCCTCGACGCGCTCCACGCAGCCGGAGTGCGCGAGCGGAGATTGCTGCTGATAGGCGGCGCCGCGGACAGCCCGGCGGTGCAGACCATCGCCGCACAGGTGTTCGACGCGCCGGTGGTCGTGCCGGTCGCGGTTGAGTATGTCGCCGAGGGCGCCGCTGTCCAGGCTGCATGGGTGCTGACCGGCGAGCGCCCGCACTGGCAGGTCGACCTGATCGCCACGCCCCTGCCCGACCACCGGCCCGAGATCACCGAGCAGTACGCACGCTACGCCCCGGCTATCGTCATCTGAGTGGGGCACCCACCGGATGACATCCGCCACGACATCGAGACCCGCGCCGACTGCGAGCGGCTGGTGCGCAGGTTCTACGGCCGCGCGCTGACCGACCCGATCATCGGTTGGCTGTTCACCGACGTGGCGAAGCTCGACCTCGAGGCTCACGTCCCGCGGATCACGAACTTCTGGGAGACGATCCTGCTGGACGCGCACAGCTACGGTGGCGGCGCTTTCCGCCCGCACCTCGAGCTGAACTCGAAGACGCCGCTCAAGCGCGGGCACTTCGACCGCTGGCTCCACCTCTGGGGCCAGAGCGTCGACGAGCTGTTCGCCGGGGAGCACGCGGAACTCGCGAAGGCGCACGCGACCCGTGTCGGGGCTGCTTTCGAGGCGCGCCTACGCGCCTTCGACTCTGGCGGAGACGAGCTGCCCCCAGGCGGACACGAGCTGCCGTTGATCTCCTAACACGCCGCCCTTGATCTCATGACTCTGTTCCACACCGCAAGCGAGAAGCTGCCGGCCAGCCTGCCCGTGAGGTTGCTGCGCTGGTGGATCCCCGCGAGCCTGTGCCTGATCGGCGTCGTGCTGCTGATCGCCGACGACTTCGACACCTTCGGCGTGTCCGCGTTCGCGGCCTTCGCCGGTGCGGGCAGCTCGACCTGGCTTATCAACTTCCTCTGGCGCCTGGGCGTGAGCGGCGATGACGAGCGCGACCTCGAGGCCACAGACCGCGCGTACCTCGCGAAACACGGCCGCTGGCCCGACGACACGCCCCCCGGTTAATCTGCGCGGGCGATGACCGACGCGACACCCGAGGTTCGCGAGCGCCTGCTGAAGGCGTGGCGTGGCGAGATCGAGGCCGGCGGCATGTACGAGCTGATCGCGCAGCGCCTGCCCGAGCGTGAGGGCGAGATCATGCGCAAGATGGCGCAGGCCGAGTCGCGCCACCGTGAGCGGCTCGAGGCTCGCATGCGTGAGCTCGGCGTCGAGGTCCCCTCACCCGACAGCGTCAAGCTGTCGGTCTGGGCGCGACTGCAGGCACGGATCGCTCCCGTCGACAGACTGCTCGCCGCGCGCGAGGCGGCGGAGGACGAGGAGGTCGACGATCTCTACAAGCACTCGACCGGCGACGCCACGACCGACCAGCTGCTGCACGACATCCGCAAGGAGGAGCGCTCGCACTCGATGGCCGTTGGCGAGATGCGCTCGGGCGAAAGCGACGCGACGTCGGCGCCTCCTACGCTTAGCGCCAACCAGCAGCGCGCCAAGACCCGCCTCGAAAAGATCATGGGCCGCGAGAAGTGGCATCAGACCAGCGGTGGGTGGATCAGCGGCGCGATCTACGGCGCCAACGATGGCCTCGCGTCGGTGTTCGGGATCGTGGCGGGCGTCTCCGGTGCGACCGGCGGCTCGAGCTTCGTGCTGACCGCCGGCGCCGCCGGCGCGATCGCCTCGGCGCTGTCGATGGCGACTGGCGCCTTCCTGGCCGAGCGCGCCGAGACAGAGGTCGCGGAGGCCAACCTCGCCCGCGAACGCGCCGAGATCGAGCAGCACCCGGAGGAGGAGAAGGAGGAGTTGTCGCTCTTCTACCAGCTGAAGGGGGTCGACGAGGAGACCGCCGACACGATGGCCGAGCAGATCGCGCGCCAGCCCGAGGCGTTCCTGCAGGCGCTCGCGATGGAGGAGTTCGGCGGCGCCGGGGGCGACGGCGCCGACGCCAAGCAGGCGGCGATCGCCGCCGGGATCTCCACGGGCCTCGGGGCGATGATCCCGGTGATCCCGTTCATTTTCGTGCACGGTGCGATCGCGATCGCGATCTCAGCGAGCGTGTCGATCATCGCCCACTTCCTGGTCGGGGCCGCGAAGTCCCTGGTGACGCTGCGCACCTGGTGGGCCGCCGGCTTCGAGATGACGCTCGCCGGCATCATCGTCGGCAGCGTGACCTTCCTGATCGGGCTGGCCCTACCGACCTAGCAGTTCCGAGACCGCACTGGCGAGCTGTTCGAACCGCCGTTCGAGCGCATCGAGCCGCGCGGCGAGCTCCTCTTCGCCCGCCCCCGCTTCCACCTCGCGCGGAGAGCTGTCTGCGCCGGCGGGGCTTCGCTTTTGCCCCGCCGGCGGCGCCACGGCAGGCGCGCCGCGGTCTGTCTCGGGCGTCACAGCGACCTCGCCGCCGAGCAGCTGCACGAACCGCTCCTCCTTCTGGCCAGCCCGGCGCTCGAGTCGAGCCGCGTAGCCGCGCTCGATCAGCTGGTCCACGACCTGCTCGACGGCCGCGAGTGAGGGCCAGTCGACCACGCGGTCGCTGCGGGTCCTGAGCTCACCGGCGGTCTGCGAGCCGCGCAGCAGCAGGACCGCGAGCACCGCGAGCTGCTCCCGCCCGAGCCCCAGCGCCTCCTCGGCGAGGTGGCGGTACTTGGTCGCGCGGCTCGAGTGTCCGCTGGCCAGGCGAGCCAGGCCGTAGCGCGAGAGCCGCTGAGCCGCGTCGCGTACGGTCTCCTCGGTGTAGGCGACGACCGGGTCGCGGTTCGTCGACTGATTGCACGCGAGGCGCAGCGCGTTGAGGCTCAACGGATACTGATCCGGAGTCGTGAAGCGCTTCTCGATCAGGCACCCGAGCACGCGTTGCTCGGGGCCGGTGAGCGCGTCGAAGTGCATCGCCGCGAGGGTAATGCATGGGCATCCACCCGGTCCTCAATCGCGGCATGCCCCGTGCGCCCTGCATGCGCGCCACTAGCTCGGCATGCAAGGCATATGCACATATCTTTATATGCGCGACTCTAGGTGCTATGTTGGCGCCCCATGCCTGAGAGCGTCGCCTATGCAATCGGCCCGGAGCTCGGCTTCGACGAGCTCGTCGGCGCGCTGCGCGCCGTCGCCGAGCCCACGCGAGTGCGGCTCGTGGCGCTGCTCAGCCACGAGGAGCTGACGGTCACCGAGATCAGTCGCGTGATCGGGCAGAGCCAACCGCGCACGAGCCGTCACCTGCGGCTGCTGGTCGATGCCGGTATCTTCGAGCGCGGGCCTGAGGGTGCCTACGTCTACTACCGCCTGGCCGAGGACAGCCCGGCTGCCGAGCTCGCCTACGGGGTCGCATCGCGCGCCGCCGCCACCGACACGACGATCGCCACGGACCTCGCGGCGCTTGCGCGCGTGCGCCAGGCGCGGATCGAGGCGGCTACCGCCTACCGCAATGCCCACGCCGACGAGCTCGAAGCGCTGAGCGGCATGTACGTGGGCGAGGCGGCCGTCGAGCGTGCGCTGCTGGACATGCTGGTCGGGGAGGGGCCGATCGGCCGCCTGCTCGACATCGGCACCGGCACCGGCCGGATCCTGGAGCTGCTCGCGCCACACACCGAGCACAGCGTCGGCCTCGATGTCGATCACGACATGCTGCAGCTCGCCCGTGCCGCACTCGGCGAGGCCCAGCTCTCCCGTGCCGCGGTCCGGCACGGCGACCTGCACCGCCCGCCGTTCGAGGCCGGCAGTTTCGACGTGGCCGTCATGCACCACGTGTTGCACCTGCTCGACGATCCCGCCGGGGCGGTCGTCGACGCGGCGCGGTTGCTGCGCCCCGGTGGACGCCTGCTGGTGGCGGACTTCGCAGGTCATGACCTCGAGCCGCTGCGCAGGCTGCACGGGCACCGCAGGCTCGGGATCGCCGACACGGAGATGCTCGCCTGGGCGCAGGCCGCCGGGCTCAAGGTGGAGAGCGAGCGCACGCTACCGCCGACGAGCCCGCAAGAGCAGCTCACCGTGAGCCTCTGGCTGCTACGAGCCGGCGCGCGCGGGACACGCCAGGCCGGGGGCCCAGGCTGATGGCCGCCGTCTTCTCGTTCGAGGTCTTCCCGCCCCGCACATCCGAAGGTGAGCTGCGGCTTTGGGATACGCTCGAGCGGCTCGCGCCCCTGGAGCCGAGGTTCGTCTCGGTGACCTGCGGCGCCGGCGGAAGCGCGACCGACGCGACGCTCGGCGTGATGCGCACGATCGCTGAGCGGACCTCCCTTCCGGTCGCAGGCCACCTGACCTGTGTCGGACGCTCGCGCGAGGAAACCGACGCGCACATCGCGCACTACTGGAACGCCGGTGTTCGCCACATGGTCGCGCTGCGCGGTGACGCGCCCGGGGACTCGGGACGCTTCGAGCCTCACCCCGACGGCTATGCGAACCCGGTCGAGCTCGTCGCCGCGATCCGCCGGCAGGGGCCGTTCGAGATCAGCGTCGCCACCTACCCCGAGCCGCACCCCGACTCGGTCTCCATGGTTCACGACTTGGCCGTGCTCGCGCGCAAGGCCGACGCCGGCGCCAGCCGTGCGATCACGCAGTTCTGCTTCGACACCGACCTGATCGTGAGCTTACGTGAGCGAATCGCCGGCGCGGGGATCGCGCTCAAGGTCGTGCCGGGCATCCTCCTGGCGACCGACTACGCGGCCGTCGCGCGGATGGCGACGCGCTGCGGCGCAAGCCTGCCGAGCTGGCTCGGCGAGCGCTTCACCGGGCTCGACGACGATCACCAGACGCGCAAACTTGTCGGCGCGATCGTCGCGGCCGAGCAGGTCGATCGCCTCCGTCGCGAGGGTTTCGAGGATTTCCACTTCTATACCCTCAATCAAGGCGACCTGGCGCCGGCTGTCTGCCGGCTGCTGGGCGTACGGCAGGTACCCGAACAGGCGGACGCAGCATGACGGACGAGCAATCACGCGAAGCACGGATCGAGGCGCTGAAGAAGGCGGCCGGCGAGCGGATCCTCGTCCTCGACGGAGCCTGGGGTGCTCAGATCCAGGAGCTGGGCCTGGGCGAGGCGGAGTTCCGCGGCGAGCGACTCGCCGATCACCCGCTAACACTGCGCGGCAACAACGACGTGCTCTGCATCACG
>Ga0307374_10004404_pt1 | contig 23454 bp, 18 predicted proteins | sample OX3MG_FD_202532 | JGI IMG/M metagenome (GOLD analysis project Ga0307374, IMG submission 202532) | Soil microbial communities from Risofladan, Vaasa, Finland - OX-3 | ecosystem: Environmental > Terrestrial > Soil > Coastal area > Acid sulfate soil | place: Finland: Risofladan, Vaasa | collected... | reverse complement strand
AGGCGTCCAGTGCCTCGGCGGGTATGCTCTGGGCGCTCTCCCGCCGCCACGAGTCCCTGACATCCGACGCGAGCTCAAGAAGCTTGGCCGAGATCAGGCCGACCATCTCGCGCTCGGCCGGCTCGGACAGCAGACGATCGAGCGCCTCCGAGAAGGCGCGGTCGAGCCGCCGCAGCCGGACCTGGGTCGCGAGAGTACGCATGTTCGTTGCTCCATCATACCGAACATGTGTTCTTAAGGTCAACTGGTCACCTCGCTGGTGCCGTGCTGCAACTTACCTGTAGAACTCCCGAGCAGACCCTCATACTCGGCCGCGCGCGTTATAGAACCCCTGGAGATCCCACTAAAGCTAGGGCGCGAAGATCCGGCAGAGGCTCGCCGCCAGCGCGTCCGCCTCGACGCCTGGGTGGATCAGGAAGTAGCCGACCGCATCGTTGACCGCCCCCGCCACCGCGCGCCCGAACACCTGCGGATCCTTGTCGGCGTAGAACTGATCGTGCAGCATCGCGTGCCGCACCTCCTCGGCGACCGCGTCCGCAAAGCGGCTCTGCAGCTCCTGCCGCACCTGGTCGACGCCCGCGCTCAGCCCCACCGACTCGACGATCAGCAGCCGCGCGACTGAAGAACGTTCAAAGCTTGACTGCACGAACTTCGTGATCCCTCGGCGCAATCGCTCGTGATGGTTGTGACCGCTAGCGGCCTCGGTCAGCACCTCATGAATGAGTGCGCCGCCCTCCTCGGCCAGCAGGTCGCGGAAGCAGTCCTCCTTTGACTTGAAGAACTCGTAGAACGCAGATTTCGAAGTCTTTGCCCGCGCCGCGATGTCGTCGACCGACGTGACGTTGTATCCCCGTGTGGCGAATAGATGAAGAGCAGCGTCCTCGACCCGCTTGCGACGCCGATCGACTCTTGCGTCCCTACGCTGCTGGGCCCCAGCGGGCGCGGCGACCGCCACGCTAGTCGCGCGCGAGAGCGCGCGAGATGACCAGGCGCTGAATCTCGGACGTGCCCTCGAACAGTGTGTAGATCTTCGCGTCACGGTGCCACTTCTCGACCGGGAAGTCCCGGATGTAGCCATAACCGCCGCAGATCTGGATCGCCTGCTCGGTGACTTTGACTGCAACCTCTCCCGCCTTCAGCTTTGCCATCGAGCCCTCGGCCTTCTTGAACTCTCCCCCATTGCGCCCTTCCCACAGCGCCCGCCAGATGAGCGCGCGCGTGGCCTCGATCTCGGTCGCCATGTCGGCGAGCATGAAGGCGATCGCTTGGTTCTCGATCAGGGCGCGGCCAAACTGCTTGCGCTCCTTGGCGTACTGCAGCGCGAACTCGAACGCGGCGCGAGCGATGCCCAGCGCCTGGGCGCCAACGATCGGGCGCGACAGCTCGAACGTCTTGAGCGCGACAGATGAGCGCGAGTGCGTGCCTTCGCGAGCGCGTGCCAGCTTGGCCTCCAGCTTCTCCATCCCACCGAGCACGTTCTCGAGCGGGATCGTGCAGTCCTCGAGCAGCACCTCGGCGGTGTGCGAGGCGCGGATTCCCATCTTCCTTTCCTTCTTGCCCTGCCTGATGCCCTTGGTGCCCGGCGGGACGACGAAGCTGGCCTGCCCACGCGTGCCGAGCTCCGGCTCGACCGCGGCGACCACCACGTGGACGTCCGCGATGCCGCCGTTGGTGATGAAGATCTTCTGGCCGTTGAGCACCCAGTCGCCGTTCTTTCGGACCGCACGGGTTTTCATCGATGACACATCGGAGCCCGCGTCGGGCTCGGTGACGGCGAACGCGCCGAGGGCTGGCTTCTCGACTGTGCCGAAGCACGCCGGGATCCAGGTCGCGATCTGCTCAGGCGTGCCCTGGGAGAAGATCGCGGCGATCGGCAGTCCCGTCCCCTGGATGGCCAGCGCGATGCCGGCGCAACCCCAGGTCAGCTCCTCGGCGACCAGCGCGGGCATGATGCCGGTCGGGTCGGCGTACGTCTGCTGCAGAAAGTCGACGCCGTAAAGCCCTACTTCGGCCGCCTTCTTGACGATCGGCCACGGGAACTCTTCCGCCTCGTCGTACTGGACTGCGTAGGGCCGGATCTCCTTTTCCGCGAAGGCGTGGACCCAGTCCCTTATCTCACGCTGCTCGTCACTCAGCTCGAACGAAACCATGTTGTTCCAGGCTCCTGTTTATCAACGAACCAGTACTGGTACGTACCGTTATTGCGACCGACCTTACGCCGCAGCGCGTCATCGTGTCAAGTTCCTTCCGCGCCTCGCGTGCGGGGCACGTCCGGACGATGTTCGCGGAGGTGCGGTCCGAGCTCGCGCTAATCTCGTCTCTTGGGCCCGGTGGAAGTGCTCGCGATCCTTGCCGCGGGCTTCGTGGCCGGCACGGTGAATGCCGTAGTCGGCGCCGGCAGTCTCCTCACCTTCCCCACCCTTTTGGGGGTCGGTTACGCCCCGGTTGTCGCCAACATGAGCAACACGGTCGGGCTAGTGCTGGGCAACGTCAGCGGCGTCGTGGGTTACCGCCGCGAACTCGCCGGCCAACGCCACCGCTTGCTCGAGCTGGCCATCCCGACCGCGATCGGCGCCGTTGCCGGCGCCATTCTCCTGCTCGCGCTGCCTGAAGGCGTCTTCAGTCGCATCGTGCCCGTACTCATCCTTTTTGCGCTAGCGCTTGTGATTGCGCAGCCCCGCCTGTCCGCCCTGCTGGCTCGCTATCACGACCACGCAGGCAGCGCTTGGGCCCTGCGCGCAGCCATATTGGTCGCCGCTGTCTACGCCGGCTACTTCGGCGCCGGCGTCGGCGTGATCTTCATCGGGATCCTCTCCGTCTTCATCAACGACGACCTCCAGCGACTCAACGGCGTCAGGAATGTGCTTTCGGCGATATCTAACACGGTGGCCTCTGTGGTATTCATCGCCTTCGGCCACGTCGCGTGGGAGGCCGCAGGCCTACTTGCAGTCTCCAGCATCGCCGGAGGCCAGCTCGGTGCCTCCGTCGGCCGCCGCCTTCCGTCGAATGTCCTGCGCGTGCTCATCGTTATCGGTGGCCTAGCGGCTGTGGTCAAGCTGCTGGTGCCTTGACCGCTACTCGCCCTGCCAGTGCGGTTCGCGCTTGGTCAGGAACGCTTCGACGCCTTCTCTGAAGTCGCGAGACATGTAGCAGGCCAGGATCAGGTCCGAATCGCCGCCGGCCACGGCCATCCTTTCGCGCACGCGGCGCAGCGCCTCTTTGGTGGCCCAAAGCGTGAGCGGCGCCAGCGAGGCGATCTCCTCGGCGAGAGACTGGGCTCGCTCGAGCAGCGAAGGCTCGTCAGGCATGACCTCGGAAAGCAGCCCACCGGCGAGCATCTCCTGAGCATCCATGAGCCGCGCGCGCATCATCACGTCCTTCAGCCGAGGAATCCCGATGAGGGCTGCGGCGCGGCTGTAGTTCGCCATCGACAGGCAGTTGCCGAGGGTGCGCGCGATGGGAAATCCATATCTCGCCGATGCCGACCCTATGCGGAGGTCGCAGCATGCAGCAATGGCAGCCCCGGCTCCCGTGCACGCGCCGGTTATCGCGGCGATCGTCGGCACGCGCACCGACTCGAGGGTGCTCATGACGAGGTCTCCTCGCGCCTCGTAATCGAGCGCATCCTGCTCGGTCTTGAAAGTTCGGAACTGCGCGATGTCGGTACCCGCAACAAACGCTTTCCCGCCGGCGCCGGTCAGCACGACCACGCGCACCGAAGGGTCGGAGTTCACGTCGTGGCAGGCCTTGACCAGCCGCTCGTACATGTTCCAGGTCAATGCATTGCGTGCCTGAGGGCGGTTGAAGGTGATCCACCTGATCGCGCCCCGCTGCTCGACGATCAGCTCGTCGGCGGCTGCAGCTGCCCTTACCTCACTCATTGCGCGACCGCTTTGGAGCACCCACCACCTTCTGCTCGAGCAGGCTTCTCATCTGTGCCTCGTCGTACCCGAGCTCGGCCAGGACGGCGGCCGAGTCTTCACCAAGAAGGGGAGCGGCCCGGTCACGGCGCGTTGGAGTTCGAGAGAACCGCATTGGGGAACCGAGCTGGCGGACCGTCCCGGCAGTCGTATGTGGCGCGTCCCAGAAATAATCCCGCGCTAGCAGGTGCGGATCGGTAAAGACCTGCCCGAAGTTCTGCAGTGGCGCGCACGGGACGCCCGCCTCGTCCAGGAGCTCGAGCCAGTGCGCGGCTGGTTGGTTGATGGTCACCTGTTCGATGGTGGCTGCTAGCGCTTCCCGATTGTGATGGCGGAAGTTGGCATCCTTGTAGCGGCTGTCCGCGAGCAACTCCTCAAGGCCGAGCGCCTTGCACATTGCGGTCCAGTTGTATTTGGTGGTGGCGCCGATCGTCAACCACCCGTCGGAAGCACGGAAGGCTTGATACGGCGCGGCGTTCTGGTGGGCGGAGCCGGACGGCTGCGGGATCTCGCCAGTGGCGAAGTAAAGGCCGGCCTCCCAGATGGCAAATGAAACGCCCGCCTCCAGCAGCGAGACGTCGATGAACTGGCCGGCGCCCGTTTCGCGCCTGGCCTGGAGCGCTGCCACAGCCGCGAGCGCACCGTAAAGGGCGCAGACGAGATCGCAGATCGGCACCCCCACCTTGACCGGATCGCCGCCCGCGATTCCCGTGATGCTCATTAGGCCCGACCGAGCCTGCGCCATGATGTCCATTCCCGGGCGGTCCCTCAACGGGCCGTCCTGGCCCCAGCCGGACGCGGCCACGTAGATCAGGCCGGGGTTCAGCGCCCGCAGCCTCTCGTAGTCAAGCTCGAGGTCGGCCATCGTTCCGGGCCGGAGATTCTCGACCACGATGTCGGCAGTTGCGGCCAGTTTGCGGAAGACCGCTTTGCCGGCCCCGCTTTTCAAATCGAGCGCGATTGACCGCTTGTTGCGGTTGAGGCGCATGAAAGCCGAGCCCTCGCCATCGACCAATGGCGCCGTCGAACGCACCTGGTCGCCACCGTCGGGATGCTCAACCTTGATGACCTCAGCGCCTAGATCGGCCAGCTGCATCGCGCAGAACGGACCTGCCATGTAGTTCCCGACCTCGACGACGCGGATCCCCTGCAGCGGCGCGCCGGCGTGGTGCTCAGCCATCGAGGTCACCCGCGTCGCGGCCGAGCAGCTCCCGCAGAACCTCCGTGGTGTGCTGACCCAGGAGCGGGGGCGGCCTTCGGATGGGGCTGGATTGACCGTCGATCTTCCACGGCGCGCCGACCTGGTTGATCTCGCCGGCCTTCGGGTGCTTGATCTTCAGACGCATCTCGCGCTCGGTCGCCAGCGGGCTGGCGAATGCCTCTTCGATGTCGAGGATCGGCCCCGCCGGAATGCCGAACTGCTCGAACCGCGCCAGCCACTCCGAGCGCGTGCCTTCGCGAAGGTGAGCTTCGATCGCGCCCACGAGCTGAGACCGCGCCGCTTGCCGCAGGGCGTTCGTCGCGAACCTCGGATCGGACGCGAGCTCGGAGCCGCGTATCGCTTCGCAGAAACGAACGAACTGGCCGTCGCTAGCAACCGCCACGTTGATGAAACCGTCACTGACAGCAAAGGTGCCGTACGGCGCGATGGTCGCGTGATGGTTGCCCTCCTGAATCGGAACCTCTCCAGAAGCAAAGAACCGGCCGGCCTGATAGGTGAACAGCGCCAGCAGCGAGTCGTTGAGGGCGACGTCGATGTAGCGTCCCTTGCCCGTGGTGCCGCGCTCGACCAGCGCGGCAAGGATCGCCTCGCAGGCAAACATCCCCGAAGCGATGTCCCCGATCGGGACGCCAACCTTGGTGGGCGGGCTGTCCGGGGTCGCGTTGACGCTCATCATCCCCGAGGTGCCCTGGGCGATCTGGTCGTATCCCGCCAGTGTCGGCTGGCCTTGCCCGAAGCCGCTGATCGAGGCGTACACCAGCGCCGGCTTCATGCCCTGCAGCTTCGCCGCATCCAGCCCCAGCCGTGCCATCGTGCCCGGCTTGAAGTTCTCGACGACGACGTCGCAGGCCATTGCGAGCTCTTCCGCCGCACGACGAGCCGCGGGTAGCTTCAAGTTCAGGACCGCGCTCCGCTTGTTGCGATTCACCGACAGAAAGTACGACGACTCGCCATTGATGAAAGGCGGTCCCCATTGCCGGGAGTGATCACCGAGCGGTGACTCGATCTTGATGACATCAGCGCCAAGGTCGCCGAGGAGCATCGTGCAGTAGGGGCCCGCCAGTGCATGGCTGAAGTCGAGGACGCGTATGGTCGCTAGCGGCAGGGGAGCCACTGCGTCCACCGATCGGGCCTACAGGGCCTTTGCGGCATGCGCGTCCGAGGACGAACGCATGAACAGCTGAAGCCGGCCTCGCAGTCCGTGCGTGTGCCTGAACCTGGCTTCTCGCCGCGCCAGGACGGTCTTGATCGGCACGTGCTCCAGGATGGCCAGCTCCTCCGCCAGCGCCTGACGCACCATCGTCGCCATCATCTCAGGGGCCTCATGGCCCGCGGGCTGCTCACCGACCACGCGATCGACGAGGCGAAGTCCGAACAGGTCGCGAGCAGTGAGCTTCAGCTGGCGCGCCACCTCTTGGGTGTGAGCCGAGTCGCGATACAGAATCGTCGAGGCCGCCTCTGGCCCGATCACCGAAAAGATCGCGTTCTCCATCATCAGGAGTCGATCGCCAACGGACAGCGCGAGCGCTCCGCCGCTGCCGCCCTCGCCGACGACGACGTTGACGACCATGGTCCGCAGCCTTCCCAGCCGCGCCAGTGACTCGGCGACCGCCCCGGTGATGCCCGATCCCTCCGCGTCAGCATCGGTGGCGGCGCCGGGTGTGTCGACGAGGGTGATCAGAGGCAGAGAGAATCGTTCGGCGAGTGCGAATGCACGCAACGCCATGCGGTAGCCGCTGGCCCTTGTGCGGCCGCCGTTTGCGGAGTGGCGGTTCTGGGCCACTATCACGACCGCGCGACCGTCGAGCGTGCCTACGCCCGCCATGATGGAATCGTCGTCCTCCCCACTCCGATCGCCGTGAAGCTCGAAAACGTCGCGAAACACAAGATTGGCGAGGTCGCTTCCGGTCGGACGCGCGGGATGCCTCGCGAGCTCAACCGTCTCCCATACCGATCGGCCTGGCCCAGCGAAGGGAAACGGCTTCGGAATCGCGGGGGCCTTGGCGCGGGCCGGCTCCTTCGGACGGAGCATTGACGCCAGATGGCCGAGGATCGCACGCAGGTGCTGGCGTTCGACTATGGCATCGATGGTTCCGTGAAGGAGCGCGAACTCGGCGCTTCCAGGCGGCACCGGATCGCCAATCGCTTTCTCGTGGACACGGGGCCCGACGAACGATATCCGGGCATTCGGTTCGGCCAGGATCACGTCACCCATGCTGGCGAACGATGCGAGCACTCCTCCCATCGTCGGATCGGTTAGAACTGTCAGCAGCGGAATCCCCTGCTCTCGCAATCTGGCCGCGCACATTGTGGTCTTGGCCATCTGGAACAGCGCCACCATCCCTTCCTGGATGCGCGCTCCGCCGGACGAGCAGATGGCGATCACAGGCAGCCGCTCGCGCCGGCCCGCGTCGAATGCGCGCGCTACCTTCTCGCCGACGACGCTGCCCATGCTGCCACCGAGAAATCTGAAGTCAAACACGACGAGGACCACGCGGACGCCCATCACGCGCGCGCTGCCGGTGACGACCGCATCAAGAAGGCCGGTAGCTGCCTGCGCCTGCGCAAGCTGCTTCTCGTAGCTCGTGACGCCAGAGGAGAAATGGATCGGGTTGCCTGCCCACACGTGACGGTCGTGTTCTTGAAACGAGCCTCGATCAGCGATCTGGTCGATCCTCTGCGCCGCGGTCAAAGACGCGTAGTGACCGCACGACCTGCAGACACGGAACTGATCCAGCGATGACCCGCATGAAGCGCACGCATCCGCCGCATGCTCCGACAAACCCCCTGGGACGTTAGTCGGCGGCGTCGACATCGTCGGCAGACTCTGGCTGCCACCGCAGCAGCGAGACGTCCGCGACCACCCGCAGGTGCTGGCGCATGGCCTCGGCCGCTCCCTCTCGGTTGCCGGATTCGATCGCCGCGAGAATTCGCCGGTGCGCCTCGAGCGAGCGCAGCGGCCGGCCCGGTTCGCTGAGCGACTCGATGCGGCTCTCCTGGATAACCTCGGCCATCGCCTCGATGAGATGCACCAGGATCTCGTTGCGCGCCGCGAGAGCGATGGCGTGATGAAACGCGGCGTCGCCTTCGGTGCCCACTCCCCCGGCGCTGATCTCGGCTCCCATTTGCGCCAATGCTGTGTTCATAACGCCAAGATCGTCCGCACTGCGGTGGCGCGCTGCCAGCTCCGCCAGCTTGACCTCGAGCGCCTCCCGTGCTTCGAGCACGTCCGGCAGGCGCCGCCGGCGCTCGAGCAGCTTCGTCAGCGAGTCACCAAAACCGCGTGTACGGCGCAGAAACACGCCTTCACCGTGGCGGACGTCGACAAAGCCCAGAGCCTGGAGGACGACAAAGGACTGGCGGACAGAGGTGCGACTGACATGCAGCTGGCGCGCAAGGTCGCGCTCGGGCGGGAACTGACCGCCCGCGCTCATGCGGGATTCGCTGACGAACTGGGCCAGACGCTCGCCGACGTCCTCGTAAAGGCGGCTGCGCTGAAGTGGCCGGAGCGCTGTGGTCGGTGGCGCGCCCATTCGAGCCGGAGTTTATCAGCCCTACAGGTCTAGTGGTCCAACCATTGACAACGCTTGGTGGCTGGACTAATCTCGCCCCGAACGCGGCTGCTTTGGCTTGGAGGGACGCACACCATGAACCTCGTCAACGAAAACACCAAGCGACAATCGGGCGCCGCGCGCCTGGTGGCAAGCGTCGCCGCGGCAGCGTGGGTTCTCGCTGCGTGCGGCAGCAGTACCCCTAGCTCCAACTCGCACCTTCCAACCGGGCCCGTGACCATGGGGGTGCTGTCCTGCTTTACCGGCAGCCTCTCCAGCCTCGGTGCGGCGATGCTGCAGGGCTCGCAGGTCGCCCAGAAGGCGATCAACGACGGTGGCGGCATATTGGGCCAGCAGCTCGTGCTCCAGCACGCCGACACCCAGTGCGACGAGGCCGACGGCGCGGTCGCCGCGCGGTCGCTTCTGTCCAACAGCAACGTCGTCGGGATCATCGGCCCCGAGACCCAGGAGATCGCCGCCGTCACCCCCATCGTGACCTCGGCAAAGATCACGACTCAGTTCCAGGGCGGCAGCACCCTGTTCGACAAGAACACCAACCCTTACCTGTGGCGGGACAGCCCGTCCGACTCACAACTGGGCGTCGCCATGGCGCTGTACGCGTACAACAAGGGGTATCGCAAGGCAGACCTCATCTTCTACTCGGACATCGCCGCCCAGACCTTCCCACCGCCTATCACAAACACCTTCACCAAGCTCGGCGGCACCGTCGTCAAGAGCTACACGATCGCGCCCGCCCAGACCTCGTACCTGACGACGGTCCAGCAGGTCATCGCTGACAGCCCCGACGTGATCTTCACGCAGACCGACGCTCCGACCGCGGCGGTCCTGTTCCGGAACTTCCAGCAACTCGATAACCTCGCCATCCCGTTTGTCGGGACCGACGTCACCGGCGGCAGCGACTATTTGAAGGCCATCGGCAACCAGGTCGCGCACGACCACCTCATCTCCGTTTACGGCACCTCGGTCTCGGGCGCTGCGACCGATGAGTTCAACAGGGTCTTCGCGCTCGTTGTCCCTGGAGCCAACCAGCAACCGCTGGCGAATGCCAACTACGCATATGACGCTGTGATCAGCCAGGCGCTGGCGATCGACAAAGCCAACAGCATCTCCGGCCCGGACATCAACGCGGCCATGACGAGCGTGACCAACCCGCCGGGCACCCAGTGCTACACGTACCCGTCGTGCCTGGCCCTCATCAAGGCCGGTACCAAGATCAACTTCGACGGCGCCAGCGGCCCGCTCGACTACAACCAGTACCACAACGTGTTCGGACCCTATGCCGCCTTCCAGCAGAGCCTCGCCGGCCAGCAGGTGCAGGTGCAGCTGATGGATGCGGCAGCGCTAGCCGCCGCGACCCCATAAGCCTGGGCCGGAGAATCGACTGACCGAGCTGTCTCGCTGAGACCGTTGCCCCGCGCCAGAATGGAGGTTGGGCCGTGCACGCAGCTCTGCTGACGCTTGGGTTCGGGATCGTCACCGCATCGATCCTCGCGCTCTCGGCGGTCGCGTTCACCCTCCAGTACGGGGTGACGAACGTCGCCAACGTGTCGCACGGGGAGATCCTGACCATCGGAGCGTACGCGGCATACCTCGTGCATCAGCGGACCGGGAGCGCACCGGCCGCCGCGATCGCGGCAGCCCTGGCGGGCGGGCTGATCGCGCTGGCGATGTACTCAAGCGTCATCGGCCCGTTCATCCGGTTCGGCGCCAGCCCGACTGTGATTTTCATCGCCACCCTGGGCGTGTCCTTCGTCATCCAAAACGTGCTCGTCATCTTCTTCGGCGCCGCCAACGTGGCTTACAACATCGACCCCGGGGCACCGCAGCAGGTGGGGCCTTTCTTGCTCAATGCGCTCGACGAGCAGATCGTCATCTCAGCAGTCGTGATCACCGCTGCGCTGTTTTTCATCATCTCGCGTACGAAGTTCGGCAAGGCGCTGCGCGCGGTGTCGCAAAATCGAGAGCTCGCGCGCGTCACCGGCATCAACGCGACGAGGGTGGCTGCCGCGACCTTTTTCCTTGCCGGACTGATCGCCGGATACGCCGGGTTCGTCCTGGCTGAGAGCGTCGGCTCCTTCACCCCATACTTCGGCTTCGGCTTCTTTCTCATCACGCTGACCGCGGCGGTGGCCGGTGGCCTCGGGCGGGCGGTCGGCACCATGGTCGGCGCTGTGATCGTGGGCATCATCCTCGAGGTGGTGCCGGCACTTCCGGTCCCATTTGTTGGCGGCTACATCAGCGCGAGCTACAACCTCGCGATCGCCTTCGCGATCCTGGCACTGGTCATCCTGTTCCGTCCTCGCGGCCTATTCACCAGCGCTCGCAGAACGGTGTTCGAGTGACGACGTACCTGATCGCCGTCCTCACCGAGGGCGCGATCTTCGGAATCATGGCTCTGGGGCTCAACGTCATCTGGGGCTGGTCCGGCGACTTCGACCTCGCCTACTACGGCTACATTGCGGTCGGCGCCTACATGACGATCGTCCTCACCGTCGGGCCGCCCGTTGCCCCGGCCCAGTACATCATTGGGCAATCGCTGCCGTATCCGCTCGCTGTGGTCTTCGCGGTGATCACTGCAATGGCCGTCGCGCTCGTCGTCGGTTCAATCGCGCTGCGCCACCTTCGGGGCATCTATTTCTCGATCGTGACCCTGGGCGCCGTTTACGTCATGTACGTCTTCGCGGGCCAGTACGTCCCGCTGTTCGACGGATACAACGGACTTTCGGGCTTGTTCGACCCGATGGGTGACTGGTTTGGTCTCGATTACTTCTCCTACCAATACTTCTTCCTCGGGCTGAGCCTGGTGATGTTCGCCCTTGTCTACTTCGTGATGTCCCGCGTGTCGAGCAGCCGCTTCGGCATGGCTCTGCGGACGCTGCGTGAGGACGAGCGTGCCGCTGCGGCATTCGGGCGGGACATCTACAGGCTGAAGCTGAAGGGCTATGTGCTCGGTGCGGCACTGGGCGGTTTCGCCGGCGCGCTCTTCGCCGCATATCTGACAGCGTTCAATACGTCGGCGTGGTCGCCGGTCGAGGTGATCGTCCTCTATTCCGCGGTGCTGGTCGGTGGGCGCGGAAACATCAGAGGCGTGGTCCTGGGGGTGCTGATCATGGGCCTCATCGTCAATGAGTCGACGCGCTTCCTGCCGCAGCTGCCATTACCAGGGCTTAGCGCGTTCGACACTCTCCATCCGCAGGTGCTGCAGGCAGCGCGCGGAGGGATCATCGGCCTGGTCCTCGTCCTGTTTCTCCGCTTCCGGCCGCAGGGCTTGCTGCCGGAGCGCCGGTTCGTCGACCGCTCACCGGCGACACCCGCCATCGAACCCGCGCCGCTGGCCTCGTGAGCAGGCCCACAACCGGCCCTGCTCTCGAGGTTCGAGGGCTGAGCAAGCATTTCGGCGGTGTCATCGCGGTCGACGCCTGCTCGTTCGAGGCGCCCCTGGGCCAGGTGACAGGCCTCATCGGGCCGAACGGCGCCGGCAAGAGCACAGCCATCGACCTGGTGTCCGGCTTCAAGCTGGCTGACAGCGGGACCGTGCTCTTCAAAGGCCGGGAGATCCAGGGACATCCTCCCCATGAGATCTCTCGCCTCGGCCTGATCCGCACGTTCCAGTCCCCGCGCGAGTGGCCCGGTCTCACCGTGCTCGAGAACGTGGTGATGGCGCGATGGGATCCGGGCCGCGAGGGGTTCTTGGGCGCTATCACGGGACTCAGGCGGGCGCAGCGCGCGAAGGCGGACGATGAGCTCGCTCAGGCGCGTGACATCCTCGACGAGTTCGGGCTGGCCAAGCTGCGCAACGAGCGCGCCGGCAATTTGAGCGGCGGTCAGAAGCGGCTGGTGGAGTTCGCCCGCATCAGGATGGCCGCTCCCGAGCTGGTGATCCTCGACGAGCCCATGGGCGGTGTGAACCCGGTTTTGGGTGAGCGCATGGCGGTCGCCATCGAAGGCTTCATCGCCGCGGGCACTTCCGTGATCGTGGTCGAGCACAATCTGCCTTTCATCGAGCGGGTCACCCAGCACGTCATCGTGATGGCACAGGGCACTGTCATCGCCGAGGGTCCATTCGAGTCTTTGCGGTCGAACCGCGATGTCGTCGACGCGTACCTGGGCGAGCAGGTCAGGTGACCGACGACGCGCCTGCTCTGGAGGTGGTGGGGCTGACCGCCGGCTACGGCGGTCCACCCGTCATCGACGGCGTCGGCGTGGTTGCGAGGCGGGGTGCCATCACCGCAGTCGTCGGCCCCAACGGGGCCGGTAAATCAACGCTCCTGAAGGCCATCGCCGGGCTCATCCGGCCCAGCGCCGGCACCGTGAAGGTCAAGGGTGTGGATGTGACCGGGGAACCTGCCGAGCGGCTCGTCTCCAAGGGCCTCGCCTATGTGCCGCAGGTCGCCAACGTCTTCCCGGAACTCACCATCCGCGAGAACCTCGACATGGGCGGCTACAGCCGAAAGGGGGGCGTGCGCGAAAGGATCGAGCAGCTGTTCAAGCTGTTTCCGGACCTGGCAGCTTCGGCGCACCGGAAAGCCAACACGCTGAGCGGCGGCCAGCGCACGATGCTGGCCCTGGCGCGCGGTTTGATGGTCGATCCGGCCGTGCTCATCCTCGACGAGCCCAGCGCCGGCCTGGCGCCAAAATTCCAGGGACTGATCTGGGAGCGCATCGAGCAGATTCGCTCCACCGGAGTCGCGGTGCTCGTCATCGAGCAGAACACGCGCGAGACGCTGCGACACGCCCAGTGGGCATATGTCCTCGTTCTCGGACAGAATCGGCTCGAGGGACCGGGCATGGAACTGCTGGATGATGAGGAGGTGGTGAATCTCTACGTCGGCCGTCTCTCGTGAATCGCTGATCAGCGGCCAGGTTTCGGATCCTCGCCGCGATGCCGCGATCGGCGGAGTGGCGGGGTTGGCGGCGGGTGCTGGGACTCCGAGGCGGCTTCGTCCTCGTGCCGCTCCAGGTCATCTGGGCAAAGCGAGACCAGCATCGGGCGATCGGCACGTCGCAGGTCGCCCCGGCGACCCGCCGATCACGACTACCTGGGTCAAGATCGCGATGGGAATGATGGCGGCGATGCCGACCTCGGCGTGGCTTTTTTCATTGCGGTTGGCGCCGTCGTCGGCGCCATGGCTGCGCGTCGAGTTCCTGACCGCGCCCTCAAGGTCATAGTTGCGATCCTTCTCCTGGGCGCCGGTCTGAAGGAGCTTTATGACGTGCTGCTCGGGACTGCACCGCACCTTGTGTTGACTGCCGCGTCCACGTTCGGGCCAAGGGACTTCGCCCTCATGGCGGTCGGCGGCTTTTTGATCGGGGTCATAAGCGGCTTGAGCGGCATCGGCGGGGGGATCCTGGTCGTGCCGCTGCTGGCGCTCGGATTCGGCATCGGGCCAAGGGCTGCATGGAGCACATCGCTGATCGCCATGCTCCCTACCGCAGCGATCGGTGCACTGACTCACCACCGGAACGGCAGCGTTGACGTCCGCGCTGCATCGTGAATGGCGGTCGGCGGGGTGCCTGCCGCACTCGTCGGATCGGCGCTCGCGCTGTGGCTGCCGGCGAGGGCGCTGGGCGGCATCTTCGGGGTCTTCTTGCTCATCGTGGCGACGCGGATGTGGCCGCGGCGAGCCCACGCAAGCGCCGGCGCCGAGCCACCCGAGGCGCCAACAGCCTGAAGCGCCAGCATCGGCGCTTCAGGCTGCTCGCCGGTTACTGGACGTAAGCCGTGATGTCGACCAGGAAGTGGCTGGCGGAGCCGGCGACTGTGACCTGGATCTTGCCGCCGTTCGTCACGCCGGTGCCCAAGCCCACGATAAAGCCATTGGCAATGGCGCCTTGGCCGGTGATGAAGTTGACGCTGGACGTGCCGACAGTGACGCCAGCGGGCGAAAGGGCCAGGAAGCCCGGGTCCGTGTACTGCGTCGCGGTCAGGTTGCCCATGACGGCGACCGCGTCGGCAGGTATGGAAGACGCGCCGCCGACACCCGTGACGGTAATAACCGTCGTCGAGCCCACGGCCGGTTTGGCACCTGTGCGAGTGTCCTTCAAGCGGAACGGCGTGAAGGGCACGCCTGAGCCGTCGGAGGCGTCGACCCGCACAGTGTTCACTCGCCGCCAGTCGCCCGTCGCGTTGTGAATCCACAGGATTCCGTCCGCGTCGCGGACCTGCTCGTAAAGGTTGGGCGAATATCCAGGCAGCCCGGAAGCGAGGAGGCCGTCCTGGCGAATGCGTCCCGAGCTTCGCGCGTAGAGGGCGATGCCCTGGTTGCTCTCGCCAATGACCCCGTAGCCCGTGTCGGTGAGGCCGTAAACGCCGGCGCCTGTCGATCCGCCCGCCCAACCGTCGACCCCTTCGACGTAGGGGCCGCTGGTCCCCAAGCCTTGCAGTGGACCGGCGAAGGCTCCAGTTGTTCCCTCGACCCAGGTGGTGCTGGCCGCCGAGACCCCGAGCACCTGCGGATCGGCACCGGTGGTTATAAGCGTGGTTGCAGCATCGGCCGAGTTTGCGTTGCCGAGGATCACGGGGTTGCCGGTCGTCGCTGAGGCCGGGACCGCTCTCACCGCCGCCCAACCAAGCGCTCCGAGGACTGCGCCCGCTCCAAGCCTCAGGAATCCGCGACGGTTGCTCTGCTTCGCGACGGTGGCGTCCGGGTCGCGCCCTTCCAGCCTCGCCATGCGGTAGCGCATCTCCTCAATGGTCTGGCTCAGGTTGCGGACTCGTTTCTCAAGCTCCTCGGTGCGATCCATCTCTCTCACTCTCCTCTTTACTTGGCGTTGCGACGAGACGGGCTCGGGTGCGCAGGCCCGCGGCCTGCCCGGTCGTTGCCCTTGAGTCCGATCGGATGCGCAGGCGACAGCTTAGTTAACGATCGCTTGTTAGTGCGGGCTGGGCCCGATGGCTTTGCCGAGTCACGGTTAGTCATGGAAACTGAAGTCCTCCCTGCTTCTGAGCCGGCGAAATGCCAGTAGGGCCAACAATAGGAGCCCCAATGAGATCGCAACCTCGACGTTGGTGGCCGAGTTGGCCCCGCCCGGGGGCGCTATTTTAACTGCCGCGACAAGCCCTTCGGGTGTCTTGTCGGCCACCTTAAGCTCTGTCTTCATGATCGGTGGCGCGGACTTTGCCGACGACCGTGGGATGGCACCAAGCGTCGCAGCGGCCGCCGGGCTAGCCGACGAATCATTGCTGATCGCCTGCCCGCCCACGGCGGCCAGGCGCGAGTGTGCACGCGATTGGGGTCGGAACGGCACGCGCGTTCCCGAGCCGGGAGTTGGGCCGGGCAGGACGGCGCGGCCGCCGGGAGAACCCGGAGTTGGGCCGGGCAGGACGCCGCGGCTGCCGGGCGTTCCGGCTGCCGATTGGCAAGCGCCCGGACAATGCGCGCTGACGACGACCGAACCTTTGACGAAAGGCGTCGCGGTGTCGTTGACGGTGATCGTCTCGGTGTAAGGGCTGTTGAGCACAACTCCCGAGAAAGTGCGCGATCCGTTGTCGCCAGGGGTAAACGTGTAGTCGCCGGGCAGGATGGCCAGCGGGTCGGTGCTCGAGAAATGAACCGTCCCGACATAGCGAGTCGCCGTCGAAGTATCAGCGTTTTCCGCGGTCACGCCCACCGAGAATGGAACCCCCGTCGTGGCCGTGCCTGGGGCGGTTACGTTGAAGTGCACGCCGCAATAGGCCTCGGTGAGCGTGTTATCTGTGGCCAGGGCGCTCTGATAGCCCGTGGCCCAGAAAACGCTGGGAGTTATCGCCGCTACCGCGGACAACGCGTTGTTGATAGTGCTCGGGCTGTCGCTCGCCGTGGTCGAGCCCCACGTAAGGGTGTGCGTGCCTGAATCCCAGATCGCAGGTATCACCAGGGTCTGACGTGCGCTGGTCGCGGTGCTCCGCCAGTAGCCAACCCCCCACACGCTCGAACCGGACCTGGCCACCGCCAACATGGCGTTGTCACCTGTGCCGGGACCACTCTCAAGCTGAGCCGTTGAGCCGCCTCCGGCGAGGAGATCCCACGCTGCGCTGACCCGGGGGGTCGTCTTGCTCACAAAGTTGCCGAAGCCCACACCAACCGCGTGGTTTGCCTCGAGGGCGGTGACCCCGAACATGGCATCGTCAGCGCCCGCACCGACGTTGGGGGTGGGGACGATCGACCAGGTGCTGCCGTTCCAATGTTCAGCCAACGACTGCGCCGGCTTAGTGCTCGTGCCGTCATCCTCGCCGACTGCCCAGGCATCGGCCGAATTGAACGCCGAAACCGCGAACAACTCGTTGGTCTGCGTACTCGGGTTCTGACTGCTGAACTGTGACCATGTGCTGCCGTTCCAATGCTCGGTGAGCGTCAAGAATGCGCTGCCATTGAAGTAGTAGCCGACGGCCCATGCATTGTTGTCAGCAATGGCGGTGACGCCGAACAACCCGGTGAAGCTCGTGGGGTTGAAGGTAGACGTCACCAGCGCCCAGACGCTGCCGTTCCAATGCTCCGCAAAGCTGTGGACGACGCTGCCCGTGCTGTCGACCTGGTAGGCCCCTACCGCCCACACGTCGTTCGTTGCGATTGCGGTAACGCTGTTGAGGTCGCTGTGGAATGCGCTGGGGTTCGGAGTTGGGACTATCGACCAGGTGGTTCCATCCCAATGCTCGGCCAATGTCCTGTCGAATCCGCTGCTGTTCGAGTCGATGCCGACCGCCCAAACATCGTTGGTATTGATCGCCGAAACGCCAAACAGGGTGTTGTTGCCGGTGCCGCTCGGGCTGCTGACGAGGTCGAACTTCCCATTGCAGGCGGGGGTCACTGCGGTGCGTATCGGAGCTCGTAGCCCGCTCGAGAGGCCAGTCCCTAGGCGCGAGGACATCGCCCCTGACAGGAACCGCGGGCTGACCGGCCCTGGCCTGGTCGCGCTCTGCGCGGATCCCGCTTGAGCGCTCAAGCACGCCGCGGCCAGAAGCAGAAGAACCGCTGTGATCGCGAGAAGTGCCCTTCTCATACGCTTCCTCCCCTACCTGGTCGGACGGCGTCCGCCAGAGTGTCTACTGAGAGTCTATGAAATGTCAATCAGCCTCAACGCCGCCGTTTAGCGAAAGCTTTAGCCATCCCAGCCGGCTTTGCGAACAACGGCCGCGAGCCGGTACGGTTGGTTGACGGTGCGGGGGATGCGAATCCGAATCGCTTTGGTCGCGGCGCTGGTACTTATGGCGTCAACCATCGCGTGCGGAACCGCCATCGGCCGCTCCCCCACGGCTGCCCTGAGCCCGATCACCTCGAACGGCTCATGGCCCAGCTATCACCGCGACGACGCCCACACTGGAAACGACCCAACCCTGCCGGTCGTGATCTCGGTCAGCACGGGTTGGACATCGGCGGGCCTGGACGGGCAGGTCTATGCATCGCCCGTTGTGTTCGGCGGCGTCGTCTACACGGCCACGCTCAACGACAGTGTCTACGCGCTAAACCAGGCCAACGGCTCGGTGCTATGGAGCAGGCATCTCGGAACGCCGCAGGCGAGCGGATGGCAGTGCGGCAACGTGACACCGACGGGAATCCTGGGCACTCCGGTGATCGACATGGCGGCAAAGCGCATCTATGCCGTGGCCGAGATCCATGGGGCGACGCCGCGGTATCACCTGTTCGGGCTCGACCTCGCGACTGGAACCACACTGCTCGACCAGGTGCTCGCGCCGATTGGCTTTGACTGGACGATCGAGCAGGAAAGAGGTGCCCTCACACTCGCCAACGGTTACGTCTACGTGCCGTTCGGCGGGCGCGCCGGCGACTGCTTCAACGGCAGCAGACCCTATTTCGGGTGGGTCGTGGGCGTGCCGACCGACGGCGTCAGCGCGCAGATGGTGTTCCGAACTGCCGATGGCGGCGAGGGTATCTGGGCGGCGGGCGGCGTCGTAGTCGACGACAGCTCGCACAACGTCTTCATCACCACCGGGAACGCCATCCCCTGCGCCGGGACCACCATGAGCGACGCGATCATCCGGGTCAGCCCGACCCTGACTTCGCCTTCAGTCTTCGAGCCGCAGGACTGGCAAACCAACTGGTGCGAGCCCGACTCCGACCTCGGGTCGGCCAGTCTTGTGCTGATCAGCCCCACCTTGGCCTTCACGGCCGGCAAGCACGGTGGCGGGTTTCTTGTCGACCCAACGAACCTCGGCGGCGTCAACGGCCAGCTCTATCCCGACCCGTCCGGGTACCGCCAGGCCGACGTCTGCTCCGGGGTGAGCGCCGACGCGACGTTTGGCGGCTTTGCCTACGCCGCCCCGTTCGTCTACCTCGAGTGCGAGGGCCACGGCCTCGTCGCGCTCAACTTGAACACGGAAACGCCGTCCTTCAGCCCCTGCGACGCAACCTGCGCGGCACCCGATTGGCGGGCCGGCGGCGGGACGACATTTGGACCGCCGATCGTGGCGGCGGGCGCAGTGTGGGTGGCCAGCGATGGCGGCGGCCTGTCGGCCTTCAAGGCCGGCGATGGCACGCTGATCTACCAGAGCGCCGGGTTCGGGATCAACCGATTCGTGACGCCGGCCGAGGCCGGCTGCCGTGTGATCGTGCCTTCGCTCGAGGTCATCAGGACCTTCGTCATGCACTTCGCGCCGGGCATCTCCTGTCCAGGTTAAGTTCCGTGTCGCAATGGCCACGAGCGCAACGCTCGCTACGCGACCGTGACTGGTACCCCTTGCCACTGCTGGAACCAAAATTCGTGGTTCTTGAAGAGCGTCCCCTCGAGATAGATTGACCCCGCTGTGCCTGGGGACGCGACCGTTACAGTCAACGTGGCGCTCGCGCCCGGCGCGAGGTCCGCAGCCAACGCGAAGCTGTAGCTGACCAACCAGCCGGCCATCGCAGCCGAGCCGCCCTGCCGGCTGGTGAAGTGCAGGTTCAGCCGCACGGAGTCTGTGCCGGCGGCGGGCCAGGCCTGGGTGCCGGCGTTCGTCACTGTCACCTGGAAGCTCTGGCTCTGCCCGCTCGTCCAGTTTCGCGGTGCCGCGCACAGGTTGTAGTTCGCCCCCCAGGCGAGCGAGCCCACGCTGACCTGCGACCAGTTCCATTGGTGGAACCAGAACTGCTGGTTCTTGAACATCTGCGCTTCGAAATACACTGACGCCGAGGTCGCGGGAGCCTTGGCTTTCACTGTGACCGCCACGCTGCCACCGGGCGCTACGTCCGCTGGCAGGGTGAAGATCTCACTGGTGAGCCATTTCGACATGGCCGCTGAACCGCCAGGCGCGGTTGTGAAGTGCAGATCGAGCTCCACCGGGTTGGCGCCGCCCGAGGGCCAGGTCTGACTGCCGAGGTTAGTCAACAGGATGCTCACCGTCTGACTCTGTCCGGGCGACCATGCGGTGGGCACCTGGCACATGTCGTAGGAGGCCGTAAAAGCCGAAAGGATGCTCACCCGAACGGTGCTCCAATCCTCGAACCAGAACTGCTGGTTCTTGAACATCTGCGCTTCGAGGTACAGGGTGCCGCCGGAGGCCGGGGCCGTCGCGTTCACCGTGAGGGTCAGGCTCGTGCCCGGCGCCACGTCTGAGGCCAGCGCGTACGACTTGCTGAATAGCCAGCTGGAAATCTTGGCGGAGCCCCCGGGGACCGTCGTCAGGTGGATGTTCAGTTCCACCGGGTTGGATCCGCCGGACGGCCAAGTCTGCGTCCCCTGGTTGGTCACGGTGATCTGAAACGACTTGGTCTGCGTCACCGCCCAGGTGGTCGGCGCCTGACTCAGGTCGTAGCTCGCCCCCCACGCCCCGTAGACCGCGACCGCCAGCGACTTCCACTGCTTGAACCAGAATTGCTGGTTCTTGAACAGCTCAGCCTCCAGATAGAGATAGCCGCTGGTGTTGGGAGCCGTCGCTGAAACGCTGACTGTCGCGCTCTGCCCCGGGAGCACGTCCGCCGTCAATGGATAGACCTCGCTAGTCAGCCATTTGGCGATGTTGGCCGAGCCTCCCGGAGACCTGGTGAAGTGCAGGTCAAGCTTCACCGGGTTGGATCCACCTGCGGGCCAAGGCATGTTCCCCGTGTTGGTGAGGCTCACCGCGAAGGTCTGGGTTTGGCCAGCCTTCCACGACGCCGGCACCTGGCTCGTGTCGTAGGCGGCGATCCAGGTCGGGGGCGAAACGGTGACAGGAAGCGACTGCCACTGCCCGAACCAGAACTGCTGGTTCTTGAACATTTCCGCCTCGAGGTACATCGAGCCCGTCGCCACTGGCGCGGCCACCGTCACCGTGAGCGTTGTGCTTCCTCCGGGCGGCACGTCCGCCGGCAGCGCGAACGAGTAGCTCTTCAGCCAGCTCGACCTTGCCGCCGAACCTCCGGCGCGCGTCGTGAAGTGGAGGTGCAGCATCACGGGATTGGCTCCCCCTGAAGGCCAGGTGAACGTGCCGCTGTTGGTGACCGTGATGAGGAAGGTCTGCGGCTGCGCCGACACCCACTTGGTCGGGGTCTGCGTCATGTCGTAGCCGGCCGACCACACCTGGAAGTATCTGGACAGGAGGTCCCACAGCTCGGGCGCTCCTCCCCCGTAGTCGAGGGTCCAGAAACCAACGCCGCGGATGTCTGACGTGTTGACGAGGTTGTACCTCGTAGCCAGCGAGGTGACGTCGTCCCAGTACATCTCTCTCCAGCAACCGAGTTTGGTGTCGTACCAGGAATCCCATCGCTCCAGGCCCGCCGGATCGGTGGCATCGCGATGCCTTAAGAAGGTGCCTGGTTTGACATCGGGGGAACCACCCACAGTGATTGCCTGCTGATACGTCACGGCGGAGAAGTCCTTCGTCGGGTACGCATGCGCGACCGGACTGGCGACGCAAGCGACCCGCCCGTAATAAGGCAGACCGAGCACGACCTTGCCGGGCCCGGCCACAGCCGAATACTGGCTCACTGAGGTGGTGTCGTTGTAGCCATAGGTGCTCAGAGGCGAGACCGGATTCATGCAGTACTTGGTGCAACCCGCGGTCTTCCAGCCGTAAAAGTCCATGTCGTAAGCCATGACGAAAAACGAGTCGACATAGTTGGCGAGGTCGGGGATGTTGAAGTAGCCGTCGGTGCCGGCCGCAGAACCCGAGTAGGTGTCAATCGAAAGGTAATAGCCGGGCCGGACCGCATCGAGCGCGGCGCGGAAGTCTCGGGCCAGGTCTGTTATCAGCGACTGGTTGGACTGGTCCAGCGTCGGGTCGTTGTTCGTGCACGTCTGAAGCTGGCCTTCGTAATCGATGTTGACGCCGTCGACTCCCTTCAACTGCACCTGGTTCACGATTTGCGAGATGGTGGTTGCGCGGTTATAGAGAGCATCGCACTGGTCGGCGGGATTGCTCGGCCCGACGATTGTCACGACGACCTTCACGCCGTGGGCGTGAGCCGTGTTGACCAGATCGGTAAGAACGCTCGAGTTCCACACGTCGACGCTCGAATCACCAACCAGGGTGCCGTTGTATTGGACTTTGAGCGCGAAGAAAGCGACAGTGGTTAGAAGGTCGAAGTTCCAGCTCTGGTACCCGACCGTCGGGTCATTGAGGAGACCGGCCGTGGCAAAGCCGAACACGTCGCGCGGCTTGGTCGCGGCAATGGCCTGGTTGAGCGGTTCGGTGGCGGTGAAAGGTCCGAGCTGTGGCGAACGGGCTCCGCTGTCGCTCTGCATCGCCGGCAGGGGCGATTGAACAGGGGCCGGGCGGCTCGGCGCACCAGGCGGCGAGGCGAGCGAAGGGGTGGGTGAAGGAGTGGTTGCCGCCAGAGCGGTCAGATGGGCGGGCGCCACCGCCATAGCCCCGAATAGGACCACGAGAGCCATTCCGATCCGCATGGCCGAGAGGAGTCGTGAGCGAGACTTGGGACCAGGCAGGGGGTGCAGTCTAGACGACAAAACCGGGGCTCGCCCGGCCTTAACGAAAACCCCAAATGGCCGATAGTGGTGCAAATTCTCGGGGTCGGGTTAGGATGGCTGTCCCAATGGCTAGACGGGCAATACCGGGACTTCTAGCGGCGATTCTCTTCCTCACCACCGGGGCACTGCCGTTCTCGTCCGCGTCACCGGCCCCGAGCGCCCGAGGGGTAGCGATACGATCGGCCCCAGCCATGGCCTCCGCGCGGGCCAAGCTGAGGAAGCCTCTTCTTCCCGTCCGCCGAACCGTTGCTCACAGCCTTAAACCGACAACGGGCCTGCCGCTGGTGGCACCGATGGCGACAAGTCTCAACGCCGTCTACAACGGCCTGAACAAGCCGGGGCTGAATGCTGTTGACAACGGGGCTCTTCAGACAGCGCCTCCCGATGCAACAGGATCGATCGGGCCCAACCACTATGTCGAGTTGGTCAACTCATCGATAGGCGTATACAGCCGGAGCGACCTGAGCCTGGTGACCAAAGCCTCGCTTTACACATGGCTCGGCCTTTCGTCCTCGACACCGCTGTGCGACCCTCAAATTCAGTGGGATCCGTCATCGCAGCGGTGGCTCTACGTCGTTCTCGGCTGCAGCTTGGCCTCGCAAAGGTTCTACTACGGCTGGTCGATGACCCCCGATCCCTCGGACCTGGTCAATGGCTGGTGCAGGTTCTACGTGAGCACGCCCGGCGTGCTGTCCGACTACCCCAAACTCGGCCACAGCAACAACTACATGCTGGTCGGAAGCAACAACTTCAGCAACGCTGGCACGAATCCATTCATCACCGCTCAAATCACCTGGATGCAGACCCCTGCGCCAGGCGTGACATCCTGCGGGACGCCTTTGCTGCACACCGCCGCGAACGG
>Ga0307374_10004403_pt1 | contig 23457 bp, 27 predicted proteins | sample OX3MG_FD_202532 | JGI IMG/M metagenome (GOLD analysis project Ga0307374, IMG submission 202532) | Soil microbial communities from Risofladan, Vaasa, Finland - OX-3 | ecosystem: Environmental > Terrestrial > Soil > Coastal area > Acid sulfate soil | place: Finland: Risofladan, Vaasa | collected... | reverse complement strand
CGTTGGGTGACCAGCGACAGCATCTGCTTCATCTGCGCAGTATTCGCCGGATGATTGAAGACTGGATTCAGGGACGGACTTGACGTCGGGCTGCCCGCGGCGGCGGCCAGTATCGGCGCCGTCATCAACAAGAGCAGGGCCAACCAGCCATTCCCACAGCGATTCATAAGCCCAACCGCTGACGCAGGATTGGCGGCGTCGCCATCTGTAACTCGCCGGTGTTCTGCCGTACCGCGGCCTGCACGGTGTGGCCACGGGTCAGCGCTTCGCCGGAGTTGGCATCGCTGATCAGGTAGGCAAGCTTGAGTCGGAACTGCCATTCGACGATCCAGGTCTTGACGATGACGCGCCGGCCGAAGCACAGCGGCTTGAGATAACGCACACGGTAATCGATCACCGGCCAGGTGTAGCCGGAATCGGCCATCTGTGCATAGCCGTAGTCGAGTTCCTCCATCAACGCCACCCGCGCCAGCTCGAAATATTCGGCGTAACGGCCGTGCCACAGCACGCCCATAGGATCACAGTCCTGGAAGGCGATGACGGCTTCCGCACAGACCTCAATGCGACGGCTCAACGCATTATCCGAGGCCGGGGTCACGGACGCACCCACCGGCGCGGCAAACGCCGCAACATGACTGCAAACAGCCGCAGATGTAGCCAGACCATGCGCGCGTTGTCGCGCAGGTAACGAAAATGCGAAACGCCGTCCTCGGGATAGGTGACGCGCGTCGGTACACTGATCACGCGCAGACCCGACCAGTACAGCCGCACCAGCATCTCGGTGTCGAAATCCATGCGATGACCGACCGGTTCACGCCGCCATAACTGCAGCGTCGGTGTCAACGGATAGACACGGAATCCACACATGGTGTCGACCAGATCGAACGACAGCGTGTGCAGCCACACCAGCGCATGGGTCAGGTAGCGTCCGTAGTAACGAATCCACGGGATCGAATCGTCGTAGCGCGGTACACCGGTGACGACTGCGGCGGGATCGGCAGCGGCGGTGGCCAGCAGACGCGGCACGGCGGCGGTGTCGTGCTGGCCATCGGCATCGATCTGCAAAGCGTGGGTGTAACCAGCAGCGGCAGCGGCCTCGCAACCCGCACGTACTGCCGACCCCTTGCCTTGATTGCGCGGCAGGCGCAGCACGTGCAGCCAGCCGTCTTCCGCGGCGGCGAGTTTGTCGACCACACACGCCGCTTCGATCCCGCTGCCGTCGTCGACGATCCAGCAGATTAGTTTGTTGGGTCGCAGCCGTTCGACAAGACCGCCGATCGCGCCCTCGTGGTCGTAATACGGGATGACGATGCAGGGCCGGAAGACTGCGTGCATCGCCGCCTGCACCGACGTCAAGGGCTCGCTCACAGCATCGACCAGACCGGATCCGCTTCGCCGAGACTGTCTGGCGAAGGCACCAGTACTGCCTGCAGTTGGCGTGTCAGCCGTCGCGCCGCCTGCGAAGTCGATTCACCCGGCGTCGCCGCGAAGCGCGCTGCCGGCAGCGGTGCGCCGACAACAAAGCTGTAATGCGGCGTACGTTCGGGTACCTGATACCATTTCTGGCCCTTGGTCAGCGTGATCGGCTCACAGCAAATCTGCACCGGTATGATCGGTACCGCTGCACCCAACGCGATACGTGCGGCACCGCGCTTGAACTGTGGCGGCCGGCCCGGAACGCTGCGCGTGCCCTCAGGAAACACTATCAGGGTATGACCAGCGCGCAGGCTGGCGGTGCAATCCTCGATCAAGCCTTCCGGTGAAGCGTTGCCGATGTAACCGGCGGCGCGCACCGCCCAGCTCAGGAACGGGTTGTGCCACAGCGCCTGCTTGACGATACACACTGCTTCGGGCATCCACGACAACAAGAACACCGCATCGATCAGACTGGGATGGTTGGCCAGAATCAGTCGATTACCCCCGCGCAAGTGCTCCAGCCCATGCACTTCGTAGCTGATTAATCCCAGCGTTTTCATGAAGCCGATGAAGAACCGGCAGCCGCGATGATAGGTGTGTTGAAAACGCAGGCGACGCTCATCCACATCACGTGACCACAGCCACAACAGTGGAAACAGGGTGGCCGTCAGCAGCAGCGTGCTGCAACCGAACACCGTGAAACTGAGACCGGTAGCGAAGATGCGCCAGCCTCGATCCAGCCCGCGCACTGACATCAGCGCACCGACTCTGAGGTTTGCCGATACATCGCCTCGACCTCGACCAGCAGCTCGCGGCGACAGATATCACCGGCCAGCACACGCACCGGCAAGCTGCCGAACAACTCTGGCAGCATCGCCTGCAATCCCAGCCAATCGGACTCGCGGCGCACGTAGAGGATGCAGGACTCGAGTTGCAGGCGCGCCGGATCGACGCCCGGCAGATGGCTGCGGACGGCGTGTGCACGCACCGTTTCGATATTGGCCACCGCCTGCCGCAACTGCGCCTGCGGGTCGCCCGCATGAACGGTAGCATGGCCGACGATGCTGGCAGTTCCCGACACCAGTAATTGCACACCGTCGGCCCAGGGCACCCAAGTGGCACGCGAAAAACTGGGGCTTCGCGCGCCGTAAATACGCGGGTAGTTGAAGGCGCTGACCTGACGCGGATTTTCCACCTGCAGCCCCGGCCGCCGCGCGGCCAGCGCAAACAGACGCAGGCCGCTGCCATCGCGGCTGCCGATGGCGCTGGCCGCCGGCAGTTGGTACTCAAAGCCGTCTGTATCGGCCATTGCACGGTAGCGGCCCGCACAGAAGCGCTGATAGCGTTCGGCATCGCCTTCGCCTTGATTGATCCTATCCAGATAGTTCCAGACCCGCAGCAAGTGCGGATAACCAGCGCCGGAGATAAAACGGATCAGCCGTCGATAGACTTCGCGGACCGCGTCTTCCATCCGGACCAGCTGCGCTTCGGGCACCTGCAGTTGGACCATCATGATCTGCCCGTTTTCGGCATAACCGAGATCATTGACCCAACCGGACTGCACCGGCGCGGCGCTCAGCCACAATTCACCGACGGCGGATACCTCATCCAGCGGCGACAACGGCAGCAGGATACGTCGAGGGTCGTCGTCCACGCTGTCGCTGTCGCCGCCGAACCGCAGGGCACACAGCACCTGCGAAGACAGCGGTTGACTGCGCGCGCTAATGGACAGGTCGGTAACGCGATACGGACAGTCGGGACGCGGAAGCGCGTGCATCATTGTTTCTGACTGCGGCGTGCTCATGGCACTATTTCGGCTGTCTCATTAGCGGTTGCCGGCGTAGAAGACACCCACTGCAACCATATGCCGCAGACGTCGCCCATGATGCCGATACAGGCACTAACTGTTGCTGGCGTCAACGGCGAATTTTGCATGTTCAGCATTCATGTGGCGGTATGGCTGGCGGATGTGGCACTCATCTGTGATCTCGCCGCGGACGACGCTCGCTTATACTGCTCTACATGTTGGCTGCGGTAACGAACGGAGCAGCCATGCGATCCGCCACTGTTTGTTTACCGTTATTTTACGCCCGAGCAGCCTCGCGGCGCGACTCGCAAAATCTTGAAGACAATGCCCACAGACTCGAACACGCTCCCGCACACCCACCCGGTTGCCAACTGCCGCACCTGTCGTGCCGCTGCCGTCACGGATCGGGGGCCGCCGCCGCAGGCGCGTCTCTCAAGGACACCACAGTAAAATATGGCGTGCCCGCAATGAGGATTGAACCTCCCTCCGGCCCTTTCCAGCGTAGCACAGCACCACAAAAGTGGCGCGACGGTCTTGTGTCATCCAGACGCGAGGCCTGTTTTGACATTTGCAACGAATATGTCGGCACTAGGCCGACAGCGCTTGGCCGCGTACGACTACATTCAGGAAGCACCGATGACTGAAACGGAAAAGGAACTGGCACAACTGTTGATCACATCCCTGCAGCTGGAGGACAAGACGATCAACAGCATCGACCCCGAAGCCCCCCTGTTTGGCAGCTACGACACCGGCTGGGGCCTGGATTCGATCGATGCACTGGAAATAGCATTGGCGGTTCAGCAGAAATACGGCGTGGAGATGCGCGCTGAAGACGAGAACAGCCGCCAGGCTTTCAGCTCCCTGCGCAGCCTGCGCGCCTATATCGACGCACAAAAACACACTGACAAGGCGTAACACAGATTTGATCACGCACGGTTTTCAAGGTGCATGCGGGCTGGGCCAATAGTGTCCTTGCGACTGCTGCTGTTGCTGGCCTATCCGCCGCTAGCACACTTGGCGGTCGTGTCCGGTTCACGACGGCTAACTGCGGCAGTTCTGATCCTGCTCGGTGTAGCCACGCTGTATACGCCGTTGCGCGCGGGTCGCGCTTACGCCTGGTGGACACTGGGCCTGGCTGCGACGGTGACGACACTGCTGGCAACGGCCGGAGGCGGCGTGTGGTTGATGGTGGCGTTGTCTCTAGCATTGCCTGGAGTAGTAATGACCGGCTTCCTGATGTCACTGCAACACGGCCGCACCCCATTGATTACTCGCATCGCAGCTCAAGTGCAGAACCCGCTGCCGGAACCGATGGTGGTCTACACCCGCCAGCTGACGCTACTGTGGGCGGTTGTAATTGCCGCGCTGATGAGCGTCGAACTGGCGCTGATCCTGTTCGGAAGCGCGCTCGATTGGTCGCGTTACGCCAACGGCTATGCCTATTTGACGATCGCCGCAGTATTTGTCATCGAATATGGCTATCGTCGGCTGCGTTTCCGACACCTGCCACAGCCGGATCTCCGCACCTATCTGCGCGCACTGCTGTCGCAGCATCACCTTCAGCCCGGCCAGCGGATCTGAGCCGGTGACCTTACCCACACTGCCGCTGCTGTCTGCCGACGACCACCAGAGCCCTCTGTTCTGGCGTCTGGGCAAGCCGATCTCACGCGCATGTTTCGCCAGCGCGGTCGCGACACTGGCCGAACGCCTGCCCGACGGGCGCTACCTCATCAACCGCTGTCACACCCGCTACGGTTTCTGCACCACCCTGATCGCCGCCGCTTTGCGCGGACAGACCTGCCTGCTGCCGGGTCACGACCATTCCTCGGCAATACTCGATCCGGCTTACGCGGACGCCCGCACGGCCAGTGATGATCCGTCGGCGGCAGCCGACCTCCTGGTTCCACTACAGCCACTCACGGTCGGCGGCCGCATACCAAGCGTGATTTCCGCGCAATACCCGCTGGCCATCGTCTTCACATCCGGCAGCACCGGACAACCGCAACCGCATATCAAAACCTGGGGCTCGCTGTGGCATGCCAGTCGACGAATTGACAAGTATCTGCTGGACGGAATCGACAGCGCCAGCATCGTGGCCACCGTGCCGATGCACCATATGTACGGACTCGAAACCACCGTGGCGTTGCCGTTGGCCAGCCATCATGCCGCCGTCGACACACGCCCAGTTTTCCCCGAAGACGTGCGCCGCACATTGGTAACCGTGAGCACGCCACGGGTACTCATCACCGCACCGGTCCACATCCGCGCATTGCTCGAGGCCAGGGTAAAGCTGCCGCAGCTGGCGCGGATCATCTCCGCAACCGCACCGCTGCCACTAGATCTGGCACGACGTGCCGAGGCCGTATTCAGCGCGCCGGTGTTCGAGATCTACGGGTGTACCGAGGCCGGCAGCATCGCCAGCCGGCGCAGCGTCAACGGCTCGTTGTGGACCCCGCTGCGCGGTTTGCGAGTAAGCCAAGTCGACGGTCGCAGCGTGGTCTCGGGCGATTATCTGGACAAGCCAGTGCCACTGCACGACCAGTTGCAGCTGCAGGACAGCAACGATGGCAGCTTCATGCTGATAGGCCGCAGCGACGACGTCGTCAAGGTCGGCGGCAAACGCGCCTCGCTGGCCGATCTGACCTACAAGCTGCTGTCCATTCCCGGCGTCATCGACGGCGTGGTATTCCAGCCCGATGACGCCGATAAAACGGTCATTCTGCGACGCCTGGCGGCGCTGGTGGTGGCGCCTAGGCTGAGCGAGAACGAAATCCTGACGGCGTTCAGCCACCTGATCGATCCAGTGTTCCTGCCGCGTCCGCTACGGCGGGTCGAGGACCTGCCGCGCAACGCCACCGGTAAATTGCCGCACGACGCCCTGAAAGAACTGCTGGCGCATGCCTGAATTCACCACGACATTCAGCATTCCCGCACAGCATCCTTGCCTGCCGGGGCACTTCCCGGGGCGGCCGGTCGTGCCCGCCGTACTGTTGTTGCAGTCCGTCGCCGACGCATTGCGACCGCATTTTGGCAACTGGGCACCGAGCCGCGTGAGTGCGGCAAAATTCCTGCATCCAGTGTCGCCGGAACAAACCTTGGTGCTGCAGCTCGATATCGACCACACCGGTGCTCGCGCGCGCTTCCGCTGCACGCTCGGCACCCTCACCGTCGCGCATGGCGAACTGCACTTCGACGAACACGGCACGAATCGATGACTCCGTTGAAGCAGGACACTTCAACACCGCCCACTGCCACGCCGGGATGGAAACGCCGGCCTGAACGCAGCACGCCGTGGATGCTGGCGATCATTGTCTGGGTGGCGCGACATCTCGGTCGCGGCAGCACACGCGCGCTGCTGGTCCCGATCGTCGCCTATTTCTATCTGACCAGCATCACCGCTCGACGGGCCTCACGACAATTCCTGGGCCGCGCGTTGGCCCGGCCAGCACGCATCGCCGATGTCCTGCGCAATTTTTACGTCTTCGCGGTCTGTATCCTGGATCGCGTGTTTCTGCTGGCCGGACGCCATCACATGATTCGTATCGAACGCTATGCGCCAAAGACGGTGATGGACCGCGTTCATGCCGGCGGCGCACTGCTGCTCACCGCCCATCTGGGTAGTTTTGACGCGTTGCGCGTGTTCGGCGTCGAACGATACGACATACGCTTTCGCATCGTCATGGATCGCCAGCACGCGCCGATGATCACCCACGTGCTGGAGCGCCTCAATCCGAAGATGGCAGACGAAATCATCAACAGTGATGGCGGTCCGGTATTGGCGCTGGCATTGCGGGAGGCACTGGACCAGCACTGCATCGTCGGCATGATGGCGGACCGCCTCACCGGCACCGACCCTGGCATCGCAGTACCGTTCATGGGTAAGCCCGCGCGCCTGCCTGTCACACCATGGCGCTGGGCTGCGGCGCTCGGCGCACCCGTGCTGCTGTGTTTTGGTCTTTATCGCGGCGGCAATCTTTACGAACTGTACTTCGAAATATTTTCCGAACAACGCCAGCCGGTGCCGCGGGCCGAACGCGTCGCGCACGTCGAAGCCTGCATCCAGCGCTACGCCACCCGGCTTGAGCATTATGCGCGTCAGGCTCCGTACAATTGGTTCAATTTCTACGATTTCTGGTCCGATGACGCCGCTCGGCATTAGCTATTTCACCGCCACCTCGGCACTCGGCCGCGGACTCGATGCCCACCTGCAGGCGTTGCTCGATGAGCGCAGCGGCCTGCATGACGCCGGCTTCGAAACCAGCCGTCTGCACACCTGGACAGGGGAAGTCATCGGTCTGGAGACACCCCTGCCGACGGCATTTTTCGACTGGGATTGCCGCAATAACCGCCTCGCCGAACTGGGACTGTTGCAGGACGGCTTCATCGACGCGGTCGCCGCCGCCCGTACACGCCACGGCGCCGACCGCATCGCCGTCTACGTCGCCACCAGCACCGCCGGTGTACAGCAGACCGAACTGGCCTACCGCGCCTACCGCAGCGATGGCGGCGCCCTGCCCGACTGGTTCAACCACCGCACCACCCAGAACTCGTTTTCGGTGGCCGACTACACGCGCTTGCGACTGGGCCTTGCGGGTCCCTGCGCCGCCGTCTCCACTGCCTGCTCATCCAGTGCCAAGGTGTTCGCCTCTGCAGCACGCGCCATCGCCGCCGGTCTGTGCGACGCCGCTGTCGTCGGTGGCGTCGACAGCCTGTGCCTGACCACGCTGTACGGCTTCAACGCGCTGCAGCTGATCAGCCACGACATCTGTCGACCGGCCGATGTTGACCGCAACGGACTGTCGCTCGGTGAGGCGGCCGGCTTCGCCCTGATCGAACCCGGCATCGATACGCCGCTACGGCTGCTGGGCTACGGCGAGAGCAACGACGCCCATCACATGTCCGCGCCGCACCCCGAAGGTCGAGGTGCGCATGAGGCCATGCAGGCAGCGCTGACACGCGCCGGTGTCGAACCCTCCAGCGTCGATTACATCAACCTGCACGGCACCGGCACGCCGGTCAACGATCTGGCCGAAGACAAGGCCGTGTGTGCGCTGTTCGGGCGCGACATCCCGTGCAGCTCCACCAAGGGTTGGAGCGGTCACACACTGGGCGCGGCCGGTGCGCTGGAAGCCACGCTGTCGCTGCTGTGCCTGCGCCACGGTCTGTTACCGCGCAGCCTCAATACCCGCAAGGTCGACACACGCATCGAAGGCAATATCCTGCTGCAGACACGGCGCGCGCCGCTGCAACGGGTACTGTCGAATTCCTTCGGCTTCGGGGGCACCAACTGCAGTCTGTTGTTCGGGACCGTGCATTGATCGAGGCCCCGATCGAGATCTGGGTGGAAGCGATCGGGATCGCCGCACCCGGCTTGCCGGACTGGCCCGCCACGCGTGCCATCCTGCGCGGCGAAGCGCCCTACCAGCCCGACGATCTGCCGCCCTATCAACCGCAATTGCTGCGACCCAACGAGCGGCGTCGAGCCACACCTGCGGTACGTCAGGCGTTTCGTGCCGCCGAAAGCGCCTGTATCGCGTCGGGCCGTGCACCGGGCGAATACGCCGCAGTGTTTACCACCTCCGATGCAGACATGAGCATCATCGATCGTATCGGTTTGGCCTTGGCGGATTCGGCCCGCATCATTTCGCCAATCGATTTTCACAATTCCGTACACAACGCCGCCGCCGGTTACTGGAGCATCGCCGTCGATGGCCGCCTGCCGTCAACCACGCTGTGCGCCTACGACGCCAGCTTCAGCGCCGGCCTCCTGGAAGCGGCGGTGATGACAGTGGTCGATGGCTTCGACTCACTGCTGGTCGCCTACGACGTGCCCGCACCAACGCTGCTGCAACCCAAGCGCGCCATCTTCAATGCCGTCAGCACGGCCTTGACGCTTTGCCGGGCGAGACCGCCAAGGCCCTGCGCACGTTTGCAACTGCGACGCGACCACACGCCGATCACCACGCTGCAGGATCCCGCATTGGAAAACCTGCGCCGCTCCAACCCGGCCGCGCGCGCACTACCGCTGCTGCGTCTGTTGGCGCTCGAAACCAGCGGCGTGGTGGCAGTCGAGGACGCCGGCGGCGGAAGTCTGCGCATCGAGGTCAGCGTCCAGGATTGATGCGACGTGCCACTGCTCGACCAGACTCAAATCCGCCAGCTGATTCCGCATGCCGGCAGCATGTGCCTGCTCGATGCGGTGCTGGACTGGGACGCTACTACCATCCGCTGTCGCGCCCGCAGTCACCGCGACCCGCAGCATCCCCTTCGCGCGAACGACCGGCTGGCGGCGCTGCACCTGATCGAATACGGCGCACAGGCGATGGCGGTTCACGGCGGACTGTTGGCTCGACAGCGCGGCGGCGAAGCGCCACCCGGCATGCTGGTGGGGGTGCGCGAAGCGAGCTTCGAGGTCGACCGCATCGATGACATCGACAGCGATCTGGAAGTCCGCGTCAGCCAGCGCGTCGCCAACGACAACGGCTGGCTCTATGACTTCGAGGTCGATGCGGGCGGCCAGCGGCTGGCGCAGGGCCGGGTCTCGGTGATTCCGATGCGTAGCAGTTAACCAATCATCTCGACTGGCCTCAGGCCGCATCCAGCCAGCGCGGCAAGGCGGCGACGTTCTCGATCACCGCGCAGGCACCCGCTTTGTGCAGACGCCCGGCTTCGTGCACACCACAACTCACACCCAGCGCCGGCATGCCCAGCGCGACCGCCATCACGATGTCGTATTCGGTATCGCCGATCATCAGCGCACGGCCGGTATCGACGCCAGTGGCCTGCAGGATCTGCCGCAATATGCGGGAATCCGGTTTGTCTGCAGATTCATCGGCGCAACGCGTGATTTCCAGCAGTGCTGCCAGCGCCGAATGCGCAGCCAGCGAGACATGCAGGGCATCGCGGTGCCTGCCGGTTGCCACCGCCAGCCGGTAGCCGGTACCACTCAGCGCAGCCAAGCTCTCGACCGCACCATCATAGAGCGGCGCGGCGACCACCTCGACCGCCGCACGCCGGCGATAATCCGCCAGCGTGCGCAACAGTTGCGCAAGATCAAGCTCGGGATAGAGCCGGCCCAGACTTTCAACCATGCCCAAGCCGATCAGTTCTGCGATCTGTTGATCGTCCCGCGGCGGCAGACCGAGGTCGTTGATCGCCTGCTGCATGCCGGAGACGATGTGGGCCGGTGAATCCGACAAGGTACCGTCCCAGTCGAAAATGAGCAGATCGTAGCGCAGCATCAGCGTCCCGGGCCGAGCCGCTCGAGGAAATCGCGCAGTTCATCGGTCATCGACGCGCTCAGGACCAGCCGCGGAAACGTGCCGCCACGGCCGTCGACTGCCGGCAGTTCCAGATAGTGCGAGTGCAGGAACATGCGGCGCAGGCCCAGATCGCGTAGTTTCTTCTGGTCGTCGCGCAGGCCGTATTTGCGGTCGCCCGCCACCGGATGTCCCAGCGCCAGCGCATGTACGCGGATCTGGTGGGTACGCCCCGAGAAGATCTGCACTTCACACAGCGTGGCGTCGCGGTAGTGCACCTGCGGCGTGAAGCGGCTGCGTGAAGGCTTGCCTTCTTCTTCATCCACATCGACATAACGTTCGCCGTTCGGGAGTCGACTCTTCACCAGTGCCGCATCGACATCGCGCGCCCCTCCCTGCAAGCGTCCGACAATGAGTGCGAAGTAGCGTTTGATGACATCGCCGTCGCGCAGCGCCGCCTGCGCACGCAGCAGCGCCGGACGCGATTTGGCCAGCAGCAGCACGCCGCTGGTGTCGCGGTCGAGCCGGTGCGCCAGTTCCAGGTAGTCGTATTTGTTCCAGCAACGCGCGGCTTCGATCACGCCGTAGGCGATGCCGCTGCCGCCGTGCGAGGCCAGTCCGGCCGGTTTGCAGATTGCCAGGTAGTCCTCGTCCTCGTGGACGATCACTTCGCGCAGGCGGTTGAGCACCGCGTCCGGTGCACGCACGGGGGCATTGCGCTCGGCAAGCCGCACCGGCGGGATGCGCACTATTTCGCCCAGCACCAGCTTGCGTTCGGGCTTGATACGACCCCCGTCGACTCGCACCTGGCCAGAACGCAACAGGCGGTAAACGTGCGATTTAGGGACACCCACAAGCGTTTTCAGCAAAAAATTATCCACCCGCTGCCCCGCCTCGGCAGCCGTCACCGGATGCAGGCGCACGCCAACGGTTGCGGGTTTTTCGGGAGACGGCGTTAGCGGTGCACGAGGCATGGGCAGCCTTTTCTAATTGGGCATCCCGATTCCACTGTTGGAATCGGAAACCCGGTCGATGTAGCGTTCATTTCAAATACCGGATTCTGATGTTGCCTTTGAGAGTGCGTCTGCTAAAGCAAACATCGGACTCTGGTGTGTGGCACTCCCAAGACCGATATTCGGACCCTTCTAGAAATCCATCGTGGCCTTGCGATAGTTCGACAGTCTCCGATTTTTGAAGTCACGGTTGATTGCCGTCATGAACCGGTTCGAGTTTCACGGGTTATGGGCTCATTATGCGCTGCTTGCTTCCACATTCCGGCCGTTTCATGTCCCTGCGGGCACTGCTCTCCTGTCGCGTTTAAGCAATTGCCCAAAACACACCCTGTTGTACACCCGATTCACCAGCCCGATCTTCACCTCAGCACAGGATAATCCACTGGTGCGAACGGACTTTGGACTTCTCATGGTTTGAGGCCTTCTGAGCCTCCGTCAATGGAGGGTTGCGTGCGCCTTTCCCACAGGTCCGGCTGGGAATCCGGCCGCCAGCCGCTCTTGCTGCGCCTTCGGCCGATAGGCGCTGCCGGCGTAGATCGGGCGCTTTGGGCTGCTATGCAAAGCACTCCATAGCAGCCCCTATAGATCAGGCCCATAAATAGTACGAACCAATATCCAGCGATGCGGTCAGAGATGACATGGATACCGAAGACGCCACCGGCTCAACCCGGCCGAACACCGCGACCCGATGGAAGTGTTTTACCTGCCCAGCTACAGCCTCGAGCTCAACCCCGAAGTGCGCTTGAACGCCGACCTCAAGCACGTCATCCGCCGCAAGGTGGCTGCACGCACCAAAGCGAAGCTGCGTGCAGCCACCGAGGAACACATGACCGTGATCGGCTATGAATCCGAACGCGTCAAGGCCTACTTCTGTGATCCACACGTCAAGTATGCTGCTTAATACTGTTTAAGGGCCCAATCAATAGGTCGGACAGGCGTATCCCCCACACCGCAAATCGGAGCGTGCGCGGCGCTCCAGCGTCCGATTCGGGTCAGCAGCGGTTCCAGCGAGTGATGAGCCGGCGGATAGATCGCGAGCCACACCAGCACCACCGCGCATGGCACGAACCAACGCATTGAGGGGCGTGTTTCAGCACGATAAAAACGGGCAAAGCCCCGCACGCCCAGTGCTCCGAACAGCAGGCCGGCCACCGCTTCCTGCGGCGTATGGACGTGGTTGACGATGATACCGGCCACCAGGCTGGCGAGCCATAACGACACCAGCCCAGCGATCAGTACACGTTGCCAAACACGCGCCGCCGCCGCCATCACCACCGCCGCACCGCCGTAGGCGATCACGCTGAAACTGACGCCTCCACTCGGACTGTGAATGTTCCAGAGACTCAAGTGACAGGCGTCCAGCCAGATTTTCGGCACGGCCGTCAGGATTCCAACCGCGGCAACCGTTGTCAGCCAGAGCAGCGCCATGCGGCGCGATACCCGTACATGAATCCATACCGCCAAAGCCAAACTGAGCGGGATCAGCACACCGATATTGCTGAACCAGGTCAGACGTGGATCAAGGTGAATCGCTATTACCAACGCGTTTCCCGATCCGGCGTTGCGCGGATCTTGTGGATAGCCAGATCGGCGCCATCGAACTCCTGCTCGGCGGTAAGACGAATGCCTACGGTTAGCTTGAGAACGCCGTAGACCAGCACTCCCCCGCCGAAGGCGATGACGATGCCCAGTCCGGTACCGATCAACTGCGACCAGAGACTGACGCCGCCGACTCCGCCCAGCAGACGGGCACCAAAAATGCCCGCGGCAATGCCGCCCCAAGTGCCGCACAGGCCGTGCAGCGGCCATACGCCCAGCACGTCATCGATCTTCCAGCGGTTTTGTGTCAGCGTGAACATCCACACGAAAAGCGCTCCAGCCACCACGCCGGTGGCCAAGGCGCCCAACGGGTGCATGACGTCGGAACCAGCGCAGATCGCCACCAGACCGGCCAGCGCGCCGTTGTGGACAAAGCCCGGATCGTTGCGCCCGACCACCAGCGCCGACAGCGTACCGCCGACCATCGCCATCAGTGAATTCATCGCCACTAGGCCCGATATATTCTCCAGCGTTTGTGCGCTCATGACGTTGAAGCCAAACCAGCCGACCATCAGGATCCACGCCCCCAACGCTAGAAACGGGATACTCGACGGCGGGTGTGCCGCGATGCGGCCGTCGTTGGCGTAGCGGCCACGACGGGAGCCCAGCAGCAGCACCGCGGCCAATGCGATCCAGCCGCCAACCGCATGCACCACGACTGAGCCTGCAAAATCATGAAATGGTGCGCCGCACAGCCGGGTCAGCCAGGCCTGGATGCCATAGTTGTGGTTCCAGGCGATGCCCTCGAAGAACGGATAGATGAAACCAACCAGGAAAAACGTGGCAATCAACTGCGGGTAAAACCGTGCACGCTCGGCAATGCCGCCAGAGACGATCGCCGGTACGGCTGCTGCGAACGTCAGTAGAAAGAAAAAGCGGGTCAGCTCATACCCATTTTGTTGCGCCAGCACATCGGCTGCACGAAAAAAGTGCACGCCATACGCGATACCGAAGCCGATGAAGAAATAAGCCAGCGTCGACACGGCGAAGTCCGAGAGAATCTTGACCAGCGCGTTGACCTGATTCTTGCGCCGTACCGTGCCCAACTCCAGAAAGGCGAAGCCTGCGTGCATGGCCAGGATCAAGATGGCGCCCAGCAGGATGAACAGGACGTCGGCAGAGGTCTTCAAGTGATCCATGCGTAAGGATTACGTAAGGGTGAGTACAGAAGTTGCAGGCAACAAGCGTGCCGCTACTGCCGCCCGGAAGTCCCTCGCACTTGAACACCAGTGCCGACGGTAGCTGCGCCTTACAGACGCAAAAGTACGGTACCCCAGGTCATGCCGCCGCCTACACCCTGCATCATCACCAATTGACCCGGCTGGATGCGTTGATCGCGTACCGCCGTATCCAGCGCCAACGGCACTGACGCGGCCGAGGTGTTGCCGTGACGCGCCACCGTGGTGATGACCTGTTCTGGACGCAGCCCGATCTTGTCGGCGATGGCGTTGATGATGCGCAGATTGGCCTGGTGCGGGACATACCAATCGAGCTGATCGGCGTCGATCCGGTTCCTCGCCAACATGTTGCGCGCACCGGTGTCCAGCGCCTGTACAGCAAAACGGAATACGTCGCCGCCCTTCATCTCCAAGTAGGGATTGCCGCGCAACTTGCCTTCGGCGATGCCGCCGGCTACGCACAAAATATGTGCCTGGCTGCCGTCAGCTTGCAGCTGACTGTCCAGAATGCCGGCGGTGTCAGAAGCCTTCAGCACCACTGCGCCGGCCCCGTCACCGAACAGCACGCAGGTGCGACGGTCGCTCCAGTCCAGCAGCCGCGAAAACACCTCTGCACCCACCACCAGCGCACATCGGTGCGAACCGCTGGCGATAAACTTGTCCGCCACTGTCAGCGCGTAGACAAAACCAGTGCACACCGCCTGCACGTCGAAAGCCGTACCCTGCCGCACGCCCAGTTTGTCCTGCAGCAGACAGGCGGTGGACGGGAGAACCATGTCCGGCGTGGTGGTGGCGACCACGATCAGGTCGATATCTTCGACCCCAACGCTGGCGGCCTCCATCGCACGGCGCGACGCCTGCAGCGCCAGATCGCTGGTCAACTCGTGATCGGCGGCGACGTGGCGTGCCTCGATGCCGGTACGCGACACGATCCATTCATCGGAAGTGTCAATGCGGTTCTGCAGCTCGGTATTGGTCACCACCCGCTTCGGCAGGTAGCTGCCGGTGCCGGCAATTCTGGAAAAAGTCATGGCGCGGCTATAGTAACCTGACGCGTGCGATCCGGGTTCAGTAATGAGGAGGCGCCTCATCTGCTGGCGGGTTGAGAGCAGGTACCCGATTCGCGGAGGACCACTGCTCCGCCAATTCCAGGCAACGCCGCTCCAGGCGCTCGATCCGGCGTTGCTGGCGTGCCACTTCATCGCTGAGCACGCGCAGGGTTTCATCCTGATAGGCCAGGCGCGTTTCCAGTTCGATCAGATCAGCTTGGGTCATTGGCGTGAGGCGTGAAAAACGCAATCCGGATCGTACCAGCGTTATCCTGTCGACCTGCTTTCAATGTCTGATTGTCCAGTGTCGTCTGAAAACCCGAAAATTCTGATCGAGGAGATCGAATTCAGCGCTGTGCGCTCGCAGGGCGCCGGTGGGCAAAACGTCAACAAGACGGCAACGGCGATTCACCTGCGCTTCGATATCCGCGCTTCATCACTGCCGGTGGCGGTAAAAGAGCGCTTACTCAAACGCGCCGACCGGCGTATTACCGAAGACGGCATCGTGGTCATCAAGGCGCAGCAGTATCGCAGTCAGGAGCAGAACCGCGCGGCAGCCCTGGCGCGCCTGCAGTGGTTGGTCGGCGCCGCTGCACATGCGCCGCGCGTGCGCCAACCCACTCGTCCCAGCCGCAGCGCCGTACGCAAACGCATCGACAGCAAGACCCGCTACGGCACGACCAAACGCCTGCGCGGGCCGGTCAACGACGAATAACCGGCTCACTTTTTCAGAGCGTCCGAAAAATAATGGCGCAGCTTCTCAATTTTCGGCATCGCCACCGCTGCAATGTAGGGTTGCCCCGGATTAAGTGCAGCGTAGTTTTGGTGATAGCTCTCGGCCTCGAAGAATTCCTGCAACGGTTCCAGCCGGGTGACGATCGGCGACTTGAAGACGCCGGTGGCGTCGAGTTGTTTTATGTAGGCTTCAGCCACGCGATGCTGCTGCGCGTCGGCGTAAAAAATTGCCGAGCGGTACTGGCGCCCCCGATCATTGCCTTGGCGATTGAGCTGAGTCGGATCGTGCGCCACCGAGAAGAAAATCTTCAACAGTCCGCCATAGCTGATGCGATGGGGGTCGTAGGCGACTTGGATCACTTCGGCATGATCGGTACGACCGCTGCAGACGATGTTGTAGTCGGCGGTCTCGCGGCCGCCGCCTGAATAACCGCTGGTCACCGCCAACACCCCATCGAGTTCCCGATAGACGGCTTCTGTGCACCAGAAACAGCCGCCGGCGAGCACTGCAAGCGCACGCCTCGATCTTGCCGTCAGCGGCTCATCCTCGACCGGATCGGGAAAATCCCCCGGACTGATTTTCAAGTCGTTACCCAACAAGGCCATGACCGGCTCCGTTGATCGACAACCCGGAGAGTCCCGCGTTTCAAATAAAGCGCTGGGATGGGTTTACTGGACCGGCGCAACCCCAACCCGTACCCGTATGGTAGCGCCAGGGTCGACAGCGCTGTGTGTGTGGAAGACCTGCCCGTTGTAGCGATAAGTAACGTCATAGCCGTTGGCCTGCCGTTGCATCACGTAATCGTTGATGGTCTGGCATTGCGTCTGCACCCGCCCATCGCTCTGTGCAGCCACCGAGTTGCCGGCCACCGCACCGGCCACCGCACCCAACGCAGTCATCGCGGCGTTGCCGGAACCCTTGCCGAACTGGGTGCCGACCAAGCCACCGAGCGCACCGCCCAACAGCGTGCCAGCGACGTGACCACCGCTGTTGTCGGTCTGGGCCTGCCGGCATTCCTGACGCGGACGCGCCACTTGGACTTGTTGATAAACCGGCGTTGCACTGAGTACCTGAGCCTCTGCGTATTGAACCTGCTCTGCGGGTTGTGCCGAAGGCTGCGGCTGATAGGTCCCGTAATAACCGGGCTGCTGCTGTGGATACGTGGCGCATGCGGCCAGTTGGGTCAGGGCGCCCAGCGCCGCCAATGCTGTCAATCTGCGTAGCATCTTTCTCATGCGACCACCTCTTGAACCTGAACGAGCGGATGTGTTTCTGAGCCTATAGTCTGGACAGAACAACTTAACTCAAGATGAACTGCATGCTGCATCTACATTAAAGAACCACAACGCCGAGCGGGTCTCATCGTCGGTAAGACAGCTGAAGACCTTAATCGGTTCAGTTGCCTGCACGCGGTTATCAAGGCACGCTGCACTCTGGCACGCTAAGATGTTCTACACAACTGGTTTTGCGGCAGCTCGCCTACATTACGGCACCTCCGGCCACTGTCGAAGCATGCGGAGAAGCCGGCTTGCGCGCCTATCGTCGGCTGCCGCAGCGGACCATCACCCCAATCGGACAGAAACACCATGACTCCATCAAAAGCATACGCAGCGCTGCAAGGCAAGGCCCCGCTGGAACCCTTCAAGATCGAACGTCGCGATCCGCGTCCACACGACGTCGCCATCGAAATCCTCTACTGCGGCGTCTGTCACTCGGATCTGCACCAGGTCCGCGACGAATGGGGGCACGGCATGTTCCCGATGGTACCCGGACATGAGATCGTCGGCCGCGTCACCGCTGTCGGCAACGCGGTCCAGGGTTTCAAGCCGGGTGATCTGGCCGGTGTCGGCTGCATGGTCGACTCCTGCCGCAGCTGCCCGAGCTGTCAGGAAGGACTGGAACAATTCTGCGAGCAGGGCTTTGTCGGCACCTACAATTCCAGAGAGCGCGACGGCAAGACCCTCACCTACGGCGGTTACTCGACCCACATCGTTACCGACGAAGCCTTCGTGCTACACATCCCCGATCAGCTTGATCCCGCCGGCACCGCGCCACTGCTGTGCGCCGGGATCACCACCTACTCGCCGCTACGCCACTGGAACATCGGCCCCGGCCATAAGGTTGGCGTGGTCGGCCTCGGCGGGCTCGGCCACATGGCAGTGAAACTGGCGCACGCCTTCGGCGCGCAGGTGACGCTGTTCACCACCTCGCCCGGCAAGCAAGCCGACGCCAGGCGGTTGGGGGCCGATGACGTGGTGATCTCCACGGGCCGGGCGGCGATGAAAGCGCAGGCCAGGGGTTTTGACTTCATCCTCGATACGGTGTCCGCACCGCACGACATCAACGCCTACACCGCCCTGCTCAAGCGCGACGGCACGATGACGCTGGTGGGCATGCCGGACCGTCCGCCGACGCTGCAGGCCGCCGCCCTCGTATTCCATCGCACCAGCATCGCCGGTTCGCTGATCGGCGGCATCAGGGAAACTCAGGAGATGCTGAATTTCTGCGCCGAACACGGCATCGTCTCCGACATCGAGATCATCCCGATAAACAAGATCAACGAGGCCTACGAGCGTATGCTCAAGTCCGATGTGAAGTATCGTTTTGTCATCGACATGGCGTCCCTGAAAAACTAGAGGTTCGACTGATGGATCGCAAGGCAGTGGAAGCGGCACTCAAACAGTTACAACAGGAGCATGCGCAGAGCCGTTATCGCGATCCACAATCGCAGGCACAGGCGCAGCAGTTGATCGCCGATTTGGAGCGCCAACTGCAGCATCCGGACAGCGCCGAGGCACGTGCGGATCTGCACCAGCGAGCCACGGCGGCGATCAGGGAATTCGAGGTCGAACACCCGCAGTTGACGGCGGCACTCACCCAGATCGTGTCGGCATTCAGCAGTATGGGCATCTAAGCGATCATCCGGACCGGTGTTCGCTGCCTGATGCACGTCCGGCTTTGCCGTCCGAAAAAGCATCACCTGTACTAGCGCGATGTTCCGCATCCGCACGCTGTACGACGACACCACTGCCGCCAACCGTGAAGCGATCGCCCAGGTCATGGCGATCAACCGGCGGCAGTTTCTCAATGCCAAGACGCACGGCCTGGAGCACCTGGCCGAACAACTGCGCGACCCGATGCGTTTCGACTACCGCTCGATCCTGCTGGTGGTGGAAAACGGCAGCGACCGCGTGCGCGGCTACGCCTTACTGCTGCACATGCCGGACCTGGACATCGCCTATCTGGACCTGATCTCGACCGCGCCGGATCGCTCGGGCGGTGGCATCGGCGCCTTGCTCTATCAGCGCATCCGCGAAGAAGCGGTGGCGCTGGGCGCGACGTACCTGTTCTTCGAATGCAGCATCGACGACCCCAGCGTGATCAGCGACACCACCACACTAGAACAAAACCGGCGACGCCTGAAGTTCTACGAGTGGCTCGGCGTACGACCGATCACCAACAACCAATACGCGACACCGACGCACGCCGGTGACCGCGATCTCTACTTCCTGCTGGTGGATGGGCTCGGCCGCACGCAACTGCCCTCACGGGCGATCGTGCAACGCGTCGTCCGCGCCGTGCTGGAGCGCAAGTACGCACACCTGTTCGACGAGGTCGCCATCGCCGCCGTGGCCGATTCGTTCACCGACGATCCAGTCCTCCTGCGACCCCCGCGTTACCTGCGGCGCGTGGTGAAGACGGCACCCGTTCAGCGCAGCACCAACGACAAGGGCATCGCCTTGATCGTAAATGAAGGTCACGAGATCCATCACGTGCGTGATCGCGGTTATGTCGAGGCGCCGGTGCGCATCCCGGTGATCCTGCGGGAGATCGACAAGACTGGTCTGTTCAAACACAGCCCGTCGCGACGCACGCCCGATGCGCTGCTGGAGCGCGTACACGACCCGGCTTACGTCGACTATCTCAAGCGGGCCTGCGCGCTGCTGCCCGAGCACAAGTCGATCTACCCAGTGATCTTTCCGCTGCACAACCGCGGCCGGCCGCCGCGCGATATCGAGTTGCAGGTCGGCTACTACTGCTCCGACACCTTCACGCCGTTGCACCGCAACGTCTACGCCGCTGCGCGCGGCGCGGTGGATTGCGCCGTCACCGGCGCCGAACGACTGTTCGAGGGTCATCGACTGGCCTACGCGCTGGTGCGGCCCCCCGGACATCACGCCGAGCGCCGGGTGTTTGGCGGTTTCTGCTACTTCAACGCCGCCGCTGTCGCCGCCGAATATCTCAGCCGCTACGGTCGTGTCGCTGTGCTCGACATCGATTACCACCACGGCAACGGCACGCAAGATATCTTCTATCGCCGCGCCGACGTGCTGACCGTCTCCATCCACGGCGCGCCGCCGACGGTGTACCCACACTTCGCCGGCTTTGCCGACGAAACCGGCGAAGCCGAAGGCGTCGGCTTCAACCTCAATCTGCCACTGCCCGAGCACATCACCGTCGAACGCTATCGCAAAGCACTGGCGACCGCACTGCGACGGATCCGCAAGTATCAGCCTGCGCATCTGATCGTCTGCCTGGGACTGGACACCGCCAAAGCTGACCCGATCGGCACCTGGACCTTGCAGGCCAACGATTTCAGCGCCTGCGGTCACGCTATCGGCGCACTCGGTCTGCCGACGCTGGTGGTGCAGGAAGGCGGTTACCGCACACGCACGCTCGGCATCAATGCACGACATTTCTTCGAGGGATTGTGGACGGGGCACCAACCGCGCCCTTGAGAAATTGGACACCGCGACTCACCGCGCGACAATAGACGCCCGCTTTCATCCTCCATCGCGATGTCCCGTGCCATTCTGGTACGCCGTTCCGCCATCCACGGCAACGGCGTGTTTGCCGCCCGTGACCTGCCTGCCGAGAAAAGCCTGATCCAGTATCGCGGCCGCCTGCTGACGCATGCGCAGGCCGACGAGCGCTATGACGGCAGCCTCGACAGCGGCCACACTTTCCTGTTCACGCTCAACGACGACTACGTCATCGACGCCAACTTCGAGGGCAACACCGCACGCTGGATCAACCACAGCTGTGATCCTAACTGTCAGGCGGTGACGATTGAAAGCACCGATGCAGATCCGGCGGGGGACCGCGTGATGATTGAAACCCTGCGCCCGATCAAGGCCGGCGAGGAGCTGACCTACGACTACGGCATCACGTTGGAAGTACGCCACACCCAGCGTATGAAACGCATCTGGGCCTGCAGCTGCGGCGCCCACAACTGCAGCGGCACCGTGCTCAAGCCGAAGCAGAGACGCAGCAGCAGTGCCTGATCGCTTCTGCGGTCTTGCGCACGGTCTTCTGCCGTTCGGAATCAACTTTGGGCTGAATCTGGACTTCCGCTTTGCTAATACTGGAGTTACCATAACAACAACCCCTACAAATACCCCGTCGTCGTTTCGGGGAGCCTTACGCTGATGGGGATCTTTAATGTAGGCCCATAACTGCAGTGAAAACAACACTTCGTCCACGCACCACGCAACCCAGTCACATTCCTTGCTGGAGCGACAGTGTTATCCAGTCTGTCATGACAGATTTGGCTATTGCCGGGTTCGTCTGCATGCAGGGAGTAATTAGCTCACAACTTCTGTCAAAGTTGCGCTTAGAGGCTTTTCACAAAAAGAAAGATTCCAGACCAGTTTATGGCACATCCCCGCATCAGTACCGAGCCCATTTGTCTGGTCTTGGGAAAGCGGGATTTACTTTCCTCGCTGGACGCAGCATGTCGGAACTCCTTAATATCTTGTTTCGAATGCCACTTTCACTAGAAAAAGACGCTAGTTGTTATACCTATTACCAGCCCGGGGATTACTTGGGGCCACATCTTGATCACGCCGAACAATGCACAACAACAGCGATACTATATCTTGATGTTGTCTACCCGGATCAAAGATCGGATAGAACTGGTCTGGAACTCCATATTTTAGATGATTCTCCCTCAGACGAAGGACAGACCCGGGCGGTCTTGCCAACGAAAGCTGGGGCTCTCGTTCTAGGTCTGGGATCCGTGAACTGGCACAAAAGGCCAACGTTGCAAAACGGCGAATATCTCACCGCGTTGACAGCATGTTATTCCAGTCCGCTTTCTGCATAACTTCAGGCACGGCGCATAATTGTGGCTTTTCTACAACGATAGACTCAAGATAGAGCCGTTGTGTATATCTAGCTTAGTAACAAAAGCGCCCTGAATCCATCTATCCTCACCATCAAACCTTGGTGTAAAGCTGGCGCGTGCATGCAAGCATCTTTTATTGTTCAGAATCAATAGTGATTTTTCATAATTCGGAATCTTCACAGCGACTTTTCGTATTCCATGGTTCAGAGCCTCTTGTGCATCAATTGCTTCTTCATTTAACCCAATGACATTGTCTTGATCGTACTTAACCGCAATTTTCCCTTCTTCGATAAAAAAGACCGGTTTCAAATCGTAACACTCAGGAGACTGACTGACCAAGTGTTTGAACACGGGCTGCATTAATACATAAACCACTCTGGCAGATAACTGCCGAACTAAAGTGTCCAGATCCACGACAAGATTGACGGCGTTTTGATCGCTCCTGATGCAATACAGCAAGACATAGTCCGGACTGAGTTTCGGGTGAGCCGACCCGTCAGAGTGAAATGCCAACATTTTTTTGGAATTTACAAAAGACCTGGAATTCTCATGCCCTTTCGCGGGATAGATGTCGTACATTACAAATCTGCTGGTTTCCTCGTACCCAAACAGCCTTCCCAGCGCCAGAGAGACTGCGCCAATTACCCCTTCTGATTGAAATGTCTTCTTCGAAATTCTTGAAGTATAATTCGCTGCCGTCGGCGGGACTGCTTCTGTTACGGGAATACCTCTAAATTGATAATACTTGACCTGGCTCGCATGGAGCTGGCTCAGCACATGTCTTGTCTCGGAGCTGAATTGCTTATTCAGCAATTTCGCATGTAACAAAAACCTACTCAAGTCGCCAGAGTACGGAGAGGGGGTCTTGGCAAGCAAGCTCCTGCTGAAATTTTTAACAAACATCTTAGAGCGTCCAACCCAGTTATGGTTATTTCCAACTCAACAACCACCAGCTAAAGCTGGTGGGTTAGTGTTACGGACTAAAAGTCCGGATACGCGTCGCCTGAACGACGCGTCTTAGTCCGGCTCCATTTTGAAGTCGTCGTTCGGCCTCGGCTCAAAGTGATGTTCCAAATATTGTTTGATCATCTCTTCTGTCATCTGCCCTACTGCCGCGCAAAAATATCCCCTCGCCCAAAAATGACGCCGCCAGTTCGCCTGACAGCACTTTGTATCGGTATTTCGTTACCCACACAAAATGATATCCAATCTGATAAACCGTATGCCTTCCATATCTGTAGTCCATGCCGCTCCTCCTCATCGCGGCAATCCT
>Ga0307374_10004401_pt1 | contig 23460 bp, 24 predicted proteins | sample OX3MG_FD_202532 | JGI IMG/M metagenome (GOLD analysis project Ga0307374, IMG submission 202532) | Soil microbial communities from Risofladan, Vaasa, Finland - OX-3 | ecosystem: Environmental > Terrestrial > Soil > Coastal area > Acid sulfate soil | place: Finland: Risofladan, Vaasa | collected... | reverse complement strand
GGGTAGCGAATGTTAAATCCGCTCCACTAGTGCCTTGACGAGCAACGCTCACATGGAAGGTCACGGTCAAGCCTAGTCCTTCAACTTTTTTGCCGATCGCCGCGGGTACGCTGACCACACCCGCTTCACCGCATACAACAGGTTTGTCGAAAAACATGATGCCGATTCCTCGTCTAACGGCCTACTCGGGACCGGCACTTCTGAGCCACGGCTTCAGACCGCTCTTTCTGGCTGGCGCGACCTATGCCGGGCTCGGCATTCTCATCTGGTTGCCGCTATTTTTCGGCGACATCATGATTCCGACCGCATTCTCACCACTCGATTGGCATATCCACGAGATGCTGTACGGATACTTGCCGGCAGTCGTCACCGGGTTCTTGTTGACTGCAATACCCAATTGGACCGGGCGGCTTCCACTTCAGGGCGGGCCTTTGGCGGTCATGGTCTTGGCATGGATTGCAGGTCGCGTAGCTGTCTGGTTTTCCTCGATGATTGGTGCTTCCGTCGCAGGCGCAATTGATGTCCTGTTCCTTTTCCTAGTCTTGGTCGCTACGGCCCGTGAGGTCGTTGCTGGTCGCAACTGGCGCAATCTGCCGCCGATTTTTGTTGTTCTGATCTTTCTTATCGGCAACGTGATTTTCCATGTGGAAGATCACGAGATGGGAACGGCGGAGCTCGGCACCCACCTGGGCATCGCCGCCGCTGTGGCTCTCATCTCGTTGATCGGCGGGCGTGTGATTCCGAGCTTCACGCACAACTGGCTGACGCGGGAAAATCCGGGACGGCTCCCCATGCCCTTTGGCCGGTTCGATATTGCAGTGTTGAGCCTGTCGCTGATTGCGCTGGCGGCATGGATTGCCAATCCCACCTGGGCATACACCGCGTTACTAATGCTGGCGGCAGGGGCCGCCCATACCGTGCGACTAGGACGCTGGGCCGGCGACAGAACACTGAGCAACCGCCTCGTGCTCGTCCTTCACGTCGGCTATGCGTTTGTGCCGCTCGGCTTCCTCGCCTTGGCCGGCGCCATTCTCTTTCCGCAGACGATTCCCATCAGTGCGGGTATTCATGCTTGGACAGTGGGAGCGATCGGCACGATGACGCTGGCTATAATGACCCGCGCCAGTCTCGGGCATATGGGCCAGGAGTTGGCTGCGGGACCGCTGACACAGGCCATTTACGTCGCAGTCCTACTCGCCGCTTTCCTCCGTATAGCCGCAGCTTTCGCATCTGGAGTAGCGACTTTGCTGCTGGAGGCCGCAGCCGCTGCCTGGATCGCCGCGTTCTGGTTGTTTGCAGTTGGCTATGGTCCGCTGCTATCGCAACCACGGAAAACCGTGGGTGAGTAGAGCGAAGGGCGTAGCGCGACGCGCCCCCGAGGCGATCGTGGTAGCGGCCGGCGGCATCGCTGAAGGACGCGGGCTTGCCGCTGCGCTCGCGCTCGGCGCCGAAGGCGTACTGGTGGGCACACGCTTCTACGCCACCGTTGAATCACTCGGCCACGACAGGGCGAAGGCGCGCATACTCGCAGCGTCGGGCGAGGACACGGTGCGTACTGCGGTGTTCGATACCGTGCGCGGCTATCGCTGGCCGGATGGAATCACCGGTCGCGCCCTGCGCAACGATTTCACCGAACGTTGGCACGATCGCGAGCGCGAGCTTGTCGCTGCACTCGACGACGAAATGGCGCGCTATCAGACGGCGGCAACACGCGGCGATGTGGATACCGCCGTCGTCTTCACAGGCGAGAGCGCAGACCTAATCAGCGACTTACCTCCGGCGGGTGAGATCGTCACCCGCCTTGTCGCCGAGGCTGAGCGCGCCTTGGCTATGGCCTGGGGGCGGGTAGTGAGAGAAATGTGAACGTGGAGCGGTTTGCTCTTAAGGCGCTTTCGCGAGCACTGGGGTGCAGGCGTTTTCACGCGACGCGAGAGAGTAGCATCCAATTGTTTGGTGACTGAAAACTCGAATGGTCGCGGATATTCTGTCGTCTTACCTCTCTCACAAGATAAAAGCTGCACTGTGCACCGCAACGAACGGTCACAAAGCTGCCGTCCTGGCCCTACCGAGCTAGCGGAAGACGCACCGCGACGCGCAACCGCCGCACGGCGAACGAGTAAGATTGTGATCCGCCGTAGAGCTCAGCGGTTTCACGTGATCGGGAAGCCAAAGCCCGGCGTGCTCTCATCCAGACGTTCGCCGACCCGCAGGGCTTTTGAAACATCAAACTCCCGACATCCATCAACTTTAAGTCCCCATTCACCACTGACACGGCGGTCAATCTCTGTTGGCATTCACTCCATCGCCGGCCATGGGCTCTTCGCTACAGGCGTCGGTGGCTGAGAGACCCACTTGCGCTCCCGCCTGCTCGGCTGCGGAGGAGCGCCATGCTCAGAAGCAAAGCCGCTGCGGCATCCGTGGAGCAAGCAATATTCACGGCATGCGCTATCGTCGAGAATAAGCTCCTAAATTAACCGCTGACTTCGGATGGAAGATCGTCTTTGATCTGTATCAAAGACCAAGTTCCCTATGCTCGTTAGGCATCCAATGGCGATCTATATTTGGAGGCGTGTCGTGGCAAAGCAACAAGTTCACAACGAAAAGACGGAAATGCCGTTCTTCAGCGTTATTCCAGTCGACTTCGTTGCAACGGCGAAGCAGCGTTTCGAAGAGTTTGCCGACGTGCAGACCGACCTGTTGAAGGCATTCCAGGAGACGAACGAACATTGGCGCAATCGTATGGCTGTTGAAGCCAAAGTTGAGGGGGACTTCGCGTCCAAGCTAACGTCGGTACGCTCAATCCCTGACGCCATGATTGCGTGTCAGGAATGGGGTAGCCGACGTCTTGAGATGATGGCTGAAGATGCCGTGCATTTCTTCGACGACACGCAGAAATGTATGCAGACTAGCGCGCGTCTTTTTGCGAACGGCTGGGCAACAACAAGTGGTCCCGACGTTAGCACCTAGTGGAGCGGATTTAACATTCGCTACCCACCTGGCGGCAGACTCGTGAAGCGAATGTCAAATCCAAAGCCCCACTAGGACTCATATTGCTAGTGGTCCTTTTGATTCTAACATTCGCACGAGAGGGTGCCGAATACGGATGCGAATGTTAGAATCGGACCACTAGCTTCTTCCCGTAATTCTAGTCGATCTGTAGATAAAAGATTACGTGGGTGCGCCCATGGCAATTATCATGATCCGTTGCCCCAATACGGCGCGGCCAATCTCAACCGGTAAAGAAGTAGCGTCGGCTATTGCGTTTCGTTCAATGCCTGTCTTTTTTAGTCGAACCTATTGTGCTCACTGTCTCATCTGGCACGACTGGTTCGCTGGCGATGCCTGGGCTTGTGAAACGACCAAACGTGTTAGAGCCATCGCTATTGACCCACATGCGAGCAAAGGATGGTGAAAGATGCAAACCCCCACCGAGGTCCGATTCCAGGGCATGCAGGGGACTTCTGCGATCAGAGAGATCATCACCGATCATGTGGCAGAGCTTGAGAAACGGTGGGGCCGCGTAACCGCCTGTCGGGTGATGGTAAAGGCACCGAGTGAACACCACAGAAAGGGCGGTCTTTACGAGATCCACATACGTCTTGCTCTTCCTGACGGTCGCGAGGTCAACGTGCAAAGAACGCCGTCCGTAGATGAGCGGCATGCCGATCTCATATTCGCTCTAAACGATGCTTTCAAACACGCCCGAAGGCAGCTTCAGGATGAAGTTCGGCGCGCGCAGGGACAAACAAAACGGAATGAGAGGCCATCCGTTGGAACCGTCGTCTCACTCGATCCCCTCGGTGAGTTTGGCTTTCTTCAGTCCGGCGACGGACAAGAGATTTATTTCAATCGCAACAGTGTCCTCAATGAGGGCTACGCGCGTCTGACGGTTGGCTCGCAAGTAGCATTCGCCGAAGAGCAGGGAGATAAGGGTCCCCAAGCCACCACGGTCAGACTTCTTCGCAAGCACAGGTTCCGAGCCTGATCTCAGCGCCACTCTTCAACCAATCGGAGCAAAAGTTACGTCCGTTCCTCCGCGGCCAGATGAGCGTCAAGGACAAAACTATCGAGGCCCTATTAGAGCGCGATAGGAAACCAACCACCTCATCGCCGGGTTGCAAAAGATGCTGCCCCTTTTGCGCGAAGGAGAGAACCAAAGTCCTGGCCAGTAGCCGGTGCCAGCTTTACCTATGAAGCTGTTCGAGTCTCGCGGGGCCTTCAGTGATTACGGTGCGAGTAGACGTTGAGGTGACGTTGTCGTCCGGTGCGAGGTCCTTGTCAGTAGCATTGCTGGTCAGCTAAGGTAGCGCCACTTCATGACAGCCGCTGATGTGAATCCGTCAACGCCGACAGCGCTGGTAAGAGGCATGCTCGGGCGATGCCCGCGATGCGGCCAAGGCCAATTGCTGCACCACTACATCAAACTGGTCGACCGCTGCTCCGCATGCGGCCAACTTTACGGTCATTTTCGTACTGATGACGCTGCTCCTTGGCTGACAATTCTGGTCGTCGGTCATATGACCGTGCCAATTGTCCTGATATCTGAGATAAATTTCCAACTTCCATTGTGGCTTGCCCTCGCAATTTACTTACCACTGATCGCGGGATTGGCCGCAATCATGTTACCGCGATGCAAGGGAGTGCTTGCGGCCCTGATGTGGAAAATGAAGGCCGAAGGTTCCGAAAAGATTTGAGACCACCCTAGTGGAGCGGATTTAACATTCGCTACCCACCTCGCGGCAGGCTCGTGAAGCGAATGTCAAATCCAAAGCTCCACTAAGACTCATATTTGCTAGTGGTCCTTTTGATTCTAACATTCGCATGAGAAGCTGCCGAATACGGATGCGAATGTTAGAATCGGACCACTAGTGGAGCGGATTTAACATTCGCTACCCACCTAGCGGCAGCCTCGTGAAGCGAATGTCAAATCCAAAGCTCCACTAAGACTCATATTTGCTAGTGGTCCTTTTGATTCTAACATTCGCATGAGAAGCTGCCGAATACGGATGCGAATGTTAGAATCGGACCACTAGGCGACTGTCCGCGATTGTTGAATAGCGGAGGTGGTGGTTGTTATGCTGCGGTATTATTTCAGTCTCGGCGACCGGAACTTCTGGAGGACGTGGCTGGAACACTTTTTATACGATCGAGCAGCGGCGTTCTTGATTGCCGAGAGGCTCGCATGTGATTTGGTGAAGCAGCAAGTCAGCGGTAAAGTCCCTATCTGTTAGCTTTAGCGGTACCGCCGGTGGCCGCCGCCAACCCCATTCAGTCAAAAAATTTCGCTAAGACAAAATTGCCTCCGCTAATTCGCCGTCAAAAAAAAGCCCATCACCTGCATGAAAGCCGCTCGGTTCGGCGCTTGGTGGGCAGGCCTTCAAGGCTTGTTCCTGCCGAAGCGGCTTTCCGCAGCCTTATGATGGTATTGCAGCGCGATCATTAATCCCTTTAGCGGCCGCAACGGCCCCAGCGTGAGAATGAGGATCAATGGCAGCCACAGTGCAGCATGCACCCAATAGGGCGGCTGATACTCGATTTCGGTCACGAGCGCCGCGCCCACAACGATAAAACCGGCCAGGAACATGATGAAGACGGCCGGGCCGTCGCCGGAATCGGCGAAGCTGTAATCAAGCTCGCACGCCTCGCAGCGGGGCCGTAGCGTCACGAAGCCACGGAACAGCTTGCCTCGCCCACAGCGCGGACAGCGGCAGGAAAGGCCGGCGACGATCGCGCCCGATAACGTATTAATCGATTTTTCGGCCATGCATCCGCGCTGATCAATCGTAATTCCCGTGGTGAGGGATGGAAACCATAAAATAATGGTTGAAGCATCACAAGCAATATCCTATGCGTCAAAATTAGCGATTCGAATCGTCACATCAAGTGGCTCGAATGATTACAGCCGGGCAACTGCGGGCCTCGCGGGCGCTTCTCGGGATTGACCAGCGCAAGCTCGCTGAAGCGGCCGGGCTTTCGCTCCCGACCATCCAGCGTATGGAGGCGAGCGAGGGCGTCATTCGGGGCAATGTGGATTCGCTGATGAAGTTGGTCGCAGCCCTCGATGCGCTTGGCATCGAGCTGATACCCGACAGCGCGACGAGCCAGAGCGGTGGGCGTGGCGTCCGGCTCAAGAGGTCGGCGACGTGACGCTGGCAGTAATTCTGATATGTGCCGCTCTCCTTCTCGCCCTCGCCCCGCTGGCTCTCGCGACCCGAGGTACCCGGGCCGCGTCGCGTCTCATCTACGGTGCCAGTCTAGCCGTTTCGGCGGCTTCGTTTGCCGGTTCGCTGGTCCATCTCCTCGCGGCGGCACCACCCGAAACGATCGCACTGCCGCTCGGCATTCCGTGGCTCGGCGCGCACTTTCGTCTCGATGCACTGTCGGGCTTTTTTCTGATCGTGGTCGATCTGGGCGCAATCGGCGCGAGCCTGTTTGCCTTCGGCCATGGGAGGCACGAAGCCGCACCCGAACGAGTGCTGCCGTTCTACCCGGCGTTCCTTGCCGGAATGACCTGCGTTGTCCTGGCCGACGACGCCTTCACATTTCTGCTTTCGTGGGAGTTCATGTCGCTCACGTCTTGGGCACTGGTGATGGCGCACCATCGCCTGCCCGAGAATGTGCGCGCCGGCTTTGTCTACCTGGTCATGGCAAGTTTCGGCACGCTGTGCCTGTTGCTTGGCTTCGGTCTGCTCGCTGGCCCCGACGGTCACTACGCCTTCGCGCAGATGCGCGCCGCGCATCCGTCCGCCGCCGTCGGAGCGTTGGCACTCCTGCTCGCTCTGCTCGGGGCGGGTTCGAAGGCTGGCATCGTGCCGTTGCACGTCTGGCTTCCGCTCGCTCATCCCGCAGCGCCGAGTCAGGTCTCCGGCCTGATGAGCGGCGTAATGACCAAAGTCGCCGTCTACGGCTTTGTCCGCATCGTCTTCGATCTCGCCGGTGCGCCAGCCTGGTGGTGGAGCATCGTCGTGCTCGCGCTCGCCGGAGTCACTACCGTCATGGGCGTGCTCTACGCGCTGATGCAGCACGACCTGAAGCGGCTTCTCGCCTATCACACGGTGGAGAATATCGGCATCGTGTTCATTGGGCTCGGCCTTGCGCTCGCGTTCAAGGCGTACGGCATGCCGTTCGCGGCAGCATTGGCATTCACCGCTGCGCTGCTCCACGTTTTTAATCATTCGCTGTTCAAGAGCCTGTTGTTCTTCGGCTCCGGCGCAGTGCTCGCCGCCACCGGCGAGCGCAACATGGAGCATCTCGGCGGTCTCATCCACCGAATGCCGCAGACTGCATTCGTCTTTCTAGTCGGCTGCGCAGCCATCTCGGCACTGCCGCCGCTCAACGGCTTTGTGTCCGAATGGCTGACGTTCCAGGCGATCCTGTTGAGTCCGCAGCTGCCGTCGTGGGCCCTCAAGCTGTTGGTCCCCGCCGTCGGAGCATTGCTGGCGTTGTCGGCGGCTCTCGCCGCGGCTTGTTTCGTCAAAGCCTATGGCGTGACTTTCCTCGGCCGGCCGCGGACCCAGGCCGCCGAAGCTGCGGTGGAGACCGATTCCTTTTCGCTCGCAGCCATGATGCTTCTGGCGGCGCTGTGTCTTGTCGCCGGCATCCTGCCGGGCCTGTTTATTGATGCGATTGCGCCGGTCAGCTCTGCGCTCATCGGCGCCCGCATGCCGGCGCAGAGCGGACTGCAATGGCTTTCGATCATTCCGATCGCCGCCAGCCGCAGCTCGTATGACGGACTGTTGGTGTTTTTGTTCATGGTCATATCGGGCACGATCGCGGCATCCGCGATCCATCGCCTCGCGTCCGACCGTTTGCGCCGCGCGCCGGCATGGGATTGCGGCTATCCCGACCCGAACCCGGCCATCCAATACTCGGCGATGAGCTTTGCGCAGCCGATCCGGCGGGTGTTCGGCAGCGTTGTGTTTCAGGCGCATGAGGCTGCCGGCATGCCGCCGCCCGGCGACACGCGCCCCGCGTGGCTCAAAGTCGAACTGCGCGACCCCGTCTGGGATTTCCTCTATGCCCCGCTTGTCGTCGCTATCGGGAGCGCAGCCGACCGACTCAACCGACTGCAGTTCCTCACCATCCGCCAGTTCCTCACGCTCGTATTTGCCGCGCTCGTCATTCTGCTTGTGGTGCTTGCCATATGGTCCTGATCCGTGATCTGGCCATTCAGGGCGCACAGATGCTGCTCGTGGTGCTGCTGGCCCCGCTGTTTACCGGCTTTGTGCGCAAGCTGAAGACGCGGCTGCTGCGGCGGCAAGGAGCGCCCCTCATTCAGCCGTACCGCGATCTCGTCCGGCTCACACGCAAGGACGTGGTGCTGGCGGAGAACGCCTCCTGGCTGTTTCGCGTCGTTCCATATCTTGTCTTCGCCGCCACCTGGGTTGCGGCTTCATTGGTGCCGACCTTCCGCACAGGGCTGTTGTTCTCTTGGTCCGCCGATCTGATCGCCATCATCGCGCTACTCGGCAGCGCGCGATTTTTTCTCGCGCTCGCCGGGCTTGATGTTGGCACAAGCTTCGGGGGCATCGGCTCAAGCCGCGAAATGATGATCGCGTCGCTCGCCGAACCGGCAATGATTATGATCGTGTTTACCTTGGCGCTGGTGGCCGGCTCCACGCAGCTCTCCACCATCGCGGCCTTTATGAGCTCCTCGGGCGTGGGCTTGCGCGTCTCGCTGGCGCTCGCGCTCGTCGCCCTCGTCATGGTGGCGATTGCCGAGAACGGCCGCATCCCGATCGATAATCCGGCAACGCACCTTGAGCTGACCATGGTGCATGAGGCGATGGTCCTCGAATATTCCGGGCGGCATTTGGCGCTGATCGAGCTTGCCGCCTCGCTCAAGCTCACCCTTTACGCCTCATTGATCGCCTGCCTGTTCGCGCCATGGGGCATCGAATCGAGTGGCGCAGGGGTGCCGGCGTTGTTCATCGGGGCCGCCGCTTATATCGGCAAGCTTGCCGTGGGCGGCTTTCTCTTGGCGCTGTTCGAAACCTCGATCGCCAAAATGCGGGTGTTCCGCGTTCCGGAATTCCTCGGCGCGGCGCTGATGCTCGGACTGCTTGCCACACTGCTTTTGTTCGTCTCAAGGGGTCTCTGATGAGGCCGATCGATCTTGATGTAGCCCATATGTTTGCCGGCCTACTGGTGCTGATCAGTTTCCTGGAATTGTACCAGGACCGTCTCTATGCCCTCCTTAACGTCTATGCGGCGCATGCACTTGTGCTCGCCATGTCGGTCGCCTGGCAAGCATTCATTCAGGATGCGCCGCATCTTTACGTCACAGCCATGATCGCGCTCGCTTTCAAGGCGGTCGTTATTCCGGCGGCTCTGCACCGCATCATCGTGCGGCTCGGCATCCATCGCGAGATCGAAAAAGTAGTAGGCGTCGGCTCGACCATGCTGGTCGGCATGGGCCTGGTTGCGCTGTCCATGGTGGTCATGCTGCGCGTGACCAAACAGGCGGGCCCGCTCGCGCAGGAGGACCTCGCTTTTGCCCTGTCCGTAGTGTTGCTGGGTCTCCTGATGATGGTGACGCGCCGCAACGCCGTCGGCCAGGTGGTCGGTTTCATGTCGCTGGAGAACGGTCTCGTGCTGGCCGCGACGGGCGCCAGGGGCATGCCGCTCGTCGTCGAGATCAGCATCGCGTTCTCGATCCTGATTGCCTTTATCGTGATTGGAATATTTCTGTTCCGCATCCGCGAGCGCTTCGACACGGTCGATGTGCAGGTTATGGACTCCTTCCGCGGAGAGCGCCGATGATCTTCAATGCCGTGATCGCCGTGCTTTTGATCCCCGCGCTCGCCGCGATGCTCCTGGCGGCGCTTCCCGGCTATCGCCTGACGGCGCGGATCAACGTGCTGGCGACCGCACTGACACTCGTCTGCGCACTGTCGCTGTTCTTCGTCCGGCCGGCGCCTAGTGCCTATCTTATCGTCGACGATCTCAACGCCACCTTCATCGTGCTCACCACCTTCGTCGGCTTTACCACCAGCGTGTTCAGCGCGAGCTACATCGGGCACGAATTGGACATCGGGCGGCTGACCCCGCCGTTCGTTCGTTTCTATCACGCTATGTATCAGGTGCTGATGCTCGCGATGAATCTGGCGCTCGTCGCCAACAATATCGGGCTGATGTGGGTGGCGATCGAGATCGCTACGCTAACCACGGTGCTGATGGTCGGCATCTACCGCACCCACGAGGCGCTCGAAGCTGCATGGAAATACTTCATCCTCGGGAGCGTCGGCATTGCGCTCGCGCTGTTCGGCACGATTCTGGTCTATATGGCAGCGCGGCCGGTCGTCGGCGAAGGTCTCGACGCGATGGTCTGGAGCGTATTGGTGAAGCGCGCCGGCGCCTTCGATCCTGCGTTGCTCGATCTCGCGTTTATCTTTTTGCTGCTCGGCTACGGCACGAAGGTCGGACTTGCGCCGCTGCACGCCTGGCTTCCCGACGCGCATGCCGAAGGCCCGACACCGATTTCCGCCGTGCTGTCTGGTCTTCTGCTCAACGTCGCTCTCTACGCGTTGTTGCGTTTCAAGATGCTGCTGGCTGCGAACGCCGGCGCATTGGCGCCCGGCCCGCTGATGGTCTCTCTCGGGCTGCTATCGGTCGTATTCGCCGCTTTCATGCTTTATCGCCGGCGCGACATCAAACGGCTGTTCGCTTATTCGTCCATTGAACACATGGGCATCATCACCTTCGCGTTCGGCATGGGCGGTCCGCTCGCCAATTTCGCCGGCCTGCTGCACATGACCATGCATTCGTTGACCAAATCGGCGATCTTTTTCGCGGTCGGTCATGTCACGCAGGTCAAGGGCTCACAGCGCATCGCCGATATGGGCGGCCTCACCGAAACACACCCGCTGCTCGGGTGGGGACTGATCCTCGGCGTCGTCGCCATCGCCGGGTTGCCGCCGTTGGGGATTTTCATGAGCGAATTCCTGGTCGTCAGTTCGACCTTCGCCCGCGCACCGCTCTTGGCGATCGTGCTCGTCTTCGGCCTTCTTGTCGCCCTCGGTGGACTTTTTCTGCGGCTCAACAGCATCGTCTTCGGCGAGCCGCGCGGGCCTGCCGCCAAAGCGCGTGCATCCTACGTACCAATGTTTGCTCACCTTATTCTCGTGCTCGTTGCCGGCATCTACATGCCGCCTGCCCTTGTCGCCTGGTTTCAAAACGTCGCCGGCCTACTCGGATAGCCGATGTCGCCGTTCGCTGACCTCCTTCTGAACGGCAAAGCGGTCGCGGCGCATCGGCCTTGGCCGCGCGTCGTCGTGGCAGCCGATGTCTGGCGGAAGGTCGCCAATGAGCTTGCCGGGAACCGTGCCACGCTGCTCGGGCTGTGGGGCGACCACGGTCCCGCGCCGGCGGTGCACATGGCGATCATGAGCGAGGCCCACGACATTGCAGTCGTAACCATTGAATGTCCGGACGGTAGATTTCCTTCAATCGGAGCTGTGCATCCGCCCGCGATCCGCCTCGAACGCGCGGTTTTCAGTTTGTACGGAATCGAACCCGTTGGTGCACCTGATCTGCGACCTTGGCTCGACCTCAGCTTCTGGGATGTGCAGCATCCACTCGGCGCGCGCACCGCAGGGGCCGCGACGCCCGCCGCCTACCCGTTTCTGCCGGTGGAAGGCGACAACCTGCATCAGATTGCGGTCGGCCCGGTGCACGCCGGAATTATCGAGCCCGGCCACTTCCGCATTACCGCCGGCGGAGAAACCGTGGCGCGGCTCGAACAGCGCCTCGGCTACGTCCACAAGGGAATCGAATCGCTCATGGCCGGTGCGACCATCGAGCGCGCGGCACAGCTTGCCGGCCGCACCTCGGGCGATAGCACTGTTGCTTATGGTGTCGCCTTCGCGCATGCGGTCGAGGCGGCACTCAAGATTGAGCTTCCGCCACGCGCGCAATATTTGCGGGCGCTGATGGCCGAGTTGGAACGGCTAGCCAATCATCTCGGCGATATCGGTGCCATCTGCAACGACGCATCGTTCGCCCTCATGCATGCGCATTGCGGCATCCTGCGTGAACGGGTGTTGCGCACGTCGGCATTCGCTTTCGGACATCGGCTGATGATGGATCGCGTCGTGCCAGGAGGCGCGGCGGTCGATCTGGATACCGCCGGCACAGCGAGCATCCGCGCCGCCCTGCAAGAAATTCGGGAACGCTTTCCGCGGCTCGTCGAGCTTTATGATAACACCGCCTCGCTGCAGGACCGCACTGCTGGGACTGGAATCGTGACCGCCGAGCTGGCGCGGCAGTTCGGCGCCGGCGGCTATGTCGGGCGCGCCAGCGGGCGCAATTTCGACGCACGCAAAACGCCCGGCTATGTTCCCTACGGCCAACTCGACTTTGCTGTCCCGGTATTTACCGCGGGTGACGTCGATGCGCGCGTATGGGTACGTATCCGCGAAGTCGAGCAGAGCCTTGCGTTGATCGAGCAAACTCTTGCGCGCCTACCGGAGGGTCCGATCACGACGCCGCTTGCCGAAACGGCCGGTGAGGGCCTCGGATTTGCCGAAGGATTTCGCGGCGACGTGATGGCTTGGGTCCGGCTCGACGGCGTGCGCGTCCAGCGCTGCCATTTGCGCGATCCGTCATGGTTTCAGTGGCCGCTCCTCGAAGCGGCGATCGAAGGAAACATCGTCGCCGACTTCCCGCTCTGCAACAAGTCGTTCAACTGCTCTTATTCGGGTCACGATCTCTAGGACTCGCGATGCGCCGGACACTGTTTGAAAGCCTTACCCATCGCCCGTTGACGGAAATGCCGCCGCCGCCCGACGACGCAGCACTGGCCGAATTAGCGGCAAGCGTCGATCGTGCAGCGCGGCGTAAACTCGGGCGCAGCCTTGCCATCCGCGCGGTCGATGCCGGCTCCTGCAATGGCTGCGAATTGGAAATTCACGCGCTCAACAACGCCTTCTACGACCTTGAACGTTTTGGGTTGCGCTTTGTCGCCTCGCCGCGACATGCCGACGTCCTCACCGTAACAGGGCCGGTCACCAAAAATATGCGCGAAGCTCTGGAGCGCACCTACAACGCTATGCCCGATCCCAAATGGGTCGTCGCGATCGGCGATTGCGCGGTCGATGGCGGTTTGTTTTCCGAAAGCTATGCGATCGTCGGCGGCGTCGGTCGCGTCGTGCCGGTTGATCTACACATCCGCGGCTGTCCACCGCGGCCTATCCAATTACTCCAAGGGTTGCTCACGCTTCTCAGATAGCTCTAATCGCCATGACCCGGCGCGGCGAACGTCGCATCGAATCTCCTAAATTGGAGGATGAAGGACATGGATAGACATGCATCTTTCTAACCAGGGCTTGCTGGTCATCATCGCTGTCGCCTCGGCTCGGCATTCATCTCGGTACAGGCATTACCGCTCTCATCATTAATGCGTTTATTGGTGTCAAGCGATTTACTGCCGTGCAGGAAAACGAATATGGGACCAAGTTTTGATGGCGCGGCGGGAGGCCATGGGCGCCCTGAATTGGCGGCCGCGCACGTTATTCGAAGGTATGCGATATCAAACAAGATGTTCAGAAATCGCCTTTTTCCTGCTGTAACTGCTGACGCCTAACCCGAATTTCGTCACGAACTATAAATATTTGAGCATCCCTCAATTCATCATCGGTGGCGTTAATTCGATTTTGCAATTCCTCGATTGCGTGTTTGATTTCGGCAACGACCCTTCGGCCATCGTCATCAAGACGGTCTAGTCTGTTTAATTGCTCGGCGGTTTGCTCGATCCGTTTTTCGATCTCAATTTCCGGGGGTGCAAATGACATAAATTTGCGAAAATCAGCATCCTTGCATTGATCGCCAACGGCGTCTCCAACCACCATTTCGTACCGGCGCGATAGCAAAAGACGGCTTCGGCCCAAAGTTGATTAGAATTACGTTCGAGGCTGCTCAGGTCGATCCGGCCACATGCAACCGGCCAAAACCGGCGAGCACCCATCGGGTCTTTGAGGTAACCGCCGACTGGATTGATGGTGCCCGCGAATACGCACTGGCGCGGCTGGTCGATCAAATGCTTGCCGTAGGGCGGACGAAATTGATCCTCGCGCCGGGTAACAAAACTTTTGATGGCAGAGTTGGTGGCCTTGGTGAGCGCGTCCAGTTCGGCCATTTCGATCAGCCACGCACCCGCGACTTCAATAGCAGAGTCTTTGGTACCGACCGGCGAGAGCCGGTCGGTAAACCATGTACGTGCCAAGGTTCGCAACGCTGTGGATTTCTGCCGACCCTGCGGACCTTCGAGCACAAGCATGTGGTCCACTTGGCATCCCGGCTGAAAAATCCTGGCCACGGCGGAGATCAGAAACCGGGGGCCGATCGCAGCAACGTATTCTGTGGCTTCAACGTCGAGGTAGGTGGTGAGCCAATTATCGAGACGCTGCGTGCCGTCCCATATCAGACCGTTCAGATAATCGCGGACAGGATGGACGTGGTTTTCGGCGGCTACGGTTTGAACAGCGCGCCCCACGGTGCCGGCCGCTGCAGGTATCTCTTGCTGTTGCACCCATGCGCAGGCGCTGGTCTCCTCGACATTCCCCCACTTTTCTACCGCTGGCCCGCCCCAAGGCGGCGGCTGAAGCGTTAGTACGCGGTTGTTGAATTCGTCATAAGCCAAGGAACCCTGCCATTCAGGAGAATGGCGCAGCGCATGAAGAACATTGAACAGATTCCCTTGCGGCCGACCGTGATCATTCATCATCAGCCCGTCACGCCAATGGGACATGCGTTGTTTTGGCGGCCGAAGAGCCTTTATCCTATCGCGAACTTCAAGGAATATGCGCACTTTGCCGCAGCAAATGCAGTGCGCCAACGATCTTTCGTCAGAATTTGATGACATGCGGTGGGATTACCGCGCGAATCCAGCTATGCTCCTCGCACTCGCGCCGCGCAAAATTGTCCCCGGGCCGCTCAGTAGTTCGGCATGTGCGACGTTGCGACGTTGCTGCATTCTCGCACCTTCAGCCTTGAAGACGCGTGTAAACTCCCTATGGGGGTTATTTTGAGAAACTCAGATAGGATGCGAGTTGTTCAATCTCGTCCCGCGATAGCTGAGTAGCAATATGCGGCATGGGTGCTGCTAAGGCGTTATGGTAGCCTTGATGCCATTGCTCCAATCGTCTTTTCAGATAGCTGTACGCTAGGCCGCCTAATCGAGGAATCTGGCCGACGCCTTCCGCATTCGGGCCATGGCACGCGACACAGGCGGCAATATTGGCTTCAGGCATGCCCCGCTGATATATTGCCTCTCCTTTAGCCACGAGTTCATGGTCGCCATCGTTGGCAGGGCGGGGCGGGAGCCGGGAAAAATAGACTGCCAAATCGCGTGCCGCCTGCGGACCGAGATTAGCGGTCGCGCCCCACATGTATTGCCGTGAAAACGGACTGTCGCGCGTGTGCCTGGCAAAGCTGACGAGCTGCTGCTCGATATAGCCAGCCCTCTGACCGGCCAGGCGTGGCGCCGGCGTATATCCTTGCGCTGATCCGCCATGGCACCATGTGCAGTCGCGGATGGCTTGGCTTTCCGCATGGCCCACTTGCACGGAGATAACGAAGGCAGCGAAGGCCAGAACTGTTGTTTTGGCGTGGCGGGATCTCATCTGCATCATTTCAAATAGCTGAGATAAGCGGCGACGGCTTCGACTTGTGGTCTCGTCAGACTGTGCGTGACCGGTGACATAACCGCCGAGATGTCCGGCTTGCTTGGAATCTGTCCTCGTTCTTTGCTCCAGTTGATCAGTTTGTTGAAGACATAGTCTGGCAGCTGACCGGCGAGCCGAGGGATCTGGCCGCGACCCTGAGCATTTGGCCCGTGGCAGGCGGCACACGCAGCCACGTTGGATTCCGGGACACCATTCTGAAATATCTTTTCGCCAGCCGGTACCAGGTGCCTCGCTCCACCGCCGAGCGATGGCGGAGCCAGCGCGTGAAAATCGTTCGCAAGAGCAAAAATCATCCCGGGACTTAAAGAGTGAGCAACGTTGAACATGATGTTGTTTGTGCGCCGGTGCTCAACAAAGGCTTCCAACTGATTTTTTAGATACTCCGTCTGCTGACCGGCGAGCCGCGGTATTGGAAAATATCCGTGAAAACCTTGCCCCGAGGGTCCGTGGCAGTCTTCACAATAAGCGAGCTTCGCCGGCACGTTATCCTCATGCATAGCGAATCGCTCCGCACCGCGCGCACGGTCTGCTATAATGATCCCTATAGTGACCAACGCCAGTTGCAAGCCGACGGCGAATTGAAGCGAATGTGATCTAAAGAACTTCATGGTCCGAATCGCTCGCAATTTTCACTCGAGCTGATTGAGGTAGGCCGCGACCGATTTAATTTGCTGCTCGGTCAGGTTATGCGCGATCGGCGCCATAATCGCGGAACTGTCTGGGTTCGTCGGATTCTGACCGCGCTCCCTCGCCCAATTGGCTAGTTTGCTGAAGATGTAGTCGCTCAGCTGGCCGGCCAGCCGTGGAAATTGACCTTGGCCTTTGGCATCGGGACTATGGCACCCGGCGCACGCTGGAACATCTGACTTCTCGATTCCGCCCTCGTAAATTTTCTTGCCTTCCGAAATGAGGTCCGCCGGCGCAGGCGTAATCAGCGGTTTCGGATCAAGACTGTGGAAATGCTTGGCCAACGTGTCCGACATCTGCGCGCCAAGCACATGGGAGACATTGAACATGATATTGTTCGTTCGGCGGTGCTCGATAAACGCTTGCAACTGGTTTTCGAGGTACTCGGGTTGTTGTCCCGCTAGTCGCGGGATTGGATAAAAGCCGTGAAATCCCCGAGCGGAGACGCCATGGCAATTCTCGCAGTAGGCAATCTTGGCTTGAAGTTCACTTTCCGGCACCGCGACGGTCTCCAAATCTTTGGCATAGGTCGCACCAGTAACGCTAAACGCGACCAAGGAAGACCACCACAGCGCTCGTGCGCGTCCGAGTCTGCTGAAACTAGGTCCTGGTCGTTTATCTGGCGTCATGTACCTACCCGGCGAAATTGGAGCTCTTCAAACCTTCACCACTCCAATGCTCCGCTTGCCGCTCCGTAAACGTGAAAATTCAGACCGAGCTTTACGATCTGAACATTCTGATTGATATTCACTGGACCGGTGACGCCACTTATTGTGTTGTCGATGAACGCCACGCTGCGAGTGCCAAAACCGTAATAATCGTATTCGAGCTTAACCGACCAGGTCCGCGAAAGCGCCCACTCAACGCCGGCGCCCGCAGTCCAGCCAATTCGCGTCTCTAAACCGGAAAATGCAAATAACCCAGCTGGGTCTGATGCGCTGTATCTGTTGCCGGTCCAAGCGGCGCCGCCTTTCGCGTAGAGCAACCAATCATTCCATGCGTATCCAAGGCGCGCCGTTAAGCTCGTCAATAAATCGGTGTTCTCAGTGAAGTTTACGCTGTCGCCAGGGATCGCAACCGTGGTGTTGCCTGAAATATTTCCCCACCCCGCCGAGCCTTCGAAGCCCGCTACCCAGTTGGAGGCAAATTGGTAGTCGCATCCGATTTGGCCACCCAGCAGGTAGCCGTCTATCCCGGCGTTGGCCGAATTAAAGCCGACGACTCCTGTCGCCGCAATCGTCCCGAAAGAGTCGGTTAAATTGGTTTGCCCAAAACCTCCGCCCGCTTGCAGACCGGCGTAGCAGCTTGTCCACGTATACGGTGGAACGACCGGCGCCGCTTTGAGCGGCAACTCCAGATCGGCTGCGAATGCGGCACGCGTCAGTATCGCGAATGCGGCAGCCGCGAACGTTGCTACTTTCATTGGCTTTCCCCACGGATGTTGGGACATCTGTTACATTGCCATCCACAAATAGAGGTAGAGTGAGTTGTTAGCGCTGGCGCCGACCGAGGTTCCGTTGAATTCAGCGTAGGCCGTGTATTGCAGACCGACGCGCGCGTTGAACCACGGCCAGCCGGGTGAAAAGCTACTGATGAAGGGGATGTAAGCGATCTCGGCAATAAACCCTTTGGTGTTCGGGCTGCCTCCGTACAAGCCTAGATCTGGCGCTCCCCAGGTGGTGAAATATTGGCCGGTGAAAACGACGCGATTGTTGTTGCCATAGGCGAGCGAGGCATAGGCGCGCGCTTCGTTGAGGGTGTTAGACGGATTAGAGGAAATTCTGTTGAAGAAGGTCGCGTCTAATCTTTGATATTCATAAATGTAGCTACCACGCAGGGTGACCCAGAAATTGCTGCCCTGATACTGGTACTGCGTATCGAAGCCGACATCGGTGTATTTGTCCGTCTGTGGGAACGTTGCCGTCGTTGTTGTGTTCGGCATCGCCCAGGGATGAACTTGGGCATACATGCCGAACGTTCCGAATTCGAGCCAAGAATTCCCCCAATGCGGTTCATATGCCACACGCCAATACGGCGCCGTGTCGAATAACCCATTCGAGGCAAACGGATCAGCGCCCAAAGCGATTTGCGCGTTCGGGTTGAGTGTCGTGTAAACTGACGATTCAATGTAGATCGCGTCGTTAATGAACGCGTAACCGCCAAGGCTAACGACGTTCTGCGCAAAACCGCCTGCGATAATAGGACTGGCACCAAATCCGCCGCCAAATGGCGAAGCCACGTAGGGAAAGCGCCAGGCCGGCGTAGTATTCCAAGGATCCTGAACGGTGGGATTGTTGTTGGCGGTAATGCCATAGGTGACGCTGACACCGCCAATGTTTGTGGAATCCGCGAAACGCACGTCGGTGTTATCCCACGTCCAAGAATGACCGTACGGACTTCCGCCACTAAAACCCCCGGCGGGCTGCCCGCTGTAACTCACTTGCGCGAAGGCACCGATGTGGTCGGCAATGGCACCGCCATACATGAAGTTGACGGACGATAACGCGAAATTGTTGTTGCCGTTGAACGGGGCACTGGGCGGTGAGAGCGGCGTTGCGGCGTTGGTAAACCCAACCACCGTCATCATTGAAAGTGGTGGAGCATATGGCTTGGGGTCGCTGCTGTCCGGCTTACTGGCATTCTCGACGGCTAGGCTCTCGGCGAGCAGCGGTGGAATATAAGGCCTCGTTCCTGAACCATCCGGAAATAGCGTGCTACGGTAAGCGCCACCACCCGCAGTATAACCTTTTATCTTGAAAAGACGGCCGTAGGGCGTGAGCCCGGCGAAATCCGTGTGACAGGTCCCGCAGGGCTGACCGGTCTGCCGAGCGTAACTTGGCAACGCTTTTGCTGGCAGGATTCCGAGGCAGCAAAGAATAGCCGAGGCCGCCACCGTCTTAGCGATAGCGGCAAAATCAGATCGTCCACCAATAATAGTCCAACCGCCCGGCATACCCGTCTCTCGCGGGCCGGGCTTACCCGCCGCGGTCCGCCTGCGATTCCTCGGGGATCGTAAGCGTATGACTGGTTGGGCCTTGGGCCAATCCATTAAGTCGGAAACTCGACCAAAAGAATTTAATTGACGCCTTTCTGCAACACCTGAAACCGTGAGCGGAATGGCAGATGGAACCTCGCTGGGTACTTACGATCGGCCTTGAGGCTTCGGCATCGCGTCCCAGAACGGCTCAACCTACTTTCTTCACCCAGAGCTTGCACCAGCCAGTAGGGCCAACCGTACCATCGACAGCCTGGCACGAACTCGGCGGCTGAAAAAGCGAACAACCGTCGCACTGGTGACCATCCTTGGCGCTGGGAGAGTTCTGATAAGCCACCGCAGGGGACGACTGCGGAAATTTGGCGGCATAGGCCTTTTCCACCAGTGCCGCCAAAGCGACGGACCCGAATGCACAGGCAACGCCTTGCAACATGATGGCACGCCGGGATCGCACGTCAGTCATTGGATTGCCCTCTGTTGCCTTCGAGAATTCTTATATCTCACCCGATGAGTTCGCTCAAGCAGTCTACAGTAGGCTCAAAGCTATGCAGGAATCTGGGTGACGACGTTTGATTGAAAGCGGCGTATCGAGGCGGGTGTCGAGCCTGCAGAACCTCCCGAAAGGAGCGATACGCCATGTCGAGAGATACCGCTGTCACCGCCTTGCGTCAGCCTGGCGCCATTGACGATCCGCTGACCGAGTTGCCCGTGAAGGTGCCCGCCGCATGCTGGCGCAGGTGCTGATCGCGGAAGCTGAGGCTTTCGTCGCCATCTTTCGTCGCCATGTGGAAGGACTTGAAGTTGACGGATGGCCGCGACCGCGTGGTGCGTCACGGTCACGGACCGCGGCGCGCGATCCAGACGGGGATCGGCCACTTGAGGTCCGTCGCGCCAAGGTGCGCGACCGGGGCGAGGTCGGCGAGGAGGAGAAAATCCGCTTCACCCTCGACGCGCTGTTGCCGATCCTCTACCTGCGCAGCGTGTCGACCGGCGAGGCCCTCGCTGCCCTGCCTGACCAAGGACCAGGACGCTCTGCTCGCCTTCTTCGACTTCCCTGCCGAGCACTGGGACCACCTGCGCATTTCGAACCCGATCGAGAGCGTGTTCGCAACCGTGCGTCATCGCACCGTACGGACGAGAGGAGCACTGTCGGCGAAGACCGCCAAGCTCATGGTGTTCAAGCTCGTCAATGCCGCCGCGAAAACATGGCGGCTACTGAAGGGGGAAATCAGTTGCCGAAGATCGTTCAAGGCGCCGGCGCACATTCAACGTCGGCGACCCGCGAGGTGCGTTTCTGAAGGGAAGGCGGGACAATGGCCTTGTGCGTTTAGCCTCGCGAAATCGCTATGGTTGCATAACCGATTGATCTCAGTTTGATTTTCCCACAGACCTGTTGGTCGTCCAACCAGACCTTAGCACCGGCTTACCTACTCAGTGACCCACCGCGTCGCCGCGGTTTCATCGCGCTTGTCATACGCTCGCACTTGAGGATGGACGAACATACGCACGGTGCCAACTACCCAGTGTTGCCAATCATTCGAAACGATGACGGCGATACGCTCGACCTTTTCGTGGTGTGTCTTGACGAAGCCGATGTGCCGCTCGAAGGCGGAAATGTTTTCCCAGCCGCCGAAACCGGTAGCGTCGATCAGCAATCTAATCCTGCCTTGCTGTTTTACGATCGACTCGATCTGTGGCGCGATCTGCCGAAAGTCGTCGGCTTTCAGCTTCTCGGGAACCGTCAGCCTCACAACGCCTGGAGAGATAGTCTTGATCTCAATCATGTAGCACAGCGCTCACGAAGCGCCATTAGCGCAGCTGGTAGACGGGCATTTGATAAGGATCAAATTCGAGCGCGTCATTTAGTGCCATGTAACTGTGTCGATAGAAGGCCCATGTCCAAAATTAACGACGAAGGACGCATAGGCTGACTGCAAAGGTGCATTTCATGAAAGCGCTCGTCTACAATGGCCCGGGAAAGAAAGCCGTCGAAGATCGACCGAAACCATCGACCACCGCCCCAACCGACGCCATTGTGAAAATCGTCAAGACGACGATCTGCGGCACGGATTTGCACATTCTCAAAGGCGACGTTCCGACCTGTTCTCCTGGCCGCATTCTCGGCCATGAAGGCGTCGGCATTGTCGAGACAATCGGCGCGGCAGTCACCGCATTCAGGCCTGGCGACCGGGTAATCGTGTCGTGCATCTCGTCCTGCGGCAAATGCGATTATTGCCGCCGCGGCATGTACTCGCACTGCGTCAACGGCGGCTGGATTCTAGGCAATAAGATCGACGGCACGCAGGCCGAATATGTCCGCATCCCGTTCGCTGACACCAGCCTCTATCACGTTCCGGCCGGCGCCGAAGAAGACGCCATGGTCATGCTCAGCGACATCTTGCCGACCGGCTTCGAATGCGGCGTGCTCAACGGCAGGGTACAACCAGGCTCGACCATCGCCATTGTTGGCGCCGGCCCAATCGGGCTCGCGGCCTTGCTTACCGCGCAGTTCTATTCGCCGGCTGAAATCATCATGATCGACATGGACGATAACCGCCTACAAATGGCCTCCCGCTTCGGCGCCACGACTCTGATCAACAACAAGGATGGCAAGGCTGTCGAAACGATCATGAAGATGACCGGTGGCCGCGGCGTTGACACTGCCATCGAAGCGGTCGGCGTACCGGCAAGCTTCATTACCTGCGAAGAGATCGTAGCGCCGGGCGGCATCATCGCCAATATCGGCGTCCACGGCGTGAAGGCGGATTTGCATCTGGAAAAGCTATGGGACCGAAACATCGCCATCAAGACCCGGCTGGTAGACACCGTAACCATGCCGATGTTGCTAAAAACCGTGCAATCGCATCGGATCGATCCCAAGCAGTTGATCACCCATCGCTTCAAGCTCGACAAGATTTTGGACGCTTACGAAACCTTCGGTGCCGCGGCCAAAACGAACGCATTGAAGGTTTTGATCGAGGCCTGAGCGGGCATCATCGCGCGATGATTGAAGGTGCCGGCTGAGCGCATGAAGGCAGTAAAATCGAAGTGCTGTCGACGAACCAGGTGAACACGTTGCACAGCTTCACCTAAGGTGAATCACAAGCGCTGGCACGCCGACGCCCGTTTAGCGAAGTCGACACAGCTGGCTTGCGCTGACTGATAGTGGACTGACGTGAGACGCTCGAAAGGACGGCAATGCCAGTTCGATATTTGAAGCGTGATAACAGCGAAAAGGACGCTTATTGGTATGGCGACAATGCGGCTTTCACTTGCCCTGTCTGCAACAGAATCTTTTTGGTCTGCGGGCACTTAAACCCGAATGGTCTGCAATGTCAGCCGCCCGGTTGTGGTCGATCATACGCCTACGTACACGGTAGTCGTGAATCAGGTGGTTTCGCGGTCATAACCTGGCCGACTAGACCGGGCGAGTTTCCTGACCTGGAAAAATTGCAAGAGGCTCCCTACTGACTGTTACAGTGCGGCACTGATTGAACAGGCGCGCCCCCTCCACGGGCCAATTACCGACATCCATGACACTCGGCCAATTTGGCGAATGTTTTTGACCGACATTCTCCAGATTACCTGACTTTCGAGCATCAGGAGACTCGGACTATGTTGACAACGCGGTTGGGCGAAACCACAGGAAGCCAGATAATTTACCGGCTTGGTAGGCGTTTTCAAGAATCACGGCGACCGCCGAACGGGGGAGGCACCGTCAGACAATGTCACGGCGAAAACTATACTGATCCCCGCACCGATTGCAGTACCCGTCTTAAGCGCGTTTCATTCGACTCGGTCGGGCGCTTTAGCGCCATCAGCCGATGCGGCGAGGTGCCCGCACGCTTCCAGGAGAGCAACATTTTATAGGGTAATCAAAAATATCTTGTATCGAGATCCACCGTCGACTCTATGCCGACACGGTTGAAATTGGCTTTAAGCCACTGGTCGGCCTGGGCACGCCCCAAATTGTGAAGGTGCTGCAAAAAATTCCAATCGGCATTCAGCCTGCTTGACCACGAAAAAGCTCTAATGAACTCCTCGGCCTCGATTGCATGCATAAGCATGCGCTTGCCGCCGCCCATCCTGCCTTTT
>Ga0307374_10004399_pt1 | contig 23464 bp, 21 predicted proteins | sample OX3MG_FD_202532 | JGI IMG/M metagenome (GOLD analysis project Ga0307374, IMG submission 202532) | Soil microbial communities from Risofladan, Vaasa, Finland - OX-3 | ecosystem: Environmental > Terrestrial > Soil > Coastal area > Acid sulfate soil | place: Finland: Risofladan, Vaasa | collected... | reverse complement strand
AATTGGTGGCGGGTTCGGGCGATCGAGATGAGGACGATAGGGATGGGTCTGTCAGTGGTTGAAAAGCGTGTCGACACGGTCGATGACGACGAACAGGAAGAGTCGGCCCGGATCGCCTATGCCCGAGCGGTCGGCGCCCGGCTCCGAGCCATGCGCAAGCAGATGCACCTGTCGCTCCAGGCGGTGGAGGCCTCCTCCGAACAGGAGTTCAAAGCCTCGGTGCTGGGCGCCTACGAGCGTGGTGAGCGGGCGATCTCGGTACCCCGGCTGCAGCGGCTGGCCACGCTCTACGACGTTCCCGTCGACCAGCTGCTTCCCCCGGACGGCGATTCCTCCACCCGGTGGGGGGCCAGCGGGGGCTCGGCGGAGACCCCGCCGCTCAGTGCCCGCCGGGTCCCGGTCGCGGCTCTCACCAACGGCAAGGTGACCATCGACCTCAACAAGCTCCACTCGGTGAGCGGGCCCGAACGGGATCTGTTGCGGCGGTTCCTCTCGATGATCCAGGTTCACCGTCAAGATTTCAACGGGCGGATGATCACCATCCGGGCTGAGGACCTGCGGGCGATCGCCTGCCTTTTTGGTGTCACCCCGGATGTCATGGGCCAGCGTCTCGACGAGCTGGGGCTGCTCGTCGCTGCCTGACCTGGGCCGGGACTGAAGTTGGAAATGGGCGTTTGCCGGGTATAACTGGATGACCATGACAGATGCAATCACCTGGTTGAGCACCAAAGAAGCCGCCGAACGCCTGGGAATCACCCTCCGGAGCCTGTACCGGTTCATCGACGAGGGCGATCTGGTCGCCTACAAGTTCGGGCGGGTGATCCGACTTCAGGAAGCCGACGTGGTGCGCTTCATCGACGACAGCCGGATCCCCCCGGGCAGCCTCGAGCACCTGTATCCCGAGCTGAAGGGAAACGCCCGGTCCCGGGGAACCTCGGACCACGACGCGGCCGCATCCTCCGGCTGAGCCCGATGGACGACTGTTTGTTCTGCGGCATCGTGGCTGGTGAGGTCCCGGCCGACATCGTCCGGTCCGACGAGCGCACCGTGGCCTTCCGGGACATCGCGCCCCAGGCGCCGGTGCACGTCCTGATCGTCCCCCGACGGCATATCACCAATGCCTCGACCGTGACCGGGGCCGATGCCGAGGATGTCACCGCGTTGCTGCTCGCCGCCCGAGAGGTGGCCACCGCCGAGGGCATTGCCGGGGAGGACCGGGGCTACCGGCTGGCCTTCAACGTGGGCGCCGACGCGCTCAACTCGGTACCCCACCTTCATCTCCACCTGTTGGGTGGTCGCGCCTTCGGTTGGCCCCCGGGCTGAACCGCCAGGGGTCGGTGCCAGTGCCGACCGCTGGTATGGTCAAGCCCAGAGTGCACGTGGAATCCTCCCCGGTCAAAATCCTCGTTCCCGGCAACCATCTGATGGCGGGTCTCCTGGGTCAGCAGGACGAGTTACTGCGCCTGATCGAAAAGGAGAACCCGGGCGCCCACATCTCGGTCCGGGGGAACGAGATCACCATCGGGGGTGACGATGCCGAGCGCATCGGACGCCTGTTCGAGGAGATGATCATCGTTCTCGAGGCCGGCCAGACCCTCGACTCGGCCCAGGTGAAACGAACAATCGACATGATGCACGATGACGTCCGACCCTCCGAGGTCCTGACCGCGGAACTGCTGAGGTCGTCTCGGGGACGGGCGGTGCGGCCGAAGACCGCCGGTCAGAAGGCCTACGCCGACGCCATCGCCTCCAACGTGGTCACCTTTGGGATCGGACCGGCCGGGACCGGCAAATCGTACCTGGCGGTGGCCCTGGCCGTCCAGGCCCTCCAGGCCCACCAGGTGAGCCGGATCATCCTCACCCGCCCGGCCGTCGAGGCCGGGGAGCGGTTGGGGTTCCTCCCCGGTGACCTGATGGCCAAGGTGGACCCCTATTTGCGTCCACTCTATGACGCCCTCCACGATCTGCTGGAGCCGGAAGGCGCCCAGCGCCTGTTCGACCGGGGGACCGTCGAGGTTGCACCCCTGGCCTTCATGCGAGGGCGGACCCTGAACTCGAGTTTCATCATCCTCGACGAGGCCCAGAACACGTCGCCCGAGCAGATGAAGATGTTCCTGACCCGCATCGGCTTCGGGTCCAAGGCGGTGATCACCGGTGACATCACCCAGATCGACGTCCCTGGGGGCCGCTCCGGACTGGTCGGTTTGGAATCGGTGCTGTCGGGCATCAAGGACCTCGCCTTCGTGCACCTGACCCAGCGAGATGTTGTCCGCCACCGGATCGTGGCCGACATCGTCGCCGCCTACGAGCGGGGGTCGGGGTCTTCGGCCCCGGAAGCGGGTACGACCTCGGGAGCTCGATGACCGTTGACATCTACGCGGCCGATGAACAGGCCGACCACCCGGTAGCGGTCGATCGCTGGTCGGAGCTGGCCCGAATGGCGCTGATGGCTGAAGGCATCACCAGCGACACCGAGGTGTCCCTCCTCTTCGTGGACGAGCCGTCCATCGCCGCCCTCAATGAGCGGTTCCTGGGCAAGTCGGGCCCGACCGACGTGCTCTCGTTCCCGATCGAAGACGAGGTGGAACGCAGCGGTCGCTCTCCCGACCAGGGCGGCACCGGGCCCGGATCGGTCGAGACCGATGCCGACCGGTTTCTGCTCCTCGGCGACGTGGTCATCTGCCCGGCGGTGGCGGCCCGCAACGCGGTGGATCACGGCGTCAGGTTCGAGGACGAGCTGGCCCTGTTGGTGGTGCACGGAATCCTCCATCTCTTGGGAATGGACCACCAGGTCGATGCCGAGGCCGAGCGCATGGAGCAGCGGGAGCAACAGCTGCTGACCCTGTACTACCGGGTCACCTCATGACCGCGGAACCCTTCCGGCTCCTGGCCGCCCAGAGCTTCAAGCCAATCGACGGGGTGGTGTTGGCGGTAGTGGTCATCCTGCTGGCCGCCTCGGCGATCCTGGCCCTGGCCGAGACCAGCCTGGTTCGGATGAGCCGGGCCAAGGCGGCCGCGCTGGTCGACGAGGGCCGGCGGGGGGCCAAGGTGCTGGAGCGATTGACCGACAACCCACAGGGGTTCCTCAATCCGGTGCTGCTCCTGGTGCTGATCTGCCAGTTGGTGGTGGCGACCCTGGTGGGGATCCTGGCCTCGGAGTGGTTCGGCGCCTGGGGGGTGGTGGTGGCCACCGTCTTCGAGATCGTCGTCATCTTCGTGCTCGGGGAGGCGGTGCCGAAGAACTGGGCCGTCCATCATCCCGAGCGGGCGGCGCTGTTCAGCGCGCCGCTGGTATCGGCCATGGTCGGCTTCTGGCCGATCCGGGTGGCGTCGGGGGCGCTGATCGGCCTGGCCAACCTGCTCATCGGCGAAGGGGCTCTGGGCCACGGTTCGGACGTCACCGAATCGGAATTGTTGGCGATGGCCGACGTGGCCCTGGAGGACGAGGTGATCGAGACGGAGGAGCGCCAACTCATCCATTCGATCATCGAGTTCGGGGACACCGTGGTGCGTGAGGTGATGGTCCCCCGCCCGGACATGGTCACCGTGGAGGCCGATGAAAGCGTGGAGGCCGTCTTGGAGCAGGCCCTGGCCGTGGGCTATAGCCGGCTCCCGGTGCTGGAAAAGGGCGTCGACGACGTGGCCGGGGTCGTGTACACCAAGGACCTGATCAGGGCGGTGCGGGCCGGTCACCAGGCCGACCAGGTCGGGTCGCAGGTCCGGTCCCCCCACTTCGTGCCGGAGACCAAGCGGGTCTCCGCGCTGATGCGGGAGATGCAGGCGGAGAAATTCCACATGGCGGTGGTGATCAACGAGTACGGGGGGACGGCCGGACTGGTCACCCTGGAGGACCTGATCGAAGAGCTGGTGGGCGAGATCGTCGACGAGTTCGATGTGGAGGAGCCCCCGGTGGAGCGCTTCCCGTCGGGCGAGGCGACGGTCAGCGGGCGGATGGTGGTGACCGAGGCCAACGAGCTCTTCGATGCCAATCTGCCCACCGGGGCGTGGGACACCGTCGGGGGGCTGCTCTTCGATCTGCTCGGCCACGTCCCCGAACAGGGCGAGTCGGTCGACGTCGGCCGGTTGCGGCTGGTGGCCGACCGGGTGAAGGGACGCCGCATCGAGCGGGTCAGGATCATCCCGCTGTCCTCGCTGGCCACCGGATCATGAGCGAGACCCCCCGGTTCGTGTCCGGCTTTGCCGCGGTGGTCGGCCGACCCAATGTGGGCAAGTCGACGTTGATCAACCGCATCGTCGGCTCCAAGGTGACCATCACCTCGCCGCGACCCAATACCACCCGCTCCCAGGTGCGGGGGGTGCTGAACCGGCCTGGCGCCCAGGTGGTGTTCGTCGACACCCCGGGCCTCCACAAGCCCCGCACCGCGCTGGGGGAGCGGATGAACGATTCGGCGTCGTCGTCGATGGACGATGTGGATGTGGTGATCGCCATGGTCGAAGCCACCGGCGCCATCGGCCCGGGCGACCGGATGGTGCTCACCCAGGCCAGCCGGCGGGTCCGTTCGTTGGCCCGGGCGGCGAACCTCGAACGTGAGCTCGGGGTCGCGGGTGGCGAGACATCGGGCCAACCGACCCTGCTGGTGGTGGTCAACAAGATCGACCGGGTGGATGGCAACGGGGTGCTCACCCACCTCACCGCGGTCTCCGAGGTGATCGAGTCGCTGGCCGAAGAGGACGGCGCCGCCCCGGTGCCGGTGGAGTACTTCCCGGTGTCGGCGTCAGCGGGCGATGGTGTCGACGCGCTGGTCGACGCCGTCCTGTCCCGGATGCCCGAGGGCCCCCGCTACTACCCCGAAGGCATGGTCACCGATGTGGCCGAGGCGTTTTGGGTGGCCGACCTGGTGCGCGAGCAACTCCTCCTCCGGGTGGAGGACGAGCTTCCCCATAGCATCGCCTGCCGGGTGACCGAATGGGAATGGCCCCGGGTGCGGTGCGAGATCCTGGTCGAGCGGGATTCCCAAAAGGGGATCGTGATCGGCAAGGGCGGGAGCACCCTCAAAGAGGTGGGCACCGCGGTGCGGAAACAGATGCCGCCGGGCGCCTACCTCGAGCTCTTCGTGCGGGTGGAGAAGCGGTGGCAGCACCGGGAGGACGCCCTCGACCGCCTCGGGTTCTGATCCGGTGAGGGAGTGTCGCCGCTCTACCCCAGCCGCGTCAGTATGTTCCGGGTGACCTGTTCGATCTGCGGGTCGCGCCCGGCCAGCCCGTGAGCCCAGTCGGTCGACCCCGACGTCATCACTGTCGCGCCCGCTTCGTTCGTGTAGACACCCAGCACCGCGTGGCCGTGACGGATGCGCTCCATCGCCTCGGGCTCACGCGTCCCGAACACCCGTGACGCGATGTACTCCAGCTCGCTCGGCTCGCCCGGCTTGGGCGGACGAGGCGAAGTCTCCCGGGTGAAATGCTGGGTCGGGCAGGTGCCGAGGATCTCGAAGGTCGACGGCGTGCCGTCCTCGCCGGTCGGGTACGGCAGCCCGTCGCGGTAGGTGAACACGCACCCGTCGCACTCGTAGCCGACGACGGTTGCGCCGGCACCGAGCACGTCGCCGTAGCCGAGTCCGGTACCGTCGAAGATCCAGTGGCCGGGGCGGTGCACGATATAGCCACCGAGGCCGGCGGTCACATTGCGACCGATGCGGTGATAGCCCCCGCGGGTGAACGAGACGCCGGTCATGTCATTCTCGGGACGACCGACGACGACGTCGGACCAGAACGTCGTCACCTCCGTGTGGCGGTCGGTCCCCATCAGCGGGTCGTCCTTGAAGAATCCCTTGTACCCGACCATCACGTCGCGATCGTCACCCTCGATACGCACCTGCCACAACGATGTATTGCCCGAGAAGAACGCCGCATTGCCGCCACTCGCGATGAATGCCTCGACTGTGTCGCGCATGCCGCGAGACCAGTACTCGTCGTGGCCGACGGAGAGATATAGGCGGGCGCCGTCCAGCACATCGGGGTGTTCTTCGAGATCGGCATTCGTGCACACGCCGATCTCGAATCCCTCGCGTTCGGCCCACTCGATGAACGGCAGTTCCCAGTCGGGCCAACCCGCCGACCCGGCATAGCCCGACAGATGGTTGATCTGGACGTAGCCGACATGCGCGGCGTTCTGCGGATCGGGCGCACCCGTCCCTGTCACCCGACGGCCCTTGCCCGGCGGCTTGGAGAGGTAGCCCGCCGCCATCGGCCGCTGCATGGCAACCTGGGTGCCGCCGGTGTACAGGTTCGGTCCGCCAAAGTCGTTGTAGGCGTGCCACGTGTTGGTGGCCAGCGCGACCACAACGCGGGTGCCAGAAGGCGGACGGACGACGAAGAACGCGTAGTCGCGTCTCACCTTCTCGCCGACGTCGATCTCCATGACGACCTCGTAGTAGCCCGACCGCCACGTCGGGTCGACGTCCAGCGAGAGAGCGACAGGCCAACCGCACCCGTTCGCCGACGCGCCCTTCGGCGTTTGGTGCTCGTCGGCCGCCACCGGGTCAGAACTGAACACGACCTCCCGGCGCGCGCCGACCCGCGCCACCTCGACCCGCACTGACCGCCCTGCGGACGACGACATGTGAAGACCGACGTGTCCGCCCGGGCGCACTGACTGCGGCCAGCAATACCCGGCAACGACGTCGCGCCCCATCTCCCGACCCTAATGGGGCCACGTCGACCCGTGCATCCCGAAGAAGGCGACGGCGATGCCCGGACCAGGACCGATTGACGGCGGGAGAGCCGGCTTTCCCTCCCTCGGCCGTCGGTCCCGGAGGGTCCCGCCGTTAGTCTGGCATCTGGCAGCGATTGTCCCACCCGGGCAGGAGAGCGAGCAGACATGACAGATCGGGCGACCCTGGCAGCTCGATTGCAGGATGGCTCACTGGCCGGCAGATGGGTCCTGTCTCCCGACCGGACGACGGTGGCGTTCCAGTCGACAAGTCTGTGGGGCCTGGTCAAGGTGACGGGTCGCTTCACCGGGGTGCAAGGTGAAGGGAAGGTGGACCCGAGCGGCGCCATCAGCGGCCGACTGGACATCGACGCCGCCTCGGTCGACACCGGCACGGCAAGACGGGACACCCATCTCAAGTCGACCGACTTCTTCGACGCCGCCAGCAACAACCACATCACCTTTCTGGCCACCGACGTCACGGTGAAGGACGACAATCGGCTCTACGTGTCCGGCGAGCTCACCATCGCCGGGCAGTCCCACCCCTATTCGCTGGATGTCACGGTGGCAGACATCGACGAGACGGGAGTCACCCTGGCGGCCTCGTCGGTCATCGACCGCTCGCAGTGGGGCATCGCCTGGACGAAGATGGGGATGACCAAGATGGACACCGGAGTCGACATCCGGGCCCGGTTCACCCGGGCGTGACCGACGCGTCGGCCCGCGCCTTCTCCAGGAAGGCTTCGACCTCAGTCCGGTCCAACGTGCGCTTCATCGGCGGGACCCGGGCCAGCAGCGCGCCGCGGTAGCTGGCCGTCGCCAACCGGCTGTCGAGCACCGCCACCACCCCCCGGTCCTCGGCGGAGCGGATCAACCGGCCGGCCCCCTGGGCCAGCAACGTCCCGGCCCGGGGGAGATCGACGGTGCCGAAGGCGCCGGCCCCGGCTCGGTCCCGGCGGGCCTGGAGCACCGGGTCGTCGGGACGGGGAAACGGGATCCGGTCGATGGTGACCAGACTGAGGGTCGGTCCGGGTATGTCCACTCCTTGCCAGAACCCGAGGGTGGCGAACAGACAGGTTGACGGGTCAGCCCGGAAGGCCTCGATGAGCGCCGGCTTGGGCAGGTCGGACTGGGCCAGGACCCGGAACGGGAGCCGCTCGCGGAGCGCTTCCACCGCCGCGTCCATCGCCCGCCAACTGGTGAACAGGGCCAGGGTGCGACCCCCGGCTGCGGTGATGAGGGCATCGAGCTCATCGTGGATGGCCGGCTCCGACTCCGGCCGCCTCCGGTCGGGGATGGCCTTGGCCACGTAGAGCAGGGCGTGGTGGGGATAGTCGAAGGGGCTGCCCACGTCCACTTCGTCGGTGCTGTCTTCGGGAAGGCCCAACCGGGCGACCAGGCCGAGGGGCACCGTGGCCGAGGTCAGGACCCCGGTGACCTCGCTCCACAGCTGCTCGGTGAGCAGGGGGCCGACGTCGATGGGGGAGACCCGCAAACTCAGCGAGCGGGAGCCCCCGTCCACCCACGCCACCTCGTCGTCGCTGAGCGAGATCAGCGTGGCCAGGTCGGCGGCCAGATGCCCAGCGGCCAGCAGGATGCGATCCCGCCGGGTGTGTTCTGCCGCCGGCTCGTCATCCGCCGCCTCCCGCTCCGCCTGGCGGACGAGTCCGACCAACCGGGCCACCCGACCGGTGGCCAGGGAGACGACCTCGCTGAGCCCAGGCCCATCAGGAGCGGCATCGCCACCGGATCGGCCACCCTCGACGCCGAGCAGCGCGGACTGGGGAAGGCGGGTACCGGCCAGCGGGCGGAGCACCCGTTGGAAGTGGTCGGCGACCTCGGCCACCTGGTCGACGGCATCATCGGAACCCGCCATCCCGCCGGGCACCACCCCTCGGGCGCCGGTGGCCAGGGCCCGGAACCGCCCGGGGCCGATCTCCACCCCGAGGCTGTCGGTCATCACCTCCTCGACTTCGTGGGCCTCGTCGAAGACGGCGATGTCGTGGGGCGGCAGCACCGCACCGCCGCTGGCCAGGTGGGCACCGTAGAGGTGGGTGTTGACCACCACCACATCGGCCTCCGCGGCCCGGCTCCGGGCGTGCTCGGCAAAGCAGTCCGGTCCGGACGGGCAGCGGAACGCTCCCGGGCACTCGCGGGCGGTGGTCGACACCATGGCCCAGGCCCGGAAGTGGGGCTCGAAGTCGAGCTCGGCCCGGTCCCCGGTGGGAGAGTCCTCTCCCCACCGCAGCAGGCGACGGACCTGGTCGCCGAGTCGGCCGGCATCGGGGATCCCGTCCTCCCGGGGCGGGGTCAGGGTGTCGTCGGCGTCGGGTGGGTCGACGGCCGCATCATTGAGATCGAGCCGCTGCCCCTGCCCGCCCACCTCGGAGGCCCGCTGCCGGCACAGGTAGTTGCTCCGGCCCTTGAGCACCGCGAAGGTGAGGCCGGCATCGACGGCCGCGGCCACCATGGGCAGATCTTTCCCGGCCAGCTGATCCTGCAGCGCCTTGGTGGCGGTGGCCACCACCACCCGCTGGCCGGAGAGGGCGGCCGGGACCAGGTAGGCCAGTGACTTTCCGGTGCCGGTCCCGGCCTGCACCACCAGGTGGCGTCCCGACGCGAAGGCCCGCCCCACTGCCCCGGCCATCTCCATCTGGCCGTCCCGGGTCTCGCCGCCCCCGGGCAGCGAGGCGGCCACCCGAGCAATCGTCTCCTTCACCCCGTCGGTCATTATGTGACCCTACCCGGGGCCCCGTGCGGCCGAAATGGGCAATGACTGACGCCGAGCCGAGCTCAATACCACTCGGCGAACAGGATGCAGGCCACCACCACGCCGACGGTCACGATGACCCAGCGCAGCACCGCGGCCGGCAGCCGACGGCCGATGTGGGCGCCTACCTGACCACCGACGATCGACCCGGCGGCGATGAGGCCCACCACCGACCAGGACAGGGTCGAGAAGATGATGAACAGCACGCCGGCCGCGGTGTTGACCAGCATGGCCAGCACGTTCTTGGTGCCGTTCAGACGCTGGAGGTCGTCGTCGACGAAGATGGCGAGGAGGGCGATGAGGACCACCCCCTGGGCGGCCCCGAAGTAGCCGCCGTAGACCCCGGTCAGGAACACCCCGAGGAACAGCCCGATGCCGCCGTGCATCTTCCGGTCCCCCCGGGCCTCGAGGATCTTCGACAGCCGGGGTTGGAGCGCCATCAAGATGGCTGCCACCAGGATGAGGGCCGGCACCGCCGACCGGAACACGGTGCCGGGGAGCCCGAGGAGCAGAGCGGCGCCGGCCACCCCGCCCAACAGGGAAGCGGTTCCCAGCCGGAGCACCCTCGATCGCTGACCGGTCAGCTCGCGCCGGTAGGCAAAGGCGCCGCTGACGGTTCCGGGCACCAATCCCACGTTGTTGGACACATTGGAAAGCAATGGCGGGTACCCCAGGGCCAGCAGGGTGGGGAAGGTGACCAGCGAGCCGGACCCGACGATCGTGTTGATGGTCCCGGCGGCCAATCCGGCCGCGAATATTGCCAGGGCGGCCCACGGGGACATGGAGAGGGTCTAGTGCGCCCCGCACCGATGCTCAAGGTGGCATGCCCGGCGACGGCCTGGTCGGCGGGCACGGGTGGAGCAGGAGAGGGGATAAGTTCGCAGCGTGGAACGGGACCTCGCCAGCGCCGATGGCGCCTCGAACAACGCGCCGCCACCATTGGTGGCGGCGGATGTCGCCGATGGTCCCGTCCCTGTTCATGTGGCCTGTGTCATGGATGGGAACGGTCGCTGGGCCAGCCGTCGGGGGCTCCCCCGGACCGAGGGCCATGCCGCCGGGGAGGCGGCCCTGCTCGATGCGGTCGAGGGCGCGCTCGATCTCGGCATCCCGTGGATCACCATGTACGCCTTCTCCACCGAGAACTGGCGTCGCCCCGCCGACGAGGTCCGGTACCTGATGGGCTTCAACGAGAGCCTGCTGGCCCGACGGCGGGATGAACTGAACGAAAAGGGGGTGCGCATCCGGTTTGCCGGACGCCGCGACTGGCGGGTGCCCAAGCGGGTGCTGCGCCGGATGGACGAATCGGTCGAGCTCACCGCCGGCAACCGGCGGTCGACCCTGACCATGGCGTTCAACTACGGGGGGCGGGCGGAGATCGTCGACGCGGTCACCAAGCTGGTGGCGGACGGTGTTCCGGCCGACAAGGTCAGCGAGAAGGCCATCCGGTCCCGCCTCTACTACCCCGACCAACCCGATCCGGATCTGATGATCCGCACCTCGGGCGAGCACCGGATCTCCAATTTTCTGTTGTGGCAGTTGGCCTACAGCGAGCTGGTGTTCACCAGCGTGCTGTGGCCCGACTTCCGACGCCACCATCTCTTCGAGGCGATCCAGGAGTACCAGCGGCGGCAACGTACCTACGGCGGGGTCCCGGGAAGATGAGACGCCGATGGGTCGCCCGTGGGGTCCAGCCGACCGGAGTGCGCCGAGATCGCGGCGACGCCGGTGGGCTGTGGATCGGCATCGGGATCGCCGGCGGGGTAGCGCTGTATGCCGGGATGTTGATCATGCTGGTCGCGGGGTTCACCGCCATCCTCCCGTTCGTCATCATCCCCCCGGTCCTGATCGGCCTGATCGGTGCCAACAGCCTGCTCGGCGGCCCCCGGCGGCCCCGGCCCCCGGCCCGACCGATCCGCCCCACCGACCGGGGCATGGCGCCGCCGGCCTCCGGAGGCCCGGTGGTGAACGGCCGGTCGGGAGACTCCTCGGAACCCGACCGGCAATCCCACCCGAACCGCGGGGGCTCGGCCGGCTCGGGATGACTCTCTTCAGGGATCACGGGGTGGTGCTCCGCACCATCCGACTCGGAGAGGCCGATCGGATCGTCACCCTGATGACCGAAGGGAACGGCAAGGTGCGGGCGGTGGCCAAGGGGGTGCGGCGCACCACCTCCAAATTCGGGTCGCGTCTCGAGCCGTTCAGCCATGTGGCCCTCCTCGGGTGGCAAGGCCGCGGCGACCTCGACATCGTGAACCAGGTGGAGGTCATCGACACCTTCCGTCCGGTGCGGGAGGACCTCGACCGGATGGCGTCGGCCATGTCCATGCTCGAGGTGGTGGACCAGGTGGGGCAGGAGCGCCATGCCAACCCGAGGCTCTACACCATGCTGGTGGGAGCGCTCTCGGCCCTGGCCGAACGGGATTCGGCCATGGTCGCCCCGGCGTTCTTTCTCAAGGTTCTGGCCCTCGAAGGCACCGAGCCGATGCTCGACGCCTGTGCGTCGTGCGGGGAAGAGGATGCCACCCAGCTGGTCGCCTTCGATCTGGTGGAGGGCGGGGTGCTGTGCCGGAACTGCCGGCGGGGCCGTCCGCTGTCGGCCGACAGCCTGGCCCTGCTCAAACGGGTCCTGGGTGGAGGGTTGGCCGGGGTGCTGGCCGAGCCCCGGTCGGCGACCACCGACGAAGTCGGGCTGCTGGCCACCGAGGCGATGGAGGTGCATCTGGATCGACGACTCCGGTCGGTGCGGTCGGGCCCGGTGTCGTGAGCCCGGCCGCGGTGGCCCCGTTCGGCGTCTATGTCCATATCCCCTTCTGCCGGTCCCGCTGCGACTACTGCGCCTTTGCCACCTATACCGACCGGGATCACCTGATGGAGGCATATACGGCCGCCTGCATCACCGAAGTCGAACGGGCGCTCGGCACCGAGGGGATCCCGCCGGCCACCTCGGTGTTCTTCGGGGGCGGGACGCCGTCGCGGCTGGATGCCGAGCTGCTGACCTCGATCCTGGACGCCATCCCCCGGGCCGGCGGTGCCGAGGTGACAGTGGAGTGCAATCCCGAGGACGCCGAGCCCGAGCGGTTGGCCGCCTACCGGCGGGGCGGTGTCACCCGGATCTCGCTCGGTGTGCAGTCGACGGTTCCCCATGTGCTCGGCGGCCTGGGTCGACGACACGGGCACCAGGCGGTGGCCAGCGCCGCCCGGGCAGTGGCCGGGGCCGGATTCGAATCCTGGGGAGTGGATCTGATCATCGGCGGAGCCGGGGAGACTGACGATGACTGGGAGCAGAGCCTGCACGACGTCCTGGAACTTGCCTCGGCTCCGCCCCACATCAGCGCCTATTCGCTGACCGTGGAACCGGGCACGCCGCTGGCCACCCAGCCGGACCGGCACCCCGACGAGGATGTGCAGGCCGGCCGGTACGAGATGGCCGAGGAGATCCTCTCCGCCGCCGGGTACCGGTGGGAGGAGATCTCCAACTGGTCACTTCCCGGTCATGCCTGCCGCCACAACCGCCTGTACTGGGATCAGGGTGAGTACCGGGGGATCGGGTCGGCCGCGCACTCCCATCGGGACGGTCGGCGGTGGTGGAACGTGCGCACGCCCGACCGGTTCGTCAAGGAGATCGAGGCGGGGAGGAGTGCTACCGCCGGGGAGGAGGTGCTCACCTTCGAACAACGCCGGTTCGAAGCCCTGGCCCTCGGCCTGCGCACCCCGGACGGGGTGCCCGGCGGATCGCTGCCCGACGATCCGGACCTCGAGGGACTGGTCGATCGGGTCGAGGGTCGGGCGGTGTTGACGGTCAGGGGCCGGCTGCTGGCCAACGCGGTCACCACCCGGCTGGTGCCCGACGCGACCAGGTGACCGTCAGTTGCAGACCGGCACCAGGGTGTAGCCGGCCGCCTGGATGCCGGAGATGATGCCAGGCAGGGCGGCCACCGTCTGTGATCGATCGCCGCCTCCGTCGTGCATCGCGATGATCGCCCCCGGGTGGAGCGCGGACAGCACCCGGCTGGTGATGACCCCGGCTCCGGGCCTCAGGTAGTCGGACGGGTCGACATCCCAGTACAGCTCGCCCAGGCCGCGTTGGGCCAGTTGCGCCAGCACCGAGGCATTGGTGTACCCGTAAGGGGGACGGACACATTTCACCTGTTGCCCGGTCACCGACTGGATCAGTTTGGTGTCCCGGTCCACCTCCGCCACCCACCCGGCCGGGCTGAGGCTGGTCAGGCTGGCGTGGTCCCAGGTGTGGTTGGTCAGCGTCATACCGTCGGCCGCTTCCTGCTGGAGCAGGGCCGGGTACTCGGCGCCCTCGTACCCGACAATCTGGAAGGTTCCGGGCACGTGGTATCGGGTGAGCACCTGGAGCATCTCTGGCGTGTAGACGGGGTCCGGCCCGTCGTCGAAGGTCAAGGCGGCCACCTTGTCCCCGACCGGGTAGATCCCCCCGGGGAGATTCGACAGGTTGGAGATGACCAGCCCCGCCACCGAGGGGCCGCCCACGGGAGGGGGAGGCGGTCCCGGCAGGATCCAGTAGCCGCCTCCGCCGGGGACGGCGGCGATGGCCACGATCGGATCGGGGAGCGGGGCTCCACCGATCGATCCCATGAACGGAGCGTCCCCGAAGGTGAAGATGCCCCCGTCGGCGCCGGCCAGCCAGTAGCCATGCCCGCTCGGGGTGGCGGCCATGCCGATCACGGGGGCCTGGAGTCGGGTACCGCCCATCGAGCCGTTGAACTGGGCATCACCGTAGGCGAAGATGCCGCCGTCGGAGGCCACCAGCCAATAGCCCTTCCCGTCGGGGGTGGCGGCCATTCCCACCACTGGTTTGTTGAGGGTGATGCCGCCCATCGAGCCGTTGAACTGGGCATCACCGTAGGCGAAGATGCCGCCGTCGGAGGCCACCAGCCAATAGCCCTTCCCGTCGGGGGTGGCGGCCATTCCCACCACCGGTTTGTTGAGGGCGATGCCGCCGGTGGAGCCGGAGAACTGGGCGTCCCCGAAGGCAAACATCCCCCCGTCGGAGGCCACCAGCCAGTAGCCCTGCCCACTCGGGGTGGAGGCCATCCCCACCACCGGCGCGGCCAGGGTCTGGCCGGCGACCGAGCCGTAGCTGCCGGCGTTCCCGAACCCGATCGGTTGCCCGGCGGCCAGGTCCGGAGCCGCGGCCGCAACCGTCGATGACGGTGACGCCATGCCCAAGAACACGGTGATCACCAGCGCTATCAGCACGAGCACCATCACCGGCGCGACACGTATGCGCAATCGTCCGCCAACGCCCACCGCGTCACCATAACCATTCCCGACCCCGGGTGCCCGGGTGCTCCGGTTGCCGGGGGCGGTGATCCCCGGCCGGTCCGGTACGCTCTTCTCCCATGCCTGAGCCGGAGCCCCCTACTGACGCGCCCGAGGCCGGCGACCTGATGGAGAAGGTGGTCGGCCTGTGCAAGCGACGCGGGTTCATCTTCCAGTCGGCAGAGATCTACGGGGGGTTCCGCTCCACCTACGACTACGGACCCCTCGGGGTCAACCTGCTGCGCAACGTCAAGAACGCCTGGTGGGAAGCCATGGTCCAGCGGCGTGAGGACGTGGTCGGGCTGGACGCCGCCATCCTGTCCCCTCCGGCGGTGTGGGAGGCCTCGGGCCATCTGACCAACTTCACCGACCCGCTGGTGGATTGCCGCACATGTCACCAGCGGTGGCGCCAGGACAAGATCGAGGGGGTGTGCCCCAACTGCGGGGGCACCGAGTTCACCGAGGCGCGGCCGTTCAACCTGATGTTCAAGACCCACGCCGGACCGATCGCCGACGAGGGAGCGGTGGCCTATCTCCGCCCGGAGACGGCCCAGGGGATGTTCACCAACTTCGTGAACGTGCTGCAGACCACCCGGAAGAAGCCTCCCTTCGGGATCGCCCAGGTCGGCAAGTCGTTCCGCAACGAGATCACCCCGCAGAACTTCGTGTTCCGGACCCGCGAGTTCGAACAGATGGAGATGGAATTCTTCGTCCCGCCCGCGGATGCCGATCAGTGGTTCGAGTACTGGCTCGCCGAGCGGTTCAACTGGTACCTCGGGCTCGGCATGCCGGCGGAGAAACTCCGCCTGCGCCACCACGATCCCGACGAGCTCTCCCATTATTCGGCGGCAACCGCCGACGTGGAGTTCCTGTTCCCATGGGGCTGGGATGAGCTCGAGGGGATTGCCAACCGCACCGACTTCGACCTGAAGGCGCACGCCGCTGCCTCCGGGGAGAAGCTCGACTACTTCGATCCGACCACCAATGAGCGGTACACCCCCTACGTGATCGAGCCGGCGGCGGGGGCCACCCGGACCATGATGGCGTTTCTCCTGGCCGCCTACGACGAGGACGAGGTCGGCGGCGAGCCTCGAAGCCTGCTCCGGATCCACCCGAAGCTGGCCCCCTACCAGGTGGCGGTGCTGCCCCTGTCGAAAAAGGAAACCCTCGAGCCGATGGCCCGTCGGGTCCTCCATTCGCTCCAGCCTCATTTCATGTGCGACTACGACGTCACTCAGGGAATCGGCAAGCGCTATCGCCGTCAGGACGAAGTCGGTACCCCGTGGTGCGTAACCGTCGACTTCGACTCACTGGAGGACGGAGCGGTGACCCTGCGGGACCGGGACACCACCGACCAGGTTCGGGTCCCCGTCGACGGGCTGGTCGCCGAGTTGCAGGGCCGTCTTTCGAACGTCTGAACGTGGTGCCGCTGGCCAATTCGGCCTCCTGGGGCGGTTTCTGAGCCGAACGATGAGGCAGGTAGGCTCTCATGCCTGCGCCTGCGCAGGAACGCAACCCAAACCACCACCCAGGAGACGTTTCCCGATGCCGTTCGTCTACGACTTCGACCACAAGCACCGCAAGCCCCCGATGGAGATGAAGGACCTCCTCGGGGGCAAGGGCGCCAACTTGGCCGAGATGACGTCGGTACTCGAGCTGCCGGTTCCTCCCGGCTTCACCATCTCCACCGACGCCTGCCGCGCCCACATGCAGGGCGGCTGGCCGGACGGTCTGACCGCCGAGGTGGCCAAAGCCCGCGCCCGGTTGGAGAAGACGATGGGCAAGCGGATCGGCGACCCCACCGACCCTCTCCTGGTCTCGGTGCGATCGGGGGCCAAGTTCTCCATGCCCGGAATGATGGACACCGTCCTCAATCTCGGGCTCAACGACCAGTCGGTGGAGGGCCTGGCCAAGCAGACCGATGACGAGCGCTTCGCTTACGACTCGTACCGGCGGTTCGTGGCCATGTACGGGCGCATCGTGCTCGATATCCCCGGGGAGGAGTTCGACAGCCTCCTGGAAGCAGCCAAGGAGCTGGCCGGCACCACTTCGGATGCCGGCATCCCCACCCCGCTGCTGCGCTATCTGGTGGATGCCTATCAACAGATCGTGGAGCGTCACACCGAAAAGCCGTTCCCCCAGGACCCGGACGACCAGCTCCGGGGCGCCGTCGAGGCGGTGTTCAGCTCCTGGGACTCCCCGCGGGCCATCGCCTATCGCAACCGGGAGCGCATCCCCCACGACCTGGGCACCGCGGTCAACGTTCAGGCCATGGTGTTCGGCAACCGCGACGACGCCTCGGGCACCGGGGTCGGCTTCACCCGGGATCCCGCCACCGGGAAGCGGGGCGAGTACGGCGACTTCCTGGTCAACGCACAGGGCGAGGACGTGGTGGCGGGGATCCGGAACACCCAGCCCCTCGCCGCGCTGAAGGACGAGTTCCCGCCGATACACAAGGAACTGCTCGCCATCTTCGCCCGGCTGGAGGGCCACTACCGGGACATGTGCGACACGGAATTCACCATCGAGCAGGGCAAGTTGTGGATGCTGCAGACCCGGGTCGGCAAGCGGACGGGTAGCGCCGCACTCCGGATGGCGGTGGACATGGTCGGGGAGCGCACCATCAAACTGACCAAGGAGGAAGCGGTGGGCCGGGTGACGGGGGATCACCTCGACCAGGTCCTCCACCCCCAGTTCGCCGGTTCCGGGTACACGGTGCTGACCAAGGGGCTCGGCGCCTCGCCGGGCGCCGCGGTCGGCCGGGTCTATCTCACCGCCGACGATGCCCAGGCGGCCGCCGAACGCGGCGAGAAAGTGGTATTGGTTCGCAGCGAGACCTCGCCCGAGGACGTGCACGGCATGCTGGCGGCGGAAGGCATCCTGACCGCTCGCGGCGGTCTGGTGAGCCACGCTGCAGTGGTGGCCCGCGGGTGGGGCAAGCCGGCGGTGGTCGGCGCCGAGGCGGTGCGGATCACCGGGTCGTCCTTTTCGGTGGGCAATATCGTGGTCAACGAGGGTGACTGGATCTCCGTCGACGGCACCAACGGCACGGTGGTGCTCGGCCAGGTGCCCCTGTCCCAGGGCGAGACCCCGGCCGAATTCGAGACCATCCTGGGCTGGGCCGACGAGATCCGGGCCGGCCATCTCGGGGTGCGGGCCAATGCCGATAACGGCCCTGACGCCGCCAACGCCCGCCGCCATGGCGCCGAGGGCATCGGACTGTGCCGCACCGAGCACATGTTCCTGGGCGAGGACCGGCTGCCGATCGTGCGGCGGATGATCCTGGCCTCGACCCCGGCCGAGGAGGAGTCGGCCCTCGAACAGCTGCGCGTGGCCCAGAAAGCCGACTTCGAGGAGATCCTCGAGGCCATGGACGGTCTGCCGGTCACCATCCGACTGCTCGACCCACCCCTCCATGAGTTCCTCCCCGACACCCAGGAACTGGCGATCAAATTGGCCACGACCGGGCTCACCCCGGAAGAGACCCGCCTCTACGAGGCGGGAAAGATCTGGCACGAGTACAACCCGATGCTGGGGACCCGCGGTGTGCGCCTCGGGGTGATCAAGCCCGGGCTCTACGCCATGCAGGTCCGGGCCCTGATGGAGGCCGCCCTCGACCGGGTGGCCGCCGGTGGCCGGCCGATCGTCGAGATCATGATCCCGCTCACCGTCAGCCGCGAGGAGATGGCCCTGGCCCGTTCCTGGGTGGAGGACGCGGTGGCCACATCCCTGGCCGACTCGACCAGTGCCTCGGCACCCAAGAAGGGAGCCAAAGCCGCCGGCAAGGGGGCCAAGGGCGCGGTTGTCCCCGGGAAGCTGGAGGTCCTGATCGGCACCATGATCGAGACGCCCCGGGCGGCACTGCTGGCCGCCGAGATCGCCGAGGAGGCGGACTTCTTCTCCTTCGGGACCAACGATCTGACTCAGATGACCTTCGGCTTCAGCCGGGACGACGTCGAGGGCCGGATGATGTCCGAGTACCTCAGCCTCGGGCTTCTCAAGCGGAACCCGTTCGAGGTGGTGGACCCGGACGGGGTCGGCGAGCTGGTCAGGTTGGGCGTGGAGCGGGGCCGGTCGACCCGACCGGGCCTGAAGATCGGGGTATGTGGAGAGCACGGGGGGGACCCCGAGTCGATCGCCACCTTTGCCCGGGCCGGCCTCGACTACGTGAGCTGTTCGCCCTTCCGGGTGCCGATCGCCCGCCTGGCCTGCGCCCAGGCAGTGTTGGCCGGATCGGTGACGCCTGCTTCGAAAGAGCGGGGCAAGGCCAAGAAGTAACCCGCATCACCGAGTCGGCAACGCGGTACCGTCGAGCTATGGGCATACCTGACGAGGACGTCGCCCGGGTCCGGGCGGCTACCGACATTGTCGCCCTGATCGGCGAACACGCTGCCCTGAAGCGGCAGGGACGGCGCTGGGTCGGACTGTGCCCGTTCCACGGGGAGAAGACGCCGTCGTTCAGCGTCAACGCCGAAGAGGGTTTCTATTACTGCTTCGGCTGCCTCGAAAAAGGCGATGCCATCACCTTCGTCCGGAAGACGGAGCACCTCGACTTCGTCGACGCCGTCCGGCGACTGGCCGACAAATCCGGGATCGTCATCCACGAGGACGCCAACGCCGGCCGGGACAGCCAACGACGCAAAGTGTTCGTCGACGCCATGGAACAAGCCACCGAGTGGTACCACCAGCGGCTCCTGACCGGGTCTGATGCCGGCCAGGCCCGGGACTACCTGCGTTCGAGGGGCTACGACGGCGACGTAGTGAGACGCTTCCGCATGGGATGGGCGCCGGACGACTGGGACGCACTGTGCCGCGACCTGAAGTTGAGCAATGATCTGGCCGTCGGTTCGGGGCTGGGCTTCGTCAACCGCCGGGGACGGCTGCAGGATGCCTTCCGGGCCCGGATCCTGTTCCCGATCTGTGATCCATCCGGACACCCGGTGGCGTTCGGAGGCCGGGTGCTGCCCGGCAGTAGCGATCCGGCGAAGTACAAGAACTCCTCAGAGAGCCCCATCTACTCCAAGCGGAAGATCCTCTACGCGCTCAACTGGGCCAAGGCCGACATCATCAAGACCGGCGAGGTGGTGGTGTGCGAGGGCTACACCGACGTGATCGGATCCTTCGTCGCGGGAGTCGAACGTGCGGTGGCCACCTGCGGCACCGCGCTGGGCGACGACCACTTCCGACTGTTGCGTAACTTCGCCAAGCGGGTGGTGCTGGCCTTCGACGCCGACGGGGCCGGCCAGGCGGCTGCCAGCCGGTTCTACGAATGGCAGCGCCGCCATGAAGTCGACGTGGTGGTGGCCAACCTCCCTGCCGGCGCCGACCCCGCCGACCTGGCCCGGTCCGACCCTGAGGCCTTCCGAGCCGCCATTGCCGAGGCCAAGCCGTTTCTCCAGTTCCGGGTGGAGCGGGTCTTGGAGCCGGCCGATCTTTCCACCCCCGAGGGGCGGGCCAAAGCGGCCGACGCCGCCCTCACCGTGGTGGCCGAGCATCCTGACGATCTGGTGCGCGATCAGTACGTCATGCAAGTGGCGGAGCGGTGCCGGATGGAGCCGGCCCGACTACGGGAGCGGTTGGAACGTCTCCGCCAAGAGGGTCCGAAGCTCGAAGGTGAACGGCGCGGGTCGCGCAGCTCCGATGGGCCGGCGAGCCGACGGGCGAACGCGCCCGGGTCGGCGAACGGACGAGACGGAGAGCCGTGGATCCGGGATCCGGATGATGAAGGCTGGGACGCCGACGGCGAAACCGGCACCGGGGCGACTGACCGGCGGGGCGGAAACAACGGGCGCGGTTCGGCCGGTGACGGATCCTTTCGGCCGGGACTCGAAGCGCTGCGGCTGGCCATCCATCGGCCCGAGGATGTGGCCCACCGGCTCGAGGCCGCTTTGTTCAGCGACGGCCTCCAGCGGACCGCATTTCAGGCCCTGGTGGCGAGCGACGATCTTCATCAGGCGATCGATACCTCACCACCGGAGGTGAGGGCCTTGCTGGTGCGCCTGACCGTCGAGGAGCCGTCCGGGGAGCCCGATGAGGTGATTTCACAGCTGGTGAGAGACGCCGTCCGGCGACAGTTGGGCCTGGCCACCAGGGAGGCCCGCACCTCGGTCGAGGCTGCGGCCGAGGCGGCCGCGGCCAGCGTATGGGTCCAGGAACTCGACGACCCGGCCGCGGCGGCGGCGGCGACTGCTCGGTTGGTAGCCTGGCTGGTGGTGAAGAACGAAGACAGCGTGTCCCCGGTGAGACTTGACACCTGACGAGACGGTTCAGGTGGTGACGGGCCCGCTGGAGGAGCTTCCTGGTGCAATGTTCGATGGGCTCATCCAGCTGGGTAAGTCGCGCGGATTTCTCACCCAGGACGATGTGATGACGGTGCTCAAGTCGGTCGAACTGAGCGCGGACTTGATCACCGGCGTGGTGACCCGCATCAGGGCCGAGGGGATCGAGTTCACTTACGACACCGGCGAGACCACCATTGTGCCGATATCTCCCGCGGATGAGCTTGGTGAGGAAGTCGCTCGGCTCGATGGTTCGGTCAAAGCCTTTCGAAGTGATGCCGATCCGGTGGCCTCGGCTCCGGCGGGAGGCCTCGGTGGTGTTCTGGTTGCCGAAGGGATCGAGGTCGAGGTATCGCCGGCCCGGGAGATGGACCCGGTGCGCGAGATCACCGTCGCCAAGAGGGTCCGGCCGCCGCGGCAATCGGCATCCAGCGGCGGTTACAACGGCGGTGATCGGTTCGGAAGCGCGGCCGCCGATCCCGTGCACACCTATCTCAAGGAGATCGGCAAGGTAAAACTCCTCGACGCCTCGCTGGAGGTGGAGTTGGCCGAACGGATCCTGGCCGGGACGGAAGCCGCTGACCGGCTGATGGCCACTGGCAGTGTTTCCCTGGTCGGGTCCGAGAAAGACCGCTCTCAGGACCGGATGCTGGTCCGGCGGGGCCAACAGGCCAAGGAGGCCCTGATCGAGGCCAACCTCCGACTGGTGGTGTCCATCGCCAAGCGATACCGGAACCGCGGCCTGGCGTTCCTCGATCTCATTCAAGAGGGAAACCTCGGTCTGATGCGAGCCGTGGAGAAGTTCGACCACACCAAGGGGTTCAAATTCTCGACGTACGCCACCTGGTGGATACGCCAGGCCATCACCCGCGCCATCGCCGATCAAGCCAGGACTATCCGCATCCCCGTGCATATGGTCGAGACCATCAACAAGGTGGTGTGGGCGCAGCGTCAACTCCTCCAGGAACTCGGGCGCGAACCAACGGCCGAGGAGGTGGCGTTCAGGGTTGACTTCACCATCGAGCGGGTGCGGGAGATCCAGCGGATCAACCAGGACACGGTCTCGCTCGAGCAGCCGATGGGGGACGAGGACGATTTCAGCCTGTCCGACCTCATCGAGGATCGCGGCGCCGTGGTTCCCGATGACGCCGCGGCGAGAATCATGCTCGACGAAGCGGTCCGTGAGGCACTGGGGCACTTGAGCCCGCGCGAGGAGGACGTGGTGCGTCTCCGGTTCGGCCTCAACGACGGCAAGATCCGGACGCTCGAGGAAGTGGGCAAGGCATTCGGCGTCACCCGAGAACGGATCCGGCAGATCGAGGCCAAGACCCTGGCCAAACTCCGGCGTCCCGACTCCGCCCAGCTGCTCCGCGACTACCTCGACGAAGCCTGAGTCAGCTCATCGCCAGGGTCAGTGGCGCGGTCGCGGACTCGCCGCCCGATGGCCGTTGAGGGCCGAGGCCACGTCGTTGGCCATGCTGGTGGCGATGGCGTCGGCGGCATCGTCACCGTCACGCCACCCCAGGCGGGAGCTGACGGCGTCCCTGGCCCGCTCCACACTCAAGGTGGCCGCCGCCTTCGCCTTGTCGGCGACCATCCCGATGGACCCCGCTACAGGTGCCGACCGGGTGACCTGGCCGGTCATCTTGACGATCTGGTGGTAGCGCTCCCGCCCGGCCTTGGTGCCGAGGGTGTAGCCGAGCCCGAAGGCGATCGCGGTGCCGATTCGAAACTTCACCCAACCATTGTGACCGTATCGAGGCAGGATTGCATCTTTGACCAGCTGGGAGACATCGGACCCGGCCCCGACGGTGGCGACACCGCCAAAGGGTGCGACGATCCGCGGCTAATGTCCTCTGCACACCGTTTCCGGGAAGCCGGAACCGGCTGGGCGGTCCGGGGTAGCTCAATCGGCAGAGCGAGCGGCTGTTAACCGCTAGGTTGAGAGTTCGAGTCTCTCCCCCGGAGCTTCACATGTCAGCGGCTGTTTCCTTCAGAACAGCAGCCTCGGTCAGGGATGGCGGCCATTGGGCATGAGGCCGTCTGCGCCCCACTGGCCCAGCGAATTCAGTTGGACGTGATCGCCTGTCGCCTCGACAATCTGTCCTCCGCCGACGTAGAGGGCGGTGTGATCGACAGTGGCCCAGTTGGTGGGGTCCGACCCCCAGAACACAAGATCACCGGCCTGGAGGTCCGCCATCGCAATCGGCACACCCGCGGTGTGGTACTGGTCATTGGCAATGCGGGCGAAGCCAACGCCGGCGGACTCCCACGCGGCCAAGGCCAAACCTGAGCAGTCGTAGCCGACCGGGCCGTTGCCGCCCCAGATGTACGGCTTACCCAGCTGGGCGAAGGCATAGAGGACGGCCTGGTCACCCGCGGTCACCGGCTCGAACATCAGCCCAAGGGTCGGCGGCACCGCGCCCGCGTCTCCGAACGCCCAGGAAGTGCCGT
>Ga0307374_10004398_pt1 | contig 23470 bp, 29 predicted proteins | sample OX3MG_FD_202532 | JGI IMG/M metagenome (GOLD analysis project Ga0307374, IMG submission 202532) | Soil microbial communities from Risofladan, Vaasa, Finland - OX-3 | ecosystem: Environmental > Terrestrial > Soil > Coastal area > Acid sulfate soil | place: Finland: Risofladan, Vaasa | collected... | reverse complement strand
AGCAGGGGGTCGCCCGAGCGTGTTCCCGGGTGGACCTGCAGCAATCGTGCCCCGTAGCCGGTGGTCGGGATGCGCGAGCGGCCGAGCCCCGGGACGCGCGAACGTCCGAGCGCATCCCCGAGCGCGCCCCACACCCGTTCCGGATCATCCACGCGGATCGTGATCGTGTGCTCGTCGATTCGCGGCAGCGCGTCGGCAGGGGAGTCGATCGACGTCACTACGCTCACGCTGTGCATGGTACGCTCAGCGAACTAGTACGCCAAACGATCCATCAAGGGTCGGCGAACTAGTTTCCCCAGATGAACCAGACCAGCACCCGTCCCGACCCAGACGCCGTAAAGCGCGCACTGGAGGTGCTCGGAGACCGCTGGACCTTCCTCATTCTCCGGGAGGCATTCTTCGGCGTGCGTCGCTACGGCCACTTCCAACGCAACCTCGGCATCGGCCGCAACGTCCTCGCCGCCCGCCTCTCCGCGCTGGTCGAACACGGCCTGCTCGAGCGTGTCCGCTACCGCACCGACCCAGACTGGTATGAGTACCGGCTCACCCAGGCCGGCCTGGACCTTTTCCCCTCAATCGCCACGATCAAGACCTGGGCTGACCAACACCTGCTCGACTGCGAAGATTCCCGGCTGCATATCCGTCATCGTCCATGCGGCGCCGAGCTCACGCCTGTGGTGGTCTGCGGAAACTGCCGCGAGGCAATCTCAGCCACCGATGTCGAGTTCGACGCTGGCTGAGGCGACGCAACCCAACTCTCACGGCGCCAGACGTGTAGTGCGCCACCCCTCGCCGTCTCGCTCGTACAGCAGCCGGTCGTGCATACGGTCGGGCGCCTGTGTCCAGAACTCGACCGCCTCCGGGATTACGCGAATGCCCCCCCAGTCCGGCGGACATTCGGGCGGGCTCTCCATCACCTCCATCAGATGAGCGTGGCGGGCGCGCCGGCTATGTGCGCAGTGAGCTAAGGGGTGAGCTGTACGCCGCGGATCAGCGTGGATGTCGGGAAAGTCTTCTTGCTGTGAGTGTTCTGGCGCACCCGACTTGCTGCTTGGAGATAGACCGTGGGCGCGTTCTGTAGCGAGGGGGGCAGCTGGAAAGTGGCGCTGTAGGTGCCGCTGCGGGTGAGGCTTACATTGGCTACGATCGTTCCGGCCGCGATTGACGCGCATGAGGCCGATGCGCGGATCGTGACCGGTTCGATCTTCGTGGCGAAGGGCGGGGAGACTGTCCCGCTGAAGGTGATCGCGCGCCCATTGGCGGTGATCGACGTCGTGTACATCCGCCGGATGAACTTCAGTACACCGGTACGCGCCGAGCCAAGCTTGGCGAAGTAGGTGGCGCGGTTGGTGAACCTCAGCGAGCGTGGCGGCAGGGGCACCGTCGCTTTGAAGGAGTGGTCTGTGCCCACTTGCACCTTGGCTACCGCCTTGCCGTTCCAGGAGGAGACGATCGTCACGGTCTTGCCGGCGGTCGCGGCGGGCGCGACCCCGAGCACCTGCGTCTTGCCGGCCTGCTGGAACACGTCGGTGAGGATCAGCTTGTTCGGGCTGCACCCGACAGGCGGCGGGGCGGACGGAAAGGGCGGTAGCGGCGCTCCCACGGGCGGAGGACCGAGCGGCGGAGAGCCGAGCGTTTCGCTCCGGGGCGGAGAGCTGGGGGGAGATTCGCCCCCGGAAGGCGGTTTGCTGGGCGCCGCGTTGGTAGTGATGGCAGCGAGGGATCCGCGGTTGAACTCGGTGAACCACATGCGCGAGTCCGGGCCCGCGGTGAGGTACAGCACGCCGGCGTTGGGGGCGCCGCCGATCGGGTACTCGACGATGTCCGCACCCGAGGTCGCAGTCGTCGGGATCGCGCCGATCGCATCGCCGTTGCGCTCGGCGAACCAGATCTGTTTGTCCGGCCCGATCGCGAGGCCGAACGGCAGGCTGTTGAGCGTCGGCGTCTGGAAGATCGTGATTACCCCTGCCGGCGTGATCCGCCCGACCGCGGCGGGCAGGCCGAGGCTGAACCAGATGTTGCCATCGGGCCCGAGCACGAGGCCGTTGATTTGGTTATCGCCCAAGGGCAGCGGGAATTCGTCGCCGGCGCCGACGTGGCCGGTGGTGTCCATGCGGGCGATCGCGTTGCCCTCGCCGAACCACAGCTTGCCGTCGGGACCGACGGTCACCCCCGAGACCGCGCTGGCGGATTTCGTTTCATAGCCTTCGATCGTGCCGGCTGTCGTGATCGCGCCGACCTTCTGATTCCAGCCGAACCACAGCCGCCCGTCGGGCCCGGGGACGATCGACCCGTAGCCGCCGGTGCCGGTGCCAAGCGCGTAGGGGGTGATTTCACTCGTGAGCGCCACCCCCACGGGCACCTTGTCGATCTGCGCATCCTGTGCCACCCACATGTTTCCGTCCGGGCCCGTGGTGGCCGCGAGCCCCAACCCGGAGGACGGTAGCTGGACGAGGTCCGAGCTCGCGATCGCGCCACTCGTCGCCATCCGCCCGACGAACGTTCCGCCGACGTGGTTGCCGCTGTCGACTAGCCAGATCTTCCCGTCTGGACCCGTCGTGACTCCGTAGGGCGTCGTTTCGACCGGGATCGGATATTGGGTGATCGTTCCCGCCGCCGCTCCGGCAGAGGTGCAAGCCACCATCGCGATCACCACCGCGACGCCGAGGGCGCTCGCTACCCGACGTATCGTCTGTGCGAGCACACCCCGAGCGTCTCACATCCCCGCGCTCAGCCAAGAGCTTGATGGATCTGACGCTAGGCAGGCAAGCTAACAAGGCGATGCGACGCAACTCGCTCGAATGCGTAGCTACCCAGTGTGTCGGCGCCGTGTGGAGCGTCTAGCCCGCGGCGGGTGTGTCTTTGCGCCGGAAGTACTTACTCAGCCACTCAGGAACGAGCGGGTACCGAGCCGGTCCGCCAGCTCAAGGGCGCTGTCGCTGAGCAGCGGGTATGGAATGTGCTCGCGTTCGGCGAACTCCGACTGTTCGTCTGGGGACTGTGCGCTGATGCCGATCACGGAAGCGCCGTGGGCGGCGAGGTCCTGCACGTGATCGCGGAATGCGCAGCTCTGCGGCGTGCAGCCGCGGGCACCTGGAATCTCATCCCAGCCCTCTGGCAGCGGCTCGCCCGGCCAGCGCATGCAGAGACCCTGCAAACACGCCGGTAAGCTCTCTGAAGCGACGACGCCGTTGCACATCCGGTGTCGTATGCGCCCGTAGCTCAGTGGATAGAGCGCTCGCCTCCGGAGCGAGAGGTCGCAAGTTCGAATCTTGCCGGGCGCGTTAGGAGCCGAGGACGTCTGATATGCCTACCCTGTTCAAAGCCCAGAACGGCTCGGAGAAGCCCTTACGGTGATCGGGTCGGCGAGAACAGAGGGCCGTAGGTGCGAAGCCTCCCGAACAACACGTCACGCAAGCAGCTCTAACCGACCGCTCTTCCCCTTGAGATCGCTTAATGTCTCACCAGCGATGAGGCGTCTGGCACGATCGGGATGGCCTTCGGGCTTCGCTGTCGTTCAGTTTCCCAATCCGCCGCTTATCGTCGCGCTCTTGGCGGACGTTGCGGGTCACCTCACACACGGCACAGGACACCGAGTGGCGTTATCGGTCTTCTATGTGACTCTGAGCGTTTGGGCCTATGAGGAGGCGGTGCATGGTGAGAACTGGTTCCGGCACCTACTCGGTATCGGCTTCTCGGTCTACATTGTCGTGAACCTCACACAAGCGCTGCACGCCTAGCGACGTCGTCCGAGCACCGCCGTGCCCTTGTGCGCTAAGTCGGCGGGGATCATTGGGCTCATCCTTGTGCGCGTCGCTCTCGGCGCCGGACGCTTCCGCGTGCAGCGGAATGATGTCTCTCCGCTATGCGGCAGCGCTGTGGGGAGCAGTCGGTTGGGGTAGCGCTTCGAGCAGCGTCCGCGGTAGGCGCGTACTCGCGTCCCAGACCTCGATCGCGACGAGAGTGTGGGTCGCCCGGTCGTAGTCGCGCAGGCCGCCAGCCACACGCTCGCTGACCACATCATCCGACTCGCCGGTCGGAAACCACGCGATGTCAGCCTCCGAGTCGTAGTACGCAAACATTGCTCGTCCGAGGTTATCGCGCCGGCCTGCCGGAGCTCGCTCGCCACGCCGAGATGATAAAGACGGTTGTCTCATCGTCGCCGACCGGATGGTCGTAGATGGCTTCGAATGGCACGCCCAGCGACGTGATGCCTGCGATCAGCCAGTCGGCCTCCCCCTCGTTTACCTGCCGGCCCCCGTGGCCGTCGCGTATCGCCTGCTCGACATCCGATCGCGTGAGCTGCCGCTGATCGAGACGCAGCAGCGCGTGAGACGTCCATACGAAGTGCTCCACAGACATGGCGCCCGAGTCTAATTATGGCTCAAGATATGACGTCGAGCCCTGCCCGGCGCCTTCATCGCCGCGCGCCCTTCGCCGAGCTACTGGGCTTCATGCTCATGTGATCGGGAGGATGTACCCGGACTCAAAGATCGCCACGCTTGCACCATCGCGATCCGCTGCATGATCGTGGGGTGGGTGGCGCTGAGGACATAGGACCAGCCCGGCGGGTCGGGGTAGGGGCGCTCTCACCCTCTTCGCAGCCGGTACCAAATGCGCGGCACGTCGCGCATTGGTCCTGGTGGGTCGGGTCCACTGTCACTCTGAACGGACACGACGTCCCAGTCTGGGGCGAAGCGCTCACGGATCTCATCCTCAGAGGCCCCGCGAGGCGCTCCGAGCCGCCGGCCCGGACTAAACGCCATGAGCAGCAGCGTGGCACCCGGTGCGGTGAGCGAGCTCACGCCATGCGCATAAGGATCGCGTGCGTCCGCCGGCAAATCGTGAAAGCAACCACGATCGTGGACGAGGCTGAACCCGGCCTGCAGGCCCAATGCCTGCAATTGCGTTACGTCCCCTATCCGCCATTGGACATCCGCTTTGACCTCATACGCGCGCTGGCGCGCGAGCTCGAGCGCCCGCTCCACAGCGTCTACGCCAGTGACCTGCCAGCCGTGCTGAGCGAGATAGACCGCTTGAGTGCCGGTGCCGCAACCGATATCGAGCGCCCTCCCTAAAGGCAGCGCACCAGGCCCGTCAACCAGCGCAGCAAGCTCAGCCGGGACATGGTCCTGATCCCAGGGCGTTATGCCAAACCGATACAGCAACCGGTATCGCAGACTCATCAAAGCAAGATTCTCATACACAAGCCGTGCGCAGCGTACGCTGCGCCGTCGCCTTGCCTCACATCGTTTGCGTGAACTCGAGTACCGTGAGACTCGCGTGCTTGGCGGCCTCTGCAATGAGGGCTCCGTCCTTGGTTGCCAGCGGCTCCTCGAGCTGCTCGGCCAGAGCGACGAACAGCGCGTCGGCTGCAGTGAGATTGCGTCGCAGCGCCCATGCTCGCTGGCGCAGAGGCAAACTCGGGAATAGCTCGATCGGCAGATCGCCGAGATCCCCGGCGGCGCTCGCGGCACGGCTCTCGGCAACAGTCCCGCGAAGTGTCTCCCGTCGCAGAACCGCGAGCACCTCGAACGCCAGCAGATCAGGCGCCGCAAGCTCACCCTCGTCGGCCATGAGTGTCTCGACCTGCTCGGCGACTCCGGTGCCGAGCAGGAAGTCGATCACCCCAGAGGTGTCGATGACCGTCACTCGCCGTGATCTCGGATCGAGCGAACCGCAGCCTCGCTCGACTCACCCGGCTCTACGACACCACGCGCCTTGATACGCGCGCCAAGTTCGGCCGGAGTGGGTCTGGAGGCTGTGCGTGCCAACACACCGCGCACATACGCGGAAAGCGATACGCCGCTAAGAGCGGCGCGCGCCTTCAGGGTGTGATGCACATCCTCAGGCACATCTCGCACTTGAAGTAGAACACCCATGTGCTACGCATGATAGCATGCGCCCTACATCCACCAAGGGAATGTAGGTCCGTTCGAGCTCTAAAGGCGGCGTGAGGACCACCGTGAGCGGCCTCGTACTATCTGCCAGATGGTCGCCTTCGTTCTGTCGGGTGGCGCAAGCTTCGGCGCGATCCAGGCGGGGATGCTGCGTGCTCTGTATGAGCGTGAGATCGCGCCCGAGCTGATCGTCGGCACCTCCGCCGGAGCCGTCAACGGCGCCTTCATCGCCTCGCGTCCGCCGACGGTAGCGACCGCGCAGTCGCTCGAGCGGATCTGGCGCTCGTTGCGAACCTTCCAGGTCTTCCCGCCCAACCCCGCGACCGCGCTGCTGGCACTGATCGGCAAGCGCGACCACCTCATACCCAACGACGGGCTCAAGGCGCTCATATCCACCCACCAGCAGTTCACGCGACTCGAGGACGCGCCGGTTCCCTTTCACGTGATCGCGACCGACATCCGCACCGGTCATGCACGCCGGCTTTCCCACGGCGATGCAGAAGCCGCAGTGCTCGCGAGCAGCGCGATCCCCGGGATTTATCCGGCGGTCCAGTTCGATGGATTAGATCTCGTCGACGGAGGAGTTGCCAACAACACTCCCATCTCCGACGCCGCCGAACTCGGTGCATCAAAGATTTACGTCCTGCCGACCGGGATCACCTGCGAGCTGCCAACCCCCCCGCGCAGCGCCGTCGGAATGCTTGTGCACGCGATCACGCTGCTGATCAACCAGCGCCTGGTACAAGACATTGAGGCCTTCTCACAGGAGGCAGAGCTGATCGTCCTGCCACCACCGTGCCCGCTGGATGTCCTTCCTTCGGAATTCAGCCACGCCGGGGAGCTGATCGAGCAGGCCTACGAGCTGGCGAGCACAGCCCTCGATCACCCTGACCCCGCCGCCTACTGGACCCCGCGCTCACTGGAGCGGCTACAGCCACACTCCCACTAACCCAGCCCCTCATAGCGGCGTGAGCGTGTGCGAGGCGAGCGCCTCGTAGCTCGCCCCCGCAGGCGATAGCCACGAGCGATAAAGAACGAGCGCCTCCGGCGTGAACGACAGCACCGGCGTGGCCGGCAGCGACGAGCGCTCGATCCCGTATCCGCGGCCGCGATCGTCTTTCATACGTGCGAGCGTGACGTGCCCGCGAAAGCGCCGGCGCTCCCTTTCCAAGCCGCACACCCGCGCGAGCGCCTGGAGCAGACCTTCGTGCAGCGCGCCCAGGCTTTCGGCGGGATCGCAATTCTCGCAGTCGCGAACCTCCACACCCAGCGTGCGCGGGCGCCGCGGCGGCAACCACAAGGGCGCGCCGGTCCGCAACTCGCCTACCGGCGCCGCGCACGCCGCGAGAACGTCCTCGATCGCCGCTATCTCCGCGAGCGGTCGCTCACCGAGAAAGCACAACGTCACATGCAGCAGCTCCGGATCGAGCACCCGGACGGGCGAGGACGCCCCTTTGCGCAGTCCCAGCCCCCGCACCGCGACCTTCGCCCATGCCGCCAGCTGTTCACACACCTCCTGCGGCGGATCGACCGCCACGAACAGCCGGGCCGTCCCGTTCTGGGCTTTCAACACGGTAGGCATCGTCAAAAAAACCTCGCCTCCGAGAGCTGTGTCAGCTCAGCTGCTTCCAACCAACGCACGGCCAAGCGACTGTTCTGTCTGCGGCCCCAACAATGTTTTCTCGATGCGCCCGCCGGCACCGATCACGAACGTCGTTGGCAAGTTCCGCAGCCCGTAGGAGAGACCGGCTTCCCCCCCGCCGTCGCGCAGGTTCGAGAAGCTCCAGCCGTACTTCTTGATGAATCCGCGCGCGCTCTGATCAGCGTCGCTCCAGTCCACCCCCACCACCCGTCCCCGGCCTGCAGGACTGCGCGCAAGGCGCTCCACGGCGGGGGCCTCACTCCGGCAGGGCTCACACCAGCTCGCCCAGAACACAACCAGCGCCGGATGCCCGCCCGCCGCGGCTCGCAGTCCGGCGATCGTCACCGGGGGACCGGCGAGCAGTTCGCGGGGCAGCGCCGGAGCGGCGCGCCCGGCCGGGCTGGAACGATTGGAGGCGAGCCCGAAGACGGCCAGCGCGACGAGCGCCGCGGCAGCGAGGACCGCTATCAGCAACCGGCGGCGGGCCATCGGTCCCAAGCGCTCAGCGCGCGGCTAGGAGGGGCACGTCGTGGGCGATCCATTCCGGCTTCAAATTCGAGGGATACAGCGCCTCTCGCTTGCCCTGAGCGGTGATCCCGTACACGAACGCGGTGTGGCTCACCTCGCGGCTGTCCGGGGTGCCCTGCACTTCGACCCCGTAGGAGCGCCACACCGGGGTCAGCTGCTTCAGCGACCCGATCAGATACTCCATCCGTCCGGTCATCTCATGCGCTTCCAGGAACTTCTTGACGGTCTGCGGCGTATCGCCCTTGGGGTCCACCGATACGGCCACGACCTGGACCTTGCTCGCCTGTGAGCCGAGTTTGAGCAGCGCGTTGTGCAGGTCGCCGACGATCAGCGGACACACGTCCGGGCAGTGGTCGTAGATGAACGTCAACAGGACGGCCTTGCCTCTGAACCGCGAGAAGCGCACGAGCTTGCCCGTCGAGTCGCGCAGCGTGAAATCCGGGGATGGCGCGGGAGGCGAAAGCTCAGCCGGGGCATCCAGTCCTCCGGTCTTTGCAGACGCCGCCCCGCCAAGCGCGGATGAGGACTTCGGGGAGCCCCCGCAACCGCTCAGCAGCGCCGCGCCCGCCGCCGCGGCCATGACGATTAGAAAGAGCCGCAGGGCCATGTGACTATCCAGACGCCTGCAGGCAGCATTCATTCCGGCGAATCTACCATGAGCTTTCCCGGGTTCATGATCCCGGCCGGATCCAGCTCGTCCTTCAGCGCGCGCAATGCGCCCAAGCCCTCTCTGCCAACCTCATCCTCCATCCAGGGCGCATGGTCGCGCCCCACCGCGTGGTGGTGGGTGATCGTGCCTCCGTTGCTCACGAGCGCGCGCAACGTCTCGGAACCGGCGCTGAAGTCCTCGAAGAAGACACCCTCGTAGATCCGCTTACTCGGCGCCGCCCGCACGCGCAGCGAGAGCTCTGAGATGACTCCCAGCGTCCCCTCCGAGCCCACCAGCAACCTGCGCAGCTCCGGCCCCGCGGCGCTGGCGGGCATTGCCTGAAGCTCGATGTCGCCCGCGGGCGCGGCGAACCGCAGGCCGAGCACCATCTGCTCGATGCGCCCGTAACCGCTCGAAGCCTGTCCCGCCGATCTGCTGGCCGCGCATCCTCCCAGCGAGACGTACTCGTAAGACTGCGGATAGTGACCCAGCGTGAGCCCGCGTCCAGCCAGATAGCGCTCCAGCTCAATCGCCCGCATCCCGGCCTGCACGGCGATCGTCCGCGATTGACGATCGAGATCAAGGACATCCCGCATGCGACTCATGTCCAGGGCCACCACCGCCGTGTGCTCGCCGCGCAGCGGCGCTACTCCCCCGACCACGCTCGTGCCCCCGCCCCAGGGCACGACCGCCACCGAGGATCGCGCGCACTGCACCAGCACGGCGCGCAGCTGCTCGTGTCCAGCCGGACGGACCACAGCGTCGGGCGCCCCCTCTGGCTGACCGGCGCGCAGCGCCACCAAATCGGGGTAGCCCTTGCCGGCGGCGTGTACGACCCGTTCTGAATGGTCATCTCGCACGCCCTCTGCGCCTGTGATCCCACGCAACGCAGCCGCTGTCTGCTCAGTGAGCGCCGGTTGGGCGATGTGCACCGCTCCGAGCGCTACAGGCGGGCGCGGCTGGGCGGCGATTCCCACGGTTTCGCGCAGGAACTCCAGGGCGTGCGCGGGCATTGCTGGTGGGCGCGCCGGATCGCCCCACCCCCACCAGCGCATCGCGGGCGGATCGGCCTCAGCCACTGATCCGCTCCAGGCCGTCGAGCGCCTCCTCGAGCGTCGCCGCGGCCGCGCGCCGGACCATGAAGCCGCCGAAGCGCGGGAAGAAGCCGTTGAGCGACTGGTGCAGCTCAAGCGTCACGCTCGTGCCGTCAGCGGCGCCCTGCAGGCTGACGCGCGTGACGGCCGCGCTCATCAGGCGCGCGAACGGCGTGCCCTCGAGCTGCTGCTCCCAGGCCAGCGAGTGCATCCCCTCGGCCTGCACGAGACGGAAGTCGGCGCGCACGAGTTTCCCCTTGGCCGTCTTCATGACCTCTGTGAACGCGTCCCCTTCGACATCCTCCACCCTGCTCACGCGCGGCCACCAGCGCGGCAAGTGGTGGGGATCTGAGATCACCTCCCAAAGCTCCTCCGCGGGCGCGGCGATCGTACGGCTGCGACTCGCGCTGGGCATCGCCGCCTGGTCTTCTAGGCCGCGAGGCTCATCAGCGGACGATCTTGCGCAGGTCGCGGACCAGCAGCAGGTGCTTCAGGTGGGTGGCCACCGCCGCCAGGTTCTCCAATGCCTCCACCGCCTCTTTGCGCCGCTGCGGGTTGCGGGAGCGCAACGCGGGAGCGAGAATCTGCTGGAGCAGGTTTGCCTCCCGGTCGGCCGAGGAGCGGAAGACCCTGAGGTTGCGACCGCCAACGCCGTAACGGGCGAGCTCGGCGACCGCGGCCACGATCTCGCGCTCGGTCTCGTCGAAGTAGCGCACGCCACCGCGCAGCTCGCCCTTGACGACGCCGAACTCTTCGAGCTCCTTGACGAGCTTGCCCTCGGCCTTGGTCTCCTCGAGCACTTCCTCCATCGAGTAGAGGGCGCCGGTGGACTCGCGCACGCTGACGCTGGGACGCCATGTGCGGGCGCCCTCGTGCCCACGGCCGGGAACGGGCGCCGCATCGTCGGAGCGTCCGGAGGCCAGCTCCTGGCGGATCACCCGCAACGGCAGGAACTCGTCGCGCTGCATCCGCAGGATCGTGCGCAGGCGCGCCACGTCACCCTGTGTGTAGAGCCGGTAGCCGCCGGGCGTGCGGCGCGGGGTGAGCAGTTTCTGGTCCTCGAGGTAGCGGATCTTGGAGATCGAGATGTCCGGAAACTCCTGCACGAGCGCCTTGCATACCGCGCCGATGGTGATCGACTTTGATTTGAGCCCGCCCACCCCGCCCGTGAGTGCCAGCCCGTTCTCGAGCTCGGCCACGTCCGCCTGGGGAACCTCGGGTGCCATCAGCGTGCGTGGAACGTCAGCTTGTACTTGCCGATCTGTACCTCATCGCCCTCTTCCAGGCGCTGGGACTCGATCCGCGAGCGGTTCACATAGGTCCCGTTCAGCGAGCCCATGTCATCGAGGTAAAACGCCTCGCCGCGGCGGATCAGCAGCGCGTGGTCGCGCGAGACCGTCACATCGTCGAGGAATACCTCGGCGTCTGGCCGGCGGCCGATGCTCATGCGCTCGCGGTCCACCGCGAAGCTCTCGCCCACTCGTCCCCCGCCCGCCCGGATCACCAGGGCCGGCCCATGTGCCGTGAGAACGCCCGGATCGACCGGCACGAGCTCGCCTGTCTCATCGATGCGGTAGGTCGCTGTTATGGAATCCCCGCCCACCCCTGCATCCGCCCCTCCGCCCAAACTCCCGGGGGCAGTCACCTCCGCGCGTGGCATCAGCGCGCCGCAGCGCTGGCAATAGTTTGCTCCCTCATCGTTGACGAAGCCGCACTCGGTGCAGTGCAGGGCCATGAGCGGCCGGCTCCTCTAGGCCGCGCCGCCGGGACGAGAATCGCTCGCAGCGTTCCCGTTAGCGAGGATGTCGGTCAGCCGCTGGACGTCATCGCCGGTGATCATCACCTCACCCCCGTCGTGCTTCTTGCGCAGGCGGTTGACCAGCTCGGCACGCAGGATGTCGATCTTGCCGTGGAGGATGCGCCGCTTGTAGGAGATCTCGGTCTCCTCGTCGGTCAGCTCCTGGATGAGGTCTTTCAGCTCGGCATCCGTCAGCGAGCCAAGGTCGGGAAATGTCTCGTCCATCGGGGTCTCTCCTCTTGCGGACTTACGCCGTGCTTATCGGGACATACCGGCGCAGCGCCGGGGCAGGAAGTATAGACCAAAAGGTCAGGCTGAGCTTGAGGTTGCACCCAGTTGCCGGGCCCCGCTGCGCAGGTACAGTCCGCTCGCCGCCAGCGCAAGCGCAAGGCCTGAATACAGCAGCACCTCAGCGAAGCTCTCAAGACCCGCCATCGCAAAGAAGAACGCGCCCATCACCGGTGCGACCGACAAGCGTCCCGGCCAGTTGATGCGCAGCTCTACCCCGCGCTTCTGTCCATAGCGGCCGAGGATCAGCATCGCAAGCTCGCGCGCCGCGAGCACCGCCAGCGCCCAGCGCGGCAGCAGCCGGAAGTCCCAGGTGACGACCACGCCGCAGATCACGAGCAGGCGGTCGGTGACGGGGTCCATCAGCGCGCCAAGCCGGCTGTACTGCCCGCTAACGCGAGCGGCGATGCCGTCTGCATAGTCGCCCCAACCGATCACCGCAAACAGCGTCGCTCCCAGCGGGTCCATGCCGTCGCGGCTGGACAGGGCGACGATCAGGAACACAGGGATCAGGGCCAGGCGTGTGAAGCCGATCAGATTGGGGATCGTCCACGGACGCAGTGGCTGGCCAGCCAAGGTCTGCGGCGGCGGCGGGCCCGAGCGATCGAGCCCGAACAGGCGCCGGACCGTCAGCCGGCGACGCCCGCCGCCGTCTACGGGGCGCTCCGCCACAGCTCATCCACCGCCCGGATCAGCCCTGCCGGCTCCTCTTTCAGAGGCAGTGGCGCAGACTCTGCGCGGCCCCGGCGCAGCTGCACCTCGATCTCACCCAACTCCAGCGAGCGCCGGCCAACGGTCAGCCGCAGCGGGCAGCCGAGCAGCTCGGCGTCGGCGAACTTCTCGCCTGGCGCGAGGTCGCGATCGTCATAGAGGACCTCGACACCACCGCCGGTGAGCGTCTCATACAGCTCCTCGGCGGCGGCGCGCTCATCCGTTCCAGGCTTACCCAGCGCGACCACATGCACTGCGAATGGTGCGAGAGCTTTGGGCCATGAAATGCCGTGCTCGTCGGCGAACTGCTCGACGGCGGCCGCCACGATCCGCGCTGGCCCGATGCCGTAAGAAGCCATCCAGACCGGCTTCTCGGCCCCAGTCTCATCCACATAGCTGGCTCCGAGCGGCTCCGAGTAGCGGGTGCCGAGCTTGAAGATGTTGCCGATCTCGATCGCCGACTCCAGGCTCAGCGGCTCCCCGTCCTTGAAGTAGTCCTCACCAACCCTCTCGACGCCCGGACTACGCAGCGCCACCTCGACGTTCGCCGCATAGCCGGGGTGGGCCGGGGAGCCCAATACCACCTCGTCCTCGCCCGCAGCGCAAGGCGCCATGTACTCGTGGGCTCCCAGCCCGCCCATCATCCCAACGTCGCCTTCGACGCGGTAAAAGCGCAGCCCCGTGCGCTCCATCATGCGGTCATAGGCCCCGATGTGCAGCGCATAACTCTGCTCCAGCCCCGCCTCGTCGCGGTCGAAGCTGTAGGAATCCTTCATCACGAACTCGCGCGTGCGCAGGACCCCAGCGCGGGGCCGCGGCTCGTCACGCTCCTTGACCTGAAAGTGATAGAGGATCAAGGGGAGGTCGCGGTAGGAGCCGACCACCTCGGCGACGTGGAAGGTCACCGCCTCCTCATGGGTCATGGCGAGCACCAGCTCAGAGCCCTTGCGGTCCTGCAACTTGAAAAGCTCGTCGATCTCAAGGCGCCCGGTCTTGCGCCACGGCTCGGCGGGCTGGAGCACCGGCATCAGCATCTCTTGCCCGCCGATCGCATTCATCTCCTGCCTGACGATCTCAACCACTCGCTGATGCGCCCGCCAGCCCGCGGGCAACCACGTCCACATGCCAGCACCCATCTGCCGGACCAGCCCGGCGCGCACCATCAGCTTGTGCGAGATCGCGACCGCATCGGCCGGCGGCTGCTTCTCGGTGGGCAGGAAGTATTCGGAGAGACGGGTCATCGCTGGCTCATCTCAGGAGGATTGAACGGCGCGGAAGACGGGCATCAGAGATCAGAGCCTAGAGGGATGGGCTGCGGGCTGTCCCTCTGCGTGAAACGACCCTCTGATAGAACAGCCGTCATCCACTGATCTTCGATTCACACCCGACAAGGAGCCCACATGGCCTACACCGTTCCGCCGCTCCCCTACGCCTACGACGCGCTCGAACCGCACATCGACAAGGCGACGATGGAATTCCACCACGACAAGCACCACCAGGCTTACGTCGACAAGGCCAACGCCGCGCTGGAGGGCACCGAGTGGGCCGAGCGGCCCGTCGAGGAGGTCCTGCAGAACCTCGACAGCCTCGGTGAGAAGAAGGGACCGGTCAAAAACAACGGCGGTGGCCACTGCAACCACTCGCTGTTCTGGGAGAGCATGAGCCCCGACGGCGGCGGTGAGCCCAGTGGCGACCTCGCGTCCTCGATCGACTCCGCGTTCGGCTCGTTTGCCGACTTCCAGGCAAAGCTGAAGGAAACCGGCGTCAACCAGTTCGGCTCGGGCTGGTCCTGGCTCGTGCACGACGGCTCGGGGCTGGCGATCGTCGGCACCGCCAACCAGGACAGCCCGATCTCCGACGGCAAGACGCCGCTGCTCGGCGTCGACGTGTGGGAGCACGCCTACTACCTGAAGTACCAGAACAAGCGCCCTGACTACATCGACGCGTGGTGGAACGTCGTCAACTGGGACCGGGTCGCCGAGCGGTTCTCAGCGGCCGGCTGAGAAAGACTTGCCCGGGCCGGCGCTCAGCTGCGGCTGAAGCGCCGGCCTGCAACCGGCGATACGTCCTCGTCCAGCGGCGCTGGCCGGTCTACGGCCGGTGGCGTGAGCATCGACTCGAGCACCTCGGCCGCGCTCGCGTCGTTCTCGGCGGCAGCTGCCTCCATCGCCGCGATCCGCTCCGGCGTCATCGCTGTCTCGTCCTCGTTCTCGGCCAGCCAGCGGCGTGCCTCAGCGGCCTGAGTCTCGTCGCGCTGCACGGTCTTGCCTGCTGCGTAGTAGCGGTCGATCTCCTTGAACAGCTCGTCCACCAGCTGCTCCGTCGGCACCTTCTTCAGCGGCTCGCCCTTGGAGTAGATCATCCCCATGTCTTTGGCGCCCGTGATGCCGAAGTCCGCGTGCCGCGCCTCGCCGATGCCGTTAACCGCGCAGCCCAGCACCGAGACCTCGATCGGGTCCTCATACGCTTCCAAGCGCTGCTCGACTTCGACCACCACGCGGTCCATGTCGAACTGCAGCCGCCCGCACGTCGGGCAGGCGATCAGGTCTGGGCCGCGCTCGCGCAGCTTCAGCGCCTTGAGGATCTCCCACGCGACCTTCACCTCCTCCTCGGCGTGGAAGGTGGAGAGCGAGATGCGGATCGTGTCGCCGATCCCATCCGCCAGCAGCGTGCCGAGGCCGACCGCCGACTTCAGCGAGCCAGACCACTTCGTCCCCGCCTCCGTCACCCCCAGGTGCAGCGGATACGGAATCCGCTCCGAGAGCATCCTGTTCGACGCGATCGTGTTCGGCACCGACGTCGACTTCATCGAAACCTTGAAGTTCTCGAACTGCAGGCGCTCCATCAGCTCGACCGTCTCGACCGCCGCCGTCACGAGCGCCTCCACGGGATTGTCGTACTCGAGCTGGCGCAGGTGCTTGGGTAGCGAGCCGGAGTTGACGCCCACACGCAGCGGCGTGCCCTTCTGCTTGGCCAGCGCGATCACCTCGGCCACCTTCTCCGGGCCGCCGATGTTGCCCGGGTTCAGCCGCACACAGTGCGCGCCCGCTTCAATCGCCTTCAGCGCCAGCGTGTGGTTGAAGTGGATGTCAGCGATCACCGGGATCGGCGACTGCGCCACGATGCTCTTCAGCGCCTCCGCGTCCTGCTCGCGCGGCACCGCCACGCGCACGATGTCCGCGCCAGCCTCCGCGACCGTGCGGATCTGCTCCATCGTGGCCGGCAGGTTGGCCGTCTCGGTCTTTGTCATCGTCTGCACCGCGACCGGCGCACCTCCGCCGATCGGGACCGGGCCCACGTGAATCTGGCGCCTCGAGGACATAGGCTGATTCTACGATGCCCGATGTCTACTCCACCGCCCGTGGGCCGCTCGCGCGCCTGGCCTCTCCCCTCGCCGCCCGTGCCCGCGCTCAGCGCCACAGGCGTTTCTTCGCGCTCACGCGCCTTCAGGCGGGCGCGCGGGTGCTCGACGTCGGCTGCGGACGAATAGGCTTGAGAGCCCTCGAGCCTGACCTCGACATTACCGGCGTGGACCTCACCGAGCGTCCCGAATACCCCGGGCCATTCGTGTGCGCCGATGCGGCGGCCGGGTTGCCGTTCGCCGATGACGAGTTCGACCTCTCCTACTGCTCGAGCGTGATCGAGCACGTCCCCCCGGCGCAGCGGGCGGCCTTCGCGGCCGAGCTACGGCGTGTGGGCAGGGGCTGGTTCGTACAGACGCCCGCCTTCTCGTTTCCGCTCGAGCCACATTCACTGCTGCCCTTGGCCCACTGGCTGCCAGTGTCGCTGCGCCGTCCTTATTGGAGGCTGGGAGCGGCCGGTGGGTGGGAGGACATCTCGCTGCTCAAACGCGCCGAGATGCAGGCGCTGTTCGGACCGGCGCTACCCGAGCGCTCCGGGCCGCTAGTCAAGAGCTGGGTGTGCGTCAGCCCCCCAGGCGGCCGATGTCGTTGCTGACGCCGTTGATCACGAGGAACAGCAGCAGGATGATCCCGACCGAGCTGTAGCGGTACATCGCCATCAGCGAGATGCGCCTGCCGCGCACCTTCTCCGCCACTGACCACAGCACGTGGCCGCCATCGAGCGGCAGGAACGGGAACAGGTTGATCACAGCCAAGACCAGCGAGATGTAGCCGATGAAGACGAGCGCGATGCCCGGTCCCTCGACGACCGTTTCGTGAGCCGTCTGCGTGATGCCCACGATGCTGCTCACTTCGCTGCGTGTCTTGGAGCTCGTCAGCGCTTTGAAGAACCCCGTAAGCGTGCCGGTCGTTGCGTGCCACATAGCGCCGATCGCGCTCCCGGCCGCGGCGGCGGGACCGAACGGTTTTGCCGTGACGCCGAATTCGACGCCGATCAGCATGCGCTTGGCCGCCTTGCTGTAACGAGGCAGCACCGACACCTGCAGCGTCTTTCCTGCGCGGTGAACGGTGAGCGCCACGGGCGTGCTCGCACGACAGCCGTCGGCGGGCACACCGGCGCAGCGATGCCCGTCGATCCTGCTCCTCGCGGCCTGCTCGCTGACGGCGCTGCCGTCGACGGCGACTATCCGGTCGCCCGCGCGCAGCGCGGCCGAGGCGGGCGCGCCCGGCGCGACCGCCTGCACCGTGGAGTTGGCGGTGACCGCGTTCGTCGCGGGATCGAGGTTGTAGATCGCGCTCGCGCCGCTCAGGCTGCCCGAGAACAGCACCACCCAGAACAGGACAAACGCGATCACCATGTTCACACCCGGCCCGGCCATGATCACCGCGATCCGCTTCCACGGCGGCTGGTTGTAGTAGGCGCGGCGCGTTGCCTCCGGATCGAGGTCCTCGAGCTCCTCCGGGTTCATGCCCGTGATCTTCACGTAGCCCCCTGCCGGGATCGCGCCGATCGCATACTCCGTCTCGCCGCGGCGCACGCTGAACAGCGTCGGCGGAAAGAACAGGGAGAAGCGCTCCACGCGCATGCCCACGAGCTTGGCCACCGTGAAGTGCCCGAGCTCGTGCAGGATGATCAGAAGGAGGATCCCGAGGACGGTCAGAAGCCAGCTCATGCGCCTAGTTTGGCAGGCGGCGCAGCTCCTTCAGCCTTGCGGTCACTGCGTAAGCGTGGCCACGGCCTCGTTGGCTGTCCTCCTGGCCTGCCGATCGGCTTCATAGAGCGACTCGAACGCGCGCACAGGCTCAGAGCCGAGCTCGGAGAGCGTCCGCTCGATCACCTCGGAGATCTCAAGGAAGCGCAGGCGATCCTCCAAGAAGGCGTGAACGGCGATCTCGTTGGCGGCGTTCAGAACGCAGGGCGCGGTACCGCCCGCCCTGGCGGCCTGCACTGCGAGGCGCAGGCAGGGAAAGGCCTCCAAATCGACGGCCTCGAAGGTCAGCTGGCCGAGCGCAGCCAGATCCAGCGGCGCGATCCCGAGATCCACACTCTCGCCAGCGTGCAGCGCATAGGAGATCGCGATGCGCATGTCCGGCGGGCCGAGGTGGGCGAGCATCGCCCCGTCGGCCAGCTGAACCAGCCCGTGGACGAGCGACTGCGGGTGGACCACCACGTCGATCTTCTCGTACGGCGTGCCGAACAGGTGGTGGGCCTCCATAAGCTCCAAGCCCTTATTCATGAGCGTGGCCGAGTCGATCGTGATCTTGCCGCCCATCGCCCATGTGGGGTGGGCCAGGGCCTGCGTCACGGTCACGTCCTTCAGCTCGGAGTGAGTCCTGCCCCGGAAGGGCCCACCGCTGGCGGTGATCGTTAGGCGCTCGACCGCGCCCGGAGGCTGCCCTGCCAGCAGCTGGTGCAGGGCGGTGTGCTCGGAGTCGACAGGCACGATTTGCGCGCCCGTGGCCTGCGCGAGCGCGGTGACCAGCTCGCCACCGACAACGAGGGACTCCTTGTTGGCGAGCGCCAGGTCGATGCCCTCACCGAGCGTCGCCACCGTGGGCCCCAGGCCGGCAGAGCCGACGAGCGCGTTGAGCACGAGATCGGCGCCCGACTCGACCACCAGCTCCACGAGTCCCTCCGGCCCGCTGAGCACCTCTCCACTCCTCCACGCCTCCGACGCGCGTGCCGCGGCGCGCTCGTCAACGAGTGCTATTCGACGCACCTCGTGAATGGCGGCCTGCTCCACGAGCGCCTCCCACGAACGCTCGGCGGAGAGACCCACGATCTCCAGCTCGTCGCTGCGGGCAACCACGTCGAGTGCCTGCACACCGATCGAGCCTGTCGAGCCGAGGATGAGGAGCCTGCGCAAAGTGTGGGGGATGCTCGCAGAATCGGCGCGCAGGGCATCGGGGCCCGGCTGACCGTTCAGCCGTGCTCTCGGCTTGCGAAGCCGAGCTGCTGGCGGCGGAGGCCGAACATCTTCGCCTTGGCCTCTGCTGTGAGCTGCTCGAGCCATGCGTCTGGGGACAGCTGCTCGCCGAGCATGTTCGCCTGGCGCTTCACGGTCGCGAAGTCGCCGGGGGCCAAGTCGGAAATCGCCGCGAGCCGCTCCTTCAGCTCTGCGGCGCGCTCCGGCTGGGCACTGGCGTCGAACTCTGCCTCAGTGCAGAACATCGACCACGCCTGCTCGAGCTCGAGCGCCTTGAACTCGAGCTTCCAGGTGAAGCGGCGCATCGCCGCGGCGTCGATCGAGTCCATCAGGTTGGTGGCCGCGATGAAGATCCCCTCGAAGCGCTCCATGCTCTGCAACAGCTCGTTGACCTGCGTCACCGACCACTCCGCGCGAGCCAGCGTGCGATCACGCAGGAACGAGTCAGCCTCGTCGAGGAACAGCAGCGCCCCCTCTGCCTCGGCCTCGGCGAACATGGCGGCGATCTGCTGCTCGGTCTCCCCCACCCACTTGGAGAGCAGGTCAGAAGCTGAACGCATCAGGATCGGCAGGTCGAGCTCGACGGCGATGTACTCGGCCAGTTGCGTCTTGCCAGCGCCGGGGATACCCCAGAAGCAGAGCGAGCCCTTTGGATTCTTGCGCAGCGCCGCGATTATCTGCTGCGGCGTAAAGCGCCCCGCGATGTTGAGGTGGTCGAGGCTGTAATGCGTGACGGAGTCGCGCAGTCCCTCGGTGTGATCGCGCCCCAGCACTTTCTGAGCCTGAGCGACCGCGCGCTTGATGACGCGCTCACGCTCGGTGACATCCTCCTCGGCGGCCTGGTCGTGTACAGAGAGCAGGCGCGCGAGGTCCGCTGCCTGGCGGACCTGCTGCTCGCCGAGCAGGCTGTACTTGGTGAGATGGCGCTCGAGCTGCTTTGAAAGCCCGAAGTCGTCGATCACCTGTGTGACGCGCTCACGGCGATCGGCGCGTGAACCCGGGAGCGCCTCACAGTGGAACAGGAAGGCGCCGAGGTTACGCTCCGAGAGGAGCTTGGCGCGGTCGGTCAGCCACACGCAACGCACGCGGCTGCCGGTGAGCCCTTCATCGGAGGCGCGACCCTCCTCCTCCGCGGGAGCCTCGTCCTCGATGCCGAAGATGCTGAGCATGCTGATGCGATGGCAGGCAAGCGCTTCATGGGCGCGATCGACGACCAGCACGGCGTCCGGATGGGACTTCTCCAAGTGGCGCTGCGCGATGTAAACCCAGGTCGGCAGGTCCCCGGCCGGGATGTGCTTGGTCACGACCGCATAGCCGCCGATGCCCTCGTCGCGCAGCAGCCTCGAGAGCATGTCGCGCTTGTCCACCGATTTGGGGCCGTAGACGAGGCTGTGCAATCCGTGGTCCTCGGGCACCGGCAGCCGCAGCAGACCTCGCAAGATCTTCTCGTCATCCTCGTGCAGGCGAGCAAGCGAGCTCATCGAGGGGGATGGCTCCAAAGGCCTCACGAAGCGCTCCAGGAACCCGGCCTCCTCATCGGCAAACTCGGTCAGCGTCGCACGCAGCTGGATGGATGGCTCGCCGATACGCAGCGGGTGCTCCTGCACGCTCAGCAGCCCAGAGCGCACGAGCTTCGAGCTCTCCGACAGTGCCGAGACGATCTCGCGCTCGCTGGCATCCAGGGCGGCGGCGAGAATCGCCGCTGTCGCGTGATCGGAGCTGATCAGCAGGTCGAACAGCTGCGAGAACCCGGGACGGTGGCGGTTGAGCTGGAAGACGAGCAGCTTGCGCTCGAGCGGCTCGAGGCTCAGCAGAGCGGTGACCCAGTCGATGTTCTGCTCCTGGGAGCTGACAAACCGCGATGCCTTGACCTCCGCCGCTTTCCGCCATTTCCGCATGGCCTTGCGGTAGGCGCTGCTGTCCTTCTCCACGAGCGCGAACACGCTCACGCCCTGCAAGTACAGGCGCGCGAACCGGCCGCTAGTGCGATCGCCAAACTGGCGCTGCAGGTCCTTGAGCGTCGGCAGCAGCTCTTCAGAGGGCACACCACTCGCTCCGCGCTCGCCGGCGAGCAGCCCGGGGGCAGGGACCGCCGCCGCGCAGGTCGCGTAGAAGAGCCCGAACAGGTGCGGGTCGGCACAGAGCAGCCAGCCGAGACCACCGCTCTCCGCGAGGCGCAGAGTCCAAGCCGTCATCTGATGAGCGCCCGGTGTTTCGAGCGGGTTGCCGTCTAGTTCGTCGTGATCGTCCATAAGCAGCAAGAGTAGCGTTTGAAGACGATTGTCTGCGGCGGCGGCGCGGCTACATGTAGGCCGCCCAGATGTAGTAGCCGGCGACGGCTGTGAACAGGACCGCATCCAAGCGGTCCAGGGCGCCGCCGTGAGCGCCGAATACCCGCCCGGTGTCCTTGACGTGAGCCTCGCGCTTGATGAACGACTCGAACAGGTCGCCCACCGGCGCCACGAGGGCCACACCGAGGCCGAGCACGAGGGCGTGGGTGCCGGGCAGCCAGTCCTGGTAGCGCCCGGCGAACCAGACGCCCAGGATCGCGAAGAACATCCCGATCACCAGGCCCTCGATCGTCTTATTCGGGGAGATATGCGGGGCCAACGGGCGCTGCCCGAACAGCCTGCCGCCCAGGTAGGCGCCGGTGTCACCGAGGAACGTTCCTACGAGCACGTCGATCACGATCCCCAGCCCGTGCGGCAGCCCGCGCAAGAGCACCGCGTGGGCCAGCGCAAACCCAATCCAGTAGATCCCCAGCAGCGTGACCGCAAGCCCACCCACGCTCGGGCGGGGCGCAAGCAGCGTGAGCGCGAACAGCACCGGCAGCACCGCGACAGCGACCAGCAGCACCTGAAACTGGTCGCCGTACAGGGCTGCCGCCAGCAGGCCCGCCAGCGCGAGGAAGCCGGCCAGGCGGACCGGATGGGCGCGCTCATACATCGCGTAAAACTCGTGCATGCAGATGCAGCCGAGCGCAAACAACCCAAGTGCGAACACCGGGCCACCCTCGATCACGAGGAACAGGGCGACGGCGATCGCGGGCACAGAGGCGAAGAGCCGCGCGTTCAAATCCGAGCGCTGGCGAGGCCGGGCGCGGCCAGCTCGCCGCCGGGAAGGGCCGCGGGCAGGCGAACGCCGGGTCGCGGCTCTGTGTGAGCGTTCACCAGGTGTACGTGGGTTCCTGGCCATCACGCTCGCTTAGCGCCCACCAAAACGCCGGCGGCGCTCTGAGAACTCGGCGAGCGACTGCTCGAGCGCCTCGCGCGTGAAGTCGGGCCACAGCTCGTCGCGGAAGATGAGCTCAGAATAGGCGGACTGCCACAGAAGGTAGTTGGACAGGCGCCGCTCGCCACTGGTACGGATGATCAGGTCCGGGTCGTGCATCTCCGGCGCGTACAGGCAGGCGCGGAACTCCGCTTCGTCAGATTGATTAGCGAGGGGCCCGGCTCGTCGGCCTTCGGCCGACTGCGCCACCCTCTTGGCCGTGAAGCGCCGCGCGGCGTCGAGGATCTCAGCGCGGCCGCCATAGTTGAAGGCCACGAACAGCGTGATCCGCTGATTGGCGGCCGTCAGCGCTTCCGCCCAGCTCATCTGCCCGGAGAGCTGCTCGCTCACCCCGTCACGGCGCCCGATGAAGCGCATCCGCACACCTTCCTGATCGAGCTCGGGCGTTTCGCTTGCGATCCGGCGGGAGAACATCTCCATCAGGCCCTGCACCTCTGCTGCGGGGCGCGACCAGTTCTCCGTCGAGAACGAGTAGACGGTCAGCTCCTCGATGCCGAGCTCAGCGGCGTCGCGCAGGCGCGCCTTGACCGTGTCGGCGCCGGCATTGTGACCCTCGTTGACGGGCACGCCGTGCTCTCGCGCCCAGCGGCCGTTCCCATCGGTGATGATGGCGAGATACCGCGCGGCCTGAGGGTCTCCCATCAGACCTCGAGGATCTCCTGCTCCTTGGCCTTCAGCACACCGTCGAGCTCTGCGACCTTGGCGTCGGTGAGCTTCTGCAACTCCACCTCGGCGCGGTGCTCGTCATCGGAGCTGGCCTGCCCGTCGGACTTCAGCTCGCGCAGCTGCTGCATCGTGTCGCGACGGACGTTGCGAATCGCAACGCGCCCCTCCTCAGCGAGGTTGCGCACGACCTTGACCAGCTCGTGCCGGCGCTCCTCGGTCAGCTCTGGCACCGCCAGGCGCACGACGTTCCCGTCGTTGGACGGGTTCAGGCCGACATCGGACTCGTTGATCGCCTTCTCGATGAACTTGATCGAGGACTTGTCATAGGGCTGCACCGTGATCAGGCGCGCCTCCGGCGCGGAGAGCGTGGCGAGCTGGTTCAGCGGCGTCATCGCTCCGTAGTAGTCCACGACGACGCGATCCAGCAGCGACGGGCTCGCTCGCCCCGTGCGAACGGTGGAGAACTCGTGCTGGGCAGACTCGACCGACTTGGTCATCCTCTCCCGGGCATCCTCGATCAGCTCGTCGATCACGTTCTCAGCTGCCATCGCCTTCGCCTCCTTGAGCGCTCCTCACAAGTGTTCCCACGCGTTCGCCTGAGATTATCCGCGCGA
>Ga0307374_10004395_pt1 | contig 23495 bp, 21 predicted proteins | sample OX3MG_FD_202532 | JGI IMG/M metagenome (GOLD analysis project Ga0307374, IMG submission 202532) | Soil microbial communities from Risofladan, Vaasa, Finland - OX-3 | ecosystem: Environmental > Terrestrial > Soil > Coastal area > Acid sulfate soil | place: Finland: Risofladan, Vaasa | collected... | reverse complement strand
TTTGGCCGTGTGGCAGGGCGACCGCGAGGAATGGGACGCAGTGTGGTCGAGCGGCACCCTGGCGGGATGGAAGGACAAGCTGCCCCGATGGGCACCCGGGGAGTCGATCGCCACGCGCAACTCCGCCAACAAGGCCCTCAACTCGATTGCTCCTCTGGCCCCCGCGATCGTCTCCGGAGGTGCAGATCTGACGGGCAACACCGGCACCAAGCTCGACGACACGCCCAGGCAGGGCATCGACCACCCCGAAGGTCGCGCGATCGCGTTCGGAGTACGTGAGCACGCCATGGGAGCCGTGATGAACGGCATGGCCCTGCACGGAGGTGTCATCCCCATAGGCGGCACCTTCTTCGTGTTCAGCGACTACATGCGGCCCTCAGTGAGACTGGCGGCGATCTCCGACGCCAAGGTGATCTACTTCTGGACCCACGATTCCGTCGGCCTCGGCGAAGACGGACCGACCCACCAGCCGATCGAGCAGCTGGCCGCCGTCCGCGCCATTCCGGGACTCCGGGTGATCCGTCCCGCGGACGCGAACGAGTCCGCCCACGCCTTGCGGATCGCGATCGAGTCGAGCGGGCCCACTGCTCTCATCCTGAGCCGTCAGAACCTTCCGGTTCTCGATCGGACCGCCGAACTCGGAGGCCAGGTCGACAGGGGCGCATACATCCTCGTCGACGCGGGCGAGGAACCCGATGTCGTCCTCCTCGCCACAGGGTCGGAGGTGTGGGTGAGCGTCGAAGCGGCCAAGATTCTTCAATCAGAGGGGATCTCCGCTCGCGTCGTCTCGATGCCGAGCTGGGATCTCTTCGAAGAGCAGGATGACTACTACCAGGACAGCGTGCTCGGGCCGGGGGCGCCCATCCTGTCCGTGGAGGCCGCCTCGGACTTCGGTTGGTCCCGCTGGGCCGACGATTCGGTCTGCATCGAGACGTACGGCCTGTCCGCGCCAGGCGACCAGGTACTCGCTGAATTCGGGTTCACACCGGAGAACGTCGCAGTCAGAGCCAGGGATTTGATCGGCGAGCTCGGAGGCTCCGGGTATGTGTTCGACGACGAGGAGGAAGCCCAATGACAAAGTTGCAGGAGCTCTACTCGCAGCAGGGGCAGAGCCCCTGGATCGACAATCTCACGCGAAATGCCATCCAGGGCGGTGGCCTCCGCGAGAAGGTGGGCGAGGGAATCAGGGGCGTCACCTCGAACCCGACGATCTTCCAGAAGGCGATGACCGGCTCTGACGCCTACGACGAGCAGTTCACGCGCCTCCTGGCTCGGGGGTCGGCAGAGGCGGCGTTCTGGGACATGGCGATCGAAGATGTCTCCAACGCCTGCGGTGTGCTGCGGCCGGTGTACGACGAGAGCGCGGGCAGTGACGGCTTCGTCTCCATCGAGGTTTCGCCGGCCCTGGCCTCCGACACCGCTGGCACTATCGAGGCCGCCCGGAATCTCCACGAGCGAATCGCCCTGCCGAACCTCCTGGTGAAGATACCGGCGACAGCCGAGGGCGTTCCCGCCATCCGCAAGATGATCTCGGAGGGCCGGAACATCAACATCACCTTGATCTTCAGTCTCGAGCGTTACATCGAGGTGATAGAGGCGTACCTCTCCGGGCTGGAGGAGCTGGGCGCCAACGGAGGCGACCTGTCAAATGTTCACAGTGTGGCGTCCTTCTTCGTGAGCAGGGTCGACACCGAAGTGGATCGGCGGCTCGAACGCATCGGTGGACCGGCCGGCGAGCTCGCCGGAAAGGCGGCTGTCGCCCAGGCGAAGCTGGCCTACGAGTTGTTCCAGGAACACTTCTCCGGCGAGCGCTGGGCAGCCCTCGAGGCCCGGGGGGCCCATCTTCAACGTCCGCTCTGGGCGTCTACGTCCACGAAGAACCCGGCGTACCCGGACCTTCTGTACGTCGACAACCTGATAGGTCCGCACACGGTGAACACCCTGCCGGACAAGACGATCGAAGCCTTCGAAGACCATGGGAGCATCAAGCGGACCGTCGATACGGGAGTCGACGAGGCGCACGACGCCCTTGACCGCTTGGCGAAGTCCGGGGTCGACCTCGCCGACGTGGCGCGCGTCCTGGAGGAGGAGGGCGTATCGGCGTTCCTGAAGAGCTACGACGAGCTCCTGCAAGCTCTCGAGGACAAGGCGAACGGGATGACACCCGGTTCTGCCCGTAGACCTTGAGCGAAACCCCCCTGTCGTTCGGCGACGGCAACCCCCTCGAAGAGGGCCTGGAGTCGACCCGTAAGGCTCCCCCGGGCGTCATAGTCGTGATGGGCGCCTCGGGAGACCTCACGTCGAGGAAGTTGCTCCCCGCCCTCGAACGACTGTCGAGCAGAGGCCTTCTACCCCAGGCCTTCGCGGTCGTCGGGGTCGCCCGCACGCAGCTCGACGACGAGGGGTTCCGTCAGCTGATGATCAAGGCCGCCCCCGACCCTGGCCCAGGGTGGTCCGAGATCGTCAAGCACAGCCGTTACGTGTCGGGGGACTACGTCGACGAAGCAACCTTTGCCGCTCTGCGGACGACGCTCGAGGACCTCGAGTCGGAGATCGGAGCACCTGGCAACAGGACGTTCTATCTGGCGACGGTGCCGGCCGTGTTCGAAGAGGTTGCAGCCGGTCTGGGCAGCGCAGGGCTGAACAAGCCGGCAAAAGACGGCGCCGCCGTGCGACTCGTCATCGAGAAGCCGTTCGGCCGAGATCTCGAAAGCGCCAGGCATCTCGACACGGCTCTGCACAAGCACTTCGAAGAATCGCAGATCTACCGGATCGACCACTACATGGGCAAGGAGACGGTCCAGAACGTTCTCGCTCTTCGATTTGCGAACGCCATCTTCGAACCGTTGTGGAGCCGCTCGTTCATCGATCACGTCCAGGTCACCGTCGCCGAATCACTGGGAGTCGAGAAGCGGGGAGGGTTCTACGAGACGGCCGGAGCCCTGCGCGACATCGTCCAGAACCACGTCATGCAGGTCTTGTCACTCACCTTGATGGAGCCACCCGGAACCATCGATGCCCAGGGCATCCGCGACGAGAAGATGAAGGTGCTCCGCTCTGTGGTGGTCCCCACCCGGGAGCAGGTCATGTCCGACGTGGTCAGAGGGCAGTACGACTCCGGTTGGAGCGAGGGTGTCGCCGTCCCGGCCTACCGCCAGGAACAGGACGTGAATCCGAGCAGCCAAACCGAGACGTACGTCGCCATGCGGCTCCACGTGGATAACTGGCGGTGGGCTGGGGTGCCGATCTACATACGCACGGGCAAACGACTCCCCAGGCGTGTCACCGAGGTTGCCATGCAGTTCCAGAACGTTCCGCACCTCGCGTTCAATGCCGCGGAGAGCCGCGACCTCAAGCCGAACGCCCTGGTCTTGCGGATCCAGCCGGACGAGGGGGTCGCCGTCCGGTTCGGGGCCAAGGTGCCGGGCCAGGCCTTTCAGGTCAGGGACGTGCTCATGGACATGTCGTACGGGACGTCGTTCCTCGAGGAAGCTCCCGAAGCGTACGAAAGGCTGCTGCTCGACGCGATGGTCGGCGATCCCACGCTGTTCATCCGCAGCGACGAGGTCGATCAGGCCTGGCAGATAGTCGACCCGATTCTCGAAACCTGGGGCGACACTTCTGCACCCCTGGCGGGCTACGCCGCCGGTACGTGGGGACCCAGGCAAGCAGACGCTCTCATCCAGAGGGACGGGCGCCAGTGGCGAACCCCTTAGCCGTCGACCACTGGGAGGGCACCGGCGTCCGCGCGAGCGACGTGTCGGCCGCTCTGGCAGACCTTCGCCACCGCTCGCGCGACGCGACCTCGCCGCGGACCGCCGTGATGACCCTCGTCGCCGTCGCCGGTGACGAGGAGCGCGCTTCGACAGCCAGTTCGGTTCTGCGGACGCTCAGCAGTCACCATCCGGCACGGCTCGTGATTCTCCGTCCTGATGCTGACGCGGTCGCTTCGCTCGATGCGCGCGCAGCGCTGTTCAGCACCGAGCGCGGCGGCCACGAGGTCAACTTCGAAGAGATAGAGCTACAGGTATGCGGTCAGGCGGCGAGGCACCTCGACTCTCTCGCCGAAGCTTTCACCATCTCCGACCTGCCGGTCGCGACCTGGTACGTGCAGGCCATCCCCGAGATCTCCGACCCCTTGCTCGGCATCTCCACCGCGGTCCTCGTGGACAGCCGGGACGGCGCCGGTCCGGGCCTGCTGCGTGGTCTCCTCGATCTCTCCCGACAGCACCGCGTGGTGGATCTCTCGTGGATGCGACTGAAGCCTTACCGCCGCCTCCTCGCCACGTTGTTCTCGGAGCCGTCGACACGTCCCTGGCTGGATGGAATCGAGTCCGTCACGGTGTGGGGCAAAGCCGGTCCCAGGCACATCCTGGGCGGCTGGATGATTGCCCAGCTGGGGCTCCCGGCACGGCAGGTTCGCCTTCACGACGACCGTCATGTGCGCATACAGATCGAATGCGCACTCCATGGCGAGACAGCCTCGTTCGAGGTGACTCGCGGACCCGAGCGGACGCTCGAAGCCCGGGCGAACCTTCCCGACCGCACCTGCCCTCCCCAACATGCGCGCCTGGCCGAGGATGCTCTGGGGGCCGCTCTGGCCGACGCATTGCTCCACCTCGAGGCCGACCCGGTGTGGCAGAGGGCCCTGTCGGCTGCGACGCTCCTCGACTAGTGACCTCACGTCGAACAGGGCCCTACCAAGGGTTTTGCCCGTCGTATCCGTTCGGAACGACCGCGACCCTCGCCTAAGGTGCTGCCCGTGAACGGAGAGCTGATCGTCGTCGACGACCTGCCCGGCGCGTTCGCGTCGCACGTCATCGCCAGCTACGAGAACCGTCCCGACGAGCTCTTCGCGCTCGCGCTCTCGGGCGGGAGTACGGCCCGCGACTGCTATGAGCGACTCGCCGCAGACAGCGCCGACACCATCGACTGGCTGTCCGTCAACGTGTACTGGGGAGATGAGCGCTGCGTTCCCGCCGACGATCCTGACTCCAACCAGCTGCTCGGTCGCCAATCACTCCTGGAGCGCGTGGGCGCCGCCAACGCCGTGTACCCGATGGACTGCCAGGACGGTCCCGACGCCTACCAGCTGCGTCTCGGCGAAATCGGCAAGATGGACCTCATCCACCTCGGTATGGGAGAGGACGGCCACACGGCCTCCCTCTTCCCGGACTCCGCTGCCCTGCAAGCTGACCCCGGTCAGCTTGTCGCCCTCAACGACGACCCAAGCGGGCGCAACCCGCACCGCCGGATCACCCTGACCTTGTCGGGCATCGCGCGCTCGCGACTGGTCATCTTCACGGTTGCCGGGGAGAAGAAGCGCGAAGCTCTCGAAGCCGTGCTGGCGGGGGCCGATCTACCGGCGGCGCGCGTCACCGCTGACCGCGTCGTCTGGTTGGTGGACCGCGACGCAGCCCCGAGGTGACCGAGCCGACGACCCTCCACGATCAGCTCGCCGCGCTCCTCGATTCCATCGGCGCGGACGCGAACCGTGACCAGCTCATGGAAATCCTCGAGACCGTCGTGCGTCTAGCGGCCGACGGGACGGACCGCCTCGACCTGAAGATCACCAACGCGGCCCTCAAGGAGATGTGCGAGGGCTTCGAGGTGTTCGCCCCGTACCGGCGCGTCCCGAAGCTCACGATGTTCGGCTCCGCGCGAACGCTGCCGACCGACCCGTTGTACGCGCAGGCCCGCGACCTCGCCCATGTCTTGTCCGCGCACGGCTGGTCGACCGTCACCGGTGCCGGCCCGGGCATCATGGCAGCCGGCCTGGAAGGTGCCGGCCCCGACAACGCGTTCGGGATCAACATCAGGCTCCCTTTCGAGCAGGGGGCCAACCAGTTCATCGCCGACAATCCCAAGCTCGTGTCGATGAAGTACTTCTTCACGCGCAAGCTCCTCTTGATCAAGGAGTCGTTCGCTTACGCGGTGCTCCCCGGAGGCTTCGGTACTCTCGACGAGGCCTTCGAGCTGCTCACCCTGATACAGACCGGGAAGGCAGAACCCGCCCCGGTCGTATTGCTCGAGGTGCCCGGAGGCAGCTACTGGCAGGCCTGGGACAGGTTCGTCACCGAGCAGGTCGCCTCCCGTGCGCTGATCACCCCGGGAGACACCTGCCTCTACCGGATAGTCGACCGCGTCGAAGACGCCGCCGAGGAGATCCTCGGCTTCTACCGCAACTACCACTCGATCAGGTGGGTCGGAGAGATGCTCGTGATCCGCTTGCAGAGCAGGCCGACCGAGGCGGAGATCTCACAGCTGTCCGAGCAGTTCGCCGACATCGTGAACGGGCCGATACGGCTTCTCGAGGGGCCCCTCCCCGCAGAGCGGCGCGGCGACGACTTCCCGACACTTCCCCGCATCGCATTGCGCTTCGACCGCCTCTCCTACGCCAGGCTGCGCCAACTCATCGACGAGCTCAACAGACTCGCCAGCGCGCCTCCCCCCGTCCGGCTGCTGGCGTCCCCGTAAAGAGGCCATCGCAATTAGTCAGCGTCATCGGGCTCGGCGAGAATCGCCGCTGCCTTCTCAACCGCCCTGCGCGCCCGGGTGAGCCTCCGCTCGTCTACCGGCAGCTCGTCGCCGCCGGCGTCTATGGATTCCCGAAGGCGCTCGATGGCGAGATCGGCGAGCTCCGAGGCGATCGCCTCGAGACGTTCGCGGATGTCCTGGAACTCGCCGGCCACTAGCGCGCCCCCAGGCCGGCCGCCTCGGCGATGATCTCGATCGGGTGCTTGACGAGCACGCCGGCGGCGGACAACCACATGGAGCAGCCGGGGTTCGCACTCGCCACCAGGTCGGCGTTCGCGGCGTCGATGACTGCGACCTTCTGGTTGCGGATCGCCCGGGCGAGGTCCGGCTGCAGAGCGCTATAGGCGCCGCCGGCCCCGCAACAACGACCTTCGTCGTCCAACTCCACGATCTCCGCGTACCGGGCTAGCAGGGTGCGCACTGAGCCTTCGACCCTCTGGACGTGCCTCAGGTGGCAGGGATCCTGCACCGCGACACGCGGACGGGACCATCCGGGGGCGGCCGGAGGAAGCTCGTCAGCTCGGCGGGCAAGCCACTCGTGTATGTCGAACACCCGATCCGAGAACCTCTGGGCTTCAGCGGTGCCGATCAACCGCCCGTAGTCCTTCATCGCCGCTCCGCACCCCGCGGAGTCGACCAGTATCGGGGCTTCCCCGGGGAACGCGTGCATCACGCGGCGGGCGAGCCCCGATGCGCCGTCGTGAAGACCGGCGTGGGCGTGCAGAGCTCCGCAACACGACGCCTCCGGCCCGGGAAGAGCCGTGCCGATGCCCGATGAACGCAGGACGTCGATCGCCGCCTGGTGGACCGGTCGCTGCCACGCGTCCATGATGCAGCCGGTGAACAGCCAGACGTCGGATCCCGTGGCCTCCATCGGTGCCTGGCGCAACGGGAGCCTTGGAAGTGACAGCCGGGATGTGAGACCCGGCGGAACCAGGCGAAGACGCTGCAATACGGCGCCTGCGGTGGTCGCAGCGAGCAGGACACGGTGCCTTCCCAGCAGACCGTACGCTGCTCGCTGCCAGGCCGGAAGCGAGCGGCGGGCGAGCACGGTGCGCGTTGCTTCCATCATCCGGCCGAACGGAACCGACGAGGGGCAAGCCGTCTCGCAGGCGCGGCACTGCACACACGTCTGCATCATCTGATCGAAGGCGCCGTCGATCGGGGCGCCTGCCTCGACGGCGCGCATAGCCGCGATCCGCCCGCGTGGAGACAGCCGCTCCTCTCCGCTGACCCGATATGTCGGGCAGTGCGCCAGGCACAATCCGCACGCAACGCACGCAGCCAGGTCCTCGGGGTCTATCCGCAGGACACCGGTGACCGTGCTCCGTTCGCCGGTCGACGGCAAAGTCATGCGACCACCCGGGCGTCGGGCAGGACGCACCTGCCGGGGTTGAGGCGACCCGCGGGATCGAAGTTCCGCTTGATCCGGCGATGAAGGTCGACCACACCCGAGGACGGCGCATCCGCCGGTGGCAGTACTGAGTCGGTCTCCGCGTCGCAATGCACGACGCCCACCCCTATCTCGCACAACCAACCACCCGCATGACCGAGGGTGCCCGCGAGACTCTTCAAAGCCGCCGGCGAGAGCGACCTCCGGCCTCCGGCCGGCGGCTCCGGGGGACCGTCGACCTGCACGAAACCGTCCCCGAGCGCCGTCCGTGCCTGTTCTGCGACGTCGACCTCGAAACCCGACAGGCCCACCCACGTGCGGCGACCGTCCCACAGCACCGATAGGGGCCGGTACAGATCGGAGAAGACCCTGAACGGATCCTCCGGCTCTCCCAGGTACCAACGCTCGACCTCGGGTAGAGGAGTACACCTCAGCACGACCTCGGCCAACAGGGCCAGAGTGCCGAGCGAGCCCGTGAGGAGCCGCGGGAGATCGTAACCCGTGACGTTCTTGACCAACGGCGCCCCGCTCCTTACCAGCTCACCCCGCGAGCTGACCGCCGTCACCTCCAGCACGGCATCTCGCACCGGTCCCAGCCCCAGCCGCCTGACCCCCGAACGACCGACCGCCACGACACCCCCCACCGTCGCCTCGCCCGGCCCTTCCAAAGCGGCCCGCTGGCCGCCCTCGGCAAGCGTGCCCTGCAGGACATCGAGCCGTGTCCCGGCTCTCACCCGGACGATCATCTCGGCGGGCAGGTGCGCGACGACACCGGAGGGAGCGTTGATCTCCCGGGTTCCGGGTTCGGGTAGGCCGCCGACCGCCCAGCTGGTGCGCCCGCCCGCCACGCACACAGCGCCCTCGGTACCGACCTCGGCGGCAAACGACTCGAGTGAACCGGTCAAACCCAGACTCCCTCCGGGAACTCCGCCAGATCGCCGCATCGAGACCCGCCCTCGGGGAGGATCTTTTCGGGGTTGCAGAGACCGGAGGGGTCGAACGCCTCGCGCAGCCAGAGCTGCGCTTCGAGGTCCGCGGCGCCGAAGACCAGACCCATGTAGTCCCGCTTTTCCAAGCCGATGCCATGCTCGCCGGACAGGCTCCCGCCGGCCGCGACGCAGATCTCGATGATCCGCCGGCCGGCTTCGTGAACCCTTTCGAGCACCCCTGGCACCCGCTTGTCGAACACGATCAGCGGATGCAGGTTCCCATCCCCCGCGTGGAACACGTTGCCGAGGACGAGATCGAGCTCCTCCGCGATGGCCGACACCGCGTCGAGCACCTCGACGAGACGCGTGCGCGGCACAACACAGTCGTGGAGGTAATAGTTCGGTGCGATGCGCGCGACGGCGCCGAAGGCCGACTTCCTTGCCTTCCACCAAGCGGCTCGCTGCACCTCGCCTTCGGCCACCGCCACTGAGCGTGCACCGTTGGCCTCCAGCACCCCGCGCACTCGCCTCGCCTGTTCGGCCGCCCCCGCCGGAAAGCCGTCCACCTCGACGAGCAACACGGCCGCCGCGTCCAGCGGCAAGCCTGCATGGACGTAGGCCTCGACGACCTCGACGATCGTCCGGTCCATCATCTCCAGTGCGGCGGGGACGATCCCGGCCGCAATGACGGCCGTAACGGCGCCCGCCGCTTCGTGCATCGTCGAGAAGTCCGCGAGCAACGTCGCGACGCTCGGCGGTAGCGGGGTCAGGCGCACGGCGATCCGCGACGCGATTCCCATCGTGCCCTCGCTGCCGACGAAGGCGCCGCGCAGGTCGAACCCGGGGGGCTCGGGGTCGATACCTCCGAGTAGCACGACGGACCCGTCGGGCAGCACTACCTCCATGGCGAGGAGGTGACCGTTGGTCACCCCGTAGAGCAGGCAGTGTGGCCCACCCGAATTGTTGGCCAGGTTCCCGCCGATGGTGCAGGATTGCTGGCTCGAGGGGTCGGGCGCGAAGTGAAGCCCGAGGTGGGCGACGGCGCGAGACAGATCGAGGTTCAGGACTCCGGGCTCCACCCATGCCAGGCGCTGCTCGGCGTCGACCTCGAGGATCCGGTTCATCCTGGTGGTGACGATCACGACCGGCGGCACGTCGCCCGCCGGTGTGGCGCCACCGGCAAGACCGGTGCCCGAGCCGCGCGGCAGGAAAGGACGGCCGTGTGCCGCGCACACTTTCACAGCCGCGGCCAGTTGATCCCCATCCGACGGGAAGCACACCACCGAAGCCCTTCCGGTGACCAACGAGGCGTCCCGCTCGTAGAGGGTCAGCTCGATGGGGTCGCAACGGACGGCCTCCTCCCCCAGCGCGCGCCGAAGGTCGGCAACCAGCTGATCCGTCACGCAGCCAGTCTGGCCTACTCGGTGGTTCAGTCGCTGGCGCAGCGGGTCCCTGCTGGGGGGACGGTGAGGTTGATCAGGTAGGAGTCGGCCGCGGCGCGGATGCAGGAGCTGGAGCGGTACCCGGTGTGACCGTCGCCCACCCGGGTTAGAAGGACGCCGTTCTCCAGTTCCCCGGCGAGGGCCTGGGCCCATTGGTAGGGGGTGATGGGGTCGCCGGTGCTGCCGACCACGACGATCGGTGCGGACCCGTTCGCGTGCAGAGGACCGACACGGCCCGTCGCCGGCACAGGCCACACCGAGCAAGTGGCCTCGCTGTAGAGGTTCTGCAGCCCGAACACAGGAGCCATCGCTTCCGCCTTGGGGGCTGCAGCCTGGATCGCCGAGATGCTCGGGGCCGCGGCGTCCAGGCAGTTCACGGCCGCGTTGGCCTCGAATAGGTTGTCGTAGCTCCCGTCGCTCTGGCGGCCCGTGTACGCGTCGAACAGCTCGAGCATGTAGGTGCCGTCGCCGTGGCTCGCCGCGCCCAATGCGAGACCGAGATCCCCCCATGTGGTGGTGGAGTACAGGGTTACGGCGGTTCCGTAGGTCACTTCGGCCGGCCCGACGGTCCGTGCCGTCCCTTTCGCTGGCAACGGGGACGTCTTCACCTTCGCAAGAAGCGCTTCGAACGCTGCCCGCGGATCCCCCGCCGGGCTCCACCCGCAGCTCGGCCTCGCCCGGCACCAAGCGAAGAACTGCTGAAGCTGACCGTCCAGGCCGGCGGCCTGCTGGTCGAGCTCGTCGATCACCGGGAGCGCCGGATCCAGTGCTCCGTCGAGGACCATGGCCCGCACGTTCTTGGGGAAAAGATCGGCGTAGGTGGCTCCGAGGAGGGTGCCGTACGAGAACCCCATATAGGTGAGTTGCGGGTCGCCGAGATCGCGCCGCAACACGTCCATGTCCATCGCCGCATCGGCGGTGCTCACGTACGGCAGCTCCGCCCCGCTGCGGGATTCGCAGCCCGCGGCGAAGTTCCGGTCGGCGCTGAGCATGGCGTTGAAAGCGGATGGGGTCGTCGGCTCCGGATCGACGTGGTAGTAGCGCTCGAGTCCCGCGCTGTCGAGGCAGACGATCGGGGCGGTCCGCCCGACACCCGGCGGGTCGAACCCGACCACGTCGAAGCGCGCAAGGAGATCCGGGGGCATGCTCGAGATCAGCGTCGGTAGCGCGTCGACCCCCGAAGCGCCGGGCCCGCCGGGGTTCACGAGCAGAGACCCGATCTTCTGCCCGCTGGCCGGCCGCCTGTCGATTGCCATCCCGATGGTCCCATCGGACGGTTTCAGAGGGTTGCGCGGCACCTGGACCGTCGCGCACTCGTACTTCGCTGGGCCGGCGTTGCCGGTGCAGGGTTCCCACTGAACCGCTTGGACCGGCAACGACGTGGACGTAACCGCCGTCGTCGGACTCGCGCGGTTTGGCGAAGAGCTGCTCGAACAGCTCGCAACCACCCCCATCAGAACGGCACTCGCTGCCGTGACCAACCCTGCACGACCTGACCGCACGGCCGCCGAGGTTAGAGCGTCGGCCAAAGAGCGCCAGTCGCCCTGGGCTACGGTGCAGGGATGGCCGAACTGGCGCTGGCGGGCTACCTGGACGCGCACCGGGACCGGATCGTCGACACCCTCTTCCAATGGCTGCGGATACCGTCCATCTCGGCGGACCCGGCGTGCTCGGCGGAGGTGCGTTCGTCCGCCGTGTTCTGCGCGGCCCGCCTCGCCGACGCCGGACTCGAGAACGTCGGGATCCTGGAGACCCCGGGGCATCCAGCGGTATACGCCGACTGGATGCACGCTGGTCCCGACGCACCGACGGTCCTGGTCTACGGCCATCACGACGTGCAGCCGGTGGACCCGCTCGACGAGTGGACGTCCCCACCCTTCACCCCCACGATCGTCGACGGGCAGTGCCGGGCGCGCGGCGCGATCGACGACAAGGGCCAGGTCCTGTACGAGATCGAAGCGGCCAAAGGACTCCTGTCACGCGACGGCCGCTTGCCCGTGAACCTCAAGTTCCTCATCGAAGGAGAGGAAGAGGTCGGCAGCGTCCACTTCGAGTCGCTGCTGGTGTCGGAGCTGGACAGGCTCTCCTGCGACGTCGTCGTCGTCTCCGACACCGGGATGATTTCCCCCGACGTGCCGTCGTGCACGGTCGGGATGCGGGGATTGGTCGCCTTCGACGTCTCGTTGCGAACAGCCTCCATAGACCTTCACAGCGGGCTGTGGGGCGGGGCGGTACCCAACGCCGCCCACGTGGCCACCCGCCTCGTGGCCGCTCTGCACGACGCCGACGGTAAGGTCACACTGCCCGGGTTCTACGATCGCGTGCGGGACCTATCGCCCGTCGAGCACGCGTCGATGGACGCTCAATCGTTCGACGAGGCGGAGTTCCGTGCCGCGGCGGGCGGTGTTCCCTACCTCGAGGGAGAAAAGGGGTACAGCTCGCTCGAGCGGGTCGGTGTGCGACCGACCGCTGAGGTGGTGGGCATCCACAGCGGCTACGGGGGGCCTGGCATCAAGACGATCGTCCCGGCCACGGCCGGCTTCAAGGTCGCGTTCCGGCTGGTCCCGGACCAGCGCCCCGAAGAGGTCGAGCCGGCATTGCGGGCATGGTTGCAGCAGTGGGTGCCGGCCGGCATCGAGGTGGCGGTCACACCCGAAGGCGCCGTCGCTCCGGCGCTCACGCCCGTGGACCACCCGGCCGTCGGCGCGCTCTCGCGAGCGGTAAGAGCCGTCTGGGGCAAGGACCCGCTTTTCACCCGCGAGGGTGGCAGCGGTCCGGAAGAGGCGCTCGGGCGGGTCCTCGCCGCTCCGGTCCTCTTTCTGGGCGTCGGGCTTCCTGGTGATCGGATCCATGCCCCCAACGAGCGTATGGTGATGGACCAGTTCTGGAAAGGTTTGCTCGCCGCCGGCGAGCTTCTACTCGAGCTCGGTGGCAGGTAGATGACCGAAAGCAAGGCCGCCGCCAGGCGCGCTTACAAGAAAGTGCCCGAAGAGGCCCATGAATGGGTGAGCTTGGACGATCCCGAAGAAGAGCGCACATGGGTCTTCGACGTGACGTTCCTGCTCTCGGGATGGGAGTGCATATTCGGGCGTGGTTGCCAGGGGGTGCTCACCGGGCCAACGCCGGAGTTGGTGCAGGGGTGCTGCTCCTACGGGGCTCACTTCACCGACGATGACGACGTGGCTCGCGTCGAGGCCGCCGCGGCGACGCTCTCCGACGATGAATGGCAGTTCGCCAAAGCCGGTCGCAAACGAGGGGTCGCCAAGACCCAGCGCGACGGAACCCGGATCAGCCGCCTCGTGGACGGCGCTTGCATCTTCTTGAACCGCCCTGGGTTCGCCGGCGGTCCGGGCTGCGCGCTCCACCGCGCGGCGATCTCTCGTGGCCAGGAGCCCCTCGAGCTCAAGCCTGATGTCTGCTGGCAGCTGCCGTTGCGCCGGGAGGACACCACGGCCGACGGCGGCAGGGTGACGTCGACGGTGAGCCAGTGGGAACGGCGTCACTGGGGCGACGGAGGGGCGGAGTTCCACTGGTGGTGCACCGAGGCCCCCGAAGCGTTTCGCGCCAAGCAACCCGTCTACAAGACGATGTCCGCCGAGCTGGAAGCGATGGTAGGCCCCGACGTCTACTCGCGCCTCACTGCGTATCTAGAAGCTCGCCAGTCCGCCGGCATTCCCCTGCCCCACCCGGTGGTGCGCACCAGGCGCTAGTAACCCGCTATGGGCGGGCCCGGCGTCCGTCAGGCCCGGTGCGGTTCGGGGTCGGAGTACTCCTCTTCCTCCTCGTCCTCCATCGCCAGGCACCACGAGGCGTGGTCAGCGCCGGGAACGGCTCCGCACTCTGCGCAGGGCTCGACGAACTCTTCGGTCGAACGTTTGAGTGCCCGCGCCTCTTCGAAGCGCCGATGCCGTCCCTTTTTCACGTAGAGCTCCCGTGGATCGAGAATCGAGCGTGGGACAGACAGTGTATCGCGCCCCGGAGCCGCTCGGGCCCCGGCTGCGCCTCCGGGCGCAGCCTCTAGAGTGCTCGGTATGGCTGACGAACTGGACGCCGACGCCATGATCGAGCGCTTCAAGGCCAGGGCGAAGGCCGTACGCCAGAGGGGTATACCCCCGCTGGAAGGCCCTGAGCGCAAGCGCTTCATGGACCAGGCCCGTATCGACTTTCAGGACTACGCCATCATCGGTGACGCGACAGGGCGGATCGACGACGGGATCCTCACTCTGACCGTCGACCTCAGACCGCACGACGACGTTTGAGCCGGCGGGAGACCGCCGCTTGGTGGGAGACGGCGGTGATCTACCAGATCTACCCGCGGTCGTTCTGCGACGCATCGGGCGATGGGGTCGGCGACCTCGAAGGGATCCGCCGGCACCTCGACCACGTGGCTCGGCTCGGCACGGACGCCATCTGGCTCTCGCCGTTCTTCAAGTCCCCGATGGCCGACTTCGGCTACGACGTCTCGGACTACTGCGACGTCGATCCGCTGTTCGGCGACATTGACACCTTCGACCGGCTGGTCCAGCAGGCCCACGAACGGGGGCTCAAGGTGATCGTGGACTTCGTTCCCAACCACACCAGCGATCGGCACCCCTGGTTCGAGGAGTCGAGGTCCTCGCGGGACAACCCGAAGCACGATTGGTACTACTGGCGGGACGGCAGGACCGATGCCGAGGGCGGGTGGGGCCCGCCGGGGTCGGAGGGCAGGATGCCCAACAACTGGCGTGCCGCGTTCCCGGAAGTCGGTGGCAAGGAATTCCCGCCCGCCTGGACATGGGACCGGCGCAGGGACCAGTTCTACCTGCACCTCTTCTTGGAGGAGCAGCCGGACCTCAATTGGGGCAACCCGGGCGTGCGGGCGGCCATGGAAGACGTGCTCCGTTTCTGGATGGCCCGCGGCGTGGACGGGTTCCGCATCGACGTCATCCACGGCATCGGCAAGGACCCGGCCCTTCCTGACCTTCCACCCAACCTGGCCCCTATCCCGGTGATCGCTCTCAACGACCACCCCTCCGCCCATCCCTACGTCTGCTCCTTGAGGTCGGTGGTCGATACTTGGGAGGAGCCGCCGCGCCGGATGCTCGTCGGCGAGGTGGTGCTGCCGACCGCCGGCCACACGCTCGCCTACTACGGGACCGCTGCTTTGCCGGAGCTCAACCTGGTGTTCAACTTCCACCCGCTGCGTGCGCCCTGGCAGGCGTCCGCCTGGCGCCGGCGGGTCCAAGAGGTCGAGGAGATGCTCGGCCCGGGTGGCTGGTGGCCGACCTGGGTGCTGTCGAACCACGACAATCCCCGCCACCGGACCCGCTACGGCAGCGAGGGGCGTGCCAGAGCAGCCGCGCTCTTGTTGCTGACCCTTCGCGGAACGCCCTTCTTGTACGCGGGCGAAGAGCTCGGGCTCGAGGACGCCGAAGTACCGCCCCAACGGTCCGTCGACCCGGGTGGGCGTGACGGCTGCCGTGCACCGATCCCGTGGGATGCGACTCCCGCCCACGGCTGGGCCGGCGGGCCGGACCCATGGCTGCCGTGGCCACCCGGTGCCGCCGCAGGAATGAATGTCGCCGACCAGATGGACGACCCTGACTCCGTGCTGCACCTCTACAGGCGCATCCTCGTGGCACGCAAGGCGTCCCCGGCGCTCCTTCACGGGACGTTTCGCTGGATCGAGTCCCCACAAGACACCCTCGCCTACACCCGGGAATCAGGCGGCGACACCCGCCTCGTGGTGATCAACTTCGGTGACCGAGAGGTGAAGGTCGGCCTCCCTGAGGGGTGCTGGAACCTACAGGTCCGTACCGGCCGCGGATCGGGTCCGGATGTCGCAGATCACCTCGTGCTTCGTGGCGAAGAAGCCGCTTTGCTGGTCGAGCGAACCGGCAGCTAGGCCCGATCACTACCGGACGCGTCGCCCAACGGCCGGCCGGATCGCTCCTCGAGGACCAGGCGGCCGCCCCCGTCGAACGCCAACGACGCCTCGCCCGCCATCAACGACCTCAGCCCTCGCGCCACCATCTCCCGCCTCCAACCTCTCGACAGCCGACCTTCAGGGTCGCCCCTGACCAACGCGGCGACGTCGCCTCGTGTGGCGACGAGCGTCGCGTCGATTCGCTGATCCCTTGCCACCTGCGCGATCCACGCCATGAGCAGCGAAACGGACGCTCGCACTTCCTTGGGCACGTCGTCAGCGGGCGGCAGCGCCAACCGGTCGGCGGGCAGCGACTTGCCGCGCTCGATCGCGTCCAATATCTCGGCCAGGACATCCTGGCGAAGGGTCCGCCCTTCCAGACCTCGCACCTCCGATAGTGCCTTGGCGTTGGCGGGCGGTCGGTGTGCGATCGCCGTGACGGCCAGGTCGGGCAGAACCGTTCGGACCGGGTGGTCGGTCGCCTGCGCTCGCCTCTCCCTCCACGCCGCCACCTCCTGCGCCACCCCGCGCGCTGACCCGCGCAACGACCTGGCATCGCGCAGCTTCCACCATGCCTTCGACGGATCGCCGGGGCCATGAGGCCTCGTTCTCAGCATCTCGCACTCCTCCTCCGCCCAAGCGAGCCGCCCGTCGCGGCGCAACTCTCCGGAGATCGCGTCCGCCAGCTGGATGAGGTTCTCGACGTCAGCAGCCGCGTACGCGAGTTGCGAATCGGTAAGAGGTCGCCGGCGCCAGTCCGTCAACCGGTCGCCTTTCGGCACGTCGGCTCCGAGGAAGGTACGTGAGAGCGTGGCCAGGCTGGCCGATCCCTGTCCCGCGAAGCCGGCAGCCACCTGGGTGTCGAACAGGCGCGATGGCAGCCGGCCGCACGCCCGCTCGAGCACCTCGAGGTCCTGGTCGGCGGCGTGGGCGATCATGACGCCGGGGCCGGCCAGTACCTCGGCGAACGGGGCGATGTCCACTGCTTGAGGGTCGATCACGGTCACCCCTCCCGACGGCCCGTTCCAAGCGACCTGTACGAGAGCGAGTTGGGGCCAGTAGGTGCGCTCCCGGTGGAACTCGGTGTCGAGCGCATAGCGATCGGCGGTGCGCAGCCGAGAGACCGCCGACTCGAGATCCGTGGGGGTGGTGACGAGCTCGTGGATAGCGGAACTCCTAGCCGCCGTAGCTCATCCGGGTGTCCTCCATGCGGAGGATCTCGGTGCCGTCGCCGACGTCGCCACCGCAGTCGACTACCTCGCCGGCGAAGACCGTGTGACTCGTGAAGTCGAGCGTGCTCCTCACTTCGCAGTCGAGCCAGGCCGCCGCTTGCTCGAGGATGGGGGCACCGGTGGAGGCGGCGCGCACAGCGAACCCGGCAAGGTTGGCGGCATCGCCGCCGTCGTCGAGGGGCTTCACGAACTTGCGGACGATGGCACGGTCGGCGCGGCCGATGATGTTGAGGGAAAAGACGCCGCCGTCGCGCACGAGAGCGTGAGTCACGGCCTCATGCTCGATGCTCACAGCGACGATCTTCGGGTCGGTCGCGACTTGCATCCCCCAGTTCAGTGTCATCAGGTTGCGGCGCCCGGCATGGACGCTTCCCAGCACGAACAGCCCGCTCGGCATCGACCACAGAACCCGCCTGCGAACCCGGTCGTACTCCTCGGGGTCGACGCCTCGGGGAAAGGGCCCGACGAGAGCGTGCTCATTTGCCACCCGCAGAGACTACCGGTCCGAACTGGACCATTCCGGATCGAGCTGGCGCAGGAACAGCGAGCAGCGTTGCGCCTCTGGCTCCTCGCCGATGGATTCGGCAGCCGCCCTCAACGCATCGAGAGCGCTCAGGAACCCGCGGTTAGATTCGTGCGTCCAGCGCACGTAACCGGACCCTTTCCATCCCGCAGCCCGTAGCGCGTCGAGACCGCGGTGGTAACCCACGCGTGCGTAGGCGTACGCCTCGACGTCGTCACGGGCGAGGCCGGCCAACGCAGCCCACCCGTCCAGGTACGTCGGATCGCTGGCGACGACAGCCGCGACCGCGGCGCGGCGCTCGTCCTCCGGGGATCCCAACGCCTGCAGCAACGACGCAACCTGCTCCGGAGAGCGCTCCGGAAGGACGGTCTCCGGGGGACCGGACGAGAGGTTCACTGGGGGATTGTCAGCCATGCCCTGCATCGTCGCGCGACGCTTGCGCCCGTGACCGAATCCCCGTGCCTGTTCGACCGGATACTCGACGGATCAGCCCCGGCTCATACGGTGCTCGACGAGGCGACCGTCGCCGGCTTCCTGGACGTGCGGCCGGTCTTCAAGGGTCACACCCTCGTGGTGCCGCGCACACACGTCGAAACGGTCGCCGACCTCGGCCGCGGCGTTCTCGGGGAACTGATGGAAGCCGGACGCCGCGTCGCAGCCGCGCAGCGGACCGCGCTCGGCTGCACCGGCACCTTGTTCGCCCTCAACGACATCGTCAGCCAGAGCGTCCCCCACGTCCACCTGCACGTCGTTCCTCGAACCCGCGGGGACGGCCTTCGCGGGTTCATGTGGCCCCGCACCAAGTACGCCAACGAAGCCGAAGCGGCTGCCACGGCTTCGAGCATCCGGCGGGCCCTCGATGCGGTTACGAGCACCCCGCAGCAGCCCGAGGAGCAGGTGGCGCCAGATCAGGTTCTCGTGCGTGACGCCCTCCCCGTAGACACCGCGAGGTTGGCGCAGCTTCTCGCCGGCGGAACCCTGCGGGCCGTTGAGGACCCCTCGGACCCGGCGGCTTACGAGCCTGCCCTCGCGGAGATCTTGGCCGCTGGCAACGCCACGATCCTCGTCGCCGAAGTGGGTGGACGGGTGATGGGCATGTGCCAGCTGATCTGGTTCAGGCACCTGCAGGAGAGGGGCGGGCTATGCGCCGAGCTCGAATCGGTGCACGTCGACGCGGCCATGCGAAGCCACGGCGTCGGGGGGATCCTCGTCGAAGCCGCGGTGAGCAGGGCCGAGGCACTGGGCTGCTACAGGATTCAGCTCACCAGCCACCGCTCCCGCGTGGACGCGCGCCGCTTCTACGAGCGTCACGGCTTCGAGCCGTCACACGTCGGGTTCAAGCGCTATCTACCCTGAACGTTCTGCCACGGCGGAGAGGCGGCCTAGCTCTCGACCACGAGCACGTGCTGGTTGGCCTTGCCTTTGCGTATGACGATCCAGCGGCCGTGGAGCGCGTCCTTGACGCTGAGGGATCGCTCCTCGTCGATCCTGTGGCCGTTCACGTATACCGAACCCTGCGACAACAGCTGGCGGGCTTCGCGGCGCGACGAGGCGAGGCCGGACTCGATCAGCGCGTCGACGACCGGCACTCCCGTTTCGAGGGTGGATCCGGCGAGCGAAGTTGTCGGCGCGTCGGCGAGCACGCTGTCCAATGTCTTTGCGTCCAAACCTGAGATCGCGTCGGTGAATAGAACCGCCGCGGCCTCCTCGGCCCGCCGTGCCTCGTCTGGACCGTGGATCATCGAGGTCACCTCTCGAGCGAGCGCACGTTGTGCCTCGCGGCGCTCGGGATGATCGGTCGTCGCGGCGTCGAGCTCTTCGATCCGGGGGCGGGGCAGGAAGGTGAACCGCCGGAGGTAGTGGCCCGCGTCGGCGTCGCTGCTTCGAAGCCAGAACTGAAAGAAGGCATACGGGGATGTCCGCTTAGGGTCCAGCCAGACGTTTCCCGACTCGGTCTTGCCGAACTTGGTGCCGTCGGCCTTGGTGACGAGAGGAGACGTCAGGCCGAACGCCTTCACGCCTCGCCGGCGGCGGATCAGGTCGACCCCTTCGGTGATGTTGCCCCACTGGTCGCTGCCGCCGAGCTGCATTTCGCAGCCGTACCGGTCGTGCAGTTCGAGGAAGTCCCACGCCTGGAGGAGCATGTAACTGAATTCGGTGAACGAGAGGCCTTGTTCGCGCCCTTCCAGCCGTTCCCTCACGGAATCCTTGCGCACCATCTCGTTGACGCTGAAGAGCTTCCCGACATCGCGCAGAAAGTCGAGCAGGTTGGCTTGTCCAAGCCAGTCGGCGTTGTCCGCGAGGATGGCGCCGCTGTTTCCTCCCACGTCGAGGAATCGCCCCATCTGCTCGGCGATGCCCGCCTTGTTGGCCTCCAGCTCGTCACGACCCAGCAGCTGCCGTTCCTCGCTCTTCCCGCTGGGATCCCCGATCATCCCCGTCCCTCCGCCGAGCAGCGCGATCGGGCGATGCCCGGCCTCTTGGAACCGGCGGAGCATCGCGAGTTGCTGGAGGCTACCGACATGAAGGCTGTCGGCAGTCGGGTCGAAGCCGATGTAGAGGACGACAGGGCCGCCCTCCAGCCGTTGGGGGATCGCTTCGTGGTCAGTCAGCTGGTGGACGAGGCCGCGCCAGGCGAGGTCGTCTAGCAATGAGGGCACGATCTCAGACTGCCACGCCGGCAGCGAGGACCCTGTTCCTTTGCTTTAGTTGCCGCTCGCCAGCCTGTCCCCGTTGGCGTGGCGGTCCGAGAGCGTGTACCTGTCACGACCTGAGCGCTTCGACGTGAAAAGCGCGTCGTCAGCTGCGGCCACGAGCTCCATCGGGGAGGACGCGTTCGCCGGCAGCGACGCCACGCCGGCGCTCACCGTCATACCCTCCAACTCCGCGGAGGAACGCAACGCGGCCATCACCCTGCTGACCACATGGACCGCGTCAGAGGCTTCGCAGCGCGGCAGGATCACAGCGAACTCCTCACCGCCATAGCGGGCGACGAGGTCCATGTCGCGCACCGCCTCGGACAGGACGCCGGCGAAGCCGCGAAGCACCTCGTCACCGGCCAGGTGGCCGCGGGTGTCGTTGATCGCCTTGAAGTGGTCGATGTCGAAGATCACGAGACTGAGTGGCTCCCTCGAGCGCTCGCTCCGGTTCACCTCACGTGTCAGCACAGCGTCGAATTCGCGACGGTTCGCAACCCCCGTGAGGCCGTCGACCGCAGCGAGGCGTTCCCGTTCTGCGAGGAGCCGGGCGTTGCGGACAGCCAGTTCTGCGTGCCAGACGAACTGTCCGAGCATGAGCACCACGCGCTTTGGTAGCCGCGAGGTGAGCGGATTGCCGCCGTGCTCGGCCATCACGATGCCCAACTGACCGCCGTCCAGGTGGGTCGGCACGACCACCACGTTGCGCGCATTCGGCAGCAGGTACGCGGCAACCGGGTCGTCGTCGTGGCTCAGGTGGCGCACCAGCACCGGCTCCCGGGCGGACCACGCCGCGATCGCGACTGCGTCGGTTCGGGCGGCGTCGGGCACCTTGACGGGCAGCGGAGAAGACGACTGTGACGCGATGGTAAGCCCGGTGGGCCTGCTCCCCCTGTACCACCACACGGCTGCCCGCCGGAAGCCGAAGGCCTTCATCAAGGACCGCAGCAGAGCGGAGAAGATCTCGTCCTCACGCGAGAGAACTTCGATCTCACCCGCGAGCTCCGCCAGATTGGCGAGCTCGCTCTTGCTGCGGCGAAGCTCCCGTTCGCTGACACTCGAGAAGAATGCGGTACACAGCGCCACGGCCCAGAAGCCCATGATGGCGAGAGCGGTTTGACCCGCGGGCGGCGCTGCGACGAAGCGAACGCCAAGCAGCGAACCGACCCTTCCCGACAGGGAGAGCGTCGGGATCAGCAGGAACAGGAACGAATCCCACAGCGCCATTCGCAGGCCTGCGCGTTCGCTCACCAGGAGCGTGACGGCGATCAGTTGGACCGCGAAAAGGATCACCAACTGGCTGCGGGGCCCACCCGAGGGTGTGGTGACGATGGCCAGGTAGACGGCGTCGATCGGGAGGACCGCCCGCTGCAACTCCATCCTCCCGGTACGGCCTTTGCGCCGGTACCACTCGGCACCGGCGACGATGCTCAGGTACCCGGCGCTGAAAGGCCCGACGTCGGCGATGTCGAACCCGACCTGCCCGGTCGAGAAGATGGCTGTGAGCAACGTGAACGCGATAATCCCGAGACGGACGAGCAGGAGCAGCCCGAGCCGTTCCTCGAGACTGGCAAGGTCCGTCGAAGACCTCTCGGTATGTGTCAGGTCGGGTCGGACGTTCACGAGAACCCCACGGTGTCGTCGTCGCCCCGTTCAGGGGCCCGTGACACCTTGGGGTCCCGCCGGTCGACCAGAGCCTGGAGAAGTACGAAGAGCAGTACCGCCGCCCCGAAGAGCATCGGGATGCGAAGATCGACCGCGGCCTGGAGGGAGACGCCCTGCCAGCCCCCGGACGACAGGATCATCGGTTCGCCTTCGATGGCCGCCGGTTGCGGCGCAGCTTTCGCCGGAGGAGATGCCGCCGGGAGCGCGACTGCGGGTAGAGACGTCTTATGGAAAAGCCCGGCCGCGGTCGCGACGACCTTCGACCCTGCTGCGACGGGCGGCAGGGGTTGCGGAGCAGGTGACGGTGCCGTGGTAGCGAGCATGGAGGCATCGCCTGGTGAGGGCGGGTTGGTCGAGTTCAGGCTGGCAGCGTGGACACCCTTGCCGGGACTCTGCACCCCAGCGTCTCCCGACCCTTGGGGCATGGTCGCGGCGCGTGTGGCGGTAGCCGAGTGGGGCGCCCCGTGACCCCGGCCGTGACCTTGCGCGTCGGCTCCGTGTGCCGCCCGAGGCCCTCCGTGAGGAGCCGCGAAGGCAGGCACACCGCCAAAGCTTGCGAGAGCGATCGACAAGGCCACAAAAGTGCCTGCTCCGACGCCGCGCCGCAGTACGGTCCGCGTGGAATGTCGTCCCCCCGGTGCAGAGAAAGACAGCACTATCGGATCTCTCGGCAGCAGGAGCGGCGGACTTGAGCGCTTCCTGCCAAAATCTCCCAATGGCAGCAGCCGGGCTCCTCCTCTGCGGGGGCGCCAGCCGGCGCATGGGTGAGGATAAGGCCAGGATTCGCTCGGGCTCTCATGGCAAGGGCCCCTCACTGGCCCAGCGGGCCGCCGACATCCTCCGCGAGGCTACCAGCCCGGTCCTGGAGGTGGGTCCGGGGTACTCCGGTCTTCCTCGAGTCGCAGAGCGGCCCCTCGGTGGCGGTCCGCTGGTCGCCCTCGCGGCGGGGGCGGCGGAGCTGCTCCGGGTCGGGTGGACCGGTGCCGCCGTCGTGATCGCGACCGACATGCCGATGCTGGAGGTCGCGGTGGTCGAATGGCTGGCCGGTTACCCCGATTCCCGGACGGTGGTGCCGGTGCTAGGCGATGTCCCCCAGCCACTGTGCGCCCGCTACGACCGCCGGGCTCTCGATTCGGCGATCGTGCTGGCTGAGGACGGGGCCCGATCCATGCG